>Ga0208373_1000200_pt1 | contig 115183 bp, 96 predicted proteins | sample RifOxyC2_FD_184036 | JGI IMG/M metagenome (GOLD analysis project Ga0208373, IMG submission 184036) | Soil microbial communities from Rifle, Colorado - Rifle Oxygen_injection C2 (SPAdes) | ecosystem: Environmental > Terrestrial > Deep subsurface > Rock core/Sediment | place: Rifle, Colorado... | reverse complement strand
TCTTTTTTTTCGCATCTATTAATCATACACATTTTTTTATTAACTTAAAATTCCTCTATCCCCTTATCTCCTCATATGTTATGACGTTTCTTGTTATCATTTTTACCCACTTACTTCCACGATGAGCCTAAGTTTTAATGGTTATCAATTGTCTTGCTTTAAAAGAGGAAAACTGTCGGGCTTTGAGGGCAAAAGTCCGACAGTTTGAGTGTCATCTTGTGGAGGGTGCTATGCTTAAAACTATTATCTATTTCTCGGTAATATTACTCAAGCAACGTGCCATTCGAATAATCATTGATTACTTCTCAAATTCAAAACATTTAATTCAATAAATGGGGAAATCGTAATTCTTACGTTGAAAAAGACAGTTTTACAAGTAATTATATCTTGATGAAAGTAAAAATTCGTCTTTGTGAATAAAGGGGATTTTAGGATTTAATTTTTGTAGCTTTTAGTTGAAATGGGAAGGATACCGACTGACATAATTTGTTAAGTATGTCAGTCGGTACTGTTGTGTCATCATAAAGGAGGGATGCTATGCTTAAAACTGTAAGAATCGTTGGTACAATCAAAATGCCATCAAAAATTGCTTGTTTTTAATCAGTTTACACAGTTATATTTATCTCAAGTTCAGAATAATTATACTTCTGAAAGATTTTGAGACATATTTAAGAGGATAAATGATTAGCACTTTAAATACTGAAGTTGAAATTGATTACCGTGATGAGATTCTTAAACTAAAAAAAGGATCAAATGCAGTGATCTTAGCTCATTATTACCAGGAATCCGAAATTCAGGACTTAGCTGATTTTGTTGGGGATAGCCTGGAATTAGCTCGCAGAGCAAAATCAACAAATGCAGATATAATAGTATTCGCAGGCGTTCATTTTATGGCAGAGACAGCAAAGATTCTCAGCCCGCATAAACCCGTTTTATTACCTGACTTAGAAGCTGGGTGTTCATTAGCGGATAGTTGTCCCGCACCATTATTCAAAGCATTCAGGGAGAAGCATCCGGATCATGTTGCCATTACATACATTAACTGTACTGCGGCTGTTAAGGCATTAAGCGATATTATTTGCACATCAAGCAATGCCGAAAAAATAATTAACCAGATTCCGAAAGATCAACCGATACTTTTTGCTCCGGATAGAAATTTGGGAAAATACTTGATAAAGAAAACCGGAAGAGATATGCTTCTATGGGATGGAACTTGTATCGTTCACGAAACATTCAGCGAACGAAAAATAATAGATCTTCAGACTGAATATCCAGATGCAAAACTAATTGCTCATCCCGAATGTGAAGATGCTTTGCTGAATCGTGCCGATTACATTGGCTCGACAAGCAAGCTGCTTCAGTTTACCAAGGAAGATTCAAGCTTAAGCTACATTGTTGCAACTGAGGTTGGAATAATTCACCAGATGAAGAAAGCATCGCCGCATAAAAATTTTATACCTGCTCCGCCCGAAAAGAATAATTGTAATTGCAACGAATGCCCTTATATGAAATTGAATACACTTGAGAAGCTTTATCTTTGCATGAAGAATGGTAAACCTGAAATAACGATGGATAAAGAGATACTTCTAAAAGCTTTAAAACCGATAGAACGAATGCTTGAGATGAGCTAAGATTTTTTAAGAATTATTTTTATTGTTGTCCCTTCTCCGATCACAGAATTTTTAACGAAAATTTTTCCTTTATGATAGACTTCAATTATTCGCTTAGAAAGACTTAGCCCTAAACCCCATCCTCTTCGTTTTGTGCTGTAACCCGGCCGGAAAATATCTTTCCTTCTCTTTAGATCAATTCCTTTTCCGTTATCTGCAACATCAATTTCTATTTCTTTTCGCGCCTCCTTAACGGTTATCTCAATTTTTCCCTGCTTATGGTCAATTGCATCAAGAGCATTTTTGATGAGGTTCTCAATTACCCATTCAAATAACTCTGAATTTAACTCTGCATTTGCTTGTTTATCACCCTGCAGAATGATCTCAACGCTTTTACCTAATTGAGGAAGCCTGCGTGCAAAATATTCTTTGACTTTATAGATCTCATCATAAACCGAAAGTTTTTTTAATTCGGGAACTGCTCCGATTTTTGAAAAACGGTAGGTGATCTTATTCAATTTTTCTACGTCATCTGTAATTTCGTTAGTAATGTCCAACACTCTGTCTTTGTCGTGATAATGCATTTTCAGCATTTCAATCCATCCCATCAAGCTTGAAATTGGCGTTCCAAATTGATGTGCTGTTTCTTTAGCCATCCCGACCCATATGTTGCTTTGCTCACTTTTTTTAATATTGCTGAATCCGATATATCCTAAAATTATAAAGAGAGCTGCTATTAAGATTTGAAGGTAAGGATAATATTGCAATCGCTCTATCAGGTCTGAATCACCATAATGAATTTTTTGAAGAATAATACTATCAGCATATGCTACGAGAATTGGATTATGCTGTTCATCCATTTCTTTTATTTTCTTCTCAAAAAAATCTCTCAATTGTGTTTGAGATAGAGTAGTATCATACCTTACATTTCGTATTTCACTTCGGTTAACAAGATTTAGGGCATCATTCGCATCGGTAATGACAAGAGGAAAATCTATAGGTCTGATAATGTTTTCAAAAAGGAAAGTCAAATCAGCACCAGAATCTGTAGTGTTGGCAATATATTCTATACCCCTCGCATACAGCTCAACAATTTGCTTTTCTTTTTCCTGAAGCTTTTGCACCAAATTTTGAGTGTAGAATAACGTGCCTGCAGCTATAAGAATAGCAACTATCAATAAAAAGATTTTGAAGTTTACCGAAGCAGGTCCGCCGGACATTTTCATAGAGATAAATCCAATTACTTAAGAATTAACTTAAACAGGGGTAAAGCTATTCGAATTAAACCAAAATTCGTGTGCAATTTTTCGGTATTATTTTTAGTTTGTAAAGAACGTTTGATCTCTTTTGGGACCGACTGAAACAATTTTAATTTTCATTCCGGCTTCTTTAGAAATAAAATCTAAATACTCTTTAGTCTGGCTTGGTAAGTCGGCAAATGCTCTGCAATTTGAAATATCTTTATTCCAACCTTTAAGAGTTTCATACACAGGTGTGACGGTTTGAAGTCTCTCAAAATCAGTTGGAAATGATTTTAAGATATTTCCGTTTAGTTTATAGCCGGTGCAAACTTTAATTTCAGAAAAATCACTCAGCACGTCGAGCTTGGTAATTGCAACTTCCTCAATACCGTTTATCATCACAGAGTAGTTAACTAAAAATGCATCGAACCATCCGCACCGTCTTGGTCTTCCTGTTGTGGCACCATATTCAACGCCGATTTTTCTTAGCTTATTGCCATCATCATCAAGCAACTCTGTTGGGAAAGGCCCATAACCAACTCGAGTTGTGTAAGCTTTAACAATTCCGAGTACATTATCAATTTTGTTCGGTGGAATTCCTGTTCCTGTGCATGCACCGCCGGATGTTGGACTTGATGAAGTAACAAAGGGGTAAGTACCATGATCAACATCTAAAAGTGCTCCTTGGGCACCTTCAAGTAATATTGATTTTCCTTGTGCGATAGCGTTATTCAGATATGCAGGAATATCTTTAATGTACTTGTCAATCTTTTTGTCAAATTCTAAGTACTGGTGAATTATCTCTTCAACATTCAGCTCTTCTTTTTCATATACTTTTTTCAAGAGATTATTTTTTTCTTCAAGATTTTTTCTGATTTTTTCTTCCAGAGTTTTCCTATTCAGTAAATCAACAATCTTAATTCCTTTTCGGGCGTACTTGTCTATATAGCATGGACCAATTCCTCTGCCAGTTGTTCCAATTTTGTTATCACCGCTTTCTTGAATAGAATCAAGAAGCTTGTGATAGGGCATTATAAGGTGAGCATTGTGACTGATAAATAATCTCCCGTCAACATTAATATTATTTTTTTCGAGGAGTGCAATTTCATCAAGCAGCGCTGTCGGATCAATCACAACTCCATTTCCAATTATGCAAACAACACCTTCGCGTAAAATACCCGATGGAATGAGATGCAGTATGTATTTACTATTTCCGATTTCAACAGTGTGACCCGCATTGGCTCCCCCCTGATATCTTGTAACTATATCATAATTCTCACTTAAGATATCGACAATTTTGCCTTTGCCTTCATCGCCCCATTGGCCGCCGACCAGTACTGTAACGCTCATGAATTTTCCTTTGGTAGGTAAATTAGCCCCGTTCTGCGGGACAAAATAAAACTCCGAATTATAAATCCGGAGTTTAAGAAATAGTTATTTAAGATTTTTTACTTTGCAAAACTTGCTACTGCTTCGTCTATGGTTTTATAAGTCTCGAATATTGTTATAAGCTTTGTAATTATTAACAGGCTTTCAATTTTATCTGTAACGCGAGATAACCTGAATGTTCCCTCGGATTTTTTTACGGTAGTTAAAGCACCAATGAGCATTCCAAGTCCGGAACTGTTCATAAATTTTACATCGTGCAAATCAACAACAATATTTTTTTTGCCCTCATCAATCAGCTTATGCAGCATATCATTAAATTCTTTAGTCTCCTCACCGCCCATTACATTTCCTTTAAGTTCAATTAGAACAGCATTATAACGTTCACTAATTTTTGTTTTCATGAATAACTCCTTAATATTTCATTGAAATTTAATTAGATGGATTTTCTAAAGCAAGTAAGAATCTTTAAATATCACAGCGATTAACAAAAATTATATTTATTTAATCCTGAAAGCCAATCTTCTGTCCAACATATGATTTTGATTTCAAAAACTATCACTTTCAATTGTTTAATTATAAACTGAGTTCATTTCTTTTTACTTTTACGGAACCAATCAGCAATTATTTCGTCTAAAAACATGAAATTCAACAAGAAAAAAGTAAACTTGCAAAATCCACAGATTTTATCTTTAGATGATGATTTCTCTCTTATAAAAAGATTTATTGAAGGAGATGAAACCACATTTAGACTGCTTGTTCAACGTCATAAAGACAAGGTTCGTAATCTAACTTACTTAACTCTTGGCGGTGATGATTTAGTTGACGACATTGCTCAGGATGTGTTTCTAACCGTTTATAAAAATCTGAACAAGTTTCGTTTCGAGTCTCAATTTTCAACCTGGCTGTATAGAATTACCGTCAACAAGTGCAAAGATCATCTAAGGAAAAAACGAATAAGAAATATTTTTACAAGTATAAAGGAAGATGAACAAGAGCCGGTTTATCATTCTTCGCATGAAACTAAAGATACAGCAGAAATAGTTAGAAAGGCTGTTAAAGAACTACCTGATAAGCTGAGAATTCCTCTAATGCTTAAAGACTTAGAAGGGTTTAGTTATCAGGAAATTGCAAAAACTGTGAGTTGCGAAATTGGTACTGTTAAATCCCGAATTTTTAGGGCACGGGAAGGATTAAGAAATATCCTAAAGCCATATGAAAAGGAGCTGATGTTATGAATAAATTTTACAAAGAATATGAAATGCTCTCTGCCTATATTGATGGGGAGCTTACTAAAGAAGAAGTTAAATATATAGAAGATAAATTAGCAGTATCAAAAGATCTTCAGCAAAAACTTACCGAACTTAGGCGAGTTAAGGAATTATCACAATCTTCATTTCAAAAAGTTATCGAATCCCCATATTTTGAGACTAAGCTGATTGCCAGTTTAAATTCGGAGAGTTCTTCGGAATATAAAATAAAGAAATGGATTCCTGTACTCGGAATTTCTTTAACAACAATCGTTCTAATGCTATTCTTGAGATCTAATCCCAAATTTTTTGATACGATTATTGAAGAGCAAAAAACAAAATTAGCCGGGCTTTATACTGAGAATTTAAAACCGCTTTTTATTACAGCCGGTTTGACCAACGAAGATATTTTTGACTTTGCGTTATACCGAAAACTTCCGCTTGATAAAGAACGCGGTCAGTATCTGATGATTGGTTCTAACGAAGATGGTTCTAATTATTTTGAAATTAAAACTGCTTCAATAGTTAAGAAAGGAAATGACTTTGAAAAGTTTATTGCAGCATTAGACCTTAACGAAAAACAAAAACTTCAAATCGATTCTATTCTCGAATCATATGCCAATGATATGCAAGGACAAATCCTTGTAAACGAGAATAACACAGTTGCAATAAGTCCTAAGCTTTGGAATTATAACAAAGCAATCTTTGCTGATGTAATGGCATTTGCAAAAGATGCAAACGGTGTGCAATTCGTAAAAATAGCACCAGCCGGATTTCGTGACATCAATAGACCTCAGCTTGTAGAAATTGCTGAAGTTGTGAAAGCTGCAAGTGACAGCGATTATATTTTCATGACACCCGATACAATTTTTATTGAAACGTTCAGATTTGACAAGGAAAAATTCGATGATGAAATGAGAAGGATGCAGGTTGAAATGAAAAAGAATTTAAAAGAAGCCGAAAATCAATTACGTCAGCAGAATTTCATTCTTAACATCGATAAAAATATTGTTAAGCTGAGAACTAAAGGCGGTAAGGAAAATAAATTAGAAGTCTTCATTGATACCAACATTTGCCGGGTTCAAATCCCTGACATGCACTTTGATTGGTCGGAAATTTCGTTACCGAATTTCGACGATCTCGAAACTCAGATTGCAGCGGCGACTAAGAATTTGCAATCCTTTACAATTAAAATTCCGAAAGAAGGGCACAGCAGGCAGAAATTTGAGTTCAGAGTTGACGTTAGAGATTCAGCTCAAAAATTTAATTTTGATATTGATATACCCAATTTCAAAACTCCGATTCTCCCTGATACATTTATGAATGACTCGACATTTAGTGAACTCTATAACTTAAAAGCTGACTCTATTTCAAATTTGTTTAGGCAGCTCATGGATGATTCAATGATTTTTTATCAGAAAGACTTTCAGATTGAAATGAGGGAATTCCAAAAGGAAATGAAAAAATTGAGAGAGGAATTGCTCCGGCTTCAAAAGGATTTGAAAAAGGAACCTACCAAAGTAAAAGAAGTAGAATCATTAGAAATCTAACCAAATTTTAATCTTTGTGTCTCTGCGTCTTAGCGGTAAAAAATATCACCGCAAAGACGCTAAGTCGCAAAGGTAACAGCAGCCCGCATAAAACCACTCCATAGTAATCAAGCAAGAATTGCTTATTTTTGCACTCATCAGCAAAATAAGCCGTCTATTGAACCTTTCTTTAAAGGTAAGCTTGATTATTCTATTTTCAAAACGGAAATAGATAGTGTAGATTAAAATTCAATATAAATTTATCAAATATATGATTCGTCACATTTCTGCTGAAAATTTATTGCGAAACCTCAAAGTGCAACTGCTGCTTGTATTCGCGGCGGTGTTGTTCATTTTGAAATTATTCTTCTCACCGGTTGAATCATTCGGCCTCATCCTACTCAACGAAGCATTAGTAATTTCGGCGGTAGCTTTCCTTCTTTTTTCTATAAACGATTTTATAAGCAGCGGTAAATTTAATTTACTGTCACTTGTTATGAATCTTGGCATATTAAATGCGATCATGTTCTTTTTCATAACCTTTTCGGACTCAATTCTCAATTTGTTTTATAGCAATCTCGGCGACAAAATTAAAAATCCCGATTTAATTTACACGATAATATCCTTTTTCTATGTTTCAATTTTTGTCAGCTCGCTCTGTTACATTTTTTTAACATTCAAACAATTTTACTTTACCGGGCACAAATACGAGCGCAGCATTTATTTCAACACTATGACAATATTCTTTCTGTTATCGGTATCTACTGCCTTTTTAGATAAATTTCCCGAATTATCATACATCAACCATACTTTTTTAATAATCTCGATAATATTAATCGGAATCAATTCGATTAGAATTTCTTGGATTGCCTTTTTATCGAAGAAGGAAAAATTGCTCCTGCTAATTTTATCTGTTGTGATCTTGACTTTGTTTATACTGAATCTTATAAAAAGCGGTGACGATACTACACACTATAAAATATTAAATGGCTTTTCACCCGCTCTCAATAATTTTTTACAATTGATGATGATTTATGGGATAGGATATTTCAGCATATTATTCTTTACAACATTGTTTCATATTCCTACAGCAGAAGCTTACGATCGCAAAGCAAAGGAAGTTTCTTCTCTTCAATATTTCAGCCGTTTAATTACACAGGTATTAGACTTTAATGATTTAGCAGAAACAATCACTGATATTGCTATTAAGGTTTGTAATGCAGATGCCAGTTGGATTTCATTGAAGCAAGATGGTGAGAGCAGGATAGTTGCAAATAAAAATATAGGTTTTGTTGATGCTGATTCCATTACAAAATATATTTTGAATGAATCCAAACCATCACTTGAGAAATTGGAAAAGACTATTTACCAGTTAAGTCCGCTTCATGATATTCCACAATTATCAGAAAAATATTCAAGCTTAACTGTCTCCATTCTCCGAGTTCACTCGGAAATTAAAGGGTACCTATTTGCTGCAAAAAAAGGCGATTCGATATTTGATGATGAAGATAAGGATGCTCTTAATACATTCACCGATTATGCATCTGTTGCAATTGAAAATGCAAAGCTGCTTGAAGAATCGATTGAGAAACAAAGGCTTGAAAAGGAATTGGATGTTGCCCGCGAAATTCAAAAAAAAATATTACCGAGCAAAAATCCCGAATATGACGGCTTAGACATATCTTCTACATTTATTCCTGCTTTTGAAGTTGGCGGCGATTACTACGATTTCTTTGAGATAACAGAAAACAAACTCGGTTTTGTAATTGCAGATGTATCGGGCAAAGGTATCAGTGCAGCGTTTATAATGGCTGAAGTAAAAGGAATTTTTGAATCACTTTCCCAAACTTCGCTGTCGCCCAAAGAAATTCTTATCAATGCTAACCAAATATTAAGAAGAACTTTAGACAGAAAAAGTTTTGTAAGCGCGGCGTATGGTCTGCTCGACCTTAATGAACAAAAACTATTTTTAGCTCGTGCCGGTCATTGTCCAATTCTGCTTCTTCGTGATGGTGTTACGCAAGATATAAGACCATCGGGTTTAGGATTAGGTTTGAACTATACAGCATATTTTGCTTCAACTCTCGAAGAAATCAAGTTGGATCTTAAAGAGAATGATGTTTTAGTTTTATTTACTGATGGTATAACTGAGGCGAAAAATTCCGAGAAGGAAGATTTCGGAGAAATGAATTTTGAAAAAATATTAATTGAAAATAGTCATCTAAGCGCAGAAGAAATATCAAATGAAGTTATAAAAGGAGTAACATTATTTTCTCAGAACACAACACAGCATGATGATATTACTTTAGTTATTTTTAAGTTTAAACAAAAGTTTAATTTATTTGGAGAAAAAGAATGGCAGAATTCAGTACTTCAATCAAAGACCAGGGTAATATAAACATAGTATATCTCAAGGGATTTTTGGATGCTCACACAGCACCCTCGCTTGAGAACACCTTTTCCGGTTTGGTTGATAAGGGCAGATATCAAATTGTTGTAAACTTTAAAGACCTTGCATACATAAGCAGCGCGGGTTTAGGAGTATTCATGGCTTTTATTGAAAAGATCAGAGAAAACAATGGCGATATCAAGCTCTCAAGCATGAGCGATAAAGTTTTTAACATTTTCGATTTGCTCGGCTTTCCGCTTCTTTACGAAATATTTAAGACAGAAGAAGAGGCGGTTAAAAAATTTAATGAGATAAAATAAATTGAGAACAAGTAAAACCAAATCGAAGCAAAAACAGCTTCTTATTAAAAGCAGAACCGAAAACTTAACTACTGTAAGGGAATTCGTAAGCTTGGCTGTTGAAGAGGTTAATATTCCTCAAGACATTGCAGGCGATATTGTGCTGGCCGTTGATGAAGCTTGTACAAATATCATCAAGCATGCGTACAAATTTTTCCCGGATGGTGATATTACTATTCAATTAAAATATTCTGAAAAAAACATTAAAGTAAAAATCACCGATCACGGTGCATCTTTTTCTCCCGAATCTGTTCCGACTCCAGATCTGAAAAAATATTTTGAAGAAAAACGCGTTGGCGGACTTGGAATGTATCTGATGAAATCGCTGATGGATGAGGTACATTATAAATCTGTTCCCGGTAAATACAACCAGGTTCTACTAACCAAGAAGTTAAATTCAACCAATTAACATGAATGATTCTGAAAATCTTAAAGCAAGAAGAAATTTAAAGGCTCTTGTTGAGCTAAGCAGAGTTATAAATTCAAGTCTCGATCTAGAATTCATTTTAAATAATCTTTTACTTACTTGTCTCGGAAAATTTCTTACCACAAGAGGATTTATTGCACTTAATTTAAATGGCTCACTTCAACCTAGAGCTAAAAAGGGAATAACCGATGAACAATTTCAAAATTTTCCGGTAATAAAAAACAAAACCGAATTGCAGAGTGAACAATTCAAAGAATATTTAACTTCCATTAATATCTTGGCATTTGATGAAATATGTTCCTTCCAGGAATGTCTCGGAATAATTGCCTTAGGAGAAAAATTAAACAAGGCTCCATATTCGGATGATGATCTAGAATTTTTGCATACAATCACAAACATTGCTGCAACAGCCATTCAAAACTCGCTTATGCTGAGTGAACTAAAGAAAACCAATCGAATTCTTGATTCAAGAATTAGCCGTCTTAATTCCCTTTTTGAATTGAGTAAAGAATTCGGTTTGTTTTCAGAATCTACGAAGGTAGCTAGACTTTTAGTTTATTCTGTCATTGGGCAGTTTCTCGTACAAAAATTTGCGGTTGTATCATTCGAAGGTAAGAACTTAAAGATTTTAGAATCCAAGTTCCCACAAGATGAATTATTAAATGCTCTCAAAAATTGTAACACTAAACTCATAACTAGTTCGATTTCTAAAAAAGAAATTGAAGCGGATTATACTGATTTGCAAAAATTTGGTATTGAGCTTATTGTACCCATGCAGCTTCAAGGCGAAACAAAAGGATTAATACTTTTGGGAAAACGAGCAAGCGAATCTGAATATTCAGAAGCTGATATCGAGTACATATATTCAGTTGGAAGCTTAGCAATTGTGTCGATTGAGAATCAAAGATTATTTAAAGAAGCATTAGAAAAACAAAAGCTTGAAGAAGATTTAGAAATTGCTCATGATATTCAGAAGAATCTTCTTCCGCATAAAATCCCTCAGTTTACCAATTTTAATGTAGTTGCCAACACTGTATTCTCAAAGCAAGTTGGCGGTGATTATTACGATGTTATCACGTTAGATAATAATAATTTCTGTATTGCCATTGCAGATGTATCCGGTAAAGGCGTTTCTGCCGCATTAATGATGGCTAATCTGCAGGCATTCTTAAAAACGATTTGCAAACAGGGCATGCAAATTGACGAAGCTACCGGTTTGATCAACGATCTGATCACAGAAAATACAACTGAGGGAAAATTCATAACATTTTTCTGGGCAATAATTGAAAATGACAGCAAGCAAATGCTTTATGTTAATGCAGGACATAATCATCCATTATTGATCAGGAAAGGGAAAATTAAAAAATTAGATAAAGGCGGAATTATTCTTGGTGTAATGAACACTATGATTCCTTACATCTCCGAACGGCTGCAGCTTGAAACGGATGATGTAATGATTTTGTTCACTGATGGTGTCTCTGAGGCAATGAATCAAAAAGGAGAAGAATTTACAGATGAAAGATTGGAAAAATTAAGTTTAAGTTTGGTTGAAAAGCCAGCAAAAGATATTTCCGATACAATTCAGAAGGAAGTAAGTAAATTCGCTTACGGTACAGTTCAATCGGATGATATTACGTTGATGGTTATAAAAGTTAAGTGAAAATTTTTTGTATGATTATATCTAAGATTTAGCCCGAATAAATTCTAGGGAGTGATCGGATACCGGATGCAAGAAACCTTACCAATCTTAATTCTAGATATTGCTGTACAATCAATAAGCTAATAAGGTCAAACTATCACATATTCGATTGTTACTAAGGTTAGGAAAAATTAGGATAAGGTCTAGCATTAGACCCAATGACATCAATAATGGTACAGAAATAAAAATGAAAGAGGAATTATATAAAATGAAAACCTTAGTAACGGTGACAGGCAACCAATTTATCAACCTTATTAGCTTATTATAAATCAATAAATTGTATGATAAAAACTTAGACGAGAAATTTAAACCATGCAAAGCATAAAAAATTTTCTTGAAAAAAATCAGAAAGGGATAGTTATTATCTCGTTCATCCTGTTGTTTTGTATTGGACTTGTAAATTTTGCGTTCATTTTCATAATAAACGCAACTTCCAACGATGAGTGTCTATGGATACCAGAAAAGGCAGGTAAAGACAGTGTAATCATAGTATTTGATAAGGTTAAAGTAGATGGTGTTGCGTGGAAGGCAGGAATCCGGGATGGGGATCAGCTTATTACCATAAAGAATATCAATATCCATGATATTTTTAAAGCACAAAGAATTCTCAATGAATTTAAGAAAGGTCAATTAGCGGATTATACAATTAAAAAAGGCGATAAACTTCTTAACACAAAAGTTGAGATCAAGAAACTAATCAAAATGGATCAATTCGCTTTTATGCTGATGGCTCAAATTTGGTTAATTATCGGATTCATCGTCTTAATGGCTCGTCCCAATGGTTATATTCAAAGATTATTTTATAAGATCAGTGCGGCTTTCATTGTTTTATTTACCTCAGTCTATTTCTTAGGATTAGGAACCGATGTCTCTCGAATTTATTTTTATATGCTGGATTATATTTGGACCATCGGAGGATTTTATGCATCATTTCTAATTCTCCGATTCTTTTGGAGTTTTCCGCAGTCATTTAAGTTTGCTGAAAAAAAATGGGTGAAAAAATTATTACAAATCGCTCCGATTGTTTTGATCATTGCTTCATACATTGTGCGTCATATTTTTGTGTATCCTTATGAAGGTTTTAATAATGTTGCTCTCGGAATAATTATTGTAAATAATATTTTGATATTTACTGCGCTTGTAACGGGATTAGTTTCCCTGTATATCAACTATTTCCGAATCAAAGACAAAGCTCAGCGTAAACCAATTTATATTATTCTTTTTGCTTACACCTTAGGAGTTGCAAGTTTACTTTATACAAGCTTTATTGCCCCAGCAATTTCTGATACTATCTTTAATTCTCCAGAATATTATACTCCGATTATTGTTATTGCCTTTCTACCAATTGCTTTTGGTTATTCAATTTTTAGATATCAATTGATGGATGTTAGCATTGTCATAAAGAATGCAATAATTTACGGGGCAGCTACATTAACAATTGCAGCAGCTTACTTTTTGGTAATTTATCTCTTAGGGCAGGGAATAAGTCAGGCGATTGGAACTCAATATCAAGGAATTATAGCAGGTATTGTATTCATAATATTTGCTTTGGTTTTTCAATCAACTAAAGACAAATTCCAAAATTTTTTAACAGCAAAATTTTATCCCGAACAGTTTGCGTATCAAAAAGTACTTGTAAAATTCAGCACCGATATCTCCAGCGTGGTTGGGCTTGAAAATATTCTCGACAAAACATATGAGACATTCACCAATGCTCTTAAGATTAATAACTTCGGCATTATGGTTAGAGGAAACAATAATGGTGATTTGGTTTTAGTGAGAAGCAAAGGAATCAAGAATAAAGAAATTACTATCAGCCAATCGAATGTAAGCGAATTTATTGAGCAGAAAAAATCGTTATCAAAATTACCCTCCATCGAACGGGAAGAGTTTGTGAGTGTATGTAAAGAAAAAAGTGTTAGCTTGGTTGAAAATGATATCTATACAATAATTCCAATGATTGTAAAATCAAAAGTTGTTGGAGTATTGCTTTTCGGATTAAAACATTCCGGTGCACAATTTTCTTATGAAGATTTAGAACTTTTAAATGCAGTAGCAAACCAAGCAGCAATATCAGTTGAGAATGCACGTCTATATGAAACCGAGAAACAAAAACTTTCTATTGAAAGAGATCTTGATCTTGCAAGAAAAATTCAGCAAGGATTATTGCCAGGCTGTATACCTAAAGTAAATAAGTTAGACATTTGCGGACAAATGATTCCTGCTATGCAAGTTGGCGGCGATTATTATGATCTTATAAAAATTTCCGACACAAAAATATTTGTAGTTGTTGGTGATGTTTCGGGTAAAGGACTTTCTGCTTCTTTGTACATGGCTAAGCTGCAGACAATGATACAGCTTGCATGCACTATTGACAAAACACCCAAACAAATTTTAGTTGATATAAATAAAAGACTTTATGAATCGCTCGAGCGAAGCTGGTTTGTTACAATGACTCTTGCGCTATTTGACAGCAGCACCAACACTGTGAAGTTTTGCCGTGCCGGTCATATGCCTTTGATTACTGCAAATAATGGAGCCATCAATTCCTATAAATCTAAGGGAATTGGAATTGGATTGGAAAGCGGAATTATTTTTGAAAGCAGCTTAGTCGAAGAAGAAGTCAGCTTTAGTCATGGACAAATCTTTGCATTCTTTTCGGATGGAATAACCGAAGCAATGAATGAATCGAATGATCTTTTTGGTGAAGAAAAACTTTCTGAACTCCTGAAAAACAAATCCGTAAAAAGTTCTAATGAGTTGATGGATGAAATTTGGGAATCTATAACTCAGTTCAGAGGACAAGCCGAACAAAGCGATGACATGACGATGGTGTTAGTAAAGGTAGTATAACCTAAATCCTAACCAGTATTCTAAAATTCTCCACTTCAAGTGCTAAACTAAAAAGAATTTGCTATTTTTAGTAAAGTTCCTTTTCAATATTTCTTAGCACTTATGACTAACAACAACTCTAAATCACTAGAATCCTGGATTTGGGATGCTGCGTGCGCCATTAGAGGAGCACAAGACGCACCCAAGTACAAAGACTTCATACTACCACTAATCTTTGTTAAACGCCTCTGTGATGTATTCGATGATGAAGTCAGTCGAGTTGTCGAGAATGTTGGCTCAAAAGAAAAAGCCCTAAAGCTAATTGCCAAAGACCGTAAGCTCACACGTTTCTACATACCACTTCGACCTGAAAATCTGGACGAATCCACCTGGTCGGTTATCCGAAAATTATCTTCAAAAATAGGTGAACAGCTTACCGATTTTATGCGCTCGATAGCTCGTGAGAATTCGAGATTGCAAGGAATTATTGACCGAATAGATTTTAACGCCACTACACACGGACAGCGAGATATTGAAGATGATAGACTAAGCAATCTTATTGAGGAGATAAGTAAAAAAAGATTAGGTCTTAACGATGTTGAACCGGATATAATCGGAAGAAGCTATGAATATCTAATCCGTAAATTCGCTGAAGGCGGTGGACAGAGTGCCGGAGAGTTTTATACTCCAATGGAAGTTGGTTTAATTATGGCACGAATACTTGACCCTGAACCCGGAATGGAAATGTACGATCCCTGTACCGGCTCTGCTGGATTGCTAATTAAACTTCAGATTGCACTTCAAGAGAAGATGAACTTACGCGCAAAAACTAAATATGCACCGTTGAAGCTCTACGGACAAGAGTATTTAGCGAACACGTGGGCAATGGCTAACATGAATATGGTTATTCACGATATGGAAGGTATTATCGAAATTGGCGATACAATGAACAATCCCAAATTTCGGGAAGGAAATAAACTCAAAAAGTTTGATCGTGTTGCTGCTAATCCGATGTGGAACCAAAGCTTATTTAACCAAAAGACTTATGAAAACGACGAACTAGAAAGATTTCCTGCTGGCTATCCGCCAAACGGAACCGCCGATTGGGGATGGGTGCAGCATATTCTCGCTTCTTTGAATGATTCCGCCAGAGGCGGAGGAAGGGCAGCCATTGTTTTAGATACTGGAGCAGTCTCACGAGGATCGGGGAACCAAAGCACAAATAAAGAAAAAGAAATCCGTAAGTGGTTTGTTGAAAACGATTTTATTGAAGGTGTTCTTTATTTACCAGAGAATCTTTTTTACAATACTTCTGCACCTGGTATAGTTCTATTCCTCAATAGAAATAAACCATCCGGTAAGAAAGATAAAATTTTACTCATTAATGCTTCCAAAGATTTTATTAAAGGACAGCCCAAAAACTATATACAGGAAGAAAACCAAAAAAAAATTGTCGATACTTTCCTTAATTGGCAAGAGATTGAAAAGTTTAGCAAGATAATAGCCAAAGATGAAGTTGTAAAAAATGATTATAACTTATCTCCGACCCGATACATTCACACAGCCGATGAAGAAGTTTACAGACCAATTGGAGAAATTTTAGAAGAACTTAAAGAACTCGAACAAGAATCAAAAGACATTGATGGAGAATTGAAAATTATTTTTCAGAAATTAGGTTATTAAAAATCATTATTAACGAATAAAATTCAAATATGAAAAACATCTCCAATAAAACAGTTACGTACAGTTTGTTGGCTCATATTAATGACCATAGTTATGGCATAAAAGATCTTTCAGACATTTTTATTCCATTAGTTAAAAGAACTCTAGCAAAAATGGGTGAGAATGGTTTTATTCAAGGTGAACACATTAAGGAGATTAAAACTAATGTTGATGAAATGTGTCATTTGGATATTCCTTTTCCCTTACTGGATAAAATATTATATAAAATTTCGACTGATATTAGGAATAATCAAGGAACTCAATTTTCTATATATAATGACAAATCATTTCAGATAAATAACTATATCTTTATAGATTACGAAGAAGAAATAATAAAAACAGAATCTGAAATTGAGAAAATAGAATATTTATTTAACTCTTATCTCGAACTAAAAGGAGTAAAAGCTAGTCCAGACAATTCACTTTTTGAATTTATTGATAAAAATAGAATTCAATTATTTGATTATTTCGTGAAAAAGAAACTTAGTGAGTCCGAAAAAGATTTTTATTTACAAGCAGAATTTTTATCAAAAATCAAATCTGATCCCATTTTATATAAAACACTCTGTAGAATATACCTTGGTTCAATAATTTCAAGCTTTTTAGCATTTGAGCCAGAAGAGTTAACTGATAAAAGCGATAAAGAATTCGTTCTAGACACAAACTTTATTATTAGTTTGCTAGATTTAAATTCTAATGAGGCTACACATACATGTGGGAAAATTGTTGAAATCTGTAAAAGGTTAAATTATAGAGTTACTGTACTTGATTATACTATTGAAGAATCTAAAAACTTAATCGATAGAACAGCTGATAGTATTGAGACCGCATTTCTATCCAAAAAACTAGATCCCGAAAGCATCTTTAACGCCTGCGACAGAAGAAATTTATCTAAGACAGATTTACAAAGAATATCAGCCATTTTAGAAGATACTTTAAAGAATGAATTTTCTATAAACATTCTTTATGATACTTCAAAATTCAGAAACATGGCTAAGTATAGCAAAGAATATGAAGTGTACAAAAATGTGAGGTCAACAAATTGGAGTGCGCTACACGATGCTACAGCAGTTAAATACATACAATCAAAAAGGGGTAAAGTGTGTAAAGATTTTTTTACTGCCAATTGTTTTTTTGTTACAAATACTAGTAGAGATTTTAAGCCTTTAATAGAAAATGAAAACATATCAGAATTAATAAGGGCCGAGGATTTAGTTAATATATTATGGTTAACCAATCCTAATGTTAAGCTTAATCTCAATAATGATGAGCTAACACAAATGGGCTTAAGCAAACTTATTTCATCTTCTTTGAATAGTAAACTGCCAAGCTCAAAAATCATAAAAGAACTTGAAGAAAACATTCGAAAATATGCTCAACACAAAATAACTGACAAAGACATAATTCGAGTTGGAAATAGAATTGCCGATAAGACTCTAACTAATCTTGAACAATTAAATAAGATAGCAGATAAAGATCCTGATAAGTTTATTGAAAAATTAAATGAGGAGGCCCGAAAAGAAGAGAAAAAGGAAAAAGAGTTTTTTAATAAGTTAAATAAAATGTTAAAAGATATTGCAATTAAATCTGACGAACGCTCAAAACTGACTAAGGAATTGTTACAGAAAGAGTTTAACGATGCTAGGACTTCTTTAGAAATGAAAACGAGTGAAAAAATCACAGCCCTAACTAAAGATAAAAATGAGGAAATAAATAATTTAAAAATTCAGAGATTCTCTGAACTGAATGCCATTAAAAAGTCTTATGATTCGTATGTATCTAAAAAATCCTTGATTTATTTAGGACTAATCACACTCCCTCCACTTTTGATAATGTTATCTTTTATCATCTTTATTGATTTTCCTAAAATTGAATGGATTATTGTTGGATGTTACGTAGTCTATAATATAATAACCTATTTTTATTTTGTGATAACGAGAAAACAATGGTCTCTTCTGGAATTTTATAATACACTTTTAGATAAAAACAAAAATAAAATATATAGTAAATTTAGTTTTGACCTAGAAGAATATCATAAATTGGAAAAAGAAATCTCCGCTAAGGATGAAACTCAAACAAACTGATATAGGTTTAATTCCTGATGATTGGGAAGTTATAAGATTTGGAGATATTGCCGAGTTCAAAAACGGTATAAATTTTAGTAGCGATCAAAAAGGGGAAATCGGAATTCTTACTATCGATGTTCTAAATATGTATGGTGCTGGATATGCTGTTAAATTTGATAAATTATATAGAGTTGACAAAAAAATTGATAATAGTTATCTGCTTAATCAAGGTGATTTGTTATTTGTTCGTTCTTCATTAAAATTGGAAGGTGTAGGGTGGGCGGCTCTATTTCCTGGTAATAATGAACCCGCTACTTTTTGTGGATTTATTATTAGAGCAAGAATAGCAGAATCTGCCTTTAATAAAATATTCCTAACTTATCTTTTTAGGGTTGGTTCTATTCGTTCAAAGCTTATCTCTAGTTCTGCAAAACTTGGCATTACAAATATTAATCAAGGTAACCTTGGTAATATTCAAATACCAAAGCCCCCTCTCCTAGAGCAAAAAAAAATTGCCTACATACTTTCTAAAATTCAACAAGCAATTCAGACACAAGAACAGATAATAAAAACTACTCAAGAACTTAAAAAAGCTTTAATGCAAAAACTCTTTACCGAGGGCTTGAACGGCGAGCCACAAAAGCAAACAGAGATTGGTCTAATCCCGGAAAGTTGGGAAGTTGTACAATTAGGTAGATATGCTAGAATATTAAATGGTTATGCATTCAAGAGTACAGCTTATGTCAAAAAAGGAATACCATTAATACGGATCAGCAATGTATCGTTTGGATTTTTGATTGATAAGGATACAAAATATTTACCCAATTCGTATTTAACTAAGTACAATGATTATTCATTAAGGGAAGGCGATTTGATTTTATCCCTAACACGACCAATCACTTCTGGAGGGATGAAATATTGTTTCATTGAAAAAAAACATTTACCTACCTTAATGAACCAGCGTGTAGGAAGGTTCAAAATTATTGACAACAAACTTTCCAAAGAGTTTCTTTATCATCTCGTTTTTTCTAAATACTTTATTGGTGAATTACAAAAATTATTTGGCAGTTCATCTCAACAACCCAATGTAAGTCCAACTCAGTTAGAATCTTTTCTTGTCCCAATTCCAAGCAATCCTGAGCAAGTCGAAATTGCAAATTCATTGACTAAACTCACCCTGAAGTACAGAAGTGCTGAGGATTCAATAATACTTCTAAAGGATCTTTTTAATAGTGCCTTGAATAAACTAATGACTGGTCAAATCCGTGTCAAAGATATGGAGTTTGAAATAGAAGAAAGCTTGGAAAAAGTCCCCTTCACGGAGGAACAAAACGGAGCTATCCCTTCTTGAGAAGGGACGAAGGGATGTGTAAAAAAGATGAGAAGGAAAATAATCCCATACAACCCAAAACTAAAAGAAAAAGCAAGAGAGTTACGTAACAACAGCACCTTCACAGAGGTTATGGTATGGAATTACTTAAAGAATAAACAAATAAAAGGATATGATTTTCATCGTCAAAAACCACTTTACAATTATATTGTTGATTTCTTTTATAATGAGCTAATGCTCGCAATTGAAATTGATGGAGAAAGTCATTATGGAAACGAAAAACATGATATTCGCAGGCAGAAAAGACTGGAGAATCTTGGTATAAGTTTTTTACGGTTCGATGATATGGAAGTAAGGCATCAACTGGATAAAGTCATTAAAAGAATTGAAGATTGGATTGATGATTTTGAAAAGAAAAGTAGTCGTTAATTTGTGTTTTGGACACACCCCTCGCCCCTCTCAAGAGGGGACAGTACGCTCTTTTATTTACATTATGCTCTTATATTTTTAAAACGGAGCTATCCCTTCTTGAGAAGGGACGAAGCGATGTGTAAATTATTGTGGCTCAGATATTAGCCATAATTTAATTCGTGGCTCATATTTAGTTGATTTTGAGCCACAAAACCTTAACTTAATTAGCAGAATATTTTATAGAAAATGTCCGCATCATTTACAAAACATTCAACAGTTCAAAAAACAATTTTAGAATATGACCGGTCAAAGCTACGTTAAAGATATTGAATTTGAATTAAATGAAGAGAAGGTGAATTAAATGTCTGTCTCAATACGACAATTCGAGCAATGGCTTCAATCAAAAGAGAAGAAGACTTTAATAACAAAGCATATCGAAAATCATGATAAAGGAACCATTCAAGAATTTGAGCAAATCTTTCCTAATCTTACACGGGATCAGATTTATAATCTTCTAAGAGATTTAAAAAAAGCTGGGAGAATAATATTTAAGGAAAGTAAAAGATGGGGTTACTGGTCGTTAAAATAAATCCTCTACGTTAAAATAAAATTTTATTAACGTATAGAAATAACGTAGAGGAAAGAAATTCCACGAATTAGTCAAAAAATAAAAGAATTCTTTACGTTATTATAAAATCAAATAACGCAGAAATAACGCAGAAGAATTAAAAAATGTTGAAAAAATTATTGGAATCACAATATTTATTACGCCATTAAAAAAAATTTGACACGAAAATGCCACAAAGCTTCACCGAACATAAAACAGTCCAGCAAAGAATTTTAGATTATGCTCAAGAAATTGGCCTGCCTGGCGGCAAGGTAAACTGGCAGTTTATATCTCAATCCAGAGCAGAAGAACTTCGCCACTTCGATATTTCAGCTTCATTACCGCAAGAAAGAATTAAAAGCTCGTCACTTTTTTTTAAGGATATTCTAACTCAAAAACTCACTGAGTTTAATCCGAAACTAATAAACCCATCAGATATAATTTCTCAATTATCCTTACTTCGTTTTGACATTCAAGGCAATAAAGATTTTCTTGATTATTTGAGAGGTGATAAGAACTACTTTAACACTGATGATAATCGAGAATATAATTTAAAGCTCATAGATTTTGAAAAACCCTCTAATAACATCTTTCAAATCACTGAAGAATACTATCACCACAACGGACGTTACGGCAATCGTGAAGATGTAGTTTTTCTGGTTAATGGTATTCCATTGGTAGTTATCGAATGTAAAAATGCCACCAAAGATGAAGCTATAGCAATCGGAATAGATCAGATAAGACGTTACCACAACGAAACACCGGAAATGCTCATACCACAGCAAATATTTTCAGTTACCGAAGCATTAGGTTTTTCTTATGGTGTAACATGGAATCTTAATCGCAAAAATCTTTTTAATTGGAGAGAGCACGAGATCGGTAATCTAGAATTGAAAATCAAAACATTCTTTAATCCCAATGGGATATTACGGTACATAAAAAATTATATAATATTTGCAGAACAGAATGAAGAACTGAATAAGTACATACTTCGTCAGCATCAAGTTAAAGCAGTCGAAAAAGTAATTAGAAGAAGCATTGATGAAACTAAATCCCGTGGATTGATTTGGCATACACAAGGTTCCGGCAAGACATATACGATGATTAAAGCTGCTGAAATTCTTTTTAAGCTTAAAGAAACAGATAAACCCACAATCATTTTACTTATTGACCGAAATGAGCTTGAAGATCAGATGATCAGAAATCTTACCTCATTAGGATTGAAGAACATCAAACATGCTGATCGAATTGTTAAACTGCGTGATCTTCTTAAGGAAGATTATCGTGGAATCATTATAAGCATGATTCACAAGTTTAACGATATGCCTGAGAAGGTGAATCTTGGAAAGAATATTTATGTACTTGTTGATGAAGCACACCGCACAACATCCGGTGATCTTGGTAATTATCTAATGGCTGCTATTCCAAATGCAGCCTACATTGGTTTCACCGGAACACCGATTGATAAAACAGCTTATGGCAGAGGTACATTTAAGACTTTCGGAATTGATGATCCCAAGGGTTATCTCGATAAATACTCAATTTCAGATTCAATTGAAGATGGAACAACTGTACCGCTTTATTATTCACTTGCCCCAAATGATTTATTAGTTCCTGAAGAAACGCTTGAAAAAGAGTTTCTAGGTCTTGCTGAAGCTGAAGGCATTAGCGATATAGATGAACTGAATAAAATCCTCGAAAGAGCAGTTGTAACAAAAAACTTCCTTAAAGGTAAAAGGAGAGTAAAGAAAATTGCCAAGTTTATTTCAGAGCATTATAGAACCTACGTTGAAAATCTTGGTTATAAAGCTTTTGTTGTAGCTGTAGATCGTGAGGCATGTGCATTATACAAAAAAGCTTTGGATGAAAATTTACCTGCAGAATATTCTGAAGTTGTTTACACTGGGAACTATAACGATTCAGAGGAACTGAAAAAGCATCACATCACGAAAGAAGATGAAAAGAGAATAAGAAAAAGTTTTTGCAAACCCGATCAATTCCCGAAGATTTTAATAGTGACAGAAAAGCTCCTTACCGGTTTTGATGCACCAATTCTTTATGCAATGTATCTCGATAAACCTATGAGAGATCATACATTGTTGCAAGCAATCGCAAGAGTTAATCGTCCATACGAAACTGAGGGCGGTAAGCAGAAACCTTTCGGCTTTGTTCTGGATTTTATCGGAATCTTTGACAAGCTTGAAAAAGCTTTAGCTTTTGATTCAGATGATGTAAAGAGTGTTATCCGGGATATAGCTTTGTTAAAAACTCTTTTTCAGAATAAAATGGAAAAAGATACATTAAGATACGTCTCGTTAATTAAAGGCACCTATGATGATAAGGATGTAGATATTCTAGTAAACCACTTTAAAGATAAATCTAAGAGAAAAGAGTTTTTCAAGTTCTACAAAGAATTAGAAATGCTTTATGAGATAATATCCCCCGATGCATTTATTAGACCGTACATAGATAATTATAAAACATTAACTCAAATCTATTATGTAGTTCGAAATGCTTTTGCAGATAGAGTCTATGTTGATAAAGAATTTCAGCGTAAGACGGCTGAACTTGTAAAGGAAAATGTTGATATAAAAATTCTAGGAACCGGAACTGAATTAGTTGGGCTTGATAAAGAAACAATTGATGCAATTAAAGCAAATAAAATTCCTGAGAATGTAAAAGTTATAAATCTTATTAAGAGCATCGAGAAAATTGCAGAGAAGGAAAGCGATGATCTTACTTTGATATCACTAAAGGATAAAGCTCATCAGATACAAGAAGATTATGAAGATAGAATAATTTCTACGGAAGAAGCGCTTGATAAGTTAAAAGGAATCTTAGACGGTATAAGTGAGAAAGAAGAAAAGCAGAAGCAAAAAGGTTTAGATGATTTAGAGTATTTTCTATCTGAGAAACTAACCGAAGTTGGAATAAAAAACTCAGATGAAACAGCAAAGAAATTCAAAACCGCTTTCAATGAATATCCTAACTGGAATAAAAGTGAGGCATCTGCAAGAGAATTAAGGTTGAAACTATACGGAATTCTTTTGGACGAAATAGATGATATAGATAAGGCAAATGCCTTGATAGATCACTTGTTTAACCTGTTTATTAAAGCAAATGAAAAGCAGTAAAAAGCAGCGAAATATATTGCTACAAAAAGCCGATTTTAAGAAAAGGGTAGTCAAGTATGCCAAGCAGATAGATATCCCTTTGAAAAGCATCTCTGTGCGGCCTATGAGCCGTAAATGGGCTTCCTGCTCAACTGCTGGTAACCTAAACTTTAATTCTGAGCTTCTAAAAATGCCTAAAAAACTAGGTGATTACGTTATAGTTCACGAGCTTCTACATTTCCATGTCTCCAACCATGGCAAGCTCTGGAAAAGCCTCATGCGAGCATATTTAGGAGATTATGAGAAGTTGGAGAAGAGGTTATCAAAATACTAAACTTATTTTATTTCCGATATTGAACATATCCAATCGATAGGAATTTCATTCACTTCGCTTTGACTTGTCGGTTCCAAATTACTGCCAATCACTTTTATTGGCAGTAAAAATGAACCATGAATCAATTTCAAGGTAAATTCAACCTAGTTACCTTGAAAACGATTCAGTGTCCTCCCACCTTGCTTCAATTGGAATTGAAACCTCACTATTTCTAATAATTATGGATCGAATCTTAGGCGGATTACACGAATCTGTCTAAAAACTTATCCCAATTATTTGGTTCTAAATTTCTGCCAATGTATATTATTGGCAGTAAAATTGAACCATATGTAAAATGGAAGAGATAGTAGAATATATTGCAAACAACGGCGGTTTTGCCTCAATGAAAGAGCTTAAGGAAGCTAACTTCCATACTCGCGAAATCACACTTCTTGTTAAGGAAAAAACCATTGAAAAAATAAAACCGGGTTTTTATCGCCTTTCGGATTATGGATACTTCAAAGATGTAAATCTTAGTCTTATCACTGTTTGCCGGGCAGACCCACAAGCAGTAATATGTCTTATCTCTGCTCTCGATTATTATGAAATGACCGATTTTAATCCTTCGGAAATTTATTATGCGATTCCTCACTCACAGAAAAAAAAGAGTATCAGCTACCCGCCGGTAAAAACGTTTTTCTTTCGTGAAAGATTTTATAAGCCTGGAATTGATATCGTCCATACAAAATATGGTGAGCTGAAAATATATAACAAGGAAAAGACCATTTGCGATATGTTCAGATACCGCAATAAGCTCGGTGAGGATCTTACTATGCAAGCGCTTAAAAATTACCTTAAACAAAAAAAGAAAAGCATAGCCACACTTATCAAGTATGCAGAAATTTGCCAGGTGAAGACGGTTATAATGCCTATTCTTAAGGGACTCGTTGCTTAATGAAAAAAGAGATTAAAAATATTGCTGCTTCTGTAAGAGCAAGGTTGATAAACATTGCCAATGAAAGTAAGAGAGATTATAATGCAATTCTGGGGCTCTATTTTCAAGAACGTTTTCTTTATCGTCTTTCTATTTCTAGTTATCAACCGAGACTTATTCTTAAAGGGGCATTGCTTCTGATGATGAGTGATATTTCAAAGTTTCGTCCCACAAAGGATATTGATTTGCTTAGCAAAGCAGCTTTTAATGAAATGAACGAATGCAAAGAAGTGATAAAAGAAATTGTGTCAATTGATTTTAACGATGGTGTTGAGTTTATTGTTGATAAGATTTCTGTTGAAAAAATTCAAGAAAAAGAAAATAATTTTGGTTTGAGAGTTCATCTGCCATATAAAATGGACACCATTAAAGGTTATCTCTCAGTAGATATTGGTTTTGGTGACAAAATTATTGAGGGACCCCACGAAATTGATTTCCCAATCCTACTCAATTTTCCCGCTCCTCGAATCATGGTTTATTCTTTGGAATCTGCTGTAGCAGAAAAGTTTGAGGCAATCGTGAATCTAAATTTTACTACTAGCAGAATGAAAGACTTTTATGATCTTCTCTTTATTGCGGAACGGACAAGTTTTAGAATGAATTCTCTGAAAGACGCTATTCTGGCAACTTTTAATAATAGAGGTACGAGTATTGAAGATCGCCAAACAATTTATGATACATCATTCAAGCAAAATTCGCAGAAGCAAATTCAATGGTCATCTTTTCTCAAACTAAACAAACTAACTGTAGAAACTGATTTTGCAATGGTTGTAGATAAAATCAATACATTCATCGAACCAATTTTTAATAACCAAACGAAAAACAATTGGGATAACAATTCATGGAAATGGAATTACTAGCTGCTAATAGATTAATATTTAATTCTTAATAAAATTCAAAAATGACAATTATGTATTTCAGTAGAGCGCTCATCAGTATTATTTTCATAATACTTATTAATTGTAATTTATTCGCACAGGAATTTTCTTTTGCTGCGATGTCGGATAGTCGTGGAAGTGTTAATGGAGTTAATGAGTCTGTGCTGACTAAATTAGTAAATCACCTAGTTACAAACCAACAGGAAGCCAAGTTTTTATTTTTCATTGGTGATATGGTTGACGGAAATGTACATGATGCTGATATCACAATATCTCAACTGCAATTCTGGAAAGAAACAATGTCTCCGATTTACAACAATCCGGATATGATTTGGCCTTATATATGGCCTATAGTTGGCAATCATGAAGTACGAAGGAGAGAAGATGAAGACAATTTCCGCAGATTATTCCAGGATGTTTTTATGAATGGACCTGATGATGAAGTTGGATTAACCTATTCATTTGATTATAACAATGTTCATTTCGCTGTGGTGAATACTAATCGATGGTACTATGGCGATTTAATTGATACAACGGATGATCGAAGAGATTGGCATTATTTAAAATATATTGATTGGCTTGAAAAAGATTTATCTGCGGCACACCAAAGAAATGTGAATCACATATTTGTTCTTGGTCATGAAATGCCTTTTCCTATCGGCGGACACTTGAGAGATGGGTTACCAAATTTAGGTCTTAAGTTAACTCTTCCATTGGATTCAACAAGATTGTGATATTTAAACCAGAGAAATAAGTTTTGGGAGTTGTTAAGTGAATATAAAGTTGCAGCATATATTTGCGGGCATGAACATAGTTATGGCAGACAATCGGTTGATGGAGTTTATCAGGTAGTTGCAGGAAGTTCCGGCGCTCCGTTATATTATTTCAATCCAAAGTATGGTGATAATCCTGAACAAAAACTGCCCCGGACAGGAAATGACTTATAATGAAGCACTTCCTTATTATCAAGTGTTAAATTATAAACACGGCATTGGAGATGATTGCCAGGCGTCGGAAGATTTTTTAGGTTTACGGGCATTTCATTATGTAATCTTTAATGTAAGTGATGATGAAATTGAAGTGAAAACATACGGCGGTTTTCCGAAAGAGGGCAGCTCGACTGAATTGGGAAGTGAAATAAATTTGATTGATGAATTTGTAATAAATAAATCGCCATTTTAAAAAGAGATCCATGCTTAAATCACAACCATATAAACTAAAAAACACGATTCAGAATTATAAATGGGGAACCATGGGGAAGAATGCCTTCATACCAAAGCTGCTGAATATCAAAGCTGACAAGGATAAACCTTATGCTGAGCTTTGGATGGGTGCGCATCCAAAAGCTCCTTCGCAAATTTTGATCGATGGTAAAGAACATGATTTGAATGAAATTATTCGACAGTATCCAGGAGAAATGCTTGGCAGCAAAGTTTCAAAAAGATTCTCAGGCACACTGCCATTTCTTTTCAAAGTACTATCTGCTAATGAAGCACTCTCGATTCAAGTTCATCCAAGCAAAAGACAAGCAAAGGCATTGCATAAAAAAGATCCAATAAATTATTCCGACCCAAACCAGAAGCTTGAGATTGCAATTGCACTGGATTCCCTTACAGCTCTCATCGGGTTTAAGCCGCTCAAGCAAATAACAAAAATGCTGAAAGATTATCCGGAAATCCGGGATTTTATCGGAGCAAATGTTAGGTCAATTTCGGTAAAGAGAAACAACTTTAAAGAGATGTTTACTCGATTGGTTAAGAAATCACTTTCTGATCCCGGGGAACTAAATATGGTCATTCAAAATCTTAGCAATAGAATCAGCAAGAAGAAAACTAAAACTGAAGTAGAAAAATATTTCATTGCTCTTCATAAAAAATATGATAACGACATTGGTTTGCTTATTCTTTTCTTTCTAAATCTTGCTCACTTAAAAAGGGGAGAGGCAATTTTTACAAAACCTGGAATTCCGCATGCATATCTTAAAGGTAATATACTTGAGTGCATGTCGAATTCAGATAATGTAATTCGTGCGGGTTTGACTCCAAAGTACAAGGATATGAAAAATTTGTTGAAAGTGCTGACTTTTGAATTGGGTTCACCAAAAGTTTCCAAAGGATTTAGAAAAGGAAACTCGGTAGTTTATAAAACCGATGCAAAGGAATTTGTAATCCAGATATTTAATTCAAGTAATAAGGCTCTGAACTTTGAGAATCAAACCGGTCCAAGGATTTTACTTATTCTTAATGGTGCTGTTAAAATTTCTTTTAATGGTGAAGGTGAATTGAAGTCTGAGAAGTTCATAAAAGGAAATTCTGTTTTTCTTCCGTCGATTCTCTCAAAATTTAAAATAACTACCGAAAAATCTTGGAGCTTTGTTTTAGTATCGGTGCCGTAGTTAATCATTATAAGTTTTAAAAAAATGCCGGATCAAGTCCGGCATTTCGTAAAGTACCATCAATTCTTTCAGCATTTAGGATTATTCCAGAGAATGTTTCACGATTTGCTTTAGTCACTGTTCCTTTATAGAAAGATTAAACCCTATTGCATATTTACAGGAAGTTTAATAGTCATTTACGACTTTATTAATATCTGTAGAAATTTATTTTTTACTCGTTTAGCTTAGTAAGTCGCCTTGCGCATATGTGAAAAATACAAACCCAGTTCCTAACGCATAGCCCTATAAATCAAAGGAACTGGGTTTGTTTGCGAATTTTCATCATTATCTTGCGTAACGTGAGTTAGTCACACACATTACGTTCAGGAGTTTTGACCTTATCAGCTTGTAAGAAATAAAGTGATAAGGTTTGTGCACTTTGTATCACTTTTGTTACTAAGGTTGTTTCTAGTAATGCAACTAATCGCACCGACAGGAACATTTATTTAAAATAAAAAAGCCGGCAGATAAACCACCGGCTTTGCGCTTTAATTAAAGAATAATCTAAAACTCAATTTTCTTATTAGTCTTGGTAGCGTAATCATAAACTAAAACGCTCGCAATAAAGATTGATGAATAAGTACCAATTACGATTCCGAAAAACAATGTGAAAGCAAAAGCTCTTAAAACCTCACCACCGAAGATAAGAATAACGAGTATCGATAGTAATGTTGCACCACCAGTCAAGACTGTTCTGCTCATGGTTTTATTCAAGCTCATATTCATTAGCTGGTAAAGAGGCATTACCTTATGAATCTTCATATTTTCACGAACTCTATCGAAGACAACAACAGTATCATTAATTGAATAACCGATAAGAGTTAGAAATGCTGCTACTATAGCCAAATCAATTTCCAAATTCAGTCCAGGAATTAGTCCGTAAAGAATCGAATAAAGTCCGAGAGTAATAAGTACATCGTGGAAAAGTGCGAGAACGGCTGTAAATGCAAATATAAATTTAAATCTAAATGCTAGGTAAAGTAGTATTACAATAAGTGATAGGAAGATAGCAATCACAGCATCTTGTTTTAATTCTTTTCCGACTTTTGGACCAATCTGATCTTCCTTTAGAACCTGGAAAGGATTATCTTTCATTTTTTCGCGGATATTTTCTTTAATCCACTGAGCAATACCAATTGAAACAATTACTTCAGTGTTTGTGGGTTCTTCAGAAACTTTGTTGGCTTGGAAACCAGCTTCAATCAATTTATCCAAAATTATTTTTGTAGTATCCGGATTGGGAAAAGAATAGGTGATAGACTTGCTTGTTGAATCCACAATACTTCGCTTAAGCCCTGGCAGCACATTTTCAATCTGATTGTCAATATTCCGAATGGCTTTCGAATAAATATCCGGCGGGATGTTTTGTAATTCGGTGTTTATCAAAATTTGATTATCACCACCATAAGTTTTTAACTCAACATTTCCCAACCCAATATTTTGAATCTGATTTCTCACTGTACCAATGTTTACAGGTTTTTCAAATTGTAAAACGATTTCTGACCCGCCGTTAAAGTCGGTCCCGAATTCCAATCCACGAAATATTATATTTATAAGTCCTAATAAGAATATAGATCCAGAGATTATGTAAAAAATCTTTCTTTTACCTATGAAATCAACGTTTAAGTTTTGAAATATTCTCATCTATTTAATGTCTCCTTAAATCCTTTTATTAACCAAGTGAAATTTTTAATCCTTTAGCAACCATGAAATCTAAAATTAACCTGCAGATAACTAATGCACTAAATAAGCTGGTTATAATTCCTATCATCAATGTTAAAGCAAAACCTTGAACGGGACCGGTACCAAACTGATAGAGAATTAATCCAGTAAAAAATGTTGTGATGTTTGAATCAATAATTGCTGCTAAAGCTTTAGAGAATCCACTATCAACCGAAGCTTTTATGGTTTTTCCAGTTCCTAGTTCCTCTCTCATTCTTTCAAATATTAGAACGTTTGCATCAACTGCCATTCCTATTGTAAGAATTATTCCTGCGATACCGGGAAGAGTAAGAGTTGCTCCAAAACCGGCTAAAACACCTAATGTGAAAAGAATAGTAAAAATTAATGTAAGTGCAGCAACTGAACCTGATTTTTGATAGTATAAAATCATGAACAGACCAACAACAAAGTAGCCAATTATTGCTGAGGTCAATCCGCTTTTAACAGAATCCTGCCCAAGAGATGGACCAACTGTTCTTTCTTCAATAATATCAACAGGTGCAGGAAGAGCACCGGCTTTTAATACGATCTCAAGCAGCTTAGCTTCTTCCATGTCTGCCATTCCTTCAATTTGAGATCTGCCGCCGGGAATTTTGCCGCGGACAACAGGAGCTGAGAAAGCAACTCCATCCAACATAATTGCAATTCTTTTACCTACATTAGCTCCGGTTATTCTAGCCCAATCGGTAGCACCTTCGCTGTTCATTTCCATGCTGACAATCGGCGAGGAAGTATTCGGATCAATATTTGCCTGTGCATCTGTTATTACTCCTCCTGTTAATTCGGGATTCTTGTTCACCAGGTACATCATATAAATATTTTCACCTTTATCAACGCCAACCGGTTTTGCTGAATATACAAACTCGACATTGTTCGGCATTACTTTTTGAACATCTTCGCGGTTAAGATACTGTGTCAATAAACTTTTCTGATTCTCACGAACATAAGCGTCTGCAGATTGACCTTGCGGATCCAACATCGCAATAGCAAAGAAAGGATGTTCTTTTTTAAATTCTTCTTCAGATAATTGTTTTTGCTCACTCGTATCAGCAGCAATTAACGATGTATCTTTGGCTTCAATTTTTACCGTTGCTGTGGTATCGGTTTTAGTAGTATCCTCAAGATTTTTTCCGGCGAGCACATTATCAATTTTTTGCATTAGAGAAACTGCGAATTCCGGATCTTTTAGAATTCTGAACTCAAGCAGCGCAGTGCCTTGCAAAAGATTTTTCGCCTCTTCTTCTTTAGCTACACCTGGAAGTTCTACGATTATTCTTCGGCTGCCCTGTCTTTGAATGGAGGGTTCCGATACTCCATATTGGTCAACACGATTTCTAATAATTTCTATAGCACGGCTAACCGCATCTTCTGAATCTTCTTTTAACCTACTAAGAATTTCATCATCATCTTCACGAATTGTTCCGAAGTAACGGCTTAGTCTAATTTGGCGCTGTTCAAATTTTCTACCTACTATGTCTACTACCGATTCATTAGATAAAGCCACTTCTTTTTCTGCTTCTGTTAATACTTTTTTGAAAACATCATCAGGATTTTTAGCTAATTTTTCCATAAGTTTTACAGTGTTAACTTCTAAAACGACACGCATTCCACCTTGCAAATCCAAACCGAGTTTAATTCTTTTTTGTCTGGTTTCGGCAATGGATGGATCTGATACTCGGATGCTGTCCTCAAAAGCAATAAGCTTTTTCTGAAGATCTTGCTTTGTGATCTCAGGGTGAGTTCGTTTTATCTCTTCTTGTTTCTTAGTAACGGTTTCTGTGATACTTTTCGTGTTGCTGTAATCTTTGTAGGTTGGCCAAAGGAGATAAACAGCTAATACAAGTGCTGCAAGAATGATAATGATTTTAAATCTAAATTCTTTCATAGTTTACGTCTTGGTTAGATTGATTTTTCAAAAATAAGGTCAACAAAATTATCAGTATGGGGCTTGAAAGTCAATTAAATCGGTTAAAAATAAAATTTTTAAAATCTATTCCTTTTTAATAATCCTAATTTTTTTAAATTAAGATAGAGAGCTAATACAGTTCCTTCATGTTGTTTAAATCGTTCGTGAGGAATTGGGTTAGTAAATCATAATTAAAGGATTTCTATGATTTTCTTTATTAGACTCTCAAATTTATGCTGAACGAGATTGGCTGTTTCAGTAACTTCAGCATGCGACAGTTTTTTATCGGTCAAACCTGCAGCATAATTTGTTATGCAGGAAATTGAAGCGGTTTCCATTCCTAAATATCCCGCATATATTGCTTCATGAACTGTAGACATTCCAACTGCATCTCCCCCAAATATTGATATATATCTAATTTCAGCCGGAGTTTCATAGCTTGGACCTTTTGTGTACCAGTAAACACCCTCTTTCAGTTCTATCTTTTCTTCCATTGCGGCTTCCTTAATTTTTTTATTAAGATTAGCTGATGGCATCGAATAAAAATTTTTCTTTCCGTCTTCTGAAGCTAATCCTATTAAGGAGGTTAATTCTTTTTTAAGAGATATTCCATTAAATGAGGTTGTTAGCATCAAGTCGCCGGGTTTGTAGTTTGGATTGATTCCTCCCGCAGCATTTGTAAGAATAATTTTAGGGCAGCTAAGTTTAGAGGATATGAAGACAGGTAATATGCATTGTTGAATTGAATAACCTTCGTAAAGATGAATTCTTCCTTGAAAAAGCAGTATTTTTTTTCCAGCATACGCCGCAAAATGAATTTTTCCTTCATGCCCTTGAATGGTTGATTTAGGATAGTCCGGTAAGTTTGAAGTTGAGATAGTTTTTTCAATGTTAACTCTCCCGGCAAAATTTCCTAATCCGCTCCCTAAAATTATAGCCAATTCGGGAGTGAATGGAGATTGTCTCTCAATCTCTTGTATAAGATTTTTGTACTTAAAGTTTAGGTCTATCACGTTTAATCTTAAAATTAAACTAACAATCCTGCAAGGGTCGCAGTCATTAAAGTTGCAATCGTTCCGCCAAGAACAGCTTTTAATCCTAATGCTGAAATATCTTTCTTTCTTTCAGGCGCCATTGGACTAATTCCACCAATTTGTATTGCGATCGAGGCAAAGTTTGCGAATCCGCATAATGCATAAGTTGCCATCATAATTCCTTTTTCACTCATTGCTCCGCTTTTTACTAAAGCCGCTAAATCTAAGTATGCAACAAATTCATTCAGCACTACTTTTGTTCCGATTAGGCTTCCAAAATGAAAAGAATCAGCCCAAGGAACTCCAATTCCATAGGCAAGATATTGCAGTATCAAACCAAAGATAAGCTGCATCGAAAGAGGTTTACCGAAAGTTGATTGGAGATAAGCATTTAAGTTTAGCAGATCACCAATTCCAGTCAATAAGTAATTGACCAGTGCAATAAGCGCGATAAACGCAAGGAGCATTCCAGCAACATTTAATGCGAGCTGTAATCCATCCGATGCACCTGTTGCTGCGGCTTCAATAACGTTAGAGGCATTTTTCTCCACTTTTAATTTCACACTTCCTTTAGTTATAGGTTCCTCAACTTCTGGAAATAAAATTTTTGAAATTACCAAAGCAGCTGGGGCAGCCATTGCACTCGCAGCTAAAAGTTGAACAGCGAATTTTACTTGTGCTTCCGATATTCCAATTCCCTTGGCTTCAGCAAAAGATTGTCCGAGCATTTGAATATAGCTTGCCATTACTCCACCAGCTATGGTTGCCATGCCGCCAACCATAATTGTCAGAATTTCAGAATTAGTCATCGTTTTAATGTAAGGTCTTATCAAAAGAGGAGCTTCAGTTTGTCCAACAAAAATATTTGCCGCATTTGAAAGTGATTCAGCACCGCTTGTTCCTAATAGTTTTGACATGACCCACGCCATTCCTTTAACTACAAGCTGAAGTATTCCAAGGTAATAAAGAACTGAGGTTAGGCATGATACGAAAATTATTGTAGGCAAAACTTGAAATGCAAAGTAGAATCCGAGACTTTCAGGTCCGCTGTTTATTGCAAGCTTACCGAAAACGAATTGTGCGCCCTGTATTGTAAAGCCAAGCAAGCTAACGATTGCAGCCCCAAGCCAATTGATAATATCTTTTGGCCAGCCGAGCGGAAAAAACCATCCGCGCAAACTTTCACTATGAATAATAAAGATGGCGAAGATAATTTGCATTGTTACCCCCGTTGCGACTAATCTCCAATTTACTCTTCGCTTATTATTGGAGAAGAGAAAAGCTATTCCTAATAAGATTAATAAACCAAGGACTCCTCTAAGTAACGAGAATATGAATTCCATTTATTGCCTTTAATTTTCTTTGGGAATATAATGACATTTTCTACAGCGGGCTTCATAAATATCTGCCGCTCCAACTACGACACGTTCAGCTGAGGTTGTTTTTCTTTGAGTTTTATCTGCAGGATTACCACAAGCAACACAAATTGCAAGAGTTTTTGTGATGTACTCAGCAATTGCAAGCAATTGTGGCATTGGTTCGAAAGGAATTCCCTGATAATCCTGATCTAATCCCGCAACAATGACTCTTTTACCATCGTTGGCAAGCTGATTGCAGATCGAAACAAGTTCCTGTGAGAAAAATTGTGCTTCATCAATACCAACTACTTTTGCATCATTGGAGAGGGAAAGAATTTCTTTTGCATCTGTTACAAGCAATGATGGAAGCGATTGTTCGCTGTGAGAAACAATGGATGTGTGAGAAAAGCGTAAATCAATTTTTGGTTTAAATATTTTCACATTTTGTTTTGCAATTTGCGCGCGTCTTAAGCGGCGGATCAGCTCTTCCGTTTTACCGCTGAACATGCATCCGGCAATTACTTCTATCCAGCCGGTCTCTTTTGGCATTGAATGGGGTGTGAATTCGATCATGATTGCTTAAAAATTTTAATTAATAATTTGTCGATTGGTCAGACTCATCTTAGATTTTCATCTCCGAAAGCAAAAGGAAGAAGGTCGGATAATTTTAGTACCTTAATTTCCTTTTTATGATTTACCATAATCACATCTATGTTGCCGCAAAGATCGCTTATTACCTGCCTGCATGCACCGCAAGGTGGACAAAAATCGGGTGCATCGCTCGCAATTGCCATAGCTTTGAACTTTCTTTCACCTTCTAAATATGCGTTAAAGACGGCTGTACGTTCGGCGCAAATTGTTAAGCTGTACGAGCTGTTTTCGATATTTGCTCCTAAATACAATTTGTTATTTTCAGTTAGAAGTGCAGCTCCAACATGAAAGTTTGAATAAGGAGGATGTGCTTTTAATTTTGCTTTTATTGCTTCTTCAGCGAGTTGGGTGTAAACCATTTTATATATTTTTTATTCGGTGCTAAAAATATTGGTTTTGGTTTTGAAATCAAACGATTTGGATTTAATAAACTTCTATCGTATCTAAATTAATCAAAAAAAAGCGTATCGTCCCCTCTTGAGAGGGGCGAAGGGTGTGTCATTTATTTGTTTTGCAACTAGCTTCATACTCATCAATCCATTTCTCAATTCTTTTTAACGTTCTGTCCAATTTATGAACAACTTCCAAGTCATCAAAGCGAAGAAATTGAACGCTAAGCTTTTCAATTTTCTTTTGCCGTCTCTCATCTTTCTTTTCGTTTCCGTAATGACTCTCGTCATCGATTTCTATAAAATGAGGTATAATTTGTTGCAGAAGAAATCTACTATGTAATTGTCAATTGGCTTTTGTCGATGGAAGTCGTAACCTTTCATTTGTTTACCTTTAAGATAATTCCATAATATTGTCTCTGTGAAGGTGCTGTTGTTACGCAGTTGCCTCGCTTTCTCCTTAGGCTCAGGATTGTACGGTATTAACTTTCTTTTCATTCTTTCGTTATCTGCAAAAGATTAGTGATTCTTAAAATTACGAACACACCCCTTTCGTTCCCCTCTCAGAGAGGGGATTAGCTGTGGTTCTTTGAATTAAATTAAATAACCTAAAAATCCTCATCTAGCAGCCAGCCCTGTGCTAAATCTTTGTTCATCTCAGAAATAAATCGTGAGGGTTTAGAAAGAGTTGTTCCAGCTTCTCTGTCAAAAATGTTCATAGGATAAGTCACAAATAAATTTTGCTTTGCTCTTGTAGATGCAACATACATTAATCTTCTTTCCTCTTCTAAAGTATCCAAATTTTCTACCGATCGGCTTGATGGGAAAAATCCCTCAACGGCATGAATGATAAAAACCGAATGCCACTCCAAACCTTTTGCAGAATGAATTGTCGAAAGCGTAACATACTCTTCCTCTTTATCTGTAGCCTCAATATCTATTACAGAATCAATGATTGGTTCAATTGCCATGTCTGCGAGTAAGCTGTCAAGTGATTTATAATTCTCAGTGATGTTAAGGAAAATGTCCAAATCCTTTTTCCGTTTGTTAAAATCATCATATTTTTCATTGAAAATGGGGTAGTAATAATCAACAACCAACTGTGCTTTTTCCGATGGAAGCGCTTGCTTTGTGTGAAGCTGATACAAAAGCTGAAACAACTTCGCAATCGTATCGTTATATCTAAAAGATGTTTGAGAATCTGGATTTGCTTTGATGGTCAGTCGTGCAGTTGCAAGTTCATCTAAAATTTTTTGTGCGGTTTTGGGTCCTACTCCCTCAAGTAAGAGAAGCACTCTATACCAGCTAATAATATCTTTCGGGTTTGCAGCGATTCGTAAAAATGCCAAAACGTCTTTAATATGAGCAGTTTCTATAAACTTCATGCCGCCAAATTTTTGAAAAGGAATATTTGCTTTGTTAAGCTCAATCTCCAAATCAAAAGAAAAAAATGAAGAACGAAATAACACAGCTATATCTTTTAACGGAACTCCTTCTTCCCTCAGATCAAGAATTTTATCAACTATAAATTTAGATTGAAGATTCTCAGTTGAAGCAGCAACAATGAAAGGTAAATCCCCGCCTGTTCTTCTTGTGTAAAGATGTTTCTCATACTTCTCAACCGCGCCTTCGATAATTTTATTTGTGAAATCAAGAACCGGCTGAACGCTTCGGTAATTCTCTTCGAGCTTAATAATTTTAGTATCAGGAAATAGAATTGGGAATTCGATGATATTCTTGAAATTGGCGCCGCGAAAGGAATAAATTGATTGAGAATCATCACCAACAACCATAATGTTTTTATTAAGCTGTGTAAGTCCCAATACCACTTCTGCTTGAAGCTTGTTCGTATCCTGGTATTCATCAACCATTACAAATTTAATTGAAGAAAGGAGTGATTTAGCGGATGGACTCAAATCATGCAGAAAATTTTTTAGATAGACGAGAAGATCATCGTAATCCAGTAAATTATTTCTTCGTTTGTACTCAGAGTAGACTTTCCTAATGTCCATTATTTTATCTAGCTGATCGAGGAAGTGCGGATAGGATTCATCAATTATTTCTTCAACAGGTTTTCCTGTATTCACGCTTAAACTAAAAACTTTGTTAAGCGTCTGCTTATTTGGAAATCGTTTTTCCTTAGTTATAAATTCTACTTGTGATCGGATAAGATTAATAACATCCTCACTATCACCTTGATCTAAAATTGTGAATGAAGAATCAAGATTTAGTGCTTTATAATATTTTCTTAGAGTAAGATTAGCAAAGGAATGAAATGTTCCTCCTAAAATTTTTGAGCATCGATTATCGAGCAAAACCGCTGCACGATTCATCATCTCATTTGCAGCTTTTCGGGTAAAAGTTAAAAGTAAAATTGATTTTGGATCAAAGCCAAGTTCGACCAATCTTGCCACGCGATAAACTAGTGTTCTTGTTTTTCCGGTTCCTGCTCCGGCAATAATTAGGTAAGCCCCATCAACAGCAGATGCAGCTTCAAATTGTGCCGGGTTTAATGCATTCTGGTAGTTAATTGAAAATTTATTTTCATAAATTACTCTTTTCCCAACGATGTTATCATTAAGTCTTTTGAGAGTATATTTTTTTTGAATCATTAAGAAAAATATTTAGTGTGGTCGAAAATAATTTTAACTGATCAAATATACCAAAAATGATTTTATTCAAGTTCATTACTCGATGTGCACTTGCTGCAAGTGTAGTTTTTTTTATCTTACAAATGGATCATTATTTTTCTAAGATATGGGTGTACTTTTCTCAGACAAAAAATTAACTTAAAACAAAAGTAAAAAGGGTAACACATTTGCCGAATAAACTGTATCAAAATAGTTTCAGAAAAGGATGATTTTCAAAACAAATGAAACTGATACTTCGTTTTAGTGGTATAATTGTTGCAATTTATATGTGGACAATTTGGAAATCATGTTATAAGACAATTGTTACATTAAATTAAATGCATTTCGGGTATTCTTCATTAAATTGAGGTATTAGCTATTTATTTATATATTTAAGTGAAACATTTAAGCAAGAAAAAGCGTTTAGATAATTACAACAGAATTAAGGTAAAAAATGGACGGAAATTTCTCGGATAGATTACAAGAGGTAATAAGACTTAGCCGCGAAGAAGCTTTACGCTTAGGGCATGACTATATTGGAACTGAGCATCTTTTACTTGGAATTATTAGAGAAGGACAAGGTGTTGCAGTTAGAATCCTAAGAAACCTTGATTGCGATCTTATTAAATTAAAAAAAGCTATCGAGGATACAGTTAGAACTGCCGGCGGAACTATGACTATCGGAAATATTCCTTTGACAAAGCAAGCTGAAAAAGTTTTAAAGATTACTCAAATTGAATCTAAAATTTATAAAGCTGATGTTATCGGAAGTGAGCATCTATTACTCTCATTATTAAGAGATGAAGATAATATTGCAACGCAGATTCTCCACCAGTTTAACGTGACTTATGAAAATTCACGTGCGGAACTCAATTCAATGTTAAGCAGTAAAAGTCCGAAAGATCCAGCGGGATCAATTCCAGTTCCTGATAAAAAAACTGACCGGACAAAAACTCCCGTACTAGATAATTTTGGACGCGACCTTACCAAACTTGCACATGAAGATAAGCTCGATCCTGTTATCGGACGCGAAAAGGAAATTGAAAGAGTTGCACAAATTCTTAGCAGGAGAAAAAAGAATAATCCTGTGCTCATTGGAGAACCGGGAGTAGGAAAAACTGCAATCGCAGAAGGATTAGCTCTAAGGATCGTTCAGAAAAAAGTTCCAAGAATTCTTCAAGAAAAAAGAGTTGTAACTCTAGATCTTGCTGGACTCGTAGCGGGTACAAAATACCGCGGCCAGTTCGAAGAAAGAATGAAAGCACTGATGAATGAATTAGAAAAAGCTAACGATGTTATTTTATTCATCGATGAATTGCACACAATTGTCGGTGCTGGTGGAGCTTCAGGATCATTGGATGCTTCCAACATGTTTAAGCCTGCCTTATCACGTGGTGATATTCAATGCATTGGAGCGACAACTTTAGATGAATATAGAAAATACATCGAAACTGATGGAGCTTTGGATCGTCGATTCCAAAAAGTTATGGTTGAACCGCCAAGTTACGATGAAACAATTCAGATTTTAACAAACATTAAGTTTAAATATGAAGAACATCATCATGTAAAATATTCTGATGATGCAATTGAATCTGCTGTTAAGCTTAGCAACAGGTACATTACTGATCGGCATTTACCGGATAAAGCTATTGATGTTCTTGATGAAGCAGGTTCAAGAGTTCACATGGGCAATTTTGAAGTCTCCAAAGAAATTCTGGATCTTGAAGCTGAAATTGAAAAGGTAAGATCAGAAAAAACTTCTGTGGTAAAAAAACAAGATTATGAAGAGGCTGCTCGACTTCGTGATAAGGAAAGAAATCTTCAAAATGATCTTGAAATAGCTAAGCGAGATTGGGATACCAAAACGCGCGACATAGTTTATGATGTCACCGAAGAAGATATTGCCACCATTGTAGCGATGATGACGGGCATTCCTGTTAACAGAGTTGCTCAAACTGAATCCGAAAAATTATTGAATATGGCAGCAGCTCTTAGAGGATATATTGTTGGTCAAGAGGAAGCTGTAGAAAAATTATCAAAAGCTATTAGAAGAACCCGTGCCGGTTTGAAAAATCCAAGCAGACCAATTGGGAGTTTCATTTTCTTGGGTCCCACCGGAGTTGGAAAAACTGAATTATGTAAAGCTCTTGCAAAATATTTATTTGATTCTGAAGATGCTTTGATCCGAATTGATATGAGCGAGTATATGGAAAAATTTTCGGTTTCAAGACTTGTTGGCGCACCTCCTGGATATGTCGGTTACGAGGAGGGCGGCCAATTAACTGAAAAAGTTAGGAGACGACCTTACTCAGTTGTGTTATTTGATGAAATTGAAAAAGCTCATCCGGATATTTTTAGTATTCTTCTCCAAGTTCTTGATGATGGAGTTCTTACTGATAGTCTTGGAAGAAAGGTTGATTTCAAGAATACAATTATCATTATGACTTCAAACATTGGGACACGCGATATTAAAAATATTGGTTCTTATGGTTTTGGTGGTGAAAATGAAGCAGATAGATATTCTCATCTAAAAAGCACTGTTGAAGAAGCACTGAAAAAATTATTTAATCCGGAATTTCTCAACCGGTTAGATGAAACAATCGTTTTCAGAAATTTGGAGAGAGAGGATATTCTGCAAATTATTGATATCGAGCTGAAAGATCTTTACAAAAATATGCACGATAATAAAATGGTGTTAACTCTCGATCAATCCGCTAAAGATTTCCTGGTTGATAAAGGATTTGATCAAAAGTACGGTGCAAGACCTTTGAAACGTGCCATTCAAAAATACGTTGAAGACCCGCTTGCGGAAGAGATTCTCCGGGGATCATTTAAAGACGGAGCCAAGTTAATTGCAAAACATTTTGAGAATACAGATCACATAATCTTTATTGATGAGGATTCGCAAATTGATATTCCTGATAAAGCCCCGGAAAGTGCCGGCTCCGAGGAAAGTTAGAATTTCAAAATAATCGTTAAATTACAAAGCGTATTAATTTTTAATACGCTTTTTTTATGAAAAAGAAAGGAAATACTGTGTCATTATTAATTGAAAATGAAATTCACAAAAGACTAGAGAGTCTTAGTGACTGGATTTATTCTAAAAAACAAATAAGTAAAGAATTTAAGTTCGCGGATTTTAAGGGAGCGCTCGCATTCGTAAATAAAGTGGGAAATGCCGCTGAAGGTATGGATCATCATCCGGATATTTTGATGCACAGTTGGAACAAAGTTAAAATTTCGATATCTACTCACAGTGAGGGTGGAGTAACAAACAAGGATTTTCAGTTAGCAGAAAAAATCGAATCACTAAATTGAAAATTTGTAAATTTAACTTGAGATCATCATGAGTTTAAACGAACAAGAATTGTTAAATATATTTCGCAAAACTGAGGCATTACTGGAAGGGCATTTTCTGCTAACATCCGGAAGGCACAGTAACCAATACTTTCAATGTGCTAGGGTTTTACAATACACAAATTATAACACACAAATTTGTGAGAAGATTGTCGATCATTTTAAGAATTTAGAAATTGAAACCGTAATTGCTCCTGCACTTGGAGGAATTATTGTTGGGCAGGAGGTAGCCCGCCAGCTTAACAAAAAATTTATTTTTGCCGAGCGGGAACAAACAAAATTAACATTGCGCAGAGGTTTTTCATTAGCTGAAAGTGAAAAAGTCCTCGTATGTGAAGATGTTGTTACAACAGGCGGTTCGGTTTTCGAAGTAATTGAGATCGTAAATTCTTTTGGGGCAAAGGTTGTTGGAGTTGGATTCATAGTTGACAGAAGCAATGGCAAAGTAGAATTTGGTTATCCGCAGTTTAGTGCGTTAAAAGTTAATGCAATATCTTTTCCTCCGGATAAATGCGAACTTTGTAAGCAGGGAATACCATTGGTTAAACCCGGCTCAAGAAAAGTTGCCAAGTAAAATTTTCATCACTAATCTTCAGTATACAGGAATTTCAATATGAAACTACTTTTATCAATTTTCTTTATAAACTCATTTCTTATCCCACAAATTAAATTTGAAGAATATTTTTTAGATAAAACCCTCCGAATAGATTACTTCCATACGGGAAATTTTGAAACGGAATATTACTCCATAGACGAGCTAATCGAAGAACCGTTTTGGGGCGGATCTAAAATTAATCTCCTGGATAAGTTTAACTATGGAAAGTATAAGATAACCGTTTACGATTCTGCCACCAACAATTTGATTTATTCGAGAACTTACTCAACACTATTCAGTGAGTGGCAAACAACACAAGAAGCTAAATCCACATCCCGCAGTTTTAATGAAACAATGACTATTCCTTTTCCAAGGCGTAAAGTAAGAGTTGAATTTTATAGTCGGAATAGAAAAAACGAGTTCATCAAAAATTTTGAATACAACATAGATCCCCAAAATTATTTTATCAAGAAAGAACGAACCAAAGAATATAATTCATTTCAGGTTCTGAACTCCGGTGAATCCTCAAACAAAGTTGACATCGTATTCCTTCCGGAAGGATACACACAAAGCGAAATAGATTTATTTAAAGAAGATTGTAAGAAATTCGTTGACTATTTTTTTAAGTCATCTCCCTTTATAGAGAATAAAGACAAATTTAATTTTTGGGGAGTTGAGGCACCGTCCAAAGAATCAGGTACCGATTTTCCTGGAAAGGGACTTTGGAATAGGACTTTGTTAAACACTCAATTTTATACTTTCAATACCGAACGATATTTAATGACAACAGATGATAAATCTGTAAGAGACGTAGCTTCGAACGCACCTTATGATCAAATTTATATTCTTGTAAACACAAGCGAATACGGCGGTGGAGCAATTTATAATTATTATTCAGTCTGTATGAATAATAATCGTTTTGAAGAGCAGGTTTTTGTACATGAATTTGGGCACGGATTCGCTTCTCTAGCTGATGAATATGTTACAGATGATGTGTCATATCAAAATTTTTATGAACTGGATATCGAACCCGTGGACCCAAATCTTACAACTCTTGTGGATTTTAATTCCAAATGGAAAAATCTAGTTGATGGAGATACTCCAATTCCAACACCCGAAACAAAGGATTATAAAAACAAGGCGGGTGCGTTCGAGGGTGGTGGTTATGTTCAAAAAGGAATTTATCGTCCGATGCTCGAATGCACTATGAGGTCATCAATAGCAAACGAATTTTGTGTGGTATGTAAAAAAGCCATTCAAGACATGATTGATTTTTATACCGAATAAACTATTAAACACTAAAAAAATTATGGATCAAAAAAAATTATATAAAACAGTAGAGACTATCGCCTCTCAAATTTTTAATTCTGAAAAAGATATGCTCATTGCAGTGCTTAAACAGATTGTCGGACAAAAAGAAACCAACATAATCGGCGGAAGAATTTGGCAATTGAATAATCAAAAAGAAGCATACAAGCTTTTGTATCAGACAGGTAAAATTGAAAGAATAAATCCCGGATTTGTTTTAACGCTAAAAGGTTATCCGGTTTTTGATCTAATTGCGAGAGAACGAACAATCCTGGGCAGTGAAACAAATGCAATACTAAGAAAGAAAGGTATTTTCAATTATTCTGCTTCCGGAGTTGGAGATAAAATAAAAATACATGATAAGTTTTATTATGAATATTTACTTGCTCTAAACAGCGATGAAATAGATGAAGAGCTTCGTTATACATTGAACATTATTGCCACTGCTCTGACATCACAAATCAAGCAGCGTAAATATTCCGTACGTGCCAAAACATTTAAAGCCGATCTTGATAAGGCACGTGAGCTTCAAAAAAGTATTCTTCCCGAGCATGAGTATCGTTTTCATAACTACGAAATATTTGGAATAACAAGTCCGGCTGAAATTGTTGGCGGAGATTTTTTTGATTACCTGGAAGTCGGTGATGATAATCAGCGATTAGGGGTTGTTGTTGGAGACGCGGCAAGCAAAGGTGTCAGCGCTGCTGCTGAAGCAATGTACATTTCCGGTGCAATAAGAATGGCAAGCAGCTTTGAAATTAAAATTTCTCCTTTGATGAAAAGAATCAACCAGCTTGTTAATAAAATTTTTGCCGATGATAAATTTGCTTCGTTGTTTTATGGAGAACTTTCCGACGATAAGGGCGGACTTTTTCTTTATGCGAATGCCGGGCACAACCCTCCATTTTTTGTTAGGAGTAATTCTGATATTATAAAAAGGTTAGATCCAACGGGACCCGTTATTGGTCCAACTCCTCATGCAAAGTACAGTATTGAAAATATTAATTTTTTGAAGGGTGATATTCTCGTCATTTACTCAGATGGTGTGATTGATTCAACCGATCAGGATTTCAATTACTATGGAGAAGAACGCTTCATAAGCAAATTGGAAACTTTGAAGAACAAAACTGTAAAAGAAATCGCATACACAGTCCTAGACGATGTAATCAAATTTAGTAAGAGAGGTAAATACAACGACGACAAGTCGCTCGTGATTATTAAGAGAATAAAGTAGTTGCATTGGTGGGTGAAACGTCTCCGCCAAATTTATCAGCCTTTGGTTGCGGCGGATCAGCCTCCGGCTGAAAAGGTCAGACGTCAAACGTCAGATGTCAAAAGATTTCATATCTCAGTTTACAGGGTAGTCACAGCTTGTCCTACAGCTTGAAGCACATTCGGGAAACCATTTCGTGAGTGGGAGAAACTGTATGAACTATTTCATGAAGGTAGTAAGTTTATCAGTGAGGTTTCGTGCTCGTGAAGTATATTCATAGAAAATTAGCTTATTTTTTTGAAAATGTAATAAGGTTGGTAATGTGGTAGTCCTTTTGGTTACTTACGTTTTAACTTTCATGACAGCAACATTACTTTGGCTAAATTTGTTCGGTCACGAAATGGTTCGTGACTGCCAACTACAATACTTTCTTATCATCCATCGCCCTTAAGTAAAAAACAATTTTATTTATTAAGTTTTAGTAAACAATTCTTAGGTTATACTAATGTTAGAATCAATTAATCCTGCTAATGAGGAACTCATTCACCAATATGAGGAAATGAGTGATGCTATCGTCTCTGGAATTTTAGATAAAACAAATTCAGGTTACCATGAGTGGAAGCTAACTTCTTTTAATCATCGTTCAGGATTGATGAAAAATGCAGCCAAAATTCTTCATGAAAGAAAAGAGGAATTTGCAAAATTGATGACACTCGAAATGGGAAAACCAATTTTGCAATCTAAAGCCGAAGTTGAAAAGTGTGCATGGGTTTGCGATTACTATGCCGATAATGCAGAAAAATTTTTAGCGAACGAAATTATAAAAACAGAATTTTCTAAAAGTTACGTTTCCTTTCAACCGCTTGGAGTTGTTTTAGCAATAATGCCCTGGAACTTTCCTTTCTGGCAAGTTTTCCGCTTTGCTGCACCAACACTAATGGCTGGAAATGCTAGTGTTCTGAAACATGCCTCGAATGTAATGGGATGTGCAATTGCAATAGAAAAAATTTTTAACGATGCAGGATTTCTCGAAAACTTATTCAGAACTCTTGTTATCTCATCAAAAAAAGTTGAAGCGGTCATTAGAAATAAAAATGTTCAAGCGGTTACATTAACAGGCAGCACACCGGCTGGAAGCACTGTAGCTTCAGTTGCAGGAAGTGAAATTAAAAAAACTGTGCTGGAATTAGGTGGCAGCGATCCGTATATAATTTTAGAAGATGTTGATTTAGAATCCGCAGCAGAAATTTGTGTGAATGCGCGACTCATAAATAGCGGACAAAGCTGTATTGCAGCAAAACGATTCATTGTCGTTGAAGAAATCTATAAAATGTTTGAGGAGCTGTTTGTTCAGAAAATGAAATCAAAAAAAATGGGTAATCCGCTTGATGAATCAAATCATTTAGGTCCCCAAGCAAGAACAGATTTGCGGAATGAATTACATGACCAGGTGAAAAGAAGCATAACCAAAGGAGCAAAACTTTTACTTGGTGGTGAAATTCCAAATGTTAAAGGAGCTTATTATCCTCCGACAGTTTTATCAAATATATCTCCGGGAATGCCTGCTTATGACGATGAAATATTTGGGCCGGTAGCATCATTAATTAAAGTGAAGAATGAAAAAGAGGCAATAAAAGTTGCCAATGCCACAAGCTTTGGATTAGGAGCGGCGGTCTTTACAAAAGATAATGAGCGAGGTGAAAAAATTGCTGAAAAAGAATTGGTAGCCGGTTCATGTTTCGTGAACGACTCTGTAAGGTCTGATCCTCGATTACCTTTTGGTGGAGTTAAGGAATCAGGCTATGGACGTGAATTATCCGTTTTGGGAATCAGAGAATTCGTGAATATTAAAACCGTGTGTAGAAAGTAAGAATAAAATTAATCAGCAACCAAATCTCTAATGAATCCGACTAACAATTATAAATTAATAATTCAATACGATGGAACCGATTACGCTGGTTGGCAATACCAGGAGAATGCAGTTACAATTCAGCAAAAAATTGTTGAAGCGATAAAAACTCTAATAAATGAAAACGTGAATTTGATTGGATCTGGAAGAACGGATGCAGGTGTGCATGCTCTCGGGCAAGTTGCCAACTTCAAATCTCAGCAAAAAATGGATTTATATAAGTTTAAGTATTCGCTTAATTCAATTCTTCCAAAAGATATTTCAATCATAGATATTGAAAAAGTTCAGCAAGAATTTCATTCAAGATATGATGCAAAGAAGCGTTCCTATCTGTATGTTATATCAAAAAACAAATCACCTTTTTATGATAGATTTTCTTATTTATATCATAGTACCCTAAACTGTGATATTTTGAATACTATTTCACGGAGTTTCATCGGTGAGCATGATTTTACTTCATTCTGTAAAAAGAATACTGGAACAGAAAATAAAGTCTGCAATATCTACGATGCTCATTGGAAAGAAACTGGAGGATTGATATTTTTTCTTATTGAAGCCGATAGATTTCTACACGGTATGGTGAGGACAATTGTTGGGACAATTCTTTTTGCAGCAAAAAATAATTTTGATAATAAATTCGTGCATGAGATTCTTCGTGCAAAGGATAGGGAAGCAGCCGGTGAAAGCGTTCCTGCTAAAGGATTATTCTTGTACAAAGTTAAGTACTAAAGCAATATGATAAACTTATCTTCAAAATCAGTCTTAATCACAGGAGGATCGCGAGGCATTGGTGCAGCCTGTGTAAAATTATTTGCTGAAGCAGGGGCTACGGTTCATTTTACTTATAAATCCAATGTTGATGCTGCAAGCAAACTTGCTCTGCAATTTGGTAAGAAGAAAAAGGTTTTCTTTTACAAATTAGATTTTAGTAATGAAGCTAATCTAGAGCTAAGAATTATTGAGTTAGTTTCAAAGATTAAAAAAATTGATGTACTTATTAACAATGCAGGTATTTGGGAGTACGGTGAAGCGGATAAAATGTCTTTGCGTGAATGGAATAGGACTATGCAGGCAAATCTCACAAGTATGTTCCTCATGACCAAAACCATCATTCCTTTGATGAAAAAAAATAAATTTGGAAGAATAATTAATATTTCTTCAACGGCAGGACAAAGAGGAGAACCTTTTCACTCGCATTATGCAGCTTCAAAAGGAGCTATGATATCTTATACAAAATCACTCGCTGCAGAATTGGGAAAGTATAATATTACAGTTAATAGTATTGCACCGGGTTGGGTTGATACTGAAATGTGCAAGGGAGTTTTTAGCAATAAGAAATACAAGGAAAAAGTTAGATTAGAAATCCCGGTACAGCGAATTGCTTCTGCTGAAGATATTGCCGGACCTGTATTATTTCTTGCTTCTGATTTAGCAAGACATATTAATGGAGAAATCTTAAATGTGAATGGCGGTTCTGTTTTGTGCGGGTGAAAAATTTGGATGTTGTAAAAACATCTATTGTCACAATTGTCAGGTTATAGTCACTATTAATAAAAATCAGTTTAAATTCAGTAATAGAAATATAAATCACTCATAATTTCAAGAGGTCTCAAATGGAATTTTTCTCAGCATTTCATCCGAAAGTGATTCACTTTCCAATTGCTTTTCTTCTGGGGTATTTTTTATTTGAATTACTGGGAATAATCTTAAAGAAAGATTTTTTATCAAAAGCCGCTCACTTACTTTTATTTTTAGGAGTGCTCGGAGCTGTAGCTGCAGTGTTTACGGGACGTGAAGCAGAAGAAGCTTTTGAATACTGGAATAAGAAAAGCGGGGAACTATTGGAAGAACATGAATTGTATGCAAACCTCACTTTATGGTATTTTGCGGCGCTGCTTGTATTACGTACTTTTATTGCATTTAAGAAAAAATTTGTCGGTATAGTTCAATATGTAATTTTAGTTTTAGCAATGGTGGGAGTTTATTTTGTTTTTCAAACAGGCGAACATGGCGGAAAAATGGTTTATGAGCATGGAGTTGGAACTCAATATAAAATTAAACAAATGGAAGCAGAGTAAATTGAGTTGGAATATAAAGTAAGCAGTGGTCGGTTGTTACTTGCGGTTATCCTAGTTAATGCAGTAGGTTACGCATTAAAATATTTTGAATTAGATACATTTATAATTTTACTTGGATTTCGTTTTCATCTTGGTGCGGTGCTTCCACTATTGGTGGTGATTAAGGCAGAACACTTATCTTTAATTAAGGAAGCATTTCTGCATCCACCTTTGATAAACTTTGGAAAAGTGATCCTGACTTTCTTTTTAACAGCTTTATTATTTCTATCAGTTTTATTCTTAATAAATAAAATTGAGATAGGTGATCCCGAATATTTTTATGAGTTTGGACTTTCATCCATAGTTGATTATCCAATTTATCTTATCTGGAACTCTATTCAGTTTATCTTTCTCTTCTTTTTCTTTTCATTGGTTAACAAAAGCTTCAAAATTAGTTTCATCGTTATTTTAGTTTCATCAATCTTAATTTTTGCATATGAATTTATCCCGATCAAAAAAATGATATTTAACTTTGAGAGCATTGCGGCATTTCTACTGCTGTGCATTATTCTCACATTAACAATTAAATTTTTTAATAATATCTATTTATTTATTGTGCTGATTTTCTCAACACTATGGTTTAGTCTTCTTGCTTTCGGAACGTCTTCTTCAGTGCTTGTAAATTTATTCTTTGCGGCACGGTACACTGAATGGGAAGGATTTTTTGCAGCGGATATAAATATCTCAGGATTCTTAATTCCGGCGAGTTACTTTCTGATACTATTGAGCTTGTTAGCACTATTATTAATTGGAAAAAGAAAGTCCGCCTGATGGGTTAATAAAAATCCGAATTTTTGTTATTTTGAATCGTTAAAAATTATAACGCATGAATAAGATACTCATCTCCCTATTTTTTCTTATAATATTTAATTTTAATCCATCGTTTAGTGCTGATAAAGCAAGAGGATTTTTTATTTCATTTGGTGTTGGTCCGCGTTTACCAATAAGCAATTTTGCAAGTTCGACTGATTTAGGTTACGGTTTTAATCTCGAGTTTTCGTACACAGATAATAATTTAATTCCATTGTTTTTATTTACAAAAATAGGATATGAACAGTATCCCGGATCGCAAGGATTTTATGAATCAACTGATTACTCAAATTTTTCAACGACGAATGTTCCTTTGAATGCCGGCATAAGATATTATTTTTCGCCGCTGCTAGAGAGCGCATTCCTTTTGATTCCGTTAATCGAAGTGTCAACATCATTCTCTTATCTGAAAGAGCTTCATCAATTTAAATTGACTGCCGATAAAAGTAATTTCTTTAATGAGAACTATAAATTCGGGTTCACTGCAGGGGTTGGGGTTTCTATGTTTTTAATGGAGATTCTCGCTTCATTTAATTATTTTGAAAGCAACCAGTTCATCTCGGCAGATTTAAAAATAAGATTACCATTATTAGTAATATTTTAAGAGCAAAAAATGAATTATCAAACTCTCCTCCTCGAAAAAAAAGAAAATGTTACCATAGTTAAAATTAATCGACCTGACAAGCTGAATGCACTTAATGCAGTGACTTTAGATGAACTAAAACAGGTTTTTATTTCCTTACGGAATGATGAATCGGTCAGCGTTATAATTCTTACCGGAAGCGGTGAAAAAGCTTTTGTTGCTGGTGCGGATATTTCCGAAATAAATAAGCTTGATATGATTTCTGCTAAAGCATTTGCTGAAAAAGGTCAGGAAATATTTTATTCAATTGAGAATATGAACAAGCCGGTTATCGCCGCAGTTAATGGATTTGCACTCGGAGGCGGATGCGAGCTTGCATTATCATGTCATATCAGATTGGCATCCGACAATGCTAAGTTTGGCCAGCCCGAGGTGAACCTTGGAATAATTCCCGGTTACGGCGGCACACAAAGATTAACACGGTTAATAAATTCCGGAAGATCTGCTGAATATATTTTTACCGGAGATATGATTGATGCAAACGAAGCATTGAGGATCGGACTTGTTAATCGTATTTATCCTCAGCAGGAGCTGTTGGACAAAACAATTGAGTTGGCGAAAAAAATATCGTCAAAAGGGCAGCAGGCAATCAGATTAACATTGAAAGCAATAAATATGGTTGATCAAGTTTCCGATACTGAAGGTCAGAAATATGAAGCGAGCTTATTCGCGATTTGCTGCGGTACCGAGGACTTCAAAGAGGGCACAAGTGCATTTTTAGAGAAACGAAAACCTAATTTTAAGAATAGATGATTTATTTCGTCGTATTTATGCATAATGACTTTAAAATTTAATTCTCAAAAATTATTAGTAATTCTTTTTTCAGCCTCGTTATTACTGTTGCTTACACATTTAGTGTTTTCGATTCTCTACCCTGAAGTCGATTCGCAAAATATTTCAGCGCTCAGTAATGAAGAGATAGACAAAAAATTTAAGGAGTCGCTTTACAGCTTTGCTATAAAAAATGAATGGATCAAAAGTATAAAGGACAATTCTTCCATCCCTTCGTACAGAATAAGTGTTCCTTCCGATCTTCCCATCCCTCAAATTATAGGTGAATTAATTAAACAGTATGATGGTTATAACTTGATCGTTGAAGCCGAAGAAAAGAAAATTCACGGTAGAACTTTGATGCAAGTATCATCCGATAAGGAGATTAAATTAAAAGCTGACTTTAGATATATTAATGATATTCAGCGAACTTTCAGCCAATCAGCTTTATTTATTTATGGCAGAGAAAATAAAGAGGCTGAGTACGATTCATTAATGCTTACTACAACCCGCGATATGTCGGCTCTGCTGATTCCCTCAAAATCAAATGCCGCATATTCTACGTGGTTAAGGGGCAATGGCTTTGATTATGCCGTTATACTAAATAATGAAATCAATGATTTAGAATTCAGGTTGAGTAAAGATTATTCTGAAAAAAGACTGAAGCTGATTGTGCAAAACATTGTGGTATCTTTTCCCCATGCTTCATTTTTCGTGATCAATAAAAATTTTGATATCTATTCTTCACCGAATTATTTAATTATAAAAAAAGAATTTGGCAAACGGAAGATTAGATTTTTTACAACCGATTCTTTAAAGTTTATTGATAAAAGTCATCCAAATATTTCTGAAAAGCTTAATTCTATTGTGACGAATGTAAAAGCGGGGGATATAACCAGAATAGCAATCTCTTTTGATGCTTATCAATCTCTGGCTGAAGATTTAAGAAAATTGATAAGAGTCGGGTATAAATTTGTGAAGACTTCGGAGTTGGGAAGTAAGGAAAAGAAATAATCCTCGTTTAATGTGCGACTCACTTGTACTACCGGGTCTCATTGTACTATCTCACCTTTTTCGTTAATTATTTGCACATCACCAAACCTAGAAGAGGCGAAACTATTGAGCAATTTATTTTTATCACCCACAAGCACAATTGACATTTCATCCAATTTAATATTTTTAACCGCGGCTTGATTGACTTCTTCTATCGAGACACTTTTAATGTTATCCAGGTATTTATCGTAATAATCATACGGCAGGTTTTGGATAGCAAGCAGGGATAAGTTCGAAGCAATCTGGTCATCGGATTCAAATTGAGAGGGAAACTTTCTTACCATAGATGAACGTGCAAAATCTAATTCGTCAGGTGTAACTCCGGTTTTTATATTTTCTAACTCATTTAATATTTCAGTTACCGCTTCGAGTGTATTTTCTGTAGAAACAGAGGTTGATACACAAAACTCCCCGGAGTTTATATAATATGAAAAGTTAGAAGTAGCGCCATAGGTAAAACCTTTAGCTTCGCGTAAATTCAAATTTATTCTGCTTGTAAACTGTCCGCCTAAAATTGAATTCATCATGGTTTTGGAAAAATAATCCGGCGTATTCCTGCTCGATGATCTGTGTCCAACTCTGATTTCAGTTTGTACTGCGCCTTCTTTATTCAGAATTGAAATGGACTTTCGGTTTTTAGCAAACTCAAATTTTGGTTTAATTAAATCGGATTTAATCCTCCAATTACTCAAATAGTTTTCTAATGAAGCGGTCAGGTCTGCTTCCGAAATATTCCCGACTACAATTAAATACGAATTATCCGGGCTAAAATTTTTATTGTAGAATTTTATTATCTCATCAATGCTTAGCTTCTGAATGCTTTCCTCATAACCTAAGACCGGAAAAGCATAGGGATTATTTTTCCCATGCACGATGTGATTGAATGCAATGTATGCAAGCTCTTCAGGCTCATCTTTCTGCTGCAGAAGCTTTACTTCAACTTTTCTTCTTTCACGCTGAAAATCTTGATCATTAAAGTGTGGTTTCAAAATAATCGAACAGAATAATTCGAACGATCTTTCAAAATTTTCAGATAAAGTTCTTACCAAAAGAAAAATATTATCGTGGTTGCAGCTTGCATTGAAACTGCTTCCAAGAATATCAAACTCTTCGCTAAGCTCAAGCGCATTATAATCTCCGGCTCCTTCATCAATCATCATCGAAAATAAATTAGCCAAACCATTTTTAATTATCGGGTCAAAAATACTTCCGCAGCCGGTAATCAAATTCATTCTGATAATCGGCAGAAATTCCCTTTGAACAAATAGCACTTTTAAACCATTAGATAAAATAAAATTTTTTATTTCGGGAAGAGTGAATTTAATTTCTTGAAATGGATGAGGAATTTTCGAACGGTCGATACTCATAATGATCCTTTACCTTGAGGAACGACAGTTAGTTGAACATTTGGTTTAGTAAAGTATCTTTTAGAAATGCTTTTAACTGAATCATTATTCACACCTTCATATCTTTCAAGATCTTTTATGAATGAGTTCGGCTCGCTGAAATAGAAATTATAAGCGTTAAGATGATCAGCTAAATTATCAATCTGCTGAAGGGAATAGATGAAGCTCGATTTAATTCCGTTTTTACATCTTACTAATTCTCTCGCAGTTACACCATTTTCTTGAAGATTCTGAAGCTCATAAAAAATTTCCTTCTTCAATTCATCAATATCTTTACCCGGTTTTGCTGTAGCAATTATCATGAATATTCCGCTTAGTTCGCCTGAAATTTGCATTGCGGAAACATCCTGAGCAATCTCCTTTTCGTAGACTAATTTTTTGTAAAGCCGGGAATTTTTTGATCCGCATAAAATATCGGAAATAATATCAAGACCGGCATCATCGTTTGTATATGCTTTGTCGGAATGCCATGCGATGTAAATTCTCTCAAGCTGTACATTATCTTCATACTTGACTTGAATGGTTTTATCGAGTGAGGGAATTTCGAAGCTGTTTTTAGATGAATAACCATTTGAAGGAATTCCGCCAAAATATTTTTCTATCAGGTCTTTGCATTGAACCGATTCGAAATCTCCGGCAACAACTAAACAGGCATTTGAAGGGGAATAATAATTTTTAAAGAAGCCGGTGACATCTTCTAAAGTATAACTTTTTATATCATCTAAATACCCAATGGTTGGCCAGCTGTAAGGATGATTTTCGGGAAATAAACAACCGAGCAATTTTTCCCAGGCTAAACCGTACGGCTGGTTTTCGTACCTCTCAAGCCTTTCGTTTGCAACAACACCTTTTTGATTATCTAACTTTTCTAATGTTAAAGCGGGTAGTAAAAATCCCATTCTGTCAGATTCGAGCCAAAGAGCCAATTCTAAAAAATTAGCTGGTAATTTTTCATAATAATTTGTTCTATCGAAAGTCGTCGAACCATTCAGAGTTCCTCCAGCTTCTTGAATAAAACGGAAGTGCATTTCTTTCGCAGCATTTTCAGAACCTTGGAACATCATATGCTCAAACAAATGAGCAATTCCTGTTTTTCCTCTCTTTTCATAAGCAGAACCAACTTTGTACCAAATGTTTACCGCAACGAGAGGAAGGTTTTTATTCTGATGTAAAATTACTTCCAGGCCATTTGGGAGTTTGTATTTTTCATACTTGATGTTGAGTAAATTCATTTCAATTTTCTAATGGTTAATTTATTGATCAGCAATAAGGCAATAAGGTTTAAGAATAAGGTGCTAATCATGGTTACTAATGTTAATTGCTTTAATGAGATTTCTTTCTTATTTGATCCTAAATATTCTTGATATCTTTTTATAATAGAATTAACTTAAAAATCATGAGCAGTTTAAAAAACTTATTTGCATTTTTCCAACCTTAGTGACACTGCATCCTGCTGACGAATAAGCTTATTACATTATTGAAGAGATACTTGTACCAAGATTCCATTCTAATGAGGCATAGGTTCTGTTATACAAATTAGTGAAGCAGCTTTAAAACTCTATCCGGGCGAATCGATCCAAGTAATCTGAATATATCGCTCATCGGAATATCTCTATTCCAGGAGAAAAGGGTAATGAACGCTTCGCCGACAACCATATCTCTTGACACAAATCCCCAGAATCTGCTGTCAGCGCTGTCATCTCGATTATCGCCCATCATGAAATAATAATCCTTTTTGAAAGTGTATGACCTAACCGGAACATCTTCAATCGTTACAACATTGCCGCTGATATTAACAACCCGTTTTCCATATTCTCTATCAATTATAGTTCTCCATTGCTCAACGTTTTCAATATTTAATCTAACAGTATAACCCTTTTTAGGCACAACCAATGGTCCATAGTTATCTTCATTCCACGGCATTCCTTTAGGAAAAATTCGCGGCTCAACATATTCTTTCGGCTTAACATATGGATTTAAATATTTAATGTGAGAAGGAATCCAAAATTCTTTAGAGTTAATAAAAACGACCTTATCGATAATCTGAATTGTGTCGCCGGGAGTTCCTATACATCTCTTTACATAGTTAACGCCTAGCTCATTTGGTCTTAGCTGATCTCTATCTCCTGGATATTCGAAAACGACAATGTCTTTCGCCTTTGGTTCTTTAAAAGCGGGGAGTTGAAAGTATGGTAACTCAATTTCTGTAAAAGGAATGTATCTTGGTGAAGAAGCTCCGTAAATAAATTTATTCACAAGTACGAAATCACCGACAAGAATTGTATCCTCCATTGAACCTGTGGGAATGCGGGTGTTTTGAATTATAAAAGTTATAATAACCAAAGCAGCGATTGCAGCAAAAAATAAAGATTCAATAAACTCTTTTACTTTTTCCCCAAATGTTTTTTTTCTATGTAATTCTTCTTCTGTTTTTATTCCTAAGAATTTTCTAAGACCCTCTTTAAATGACAATTTATACTCCGTTTAATTTTTAGTTCTATTTTTTCTTGTTTTCAATTTGCTTGTATAAATTAAAAATGGCTAAAGCCTCTTAGTTTATAGGAAGCTCACATTGAGGGTGAGCCAAAATAATTTTCTTGGTACTTCTTAGAGTCCGTCGATTGACGGATTGTGTCCGTCAGATGACGGATAGTGGCAAATAAAAAACTTTTTTTCAAAGAAATTAATACATTAGCCACAAAGTCGCCAAGACACAAAGTTGCACAAAGAACATTTTAGTCAGCCTCTTATGTCCGAACAAACCAAACTTTAATGGTTTTAACTCATTCTATTTTAATGAAGTGAACTTTTTTCTTTTAATTGATTTAATTTCTTCTTCAGTATTTCATTAACCGATTTTGGATTTGCTTTTCCTTGAGTCAGCTTCATTACTTGTCCAACTAAGAATCCGAAGACTTTCTCTTTTCCATCAAAATACTGTCCAAGCTCGGAAGAATTATTAACAATAATTTCGTCAATAATTTTTTCCAGTTCACCCTCATCTTTTATCTGAAAAAGATTTTTCGCCTTAATAATTTCAAGCGGTTGCTTTTTCTCATCATGCATTATTGGAAAAATATCCTTTGCAATCTTTCCGCTGATGGTTCCATCATTAATTAGATTTATCAACAAACCTATACTGTTTGGATCAACCGGAAAATTTTTAATGTCCATTTTACTTTCATTTAGAATTTTTAGCACATCCACCATAATCCAGTTGCTGGCGGATTTATAATCATCCGTAACTTTCACAACCGATTCATAATAATCTGCAAGATATTTAGATTGAGTGAGAATCTCCGCATCATACTGTGGAATCTTGTAATTCTGTATGAATCTTTCTTTTCTTTTATCCGGTAATTCTGGAAGTAAAGTGGATAGCTCTTTTTTCCATTCAGAATTCATAACAACAGGAAATAAATCCGGTTCAGGAAAATAGCGATAATCGTGCGCTTCTTCTTTGGATCGCATCGGAATTGCTTCATTCAAATCGGCATTCCACAATAATGTTTGCTGAACTATCTTTTCACCATCTTCAGCCAACTCAATTTGTCTTTCAATTTCAAAGTTGATTGCTCTCTCAACATTTTTGAAAGAATTCATATTCTTGACTTCTGTTTTGGTTCCCAGTTCCTTAGAACCTTTCGGACGAATTGAAATATTTGCATCACATCTGAGAGAACCTTCCTCCATGTTTCCATCACAAATTTCTAAATACTTTACAAGCTGATGAATCTTTGCAAGATATGCCGATGCTTCTTCACCGCTGCTTAAATCAGGGTCACTAACAATTTCAATTAATGGAACGCCGCAGCGATTCAAATCTATACAAGTTTCATATCCTCTATCATGCAAAGATTTGCCTGCATCTTCCTCCATGTGAATTCGTTTTATTCTTATTCGCTTAGATGTTCCATCCTTCAAATCGATATTTACAAAACCATGTTCGCAAATTGGTTCTTCATATTGAGATATTTGATAACCTTTAGGCAAATCAGGATAAAAATAATTTTTTCTTGCAAAGATCGAGCGCTCGTTAATTTTACAATCCGTTGCTAAGCCCATCAGAACAGTAAATTCAACCATTTTTTTATTAAGAATCGGCAGAACTCCCGGATGTCCTAAACAAATTGGACATACATTTGTGTTCGGAGCATTTCCAAATTTTGTAGAGCAGCCGCAAAACGCTTTAGATTGGGTTAATAGCTGCGCATGAACCTCAAGTCCAATTACAGCTTCGTATTTAATATTCATTCCTTGTATTACGATTTCGAGAGGCAAATATATAAAACTTGAGCTTTATTGAGAAAGTAATTTATCACTCACCTTATGCAAAAGTGAAGAATACAAACCCAGTTCCTAACGTATGGTCTTAAAACCAAAGGAACTGGGTTTGTTTGCTAATTTTTATAATTATCTTTCTTAACGGGAGTTATTAGTCATAATCTCTGTGATAAAAGCATGGTAAGAAGTGTAAAATGAAACATCACCAAATGACCAAGTCGCTTTATATCCATTTGAACAATAAGTAAATTAGCATCAAAAAAAACAGGAAAGTGTACTCATGAATTCAGTAAAGATAATTTTACTTTTTCTATCTCTGATTTTTATTACAAATCTTAATGCCCAAAAAAGCTTTTCATTGGAAGATAAAATTCCGATCGATTCCAAGGTTACGATTGGAAAGCTTGAGAATGGATTAACCTACTATCTGCGTTACAATAAGAAACCTGAGAAACGAGTATTCCTTCGTTTAGTTTTAAATGCAGGTTCTATTCTTGAAGAAGAAAATCAGAAAGGATTAGCTCACTTTGTTGAGCATATGGCATTCAACGGCACAAAAAACTTTGCGAAGAATGAAATCATAAATTATTTGGAATCGATTGGGATGAGATTCGGTGCTGATGTAAATGCCTACACAAGCTTTGACGAAACGGTTTATATGATTGAAGTTCCAACCGATAGCCTAGAAATGGTAGTGAAGGGAATTCAAATTCTTAAAGAGTGGGCGTCAAATGTAAGCTTTGATTCAACTGAAATTGAAAAGGAAAGGGGAGTTATAATTGAAGAATGGCGTTTGGGCAGAGGAGCTAATGCCAGAATTTTTGATAAGCAAGCTCCGGTTCTGTTTAGAAATTCAAAATATGCGGAAAGACTGCCGATAGGTGAAATAGAAATAATAGAAAATTTTGATCATGAATCACTTAAAAAATTTTACAAGGATTGGTATCGTCCCGATTTGATGGCTGTAGTTGCTGTTAGCGATATTGATCAAGACTGGTTAGAAGAAAAAATAAAAGGTGTTTTTTCTGAAATACTAAAATCAAAAGAAGAGAAGGAAAGAATCATCTACCCGCTTCCGGATACTGACGAAGTTTTATTTTCTATTAACTCGGATGTAGAGCTACCTCAGACTTCAATTAGTTTATATTACAAATTTCCTGTTTCGAAAATTGAAACTGTAAATGGCTACAGAGAAGAATTAATAGAAAATTTATACAATGGAATGCTCAACAGCCGACTTGCAGAATTAACACAGAGTGCTGAACCACCATTTCTGTATGCTTACTCCGGCAAAGGTAATTTTATTAGAAGCAAAAACTTTTACGTTCTCGGTGCAATTCCTAAGGAAGATTCGATATTGGTTGCATTAAAATCATTATTAACAGAAGCAGAACGGGTTCGGCAAACAGGATTTACCCAGGCAGAATTAAAAAGACAAAAATCTGAAATGCTTAGAGGAATGGAGAAGAGATTTAATGAAAGAGCAAATACAAATTCCAATGTATTCATGAATCAATACACAAGGCATTTTCTTGCTGCTAATCCCATTGCCGGTATTGAATATGAAAATGAGCTTGCTAAATCAATTGTTCCTGATATATCTATCCAGGAAGTAAACGAGATTATTGGTTCATTAATCTCCGATAAAAATTATGTCGTTCTTGTTTCAGCCTCGGAAAAAGAGAATTTAAAGCTACTGGGTGAGGAAGCTCTGAGACAAACAATAAATGAAGTCAAAAAAAATCAGCTTTCTGCTTACAAGGAAGAGCTGCAAGATGCTCCGTTAGTTGAATCGAAATTGGCAATGGTAAAAATTGTTGATGAAAATAAAATAATAGAAGAATTAGAAATTACAGAGCTTGAGTTTGCGAATGGTGTTAAAGTAATTCTTAAACCTACCGACTTTAAGAAAGATGAAATATTGTTTAGAGCTTTCAGCGATGGCGGCAGTTCATTGGTTGATGACAAAGATTATATTCCTGCAGCAACTGCGGTATCAGTTGTCACTCAAAGCGGCATAGGTAAAATGAGTTTGGTTGAACTACAAAAAATGTTGAAAGGTAAAATAGTTAATGTTTCTCCTTACATTGCTGAATTAGCCGAAGGATTAACAGGCTCGGCGTCCCCTAAAGATATGGAGACAATGTTCCAGCTAATCTATCTAAATTTTATTTCACCAAGATTAGACAGCATCTCTTATCTTTCCTATAAAACTAAGCTGGAAAACTATCTTAAAAATAGAGACAAAGATCCGCAATCTGCTTTTCAGGATACGATAACATCTGTCATCTCACAATATCATCCGAGAAGAATGCCCTGGACAATGGAGACCCTCAATAAATTAAATGCTGATAAGTCATTTCAAATTTATAAGGATCGTTTTGCAGATGCCTCTGATTTCACTTTTATTTTTGTCGGAAATTTTGATGTGGATTCAATTAAACCTTTCATTCAAACTTATCTTGGTAACTTGCCTTCAATAAACAGAAACGAATCATGGAAAGATTTGAAAATAGTTCCGCCAGCAGGAATTATTCGCAGAGAAGTCTTAAAGGGCATTGAAAATAAAAGCTTAGTAAATCTCTTTTTCTCAGGCGATTTTGAATGGAGTCCGTGGGAAGTTCACAAATTTTCAGCTATGATTGAAGCGATGAAGATAAAATTAAGAGAAATAATAAGAGAAGAAATGAGCGGCACATACGGTGTTAGTGTAAATCAGATGCTTCAAAAAAATCCCATCGAAAAATATATGGCCTCTATCTCGTTTGGATGTGATCCCAGCAGAGTTGATGAACTTGTGAAAAGTATCTTCGATCAAATTGACAGCTTAAAAACATTCCCAATAGATGAATCTTACCTCATTAAAGTTAAAGAAACCCAGCGCCGGGAGTGGGAAGTGAATCTTAAGGAAAATAATTTTTGGGTGAACAGGTTATGGACGTTTTATCTATACGATTACGACCTTGAAGATTTTTATCAGTATGCTGAAAGAATTGATCGATTGAACCCGGAAATCATTCAAGAATCTGTTAATAAATATTTTAATAAAGAGAATTATATTGAGGTTGTACTAAAACCCGAGCAAAAGAATTGATTAGGAAAAATTTAATCATCTTAAAGAAAATTTAAAGTTTTAGGCATGTCATTCTTTCAAAAAATTGGATTTATCTTTGGACTCTTAATCTTCATCTTAATCTTAATCTTCGCTGACCTGGATCCCGCTAATCCCAATCTTACAAAAATGGCAGCCGTTGCAGCGCTTATGGCTGTTTGGTGGATAACTGAAGCAATTCCTCTTGCAGCAACATCATTGATTCCAATCATAATTTTCCCATTGCTTGGAATTCTTGATGGTGAAAAAACTGCGGGATCGTATATCAATTCAGTAATATTCTTATTCCTCGGAGGATTTCTTTTAGCATTAGCTATGGAAAATTGGGGGCTTCATAAAAGAATTGCATTGAAGATCATAACACTCTTCGGAGGAAGCCCCAACTCAATTGTGCGTGGATTTATGGCTGCATCGGCGTTTATGTCAATGTGGATTTCAAATACCGCAACTGCCATAATGATGCTTCCAATTGCACTAGCGATTATAAGCAAAATGGAAAATGAATTCGGAAAAGAAAAAACACATAATTTTTCTTTGACGATTATGATTGCAATAGCATATGCATGTTCACTTGGCGGCATTTGCACTTTGATTGGAACTCCGACAAACCTTGCCTTTGTGAGAATACTTAAAATTATTTTTCCCTCTGCACCGCAAATCGGATTTGGCACCTGGATGCTGCTCGGTGTTCCTATTGCAATCATTATGATTTTATTTGCCGCATTTCTTCTAACAAAAATATTTTTTAAGTATGATAAAAATTTAAGCATAGATAAAAATTTTATAAAAGAGGAATACAGATCATTAGGAAAAATATCATATGAAGAATTGACAATTGCCATAGTATTCTTTACAACAGCAATGCTATGGATTTTTAGAATTGATATGAATCTCGGATTTGTGGTTATTCCCGGATGGGAAAGGCTTTTCTCCTTCTCTAAATATTTAAATGACGGGACAGTTGCCATAGCTATGGCATTGCTTCTATTTATAATACCTTCAAAAAACAGTGATGTTCAAAGAAGAACTATTTTGGATACAACTGTATTTAACAAAGTACCTTGGGGAATTATCCTGTTATTCGGTGGTGGTTTTGCACTTGCGGAAGGATTCACATCAACAGGGCTTTCTAAATTCATCGGATTAAAACTTCAAACTGTTACTGATTTTTCGCCGATTATAATTGTCGGATCTGTTGCACTTGTCATTACATTCTTAACTGAGCTTACTTCAAACACGGCCTCAGCACAGATGATTCTACCAATTATGGCCTCAGTTTCTGTTGCTGCCCAGGTAAATCCATTATTATTAATGATAACAGCCGCACTTTCAGCTTCGATGGCATTCATGCTGCCTGTTGCAACACCTCCAAATACAATAATCTTTGCAAGTGAAAGAATAAGAATTATTGACATGGCAAAAGTTGGATTTGTAATGAATTTGTTCGGCGTAATTGTCATTAGTCTTCTTGTTTATCTGATAGGGACTGTATTATTCGGATTGAATGAATTTCCCGCATGGGCAATTCCTTAGTGAGAATTTATTTGTGGTATTAGAATTTTCACGTTGACACAATCGCTTTCCTTTTTTAGATTAAGAATAGATGAAAAAAGAAAACCATAAATATTTTGCAGTAATAATTTTTATTCTCGCAGCAATTGTATTTTATTCCTGCCGTGAGGAGGTCATATCTCCAAAGAATAATTCCGGAAATGTAAATGAACCTTACAGGTCTAATTTCCGAAACTCTTATACTTTTATATTGAATGCCGAAAATCTATCACAAAATGTAATTGATTATCCCAGCATCAGTTACTCAAACAGCCGGATATTTGTATCGGTTCTAGATCACACTGCCGGCTCAGTTGAAGTCATTATCCTAACAAAATCGAGGCAGGTTCTTTACAGAAATAAATTTGTCGAAGACAATAATGGTTCATACGGAATTGTTGAAGGAATCAAGCCCGAGATTATTGAAATCAACCTGAATCAATTCACCGGCAAGCTTAAGTTTCAGCTTACTGGAGTTTTGTAACCAACCTCGTTTTCATCTGAAAAAATTCGAAATAATTTTTTAAATTAAGTAAGTTCATTGGGGTTTTTGTTTATTTTTATACCGCTAAACTTTAAATGAATGTCTGATCTACAAAAATTAAAATTGAGCTATGGCAGCGAAAAAATATAGAAGCAGGAAAAAAGATTTGTCTCCCGGCAGTTCAATATTCACGGGTGATAAAAAAGTGGATAAAATTGCAATCACCATTTTTAATTACGATGAGCATCAATTTGAAGAAAAGAAAATTGAAAGCATTGATGAATTAAAACATCTCAAAGAAAGAGCGAAAACTTTATGGGTGAACTTTGCCGGAATTCATGATGCAAGTCTGATCGAAAAAGTTTGTGAGATTTTCGGAGTTCATTCTTTAGTTATTGAAGATATTCTGAATGTTAACCACAGCCCCAAAATTGAAGAGCATGATAATTTTCTCTTCCTCATTTTGAAGATGATTGATTTTGATAAATCCAAACGAGACCTGAATATTGAGCAGATAAGCATTATTCTTGAGAAAAATTATGTAATTACTTTTCAAGAAAACATTGGCGATGTGTTTGATGTGATAAGAGAAAGAATCAGAACTGCAAAAGGAAGAATAAGAAAAGTTGGTGCAGATTATTTGATGTACCGATTATTGGATTCTATTGTTGATAATTACTTTATTACTCTCGAGTATGTTGACGATAAAATAGAATTTGTCGAAGAAAAATTATTAGATAGTTCCGACGAGTCATTCTTAAAAGAAATTCATAATCTTCGAAAAGATATTCTTAAGCTAAGGCGTGCTGTTTATCCTATGCGTGATATAACATATTATCTACAAAGGGGAGAGAATCCGCTCATTCAAAAAGCTACTTTGCTTTTCACGCGAGATTTGAATGATCATATTGCGAACAATATCGAGACAATAGAAAATTACCGTGAAATAATTAATGGTGTGCTTGAGGTTCATTTAACTAATGCAAGTCATAGAATGAATCGGGTAATAAAATTGCTTACAATTATTTCCACTATTTTTATTCCCCTTACATTTATAGTTGGAATTTATGGAATGAATTTCAACACTCAAGTTAGTATTTTCAACATGCCGGAATTGAATTGGAAGTACGGCTATCTGTTCATAATGTTTATAATGTTAGCAATTGCAATAAGTCTTGTAGTAATCTTTAAAAGAAAAAAATGGTTTTGAAATTGCGTCATAAAATAATCGTTATGAAATCTCTTATAATTTTCTTTTTGATTCTCCTTTGTACACAGAATTCATTTTCGCAGTCAGCTCAGTCTTATTTTCCTTCACAGACAGGTTTTAAATGGACTTACCGGGTAACTCCATTGGACAGCGTGAATAATCCTATCAGCTCGCTTACTTATTATCAAGTTGATTCTTTTGCGGTCATACAGAATTATCAGGGAAAAACAGCAAATTACATCGTTTCCAAATCTGGTAGTGAGTTCACACTTCCATTCCAGCCATACCTTGATACTTCTTATCTGTCTTTTCTGAACAATGATGCCTTTAAATACTATCGGCTTTTCAATTTTGACTCTCTTTTAGGCGGAATTGGAAATCGAAATGTTAGATCGACACAGCCATTCGAACCTGATAATATCGAAGCATTTGAAGGTTGGTTTGCTTATTACAGGTTTGCACAGACTGTAAACATTAATTATCAGATCTTCTCAAAAGATACATCAATAACTTTTGACACACTTAATTTTCCGGTCCGTTATGAACTAAAAGGAAAACGGCTCGCTGATCAAACAGTAACAACGCCGCTTGGGACCTTCAACTGTAAAAAGTTTTTATTAACAACCGTCTTGAATTATCTGCCGTTTCCTTTTTTACCAATTCCTCTTTACACAACGTTAGACACAACATGGATTGCCCAAGGCTATTGGGTTGTCAAGCAAATAATGCCTTCTTCCGTGGTGAATCTTTCTGCGATAGGATTTCCAACATTTACAATTCCTGGAAGTATGAAAGAAATAATTCCTGCGCTAGTTACGGAAGTTGAAGAAGAGCAAATATCTCCGAAAGATTTTTATTTATCTCAGAATTATCCTAATCCATTTAATCCTTCTACTACGATAAGGTACGCTATTCCTTCTGCGAATAGCCCCCTCCTTGGAGGGGCGGGGGGTGGGTATGTTACCTTAAAAGTTTATGATGCGTTGGGAAATGAAGTGGCAACTTTGGTTGATGAATATAAAACTGCTGGAAGTTATGAAGTTGAATTCCAATCTTCAATGGACAATAGACAGTTGGCAAGTGGGGTTTATTATTACCAATTAAGATTAGGCAACTTTACTGAAAATAAAAAAATGGTTTTAATCAAGTAAGTCTTATTTGATTTTAACAGTTTTATTTCTTCCGTCTGAAGTAAGTTTATTTTATGATTTTTCTTTAAGGGGCTTTTATGAAAAAGTTAGTTTTATTTATTGCAATACTTTTTACATTGTCAACAACAAATGCCCAATGGTATCAAATAGGAGAAAATCCTGTTGGAGTATTCTTAATTGTAAAATTTGCTGATGAAAATATCGGTTGGGGAGCAAGAAACGATCCTATGAAAATTTTTAAAACTACAGATGGAGGTGCTACATGGTCAGTTAATTTTGAACCCTGGGCTCCGATTACTTCAATATTTTTTTTAGATGCAAACCATGGATGGTTTTCTCATGTATCGGGTAACTTACTCTATACTTCAAATGGAGGTGAAAGCTGGACTGTGCGATATCCAGTGCAATATTGGCACATGGAAGATATTTTTTTCTTTGATACATTAAATGGTATTGCTTGCGGTGTGGGATTCGCGGGTGGAGAAATATTTAAAACAACTAACGGAGGAGCTTACTGGGAATTAGTTTATACTCCCAGTGTTCCCGTTCTTGCTTTATCTTTTTTAAATGATTCTATAGGTTGGTGCGGAGGAGATTCTTTATATAAAACCACAGACGCTGGACAGAATTGGACTCTACTGTCAGGAAGTGTTGATGGTCCGATACTAAAAATAAAATTTCTCAATGAATCTGTTGGGTGGCTTAGTACTTTTGGTGGTAATAACCTTTACTTCACATCTGATGGCGGTAATTCGTGGAACTTGAAATTATCTTCTGTAATAGATTTTTGGTTTACCGATGTTAATAATGGCTGGTACAATACAAACAGCAAAATATTTCATACAACGAATAATGGGATAAGCTGGGAAGAACAGTATTCCGATACGAACAATAACGTATACAGCCTTTATCTTATGAATTCTGAATTCGGATGGGCTGTGAAATCTAATGGGATAGTACTACACACAATTAACGGCGGCACCCCAGTTGAACTCATCTCATTCTCAGGAGATGTAAATTTGAATGATGTAACTTTAAATTGGATTACGGCTTCCGAAATAAATAACTCAGGGTTTGAGATTCATAGAAAACAAGTACTCAGCCATCAATCTTCAGTTGGCAACACAGAATGGGAAATTTTAGGTTTTATTAATGGCAATGGAACAACAACAGAACCACAAGCATATTCATTTGTTGATGAAAACCTTTCTGCAGGAAAATATCAATACAGATTGAAGCAAATAGATTTTGATGGAACGTTTGAATACTCGAATATAATTGAAATTGCTATCAATTCACCGACAAAGTTTTCATTAGCACAGAATTACCCAAACCCATTTAACCCGAGCACAAAAATCAAATGGCAGTCACCGGTCAGTGGCTGGCAAACTTTGAAAGTTTATGATGTATTAGGAAATGAAGTTGCCACTCTTATAAATGAGTATAGACCTGCGGGAAGTTATGAGGTTAAGTTTGACGCTTCATCTGGTATCAGGAATCCGGTATCGGGAATCTACTTCTACCAATTGAAAGCTGGGAATTATTCAGACACAAAAAAAATGCTTCTCTTAAAGTAAATTCACAATGACAAATATAATTTCAGATATATAAGATAACTATGCTCTTTCCATCAGATATTAATAAAAAATTTTTCTCGCAAGTTGCTTCTTCGTCTATTCCTACTCGAGAAGAAATAGAACAAAAGTATAAATGGGATGTTTCGCACATTTACTTAACTGACTCTGCTTGGGAAGAGGATTTCAAATGGGTTGAAAACCAAATTCCCGGTTATGCAAAGTTCCAAGGTGCTTTAGCAAATAGTTCCGATGATTTTTTGAATTGCTTGAAATTTAATGAAGCGGTTGGAATTAAACTTGACCGTCTTTCACTTTATGCAATGTTATCAAAAGACAGTGATATGAAAAATCAAAATTCGCAGGCAATGTATGATAGAATACAATCCCTTTCCGCAAAAGCTTCGAGTATGAGTTCATTCATCAATCCAGAAATATTGGAAATTCCGGAAGTAAAATTACGGTTGATGCTTTCTTCAAACAGTGAATTGAAAGTTTATAGTCACTATGTAGATAATCTGATTAGAGTTAAATCTCACACATTGTCAAAAGAGGAAGAAAAAATTCTTGCTTTAGCTGAAAATGTTACATCTACTCCGTACGATGCCTACTCAATCTTTACAAATGCAGATATAAAATTTCCAATAATAATAGATGACAGCGATAGTGAAGTTGAGGTATCGCATGCTCGTTTTTATTCAGCTATGCACTCAAAAGATAGGGAATACAGACAAAGAGCTTTTTTCAATCACTTGCAGCCTTATAAGCATTACATAAATACATTTACAACTCTGTTTAATGGAAATCTTAAATCGAAAATATTTATTGCTAAAGCCCGTGGTTATAAATCTACAAGGGAAGCATCTTTAAGCCGAAATAATATCCCGTTGTCGGTATATGATAATCTCATCGAAAACACAAATAGGAATTTACTGCCTTTACACCGATGGACAGCAATCAAAAAGAAAATGCTTGGTGTTACCGAGCTTCATCCATATGATGTTTATGTGAGCTTATTTAGAAGTGATGAAGAAAAAAAATACACCTTTGATGAAGCAGCACAACTAGTTAATTCAGCCCTGAAACCGCTTGGAGAAAACTATCTTAGCGTTCTCAACACTGCTTTTAATAATCGTTGGATTGATGTGTATGAAAGCACAGCCAAGCGAAGCGGAGCTTATTCATCGGGAACTACATTTGGTGTTCATCCTTATGTTTTACTTAATTGGACAAATTTGTTGAATGATGTCTTCACACTTGCACATGAGATGGGTCATAACATGCATTCATTCTTTACGGGACAATATCAACCCTATCCTTATGCTAACTACTCTATTTTTCTTGCCGAGGTTGCCTCTACTTTTAATGAATCATTACTGCTAGAATATCTAATTAAAAACTCAAGCTCCGATAGAGAGAAACTTTACTTAATTGAAATTTATTTGAACAGTATTACCACGACATTTTATCGGCAGGTTATGTTCGCTGAGTTTGAAAAAATTGTATATGAAAAATTGGAAAATGGAAATGCATTAACACCTAATTTTCTAAAAGAGCTTTATAAAGATATTTACCAAAAATATTGGGGACCTGAAATGGTTATTGATGTTGAAGAACAATATACATGGGCTCGCATTCCGCATTTCTATTATAATTTTTATGTATTTCAATATGCAACGGGTTTTTCCGCGTCCGAAATTTTATCACAGAAAATATTAGAAAATGGAAAAGATGCTGTTGATAAATATTTAAACTATCTCAAATCCGGAAGTTCGGACTATCCGATAAATATTTTAAGAAAAGCCGGTGTAGATATGAGTTCGCCGGATCCGATTCTTGCTGTAACAAAAAAAATGGATACCTTGTTGAATGAGATGGAATTTCTTATTAACAAACTTGAATTAGCACGAGACACTAAATGATTACTGAGAAAGAATAACCAAAATAATTTTTAAAGAAAGAGTAAAATGAAAGTCTACACAAAAAAAGAATTAAACGATTATTTTCTATCCCTTACTTATGACGACATAAGCTTAATTCCAACTGAAGTTTCACAAATTAAATCAAGAACCGATACTTCCACCACTTGCAGTTTTTTGGGATTGAATCTTTCACTTCCCATAATTTCAAGTCCAATGGACAGCGTAACCGGAATTGAAATGGCAAAAACTCTTTCATCGTTAGGATGTTTAGGAATATTAAACCGGTTTGATTCATCGCTTGATGAAGTGGTATCAAACCCGGAAAACGAAAATTCCATAAAAATTGTTTCCTTAGCATTAAACTCTTCCAACGAAGTGCTAAAGAAAATTGCAGAACATGGATTTATCGTTTGTATTGATACGGCAAATGCCAACAATCAAGAAGTATTAAATAAAACTAAAGAGATAAAGAAGAATTTTGGACTGAAAGTAGTGGTCGGAAATATTGCGCATGGAGCCAGCTTACAAAAATTAGAAGAAGCCGGCGCTGATGCGGTGAGAGTCGGAATCGGAAGCGGAAGTGTTTGCACGACTTCAATTCAGACCGGAATTGGAATAGGACAAGTTTCTTCACTTCTTAATGTTTTATTTGCAAGAGATAAGCACAATCTTAAAATTCGGATAATAGCAGATGGGGGAATTAAAAGTTCCGGTGATGTCAGCAAAGCATTAGCTTTAGGTGCCGATGCTGTTATGCTCGGAAGAATGCTTGCCGGCACAAGAGAAACTCCCGGTGAAGTAATAAAGTACAGCGGTCAGCTATGGAAAAAGTATCGCGGCTCAGCATCGTTTGGAGTAAAAATGAGAAACGAATTCATTGAGGGTGAAGAAACAATGATCGGATACAAAGGAACAGTTAAGAATGTAATAGACAGCATTTCAGATGGATTGCGAAGCTCGATGAGCTATATGAATTGTAAAAGCTTGACGGAATTTCAGAAGACGGAAACATTTGCAGTCTTGAGCAATAGTTCTTATTTGGAGAGATTACCGAAAATATAAACTCATTTGTCAGTGCTTTTCAAATAAGTACCTACAATATAAAGCCGATTTGGAATTTTGATATTGGCTTTCATTTGCTGCTTTTTTTCATATAATAAAAGATAGGACCTCAAATTTTCAAATAAGCTGAGAAGGTTAAGATTCTATTTTTATTCTATGTTACTAAGGTTTGAAAAAAAACTAAAAAAATAGCCTGCATTGGTCATAATTTGCTCTTAAGAATATGATTGCAGTAATGAATTCAAAGATTTTAGATTAAGATAAAACCTTAGTAAAAAAAGCACTAACTAAATACTTTATCACCTTATTCTGAAGTAATCAATGAGACATAAAAGCTAATGATGCCGAAATACTTCAAGTCGACTCACATCTGCAATAACGCAATGGTTAATTATCTATTTATTCACTCTCCCGATTCACTTTTACAAATGTAAAAGCCGGCATACAAACCGAGATGTACTCGCACGGCTCATCAAATGGATTTGAATATCTTACTCTCGTTCCTCTTTTTATAAATATCGATTGGTCCTTTTCTAAAATGATTTCTTCGCCATTCACTTCAATCTTTTTTCTGCCTGAGAAAACATAAGTAACTTCATCAAAGCCGGGAGTTTGAAATGGCTCGGACCATTTTGGCGGAGCAACCATGTGCGCCAAGCTAAATTCACCGGCATCAATACTAGCTTTGCCAAAATGCTCTTCAATTAATTTATTATCGGTTGCAGGAATAACGAATGGCTTTGTCTGAAGGAAAAGTTTTTTCATTCTAAATCTCGGGTTTGAAATTCTTAATTCTTAACGAATTACTTACAACCGAAACTGAGCTTAACGACATTGCTAAAGCGGCAAACATCGGATTGAGTAATCCTAATGCGGCTAACGGGATGCAAATTACATTATAGAAAAAAGCCCAGAACAAATTCTGCTTGATAGTTTTAATTGTTTTTTTAGAAAGCTGTAATGCTGAGACAAGTGCATTGAGATTATTTCTTATTATGATTATGGAACTGCTTTCGATTGCTATATCCGTTCCGGTTCCCAAAGCAATTCCAATATCACTTTGTGCTAAAGCGGGTGAATCATTTATACCATCACCAACCATTGCAACAATTTCATTTTCCTTCTGAAATTTCTTGACAACATTTGCCTTCTCATCAGGAAGAATCTCCGCCTCAAAAAAGTCGATGCCCGCTTTTTCTGCAATATGTTTTGCATTCTGCCGATTATCACCTGTAAGCATTACGACTTTTAGACCAATGTTCTTCAATTTCTTCACTGCCTCTTTAGAATCAATTCGAATTACATCTTCTAGTTTTAATAGCCCCTTAATCTTTTTGTCAATAGCCACGAAGATAATTGTTCCGCTTTTGGCTAATTTTTTTTCAGCTTCATTAACCCATGATTCTATACTAATTGATTGCTCCTTCATAAATGGAATATTTCCAGCAGCAACTTCAGAACCATTTACTTTGCCAAGAATTCCTCTGCCAATTGTATTCGTTAGAAGTTCGCTTTCAAACAATGGGAGATTTCCCTTTTGTGCAGCTTCAACAATGCTTTCGCCAAAAGGGTGTTCTGATTTTTTTTCTAATGAGGCAGCATACTGTAAAAGCTTTTCTTCAGTTATGTCGTTTGTTCTTATTTGAGTTAGAATCGGTTTGCCTTCAGTAAGTGTTCCGGTCTTGTCGAAAATAATTGTAGAAATTTTATGCGCGGTTTCTAAACTTTCTCCATCTTTTATTAAGATGCCAAGCTGAGCGGCTTTACCTGTTCCCACGATTATTGCTGTTGGTGTTGCTAATCCTAATGCACAAGGACAGGCAATAATCAATACCGCTACAAAGTTTATTAATGCTGTATTAAATGAACTTCCTGATATAATCCAAACAATAAAAGTAATAATTGAAATTACGATCACTACCGGGACAAAAACTGAAGCAACCTTATCTGCTAAATTTTGAATAGGTGCTTTCGATCCTTGAGCTTCCGCAACCATTCTAATTATTTGACCGAGTAATGAGTTATCACCGGTTGCAGTTACTTCAAACTCAAGAAAACCATTCTTATTTATAGTTCCACCAATTACTTTTTCTCCAACTGATTTTTCAACAGGAATGCTTTCACCTGTAATCATTGATTCGTCTACAACTGAAGTTCCTGATAAAACCATTCCATCAGCAGGAATTTTTCCGCCTGGTTTGATCAGAACTATATCTCCGGTTTTAATCTCGTCGACCGATACTCTTGCTTCAATCCCATTTTTTTTGATCAGCGCAAATTCAGGCTTCAGATTAAGCAGTTTTTTAATTGTCGAGCCGGTTTTAGTTTTTGCTTTTGCTTCTAGCCACTTTCCCATTAAAATGAGGGTGATAATCACTGCAGTAGTATCAAAGTAAACATGCGGAGTCTGGTTTGAAGAGAGAAAATAATTTGGAAATAAAGTCACTGCGGTGCTGTACAGATAGGCTGATCCTGTACCGACTGCAACTAACGTGTTCATATCTGCGGAAAAATGTGTGAGATTCGAAAAAAATATTTTGAAAAATCTTTTTCCGGAAATAAAAATAACCGGTGTGGTTAACAATAATAAAATTTTGTTGATATCATCTAAAGTCATTGAAAATAAGTTTTCAAAATCAGCCCACATAGTACCCATATTTAGGATAAGGATTGGAATACTCAACACTAACGCTAAAATGAAATCGTTTTTTAACTTTTTATTTGTGTCAAGGAGTTTATCGGTTGCTTCATTCTCTTTGCGGCTTACTTTTTTGGATTGTGAACTGAAATCAATTTTATAACCCGCAGCTTCAACGGTTTCGGCAATCTTATCAAGATTTACTTTCCCCGTTTCTAACTCGATCATTGCCTTCTCTGTTGCAAGGTTTACTGAAACGTTTTTCACCCCTTCAACTTTAAGGATGGATTTCTCTACACGGGCAACGCAGCTTGCACAGGTCATTCCCTCAACCGGAGCAATAATTCTTTCTACATTACTGGTTTTTTCAATCATATTTCTATGCATTTATTTATGTAAGTGATTAAGAAAATAATTCGCAAGCTAAATTTCAAATGACAAATTACAAATCTCAAATAATTATCAATAAGCAAATTGCAAATTACAAGTTTTGGTTTAACCAAGTTTTAACTAATGAATTTTGGAGCTTTTTGTTTTTTGTTAATTGGAATTTTACCGAATTACTGAAATTACAAACGGAAGTTGAGCTAGATTAAAAAACATCATTTATTTCTTCATAGAAAATCCGGCTTCTCTAACTGCTTCTTCAAGCTGAGCCTGAGAAATCTTTTCATCATCATAATCAACCTCTGCCAAACCGATCTGTACGTCTTTTATCTTAATATCTAGTTTAGCTAATTGTTTTGTTAGTTCCATGACACAATGTTGACAGGACATACCATCGATTAATAATGTTGTAGTTTTCATTTACTTCCTTTCAAAAACGAATCTGCAGTTAGCTGTTAAATGCAAATAAAATTTACAAACTAATTTAATGCGAAAATTTGTCTATCAAAATTCATTTATTGGTGGTTGTGATGTATAGTTAGGAATGCAAGGCAATGAATGCTTCTAATCTGTTGGCAGGCGTGATAGAGCAGTTATCTATATGTTTATATTGATTTGATGGAAGTGTTTTTCACTCAAATTGGTGAACAAAAATTCGTTTGATCTAAAATTTCTTTTTCCAATTGACACGCCTCTTAATCAAAATTCTTGTACCAATTTAATCTATTGTATAAATAAAAATTAGGATTGCTGTCTGGATTGTATACAGCATAAATCTTCATTCTTTTACTTCTCTCGAAACTTTTCGAATCTCTGCTGTTAGATGATAACGTTTTATTATCTAAATGTACATCAGATTTATGATCGATGATAGTTGAATTCCTCTCGGACATGATAATTTTTCCCTCCCTTGAGTTTGAGAAATTGAACATTCCTTTTTTGTTTCTTCTGGATTTTATTTTAATGGATACAAAAGAAAAAATTATAACAATCAAAACAAAAGATGAAAAAATTTGTAATGTTCTTGTGATAATAGTCAGAAGCTCCAATTTATGTCCTCTTTGTTATCTTCTGTGATAACATAAAAAATCAAGTATCATACCATTGCAATATTCTCACACAATTGTCTTTTATATATTGATCAAACATGTTAATTGAGAATTTTATTCAGATTGATACAATAATATTTTAATGACGTGAAATAAATAGTTGGTAACGCAGGTTAGGTATAAATGAAGAATACAAATCCAGTTCCTAATGCATATTCCTAAAAATCAAAGGTGCTGGGATTGTTGCAAATTTTTATCATTACGTTGCGTAAAGTGAATTAGTAAAACAAACTTGATGATCTTGCCGTAAATTGTTTTTATAGAACTATTTTAATATTTTTAACTCCTTAAAAAATAAAGAGTTATAAAAATTCAATTTCTGAGGTAAATAAATGACTAAAGCGGACATTGTAGATAAAGTTGCATTAGGTACGGGATTAACTAAGCTGGAAACTGAGGCGATTGTTGAAGGATTTTTCAAAACCGTTATTGACTCTCTTAGGGACGGAAAAGGTATAGAGATTCGGGGTTTTGGAACTTATAAAGTTAAAAAGAAAAGAGCCAGGCAAGCAAGAAATCCTAAAACCGGTGAGCAAGTTTTTGTTCCTGAACATTTTGTTCCTACTTTTAAATTTTCTAAAGACTTTAAAGAGCTGGTTGATAAAGGAATGAAAGCAAATAAAAATGCTTAGTTTCTGTACCGAGTGTGGTGCTAAAGTTGAACAAAACTTTAAGTTTTGTCCGATCTGCGGGTCCGAGATAAATTTTTCTTCATCCGCTCAAAAAGTTTCTGATGAATCAGGTTCAACAAATACACAAGTTATCGTTTGTTCCAATTGCGGCGAAGAAAATTCTCTCGAAAGTAATGTGTGCAATTCCTGCGGTGTTAAATTAAATAGAACAAAGAAAGCAACAACTAACTTATTAAATAATATTAAAGCAAATACGCAAATAAGAGTTGAGAAGCCCAAATCAAAAAAGCAAAATAAACCTCAGAATAAAAATAAAAATGAATCAACTGTAACAGTTGGGAAGAAGCTGGACAGTAAAAAGATTTTAGCATTCATTGGAATTAGCATAGTATTGGTTTTGATAATTTTGATTACATCAGGGGTTATAGACTTGTCCGGTACTAAAACAACTCCTACAGAACTGACTCCGCAAAATCAAGGTTCAGGAATTGATTTAAGCTCGATCTCAAAAATTAATGAGTTGAAAAATATTGTTGATAAAAATCCCAACAACGCATCTGCAATTCTTGATCTTGCTAATCTTCGTTTCGATTCCGGTTTCTTTGAAGAGGCAGTAAAAAATTATGATCAGTATTTAAAGTTAGAACCAAAGAATGCAAATGCCCGGATCGATATGGCCGTTTGCTTTTATAATTTGCAGCAGTTTGATAAAGCAGAATCCGAAATACTGACGGCACTTAAATATTCACCAAACCATCAAACCGGATTTTTGAATTTGGGAGTTATCAATCTAGCAAAACAAAATTTGGAAAAAGCAAAAGAATGTTTCAACAAAGCTGTTGAAATAGACCCCAACTCGGAAGTTGGAAAAAGAGCAAAGTCATTATTACAATCACACTAAATTATTGGAGGTAGAGAATGCCATGCGGCAAAAAACGTAAACGTCATAAAATGTCTACACATAAGAGAAAAAAAAGATTGCGAAAGAATCGTCATAAAAAGAAATTGAGATAGTTTTTAAATTGAATGGATGAATTATTGAATGGTTGATTGATTATTTGATTGTTCTCCATTCATTCATTCATTCACTAATTCGTTCACGTACATGCTTTAGCCAACTTAGCTCAGCTGGTAGAGCAGCTCATTCGTAATGAGCAGGTCGCCGGTTCGACTCCGGCAGTTGGCTCGAAAAATAAAGTTTATACCTTTCGCTTTTTCTAACTCTTCCATTTTACACTAAATTGTTTTAATATTAGTAAAGAAAACATAAACGGAAGTTTTTTATTTAGCCAGAAGCGATTTTATCTTTATATATTCATAATATACAAATAGAATGAAAAATATATTTGATAAGTGTGAGGGTTTTCAATGGGACGAAGGCAATTCTCAAAAGAATTGGGAAAAGCATAAAGTTATTAGAATGGAATGCGAACAAGTATTTTTTAATAAACCATATATTATATCTGATGATAAAAAACATTCTGATAAAGAAAAACGATGGTTTGCTTTGGGCAGAACAGATTCAGGCAGAACTTTATTTTTGGTTTTTACAATTCGAAATAATCTAGTTAGAATAATATCTGCTAGAAATATGAATAAAAAAGAAAGAGAGATTTACAATGAAGAAATTAAAAAATATACCAAGCTTCAAGAACGAATATGACGAAAGAGAATTTTGGGCAAAAGCCGATTCCTCTGAGTATGTGAATTGGCAGAAATCTAAAAGGGTTGCATTCCCAAATTTAAAGCCGTCAACAAAAACAATTTCATTACGTTTACCGGAATCAATGATTGAAGAGATAAAAGCATTAGCAAATAAGCGAGATGTTCCTTATCAATCTCTAATAAAAATTATTTTAAAAGAAAGAATAGATACAGAATATGGAGCCAGATTTTAGGAATTTTACCTAGACCTCCCACAAGCAAAATCCTTGATTTAACTTAGCTCAGCTGGTCGAGCAGGCCATTCGTAATGAGCAGGTCGCGGTTCTCCCAAAGAGACTCTGCCGAAGGCATTCCTTCGGAACGTGGGAGGATTCCGGCAGTTGGCTCGTTATTTTTTTCATCATCTTCCATTTCATTTGTCTCCACGATTTATATTGTACTATTGCGATGAATAATTTTAAATTCCTCACACACCCTCTTCGTTAATTGTAGTTTACTACAAATTTTTCTCAACAAAACTTAAACTAAAAGATACTTTTGGCGACGTTCACGGATTACTTACTCAACTGCCCTAATTACATGTAAGATCTAAAAGTGGTAAAAAAAATAAAAAAAAGCTTGACTTTACGATGAAAATTCCATTATTTTGGGACACGGTGGGGAAAAGTGGTGGAAATTTCCAAATTAGGATTTTGAATATGTTCAAAGGACAATTTTTATACTCGATTGATTCTAAAAGCAGAATTAGTATTCCTGCAAAACTTAGAAAAAATTTGCTTCCCGAAGCTAAGGATTCATTTGTACTTACGCAAGGAATTGGTAAGTGTATAGATGTTTATCCGGCCGACTATTGGGACACAATAGAAAAAAGACTGAATCAGTTAAACCAGTACGATCCAAATGAAATGAAATTTATTAGAATGTTTCTGCAGCATGCTACAGATGCTGAAATGGATACTCAATCCAGAATAATTCTTCCTCCATATCTTTTGGAGTTTGCGGGAATTGAAAAAGAAGTTTTGATTCTCGGTGCGTTACAAAAAATTGAAATATGGAATCCTCAAATATTTAAAGACCATTCAACCGGTTCGCCGGAATCTTATGATCAGCTTGCCGCAAAGGTTATGATGGGTAGATGAGTAAACACCACACACCCGTTTTGTTAGCGGAAAGCTTGGATTACTTGATTGGAAGTAAAACCGGTGTTTACTTTGACGGCACACTTGGATTTGGAGGTCACTCCGAGGGAATTCTCAATTTACTTGACGAAGATGCTAAATTAATTTCAACTGATGTTGATGCAAGTGCATTTGAGCATTCGAAAAAAAAATTTTCAAATGATTCCCGCATGAAAATTTACAATTTCAATTTTCAAAAGATTGACGTAATTGCAAAAATAGAATCAGTAAATGTTTTTGACGGAATCTTTGCAGATCTTGGAGTTTCATCATATCAGATTGATTCTCCGTCAGCCGGTTTCACCTACAGACAAGATGCTAAACTGGATTTGCGAATGGATAAAAGTATTGTGGTAAACGCATCGGACATAATTAATTCCTACAGTGAAGAAGATATTGCAAATCTCATTTATAAATACGGAGAAGAGAAAAATTCGAGAAAGATTGCTTCAAGAATCTGTGAGGTAAGAACACACAAAAAAATTGAAACAACATCTGAATTATCCAATCTAATTTCTGAGATTACTTCTCAGAGATATTTGATAAAAACTTTATCACGTGTATTTCAGGCATTAAGAATTTATGTGAACGATGAACTCGATATTTTAAAAAGTTTCATTCACAAAGCGGTTGATCTTTTAAAAATGGGCGGGAGGATAGTCATACTATCATATCATTCTCTTGAAGATCGCATAATTAAAGATGCATTTAGGTTTGAAGCACTTGATTGTGTTTGCCCGAAAGAGTATCCGGTTTGTAGATGCGAAAAAGAATCGCGGGTAAAAATATTGACACGGAAACCGATTCTTCCATCGCAGGACGAAGTAATGAGAAATCCTCGTGCACGCAGTGCAAAATTAAGGGCCGCAGAACGAATATGAAAAAAGGTTCGAAGCTCAAAAGAATTGCAGGCTTATTCATTGTACTTTTTACTGTTGGAGCTATAGTAGTTGCTCATGTCGCTCTTAAAAAAAAGTGTGATGATCTGATTAAACATAAAGTTGATGCAAAAGAGGAATTGCAAAATCAAAATACGAAAAAAAATAATTTGTTAGCAAAGTATCAAAGTTTAACTTCGGAAGATAGAGTTGTGGCCATTGCTTTATTTGAATTAGGAATGACCATCGCAGATCCGCCTGTTTCGGTAGTTACAATTGATTCGGAAAAAATATCGGATTTACAGATACTCTTACAGGAGCAATATGATTAACTCGAGAGTGTTCTGGGTCTTAATGGGAGTATCCATCTTCTTTGTCCTATTGATTGTAAAATTATTCGATCTGCAGGTACTTAAAAACGAAGAATCAGTCTTTTATGCAAAGCGTCAGCAAAACAAAACTGAATATGTTAAAGCCGAAAGAGGATTGATCTATGATCGCAATAATATTCTGCTGGTATATAATCGTAATGACATTTCATTTTTCTTAGACAATAACTTCATAGAGGCCAAAGATCGTCCAGTTGTCGCAAAAAAACTTTCATCTTTATTTAAGAATAAACCCTCGCATTATCTTAGGATGATGAGAGTAAAATCCAGCACAATTTGTGTTGAGAAAAAAGTTTCAAACGAGAAAGGCTTACTTGTAAAAAATCTTAAACTGCCTGCATTATATTTTAGGGAAGATCCAACACGAATCTATTATTACAATAGTATGGCTTCTCATATTATCGGATATGTCGATGATAAACTAAATGGAGTCGATGGTATCGAAAGTTCCTTTAACAGCACTCTTAAAGGTGAAGATGGAATTCGTCTTATTGAGAGAAGTGCCGGCGGAAGAATGATCACAGTTAGAGAGAAAGATACAAAACCTTCAATTCCTGGATTAAATGTTCAGCTCACTATTGATAAAAAGCTGCAAACAATTCTTGAAGAAGAATTAATAAATGGCGTTAAGAATTACAATGCAAGTTCGGCAACTGGTATTTTGATGGATCCCAATAACGGAGAGATATTAGCTCTTGCAAATGTAAGTGATTATGATCCTAATAATTATTCTGAATATGATGACTTCCGAAGAAAAAATCGCTGTATTACAGACATGTATGAACCCGCGTCCACTATGAAGGCAATTACGCTAGCAGCATTGCTCGATCAAAATCTATGTTCGGAAAATGAAATAGTGAACGTTGAGAACGGATCATACAGGTTCAGAGATAAAACAATTAGGGATACTCATAAAAATAAAATGCTTTCTGTTCGGGGAGTTCTAGAACAATCCAGCAACATCGGAATGGTGAAATTAATTCAGAGAATGGATGATGAAATGCTTTACAAATATTTGCGCGGATTTGGTTTTGGAACAACTACGGCAATTGAGCTTCCCGGTGAAGTCAAAGGAACATTAACAAAACCTTCAGAGTGGTCATTAGTCAGCAAGGCATTTCTGTCATTCGGATATGAAATGTCTGTAACTCCAATACAATTGGTTACAGCTTTCAGTGCTTTGGTTAATGGTGGAGTTATTTATCAGCCGCAAATTGTAAAAAGACTGTTAAATTCATCTGGTGGGACCAAATTGGAATATCAACGTAGAGAAGTGAGAAGAATTATTTCGCAAAAAACATCTGATAGAATGAGAGATTTATTAGCATCAGTTGTTAAAAATGGAACGGGTCAGAATGCTAAATTGGATTTTGTAACAGTTGGTGGTAAAACAGGAACATCTAAAATTCTGGAAAACGGTAAGTATTCTGCATCGAATTACAATTCATCATTCGTTGGTTTTTTTCCGGTAGATAATCCTCAGTTTGTTTGCTTAATTCTTTTAAACTCCCCTAAAGTAGGAGGTTATGGCGGATTAGTTGCGGCACCTATTTTTAAAGAAGTTACTAAAAGAATTTTGATCTCCTTGCAAGAATCGTATCAACGCGATTCTCAAAAGATAAAAGAGGAAAGTGATAATGTTCAGTTTATAAAAGCAAAAAGTGTTGAAGAGGTTAAACCTGCAACTATAAAAAATGTTATTGAGTATCATTCTGTAAAACAAAATATTACTGCTAACAATGTGATGCCTGATCTGAAAAATTACTCACTCCGTGAAGCATTAGTAATTTTAACCAAACTAAGGTTGAAATATAAAATTATCGGATCAGGGAAGATATCCTCGCAAAGCATAGTCCCAGGAACCCAAATTAAAAAAGGTAGTGTCTGTAAAATCACTTGTACTGAAACGAAAAACAATGTGCTCATAAATTAATGGAATTAACCAGCTTATTAAATAATGTAAAAGTCATTCAGGTTGTGGGTGAAATCTCACGTGAAAGAATTACAGGTATTCATTATGATTCCCGCAAGGTTACGAAAAATTCAATTTTTGTAGCAGCAAAAGGATTTAAAACAGATGGGCACAAATTCATTTCCGATGCTATTAATAATGGTGCATTAGCCATCGTTCTAGAGGATGATAAAGCTTTTTCCGATGATGCCATCACCCGACAAAATGCAGCAAAGATTTTAGTTAAAGATAGCAGAGAAGCTTTAGCTGAACTATCCATTTCATTTTATAACGAGCCATCAAAAAGAATTAAATTAATCGGCGTAACCGGGACAAACGGTAAAACGACCACAACATATTTTATAAAGTCCATTTTTGAAACTGCCGGACACAAAACAGGATTGGTTGGTACTATTTCAAATTTTATAGGCGATAAGGAAATTACCGCATCCCTTACAACTCCTGAATCAAATGAATTGAACATGCTATTCCATGACATGTATTCTCAAGGTTGTAAATATGCCGTAATGGAAGTTTCCTCGCATTCCCTTGTGCTTAAGCGAGTACATAAACTTTACTTTTCAGCCGGAGTTTTTACCAACCTTTCACAAGATCATCTAGATTTTCATCATAACTTTGAAGAGTATCTTGGTGCAAAGAAAATTTTGTTTGATAAACTCGATAGTTCTGCATCAGCTATCTATAATATTGATGATCTGAGTGCCAGCAAGATTATTGCCGATTCAAAAGCTAAAATATTTTCATACGGTAGTTCTGAATCTTCGGATTTTAAATTGACGAACATTCAATTTGATTTAAATGGAACGAACTTTACAATAAAGTATAATGATCATGAGTATAAGGCATCGACATCTCTCGTAGGCGAATTCAATGCTTACAATGCTTGTGCGGCATTCTCATCAGCAATGATCTCGGGAATTGATTCAGAATCAATTCTTCAGGGAATAAAAAATACCAAACCCGTTCCGGGAAGATTTGAAGTTATTGGTTCCGGGAAGAAAAAAGTAATAGTCGATTATTCACATACCCCGGATAGTCTTGAAAAAGCTTTGCTGGCAATCAGAAAAATTGTGAGAAATGCTAAACCTGTTTATGCTGTTTTCGGTTGCGGCGGAAATAGAGATAGAACTAAACGACCAATGATGGGAAAAATCGCAACCGAATTAGCCGAAAAAGTAATTATCACATCGGATAACCCGCGGTTTGAAGAGCCAATGGCAATTATTGAAGAGATAAAATCGGGAATATCAAAAAAAAATTATACAGTAATTGAAAACAGAGAAGAAGCAATTAAAGATGTTATCCAAACATCGGATGATGATGCTGTCATTTTGATAGCAGGAAAAGGACACGAAACTTATCAGGAGATAAAAGGGATTCAAAACCATTTCTCTGATAAGGAAATTGCAGAAAAATATTTGTTTAAATGAAAAAATTATGCTTAACTATTAAGGATTTTTTTCAACTTAAGGGTGCGGTGCTTTATGATGCTGAAAGAATTAGACCTGTTACAAAAGTTTCAATCGATTCGCGAAATGTTTCTCCTGGTTCGCTGTTCATAGCAATTAAAGGCGATAAGTTTGATGGACATAATTTTGTAATTGATGCTGTAAAAAAAGGTGCAGCAGCTGTTTTAATAAATAGTGATAAGCTTAGCTCATGCGAAAATATTGATGTACCGATTATTACGGTAAGCGATACAACTTTGGCTCTTGGTGAGCTTGCAGCAATTTGGAGAAAAAAATTAAAAACAAAAATTATCGGGATTACTGGAAGCACCGGTAAAACAACAACTAAAGAGATATTATCTACCTTGCTGAGTGGAAAATATAAAGTGAATAAAACATTAGGAAATAATAATAATCATATTGGCGTTCCTCTTACTCTATTTAGCACAGCTAATCGCCATGATTATCTCGTTTTAGAACTTGGCACCAATCACTTTGGCGAAATAAAATACACTGCAGAAATTGCTCAACCTGATTATGCTATCATCACCAATATTGGAAATTCTCACTTAGAGTTTCTGAAAAATCGCAAAGGTGTGTTTGAAGAAAAAGCCGAATTATTTAATGTAGCTGAATCTAATAAAGGAACATTATTTATAAATAATGATGATTTGATTTTGTTTAATGCAAATAAAAAATATAAGAAGAGAATCACTTTTGGTTTTGAAAAGCAATCAGATGTTGAGGGAGAAATTATCGGCTACATGGAAGATGGTAAACCAATTGTTAGAATAAATTATGTAGGGAACAGTTCAATTTATGAAGTTCCTCTTTACGGGGAACAGAGCGCCAAAAACTTTTTAGCTGCAGCAACAGTCGCATTTGAAATTGGATTGCGAACTGAAGAGATAAAAAGAAGACTAAGAAAAACTCAAGCTATTGATAAAAGATTAAACGTTCAAAGATTTCACAATTTTATTTTGGTCAACGATACTTATAATGCAAATCCGGAATCAATGGGGATGTCATTACGATTACTTTCTCAGATAAAAGAATATAACTATCGAGTTGCAATACTGGGCGATATGTTTGAGCTAGGAAAAGAGAGCAAAAGGTTGCATGGAAAATTAGCAAACATATTGCTTAAGAATAAAATTGATGCCGTTTATACGATCGGCAAATTTATGAAGCACTTACATCTAAAATTAAAATCCAAAAATATTGAAGCTGTTCATTTCAATAACAGAGAATCGCTTAAGAAATTTTTGACAAAAAAATCATTTGCCAACTCAGTTGTGTTGGTTAAAGGTTCTCGCGGGATGCAAATGGAAGAGTATGCCGAAACAATTAAATTAAATAATAAATAATGCTTTACTATTTATTTGAATATATAAATAAGGTTTTTGATCCGCCGGGTTTTGATATTTTTAGATTCTTAACCTTTAGATCTGCACTGGCAGCAATAACAGGTTTAATCTTAGCATTATTCTTATCACCTAAAATAATTAGCGTGCTCAAACGCAAGCAAATTGGTGAAGCTAAAAAAATTGATGGACCAAAATCGCACTGGTCAAAAGCAGGAACACCAACTATGGGCGGAATAATTGTAGTGATATCAGTGGTTGTTCCCGTTCTCTTGTGGGGCGATGTTAAAAGTCTGTACATAATTTTAATTGTATTTGGCACTTTGGTTTTAAGTGCGGTTGGATTTTTGGATGATTACCTAAAGGTTATAAAAAAATATCCGAATGGATTAATTGCACGGTACAAACTTTTAGGACAAGTGCTGGTAGGTTTGGCAATCGGTTCTGTAATTTATTTTTCACCACAGTTTGTTGGAATAAATTCAATAACGACGGTACCGTTTTTAAAGGATATTAATTTTGATTTCTCGTTTTTCTATATACCAGTTGTAGTGCTTATTATCACAGCGACATCAAATGCGGTTAATTTAACAGATGGGTTAGATGGATTGGCGATTGGTGTGATAGCAATTGTAATGATAGCTCTTGCCATTATTAGTTATGTAAGTGGCAATGCAATCTATTCGGATTATTTGAATATAATTTACTTGCCCGGTTCAGGAGAGTTGACAGTTTATGTCGCTGCTTTAGTTGGTGCATCATTGGGATTTCTGTGGTACAACTCCTATCCGGCTCAGGTTTTTATGGGTGATACAGGCTCCCTTGCTCTTGGCGGCGCATTTGGAATTTTAGCGGTACTAATTAAAAAAGAACTTTTGATTCCAATACTCGGAGGAATATTTTTTCTCGAAACTATCTCAGTGATTATTCAGAGATTGTATTTCAAATACACAAAGAATAAATATGGAGAAGGACGAAGAATTTTTAAGATGGCTCCAATTCATCATCATTTTGAAATGCTCGGTTGGCCCGAACCGAAAATCGTAATGCGTTTTTATATCATCGCAATTATTCTAGCAATAATTAGCTTAACATCATTTAAAATACGGTAATGAATTACTCTGGAAAAAAAATATCGATAATAGGAGCGGTTAGAAGCGGCATTGGAGCAGCTAAGTTGGTTAAGAGGCTTAACGGAATTCCTTTTGTAAGCGATGCTTTTGATAATGAGAAAATTAAAAAATCAATAGAGATTTTAAACAGTTTAGATATTCTATATGAAATTGGTGGTCACACATCTCGAGTTTTTGAGTGTGAATTGATGATTGTAAGCCCTGGAGTGCCGCTGGATTCAGAAATAATTAAAACTGCCAGAGATAAAAAAATTAAAATGATAAGCGAGCTTGACCTTGCATCCTCAGTCTGTAAGGGAAATATTATAGCAATAACTGGAACCAATGGTAAAACCACGACTACAAGTTTGTGCGGTCATGTTTTTAATGTATGCGGAGCAAAAACTTATACTGCAGGAAATATCGGTTTAGCATTTTCGGAAATAGCTTATGACGTAAAAGAAAATGAGTATGTTGTAGTGGAAGCGTCCAGCTTTCAGCTTGACCTGATTGATAAATTCAAACCGAAAGTTGCAGCAATACTAAATATTACTCCAGATCATTTAAATCGTTACCATAATAATTATCAAAGCTACATCAATTCAAAGATGAAAATATTCCAAAACCAGGATGAAAAAGATTACCTGATAATTAATCGAGACAATGAAGTTCTTATAAATTCATTAACAACGCACAGAAGTACTGATTATTATTTTTCATTAAGTGAAAAAAGTAAGAACGGGTGTTTTCTTACAGGAGATCAGATTGTATTTATAAAAAATGACAAGGAAGAATTTCGCTGCTCACTATCGGATATTAATCTTTGCGGTGAGCATAATCATGCCAATGCAATGGCAGTAATTATTGCAGCTAAAATACTTGGATTCGATAATAAAAAAATAATTGAGGGTCTAAAGTCCTTTCAAGGAGTGGAACATCGTCTAGAATTTGTTAGAGAAATTAACGGAGTTAAGTATATCAACGATTCAAAAGCAACAAATGTAGATTCAGTTTGGTATGCATTGCGAAGTTTTGATCAGCCAATCTATTTGATTCTTGGGGGGCAAGACAAAGGTAATGATTACAATCAAATTAAAGATTTGGTTCTTAGTAAAGTAATAAAGATTTATGCAATTGGTTCATCGGCAGACAAAGTTTTTAATTTTTTTCATCAAGATGTTAAAGTAGAGATTAAACAGACTATTGACGATGTCATTACGGCAGTTAATAGCGAAGCAAGAGAAAACGAAATTGTTCTTTTGTCGCCGGCTTGTGCTAGTTTTGATATGTTCAATGACTATGAGCATCGTGGAAAAGTTTTTAAAGAAGCCGTGAATAATTTATAAATGAAAAAATCAGCTTATATAATAATTCTTGTGAGCGTATCACTTTGTGTGCTTGGCTTGGCATTTGTGATGAGTGCAAGCAGCACGTACAGTAACATAAAGTTTGAAAACTTATTTCATTTATTTAATTCTCACATCTTTCGTGTTGCATTAGGTCTATTCTTTTTAATTGTTTTTGCCATTATTCCGTATGATACTTATAAGCACATCAGCAAAGGGTTGATATTCTTCATCACTGTTGTTTTAATTTATACGCTATTCTACGCACCACCGATAAAAGGTTCAGGCAGATGGATAAATCTTGGATTAATGAGTTTCCAACCCGCTGACTTAGGAAAATTATTTTTAATTATTCATTTAGCAGTTTTGATTGAACGAAAAGGCGATTCGATACAAAATCTAAAAGTATTAATTCTCCATTTATTCTTTTGGGTAATCATAATTTCTGGGTTGATATTCTTTCAGCCGAACATAAGCAATGGATTAATATTAATTTTCATTTCACTGTCAATGTTTTTTGTCGGTGGAGCAAAGCTAAAACATATTCTTGCAACTTTACTAGGCAGTGTGCTGGGAGCCATTTCAATAGCTATGATTTTTGAGCATTCGAGAAATCGAATGCTAACTTTTGTGAAGAGCATTCTTTATGGTGGAGGAATAAACGATCAAGTTAATCAAGCATTATTGGCGCTTGGAAGTGGTGGTTTATTCGGGCAGGGAATAGGCAATAGCAAACAGAGCAACCTATTCCTTCCGGAATCTTATGGTGATTTCATATTTGCAATAATTGGCGAAGAACTTGGTTTCATTGGTTCGGTATCTATTATCGTCGGGTATTTTACAATTTTTATTGCCGGAATACTGGTGGCTAAAAAAGCAAGAGACACTTTTGGACAGCTTTTAGCATTTGGAATTTCCTTCTCAATAATTCTGAATGCATTTATAACTATAGCAGTAACAACGGGAATATTTCCGACAACAGGTGTGCCTTTACCTTTTATAAGTTATGGCGGAACTTCGATCATTATAACTTGTGTATCGGTGGGAATTCTTGTGAATATTGCAATATTAAATGCCAAATACATTTTACCTATTCAAAAAATTAATTATGGTCATGCAGAAGAACCGGTTTAAATTTTTATTTGCCGGCGGCGGAACCGGAGGACATTTATTTCCTGCCGTTGCTGTTGCAGAAAAGATAAAAGCGATTTTACCCGAAGCCGATATTTTATTTGTTGGTGCAAAAACAAGAATTGAAGGAAGGTTTGTTCCCAAATTAGGATTTAAGTTCAAACCAATTTGGATAAAAGGATTTTCAAGAAGAATCTCAATGGATAATTTATTATTTCCTTTAAAGCTTATAGTTTCTTTAGTTCAATCTGTTATTATCAATTTAAAATTTCGTCCAAGTGTTGCAATTGGAACAGGCGGCTATGTTGCAGGCCCTGCAATATGGGGTTCTTCATTGGTCGGAGCAAAAATAATTTTAATTGAGCAAAATAGTTATCCCGGGGTAACAACTAAACTTTTACAAAAATATGCAGATGAAATACATCTGAGCTATGAGGATTCAAAAAAATATTTTAGAAATGAACACAAGCTTCACATGACAGGAAATCCGGTAAGAGAAAATTTGGTAAGAACAAAAAAATCTGACGCATTACAAAAATTCGAATTTAATCCGCAAAGGAAAACGCTTTTAATTTTGGGTGGAAGCTTAGGTGCTTCATCAATTAATTCAGTTGTTGCATCAAATTTAAAAAGTTTAACTGAGTTAGAAATCCAGGTGATCTGGCAGACTGGTATAGCATATTATGAAAAGCATAAAAATTTGTCATCGGAAAAAGTGTGGATTTCGGCATTCATTGAAAACATGAATGATGCTTACTCGGCTTGCGATTTAGTCTTAGCACGTGCAGGAGCAACATCAATTGCGGAAATATTATTTCTTGGTGTTCCGGCTATTTTGGTTCCATCGCCGAATGTAGCTGAGAATCACCAGTTCTTTAATGCCAAATCACTTGCAGATAAAGGTGCGGCTTTAATGTTAGAGGATAAAGATTTAAATGAAAAATTTGTAAGTGAAATTAAATCCAGCTTATTCGATGATTCAAGATTATCACAGATGAGTCAAATTGCTAAACAATTAAGTAAACCGGAAGCAACATCTGTAATAGCCCAAAACGCCATTAGATATGCAAAACAGCAGACGATTAATTAAAATGAACGATAAAAATAATTTCAAATACAACATGTCATTCTATTATCAATCAACGATAATCTATTTTGTTGTATTTGTCATTTATTTAGTAATTCGCGGGCAGTTTATCGAGGATTCATACACGCTGGTTACTAAAGATCCAATCATCTACTTTTTTGGAATAATTGTTTTGGTATCGCTATTAAGTCTCCTATTCAATCTTTACAAAAACAAACACGTACAAATTGGCGACGATGGAATTCATTTTATTGACCGTTTCAAAAAGAGAAATTTCCTCTTTAACGAAATGGATAGTATAAAGATCTCAAAGTTTAAGTCTTCAAGAATAAGTAATAAGGCATTTAGGTTAATCAGAATAAAATTGAATAATCGACGAAGACCATTGATAATCAGACCCTATGATTATGAAAACCAAATTGAATTATTAAATCGATTTCAGGAAATAAAACAAAGATTAGAAAGCCGCTAATGTTTAAGAATATTAAAAAGGTTCATTTTGTGGGAATCGGCGGAATTGGAATGAGCGGAATAGCCGAGATACTTCTAAACCAAGGTTTTGAAGTTTCCGGATCGGACCAAAATCTTTCTGAAATTACAAGACGGTTAAGTGATCTAGGAATGAAAATATATGAAGGACATTCAGCAGAAAATTTAAAAGATGCTGATGTATTGGTCTATTCCTCTGCAGTCACAGTGGATAATCCCGAAGTTGAGGCAGCCGTAAAAAGAAAAATTCCGATTATCAAGCGCTCTGAAATGCTTGCAGAATGTATGCGAATGCAATATGGAATTGGAATTGCCGGAACCCATGGAAAAACCACCACGACATCAATGGTTGGCTTAACCTTAACGGAAGGAAAACTCGATCCGACAATAATTGTGGGTGGCAAATTAAGCGGCTTAGGCGGAACTAATGCGCGTTTAGGCAATGGTGAATTTATTGTTGTTGAAGCAGATGAGTTTGATAGAACTTTTCTAAAATTAACTCCAACTATTGCAGTAATTACTACTTTAGAAAGCGAACATCTTGATACTTATAAGGATTTGGAAGACATCAAATCAGCATTCATAGAATTTGCGAATAAAGTTCCTTTCTATGGTTTTGTAGTTTTATGTTTGGATGAACCCGCTTTGCAGGATATCATTCCTCAGATAAATAAAAAGGTTATCACCTACGGTTTAACTGTTCAGGCTGATCTTCGCGCAACAGATATTGAATTTAAGAATTTTACATCTTCATTCAATGTAAAATATTATGGAGAAGAGCTTGGAAGATTGACACTTAAAATTCCTGGTATTCATAATGTAAAGAATTCGCTTGTTGCGGTAAGCATTGCAAAAGAATTGGGAGTTTCATTCAGCACAATTAAAAAAGCCCTTGAATCGTTTGCCGGTGTTTATAGGAGATTTGAAGTTAAGTATAACAAGGAAATTATGGTGGTTGATGATTATGCACATCACCCTACCGAAACATCTGCATCACTTGCAGGAATACGTTCTGGTTGGGATCGTCGTCTTGTTGCTGTATTCCAGCCGCATTTATTTTCACGTACAAGAGATTTCTATCAGGAATTTGGCAGATCCTTTCTTAACTCTGATATTTTTGTTTGTACAGATATTTATCCGGCAAGAGAGGAACCCATTGAGGGAGTTACAGGGAAATTAATTACCGATGCGGCACAAAGCTTTGGACATAAAAATGTTCTGTACGTTGAAAACAAAAATGATATTGTTAAAACTTTGAATAATTTAAAAAAAGATGGTGACATAATAGTAACTATGGGTGCGGGCGATATCTGGAAGTTTGGAGAAAAATTTGTTGAAGGACTTAACAAGAAGTAAATCATGAGTCAAACAAAAAGCAAAATAATCGGTTTGATAATTTTCTTGATAATCATATCGACACTATTCTTTGTTGCAGTAATGCCGGTGAAGCAAAAAGTAGGCAAGCATGTTAAGTCAATTAATTTATCAGGTAATCATTTGCTTCCGCAGGGAAGCTATTTGAGTTTTGCTAAGTTGAACGATACACAAAATTCAATCGAGATTACATTACCAATTTTAAAAGACAGATTGGAAAAACATCCATTTGTTTCTTCGGCTGAAGTTGAGATTTCCGAATATAATGATGCTAAAGTCTATGTATTCGAAAAAAGCCTTACAGCAATTGTGATATGTGATGATCAAACTTTCTTGCTTTCAGATGAATTACAGCTACTGCCGCTTTTCTCAAACATGAAATTTATCGATCTGCCAATTATTAATAATCCAAAGCAAGGCAGACAATATAAAGCATTAGAATATTTACAGAGCGAAGAGATAATAGAGGCTTATAATATTTTGTACGCAATTAAATATTCAAATGAGGAGATGTTTAAGAAATTATCAGAAATAAATCTTAATAGAGGTGATGATATCACATTAACATTTTCGGAAGTGCGTCCGATTGTAAAATTTGGAAGAGGTAATGTTCCGAGAAAAGTTTTAAGCTTAAATTCAATCTGGGTTGAAATAAAAGATGCGGGTAATGATCTAAGTCAGAGTGAGTATGTTGATTTACGATTTACGAATCAAATTTATATTGGAAAAGGCGAAGAATCAGAAATATGAAAAAAAATATTGTTGCCGGACTCGATTTAGGTACAACTAAAGTTTGTGCTGTAATTGCTGAACAATTAGACGATGAACATTTTGAAATACTCGGAAGTGATTCATCTCCCTCTGAAGGATTGCACAAAGGTCTGGTAGCGAACATATCCAAAACAGCAGATGGTATTAAAGAAGCTGTTTCCAAAGCATCAAATAAAGCTGGTGTGAGCATTAGCTCGGTTAATGTTGGTGTTGCCGGGGAACACATTACAAGTATGCGGCATCGCAATTATGTGACTATTAGCAGAGAAGATAAGGAAATTACTAAAGAAGATTTGAATAGACTCGAAGCTGATGTACGTACGATTCGTATTCCTTCCGATAGAGAAATTCTTCACATAATATTTGAAGAATTCTCTATTGATTATCAGGGAGGAATCGAAAATCCTATTGGAATGTCAGGTTCAAGATTGGAAGCTACAAATCATATTGTGCTTGCTTCGAGCGCGGCAATTCAAAACATTAAAAAATCGGTTGAACGTGCCGGTTTACATGTAAATGAATATGTACTTCAGCCAATTGCCTCAAGCACATCTGTTCTTGATGATAGTGAAAAAGATTTAGGTGTGGCCTTGATTGATATCGGTGGAGGGACAACAGATATAGCGGTTTTTCAGAACAAAAGCATAAAGCATACTAAAGTAATTGGAGTTGCTGGCAACCAGGTAACTAATGATATCCGTGAATCGTTGGGTATAGTTTCCGATGAAGCCGAGAAATTAAAAAAGGAATATGGATATGCGATTGAGACTGCAATCATTAAAGATGAGGATATTTTAATTCGCGGAGTAGGTGCAAGAGGAAACACAAAAATTCCAATAAGTCTTTTAACTCAGATAATCAGTTTAAGAATGAGAGAATTATTCATTCTTGTTGATAATGAAATTAGAAGTGCCGGATTTAAAAATAAAATAAAGGCAGGAATTGTGTTGACAGGCGGGGGATCATTATTAAGAGGGTGTACAGAATTAGCAGAAGATGTTTTTGGTTTACCGGCACGAATTGGTGTTCCTCAAGAAATGGGAGGTAAACTACCAACTGAAATTGAAAGTCCTGAGTTTGCTACTGTGATGGGATTACTGCGAGGAGTTCCTGGCAGTAAAACAAAGGATTACCAGAAATATATCAAAGTTAGAGGTGATAAAAGAAAAAATAAGGTCTCCGTATTCTTTAAAAAAGTACAACAGTTTTTTGATGAAATATAAATTATCTAACAAGGAGGTTACAATGTCGCATTTCGCAACGATAGACAGAGGTAAGTCCATGTCTGCAGTACTGAAAGTAGTGGGAGTTGGTGGCGGAGGTTGCAATGCCATCGAAAGCATGATAAAACGAGGATTACAGGGTGTTGAGTATGTCTCAATTAATACAGATGCACAGGTATTAAGAAGCAGTAATGCTGCTCATAAGATTCAGGTTGGCGCAAACATTACCAGAGGACTTGGTGCCGGCGCTGATCCTCATGTTGGCAAAAAATCTATTGAAGAGGATCGGGAAAAGATTGCAGAAGTACTTGCCGGAAGCGACATGGTTTTTGTTACTGCTGGTATGGGCGGAGGGACGGGTACAGGTGGTGCACCAATCATAGCCTCAATTGCAAAAAGTATTGGCTCACTAGTAGTAGGAATTGTTACTAAGCCATTCAAATGGGAAGGTAAAAAAAGAATGCTGAATGCAGAGCAAGGCATTCAAGAACTTAAGCAATATGTGGATAGTTTAATTGTCATTCCTAATGAACGCCTCTTGAGTATACTTGACAAATCTACAAATGCATTTGCGGCATTTGATAAACCGAACGAAGTTCTTTATGAGGCAACAAGAGGTATTGCAGATATAATTACAGTTGAAGGGTTGATTAACGTTGATTTTGCCGATGTAAGAGCGGTGATGAATCAAAGCGGTGAAGCATTGATGGGATGCGGTATTGCTAGCGGTGAAAATCGTGCAATTGAAGCAGCACAAAAAGCAATTTCAAGTCCTTTACTAGAAGGAATAAATATTAAAGGTGCCAAAAGTGTTCTGCTTAATGTTACAGGGTCAAGCAGCTTAACTATTCAAGAAGTGAATGAAGGCAACAATGTGATTTTTGAAGCCGCAGGCGAAGAAGCCAATGTAATTTTTGGTTGTGTTCAGAAAGAAGAAATGAACGATTATGTTTCTTACACTGTTATTGCTACAGGGTTTGATGGCTCAACTAAAACTTTCCTTTCAAGAAGCTCAAAAAGCATCAGGCAGAAGCATAAGGAGCCTGATGTGTTTGCAGGTAAATTTAATTTTGGTAGTGAAACTGCCGAGATAGATTCTACTGACCTCGAAGTTCCGACAATCTATAGGGTAAAAAAGCCGCAATCTCAGTTGGACCTGGATAATGAAGAAGAAAACATTAACGGTGGATTTATTTTCAACTCGAACAAATTGAATTGGGCATCGGATAAACCACAAAAAGATGCACAACAGCAGAAAGCAAATGAAGAGGAAAACAGCTCGTCCTTTCTTCGAATGATTATGGATTAAAAAGAGGTTTAATTACTTTTTTACATGCAAAAGTTTCCTAAGTGTTACCGAACGACAAGAAAACAATCGAAATTAGCTGAAAACGCACTATTTTCGGCTGGTTTAATTGTTGAGGTTCAAAATCTGAAAAAGATAGTTTTATTAACTAATAAATAAGTAAAATAATAATTAAATCTTGGTTTTCGGAGGAAATATGAGTTTGTTAGAATTATTCGGAATAGTTTTTTTAGCAATGGTAATTATTAATGCCTTTGTTGGAGTATGGGCAGTTAAAACAGCCAGGGACGAAGAAGAGTTTACAGTTTCTTACTCAAATAAGTAATCAAAATTAATAATAATTTTTCATTCGATTTTAATCCGGCCTAGTCCGGATTTTTTATTCATCACTTGGTCTTGCCTCAATAAAAGTCATCTCTTCATTATCAACCGTAACTATAATGCGATTAGGTCTGCAACAGATTCTGCAATCTTCAATAAAGTCCTGCTTACTTCCCACGGTCAAATCAACCCATACGACGTTATGAATTCCACAGTACTGGCAAGTCCAAATAAAATCGTCATCGGTGTTCAAAGTTTTCTCCTGAAATTTCATTTAGCTTTGATGTAAATATAAAGTTTCTTCTGTTGATTGTCATTTCATTATCGGTATTAGAATTTTTTTTCTTGATTTTGAAATAAAAAAATGTTATATAGTGTTCAAGTGTTCACTATATTATGAGATCATTTATACAAAATTCGCCTGAATACGCACTTTATCAAGTTCCAACGGAATGGAGAAGCGGTGCGCGCATTTGTAACCTCTATCCTCCGATTCCGCGTCATACCCGTCATGTTGATTTTGATATATATGATTTTGAAATGCTGTTTAGCGATCAGGCAACAATAGAATTAATTAAAAGCGGGAAGACCATTGGATGTTTTTATATTGAATCGCCGGGAATGCGTTCGCTACTAAGGCGGCTTGATGTGCAGACCTTTGAAATGCTTACCGCGGCAAGCTCAATCATTCGTCCCGGTGTTGCTGAAAGCGGAATGATGCAGGAGTTTATTGCCCGCCACAAAGATCCGTCAAAACGTAAATATTTGATTCCTAAAATGGAAGAACATCTCAGCGAAACTTACGGTGTAATGATCTACCAGGAAGATGTTATTAAAGTTGCTCATCATATTGCGGGACTAACCCTGGAAGAAGCCGATTTGCTGAGGCGTGCAATGAGCGGTAAGATGCGTTCTCACAAAGCTATGGAACAAATCATGCATAAGTTTTTCCTTTCTTCCCAAAATAAAGGATTAACTGATGAACAAGCAAAAGAGCTTTGGCGTCAGATTGAATCTTTTGCGGGATATTCTTTTTGCAAGGCACACAGTGCATCATTTGCCTTGCTTTCTTTTCAGGTTGCTTTCCTAAAGGCACATTATCCTGCAGAGTTTATGGCTAGTGTTCTCAGCAACGGAGGAGGTTTTTACTCGCCTGCAGTTTATATTCAGGAAAGTAAAAGATTGAGATTGGAAGTGAAGCTTCCGTGCATAAACGAAAGCGAGTATGAATACACCGGAAGGGGAAGAGTACTGCGAATTGGATTGATGGCTATAAAAAATCTTTCCCGAACTTCCATAGAAAAAATAATTAGCGAAAGAGGGGAGAACGGTAAATATGTTTCTCTCGCAGATTTTCTTATCCGGACGCAGTTGGGTTATGAAGAAACAGCACTGCTTATCAAATGCGGTGCAATGCATTGCTTTAAAATAACTAGACCAACGCTTCTGCGTCTTCTTGATGTTTACATTCACCACAGAAAAATCCTTAACGAAAATTACAACGACCTTTTTATAAACGATACTTTTGCACTTGAACGGGATATAACCACAGATGTTAATTACTCTGCCGAAGAGATTTGCCGCAATGAGTATGAAGCTTTCAGCTATATGGTTACGCGTCATCCTCTGAACTTTTTTTCCGAGTGGCTGAATGATACCCGCATTGTTAAGGCAAAAGATATGGGCAAGTACCGCGGAAAGAATGCGAGAATGATAGGCTGGTACATGACTTCAAAGAGAATAAGAACAAAAAAGGGAGGTATAATGAAATTCTTATCGCTTGAAGATTTAACCGGAACTTTTGAAGCAGTGATCTTCCCGAAGGTTTATTACGGAGTCGCAGAACTTACTATGTCGATGGGTCCGTATTTGGTTGAAGGTAGAATTGATACATATGATCCAACCAACATTGTGGTGGAAAATTTACGTGTATTAACTTTCTTGTGGATTAAAGCAGACGAAATGAAGGATAGTGTTGATCATAATTATTATGGTGACAAGGAAAAAATTTCGGAAGAAGAATTCGATATTGTTAATTCCCTTGGTAAAGAAAAATTACTAAGAGCTTATGCCGGATGAATTATGAATGATGTCATTTAAGATTTACAAACTGTGTAGGAAAATCTAAATCTGCTTCTTTAATCATTTTAATTACAGTTTGAAGATCATCTATTTTAGCACCTTGTACACGTACTTGTTCATCCTGGATTTGAGCATTAACTTTTAACTGCATATCTTTTATCATTTTTGTAATATGCTTGGCATTGTCTTTGGAAATACCGCTTTGAAGAGTGATAATTTGTTTTAATCTTCCACCTGCTGCTTCTTCGGCTTCATTTGGTCTTAGCGCTTTGATCGATACACCTCTTCTTATGAATTTAGTCTGAAGAATATCATAGCTTGCTTTTAGTGAGTAATCGTCTTTGGTATTAATTGTGAGGATTTTTTCTTTTTTATTCAGCTCAATGGTAGTATGGGAATCTTTTAAATCATATCGCTGGGTAATTTCTTTTAATGCCTGATTTATAGCATTATCTGCTTCTTGCATATCTATTTCGGAAACTATATCGAATGAATGTAATTGCGCCATAAATTTTTACTTTTAATAATTGATTATAAACTGATGACTAAACCTAATTTATTGGGGAACATTTGTCAATAAATTTTTTAAGTGAAAAAAGTTTTTGAATTTTTTTTCATCTGATGCTGAATGATTATGTTTTGCAAGAACATAATATTAATCTTTTAGCATTTTATCTAATTAGAAAACTGATGATTTTTAATCTAAGTATACCAAGATGAACATAAAAAATTGATAAATTAAGGTTGTGGATCTGAATATCTTGCATTTGAACATATTTTTTAATTCGAGTTGTGGTTTATCGGTGATTTAGACGGCGAGATAGTAATGCTGACGGATTATACAGTTAAGTCATAAAAAGTAATTTCGAAATCTCATATTAAGAAGAAAAATCTTTCATGGTAACTCTTTTTAATTAGTTGCATACTTATTTAATGGTCAAAATATTAATTACAGCAGTTCCTTTTGGTGAATTAGATCGAGAGGTACTTAACTTATTGAGCAGAAATTCAAGAATAGAATTTAATGTTAATACTTTTGGTCGCAAACTGACTGAACAGGAGCTTATTGGGGTGATATCAGGCTATGATATCGTGATCGCGGGAACTGAAACTTATACACGGAGAGTAATGGAAAATGCTCCAAAACTCAAATTAATTTCTCGTGTAGGAATAGGTTTGGATAGTGTTGATCTAGAAGCGGCAGATGAACTTGGCATTATAGTATCTTATACACCTGATGCTCCCGCACCTGCTGTTGCTGAACTAACTATCGCTCAAATGATTAACCTATCTCGAAAACTTCCTTTAGCCGATAGAAAATTAAGAGAAGGGCAATGGAAACGTTACAGCGGCTTAAGACTAAGTAAGAGTGTTATAGGAATAATTGGTACAGGGCGTGTCGGCAGCATAGTGTTGAAACATCTTCAAACCTTTAATCCCGAGAAAATCTTTGTGAATGATATTGTTCCGAATTTTGATTTCTACCGTAAATATAATGCGGAGCTGGTCGAGAAGGAAATCATCTATAAAGAGAGTGATATCATTACTTTACATATTCCGCTTACAAATGCCACTTACAAGCTGATCTCTAAAAAAGAGATGTACTTGATGAAAAAAAATGTTTGCCTCATCAACACTTCGCGTGGGGCAATTATAAATGAAGAGGATTTATATGAGTATCTATTTAATAATCCTCTTGCAAGTGCTGCATTAGATGTATTTGAGAAGGAACCATATAAAGGAATTCTTACAATGCTGGATAATTGTATCTTTACTTGCCATATGGGTTCGATGGCAGAAGATTGTAGAATTAACATGGAAATTGAAGCTGTTAAAGAAGCTATTAGGCTTGTAAATGGCGAATCCCTAAAAAATTTAGTAACAGAGGAAGCTAGGAGATTTCAGTTTAGAAGATAGTTCAATAATTATTCAGAGAGATAGAATTCAAATCTGCCTACAATACAAAACAGAGTTGGCCAGATTTTTGCTATAAACTTATATAATACTAATATTCACCAAATTAAACTATTATAAACAGTCAATTTTAAATTTCATATTTTAAAGCCAGTTGATTTTATAATTAGGTAGAAATCTTAATGAAAGGTATCATTCTCGCTGGTGGTTCTGGTACAAGACTTTACCCGATCACTCGAGCAATAAGTAAACAGATAATGCCGGTTTACGATAAACCGATGATTTATTATCCTCTTTCTGTGCTAATGATGTCAAGCATTCGGGAGGTATTAATCATATCGACTCCAGATGATCTCCCGATATTTAAAAAATTGTTAGGTGATGGAAAACAATTAGGATGTAAATTTTATTATAAAGAACAGGCTGAACCTAAAGGATTAGCCCAGGCTTTTACTTTAGGTGCCGATTTTATTGATAATGACAATGTTACTCTAATATTAGGTGATAATATTTTTTATGGTAACGAACTTCAACAGCAGCTTCAAGAATCAAAAGATCCCGTTGGAGCAAAAATATTTGCATATCAAGTGTCAGATCCTCAACGATACGGCGTCGTTTCATTTGATTCTGATTATAATGTAATATCAATCGAAGAAAAACCTCAAAAACCCAAATCAAATTTTGCTGTTCCGGGTTTATATTTTTATGATAACGATGTACTAAAAATTGCTCGAGATTTAAAACCATCTAAAAGAGGGGAGTACGAAATTACGGATATAAACCTTGCGTATTTAAAAAATAAAAAATTGAAGGTGACTGTTTTAGGTCGCGGTACAGCATGGCTAGATACTGGAACTTTTGATTCTCTTATTCAAGCCAGTCAGTTCATACAAGTAATTGAACAAAGACAAGGATTAAAAATTGGCTGTATCGAGGAAATTGCTTTTCGCATGAGTTTTATTTCCAGAGAGCAATTATTAAAACTAAGTGAGCCATTGAAGAAAAGCGGATATGGTGAGTATCTTCTGAGGATTGCTTCAGATTGATAACATTTAAATTTTATCAAAAGTAATATTATATGGATAATCAAAAACTTGGTTTGACAATAGTCATTCCCGTTTATAACAGTGAAGACAGTCTTAGTAGGTTAACAGATCATCTTGTTAACTCTTTAAGTGGAGACTATAAATTAGAAATCATATTAGTAAATGATTGTTCTAACGATAATTCAGAAAAGATCTGCATTGCCTTATATGAAAAATATAATTCCATCGTTAAATTTTATTCTTTATCCAAGAATGTTGGTGAACATAATGCAGTAATGGCTGGTTTGAATTATACGACCGGAGATTTTATTGTTATCATGGATGATGATTTTCAAAATCCAATTAGTGAAGTAATCAAGCTGGTAGAGTATGCCAAAGAACAAAGCTATGATGTGGTTTATACGTATTACGACAGGAAACAGCATCATTTTTTAAGAAACCTAGGCAGTAAATTTAATGACAAGGTTGCGAATGTGATGCTAAAAAAACCCAAAGATCTTTATCTCTCTAGTTTCAAATTAATCAGTAAATTTTTAGTTAAAGAAATAATCAAATATGATTTGCCTTTCCCCTACATTGATGGTTTAATCTTACGAACAACCAATAACATTGGAAAAATTCAGGTTCATCATCAGGAAAGAAATGTTGGTAAATCGGGTTATACCTTAACCAAGCTGGTTTCACTTTGGTTGAACATGTTCACCAATTTTTCAATTCTCCCGCTAAGAATCTCAATATATCTCGGGTTCGTTTTTGCACTGTTAGGATTGGCTCTGGGAGTCTATTCAGTTCTTGAGAAATTATCAAATCCGGCTCTACCAGTTGGATTTGCTGCTTTGGCAGTTTCTGTTTTCATATTTGCCGGTGTACAATTAATTTCTCTTGGTATGATAGGTGAATATATTGGGAGAATTTTTCTTTCTCAAAATAAGCGACCACAATTTACTATAAAGAGAAAATTTGAGTAATAGATTTTAAATAATGAATAAAGAAGAATACAGAAATATTTTTGATAATGAATATTCGTACTGGTGGTATAAGATTCTGGACGATCTGGTAGAATATTTTGTAAGCACATATGATTCTCGGAAATCTTTAAAAATTTTAGATGCTGGTTGTGGAACAGGGCGAATGATGAGCAAATTATTAAAATATGGTGAAGTATATGGGATTGATGCTTCGCCAATTGCAATAGAAATGTGCCAATCAAGGGATTTATCTAATGTTAAAATTGCGGATCTTAATGAATGGTCAGCTGAAAACGAATTTAATATAATCGTGTCTTTAGATGTTCTTTATCATCAGTCGTTTAATAACATTGATAAAATTATAAATTCTTTCAGTAAAGCACTTCACCCTGATGGAATTTTAATCATGAATCTACCGGCTTTCAATATTTTAAGGAGAGAGCACGATAAAATAGTGGGAGGGAATAAAAGATTTCGTGTAAAGGAAATTAAAGACATCCTAATTAAGAATGGTTTTCAGATACATACTTCATCTTATCGTCATCCGCTTCTTTTCAAGTATATATTGCTAAAGAAATTATTTTCAATAAGTAAAGAAAAATCGAAATCAGATCTAGCACCGCTTTATGGACCATTAAACAAATTATTATTTTTAATAGATAAATTTGAAAATATAATAATTAAAATGGGATTTTCAATTCCGTATGGCAGCTCACTCTTCGTAGTAGCAAAAAAGAATGAAAAAGGTCAAAATTCCCATTATCATAGTCAAGCTTATGCTCAAAATAATTTTCTCTTTAAACCAAAAACTTATGTTAAATCTAAAACAATACTTAAACAGTTTTTCAAATATTCAATCGTAGGAATTTTTAATACTGCCATCGGTCTCACTGTAATATATTTTTTTTTCAATGTCCTAAATTTTAATTACATTATAGCTAATATTATCGGTTACGCATGCGGCTTAGTTAACAGCTTTGTATGGAATAAAAAATGGACATTTAAGTCTTCGCAGCATTACTCTAAAGAAATTGTTCCATTCCTGATTGTATTTGGAATTAGTTATGCAGCTAATCTGTTAGCAGTAATTATATCTGTAGAATTCATAGAAATTCATCCTAACATTGCACAAATTATAGGAATTGCAGCTTATTCATCAACTAATTTTTTAATTAATAGATATTGGACTTTTTCCAGGGCCAATTGACAATTTTTTATACGAAAATTGTTTATTCATAAATTTTTTTAGGTGAACTTTGAATAACGACCAAGATTTCAAAGGAAAAAATGTTTTAATAACTGGTGGGGCAGGGTTTATCGGCTCAAATCTGGCCATTAAACTTGTTGAACTCGAGGCTTATGTTACCGTTATTGACAGCTTAATTCCAGAATATGGCGGCAATCTGTTTAATCTCGATCCCATTAAAGATAAAGTGAAGTTAAATATTTCAGATGTTCGGGATGAACACTCGATGAAATATCTTATTAAAGAGCATGATTATTTATTTAATCTTGCCGGACAAACAAGTCACATAGATTCTATGAATAATCCATATGCTGATCTTGAAATAAACGCAAGGTCTCAATTATCCATTCTCGAAGCTTGCAGAAGATACAATCCTGAAATAAAAATTGTTTTCGCAAGTACAAGACAGATTTATGGAAAACCACAATATCTTCCTGTTGATGAGAAGCATCCTTTATATCCTGTGGATGTAAATGGAATTAATAAAATGGCAGGAGAATGGTATCACCTGCTTTACTATGATGTCTATAAGATAAGATCAGTGGTTTTGCGATTGACCAATACATACGGACCAAGAATGAGAGTAAAGGATGCCCGACAAACATTTTTAGGCATCTGGATAAAGAACGTTATCGAAGGAAATAAAATACTTGTTTTTGGAGACGGCAAGCAGATCCGAGATTTTAATTATGTTGATGATGTTGTAAATGCTATTCTGCTCTCAGCTCAATCGGAAGATGCAGATGGAATGATTTTTAATCTCGGTGCTGATGATCCAATCAATTTGGAAGATACTGCAAAACTCATGATAGAAATTTCGCACAATGCAAACTATGAGCTTGTTCCTTTTCCTGCTGAGAGAAAAGCAATCGATATCGGTGATTATTATGCTGATTATCGAAAGATTAGATCGAAACTGGGATGGCAGCCAAAAATATCTTTGAAAGATGGACTTAAACTCACAATTAATTATTATCAAGAATTTAATAAACATTATTGCGAATAATAGCTACTATGATCCAAACACTTATACCTGTATCAAATCCAAAACCAAGGTTCATGCAAAAAAAGCAAGAGTTCTTAAATGCTTTAGATTCTGTCATTGAAAGAGGAATGTATATTTTGGGCGATGAAGTATCTTCCTTCGAGAGAGAATTTGCGGAATATCTAGGTGTGAAGCATTGCGTTGGTGTTGCAAACGGTACTGATGCAATAGCTGTGGCACTTAAGGGATTAGGCGTAAAGCCAGGTGATGAGGTTATAACAGTATCGCATTCTGCTGTGGCCACCGTTGCTGCAATTGAAATGACAGGAGCAATACCGGTTTTTGCAGATATCGAACCAGATACAAGATGTATTGATCCAAACAAGATTGAAAAATTAATTTCACCTAAAACTAAAGTTATTATTCCTGTTCACATTTATGGTCAACCTGCTAAAATCAAAGAAATAATTTCGGTTGCACATTCAAGAAATATTAAAGTTTTAGAAGATTGTGCGCAAGCTCATGGAGCAAAAGTTGGTGATAAAAAAGTTGGTTCCTTTGGTGATGCCGCTGCATTTAGTTTTTATCCCACTAAAAACTTAGGTGCAATTGGAGATGGCGGTGCAATAGTTACAAACTCTTCTGAGGTGTTTGAGAATGTACTTGCTCTTCGCCAATATGGTTGGCGTCACAGATATATAAGTGATTTCCCTGGTGTGAACTCAAGACTAGATGAGATCCAAGCAGCTTTTTTACGAATAAAGTTAAGAGAACTCGATAAAGATAATGCCCGAAGAAATGAAATTGCAAAAAAATATTCTTCTGCAATTAAAAATTTAATCAGACAGCAGTGGCTTAAAGCACCCGTATCAATTCCAGATACAATTCATGTCTATCATCTATATGTCATTGAATCTAAAAATCGTGATGAGCTTGCAAAGTTTCTGAATTCAAAAGGTATTGGAACAGCATTGCATTATCCGCTTCCAATTCATTTGCAGCCAGCATATAAGGGAAGATTTAGAGGCGGAGACGCGCTCCATCAAACCGAGTTACTTTACAAAAACATTTTGAGTATACCGATGTATCCGGAATTAAGTGAGTTGGATGTGGAGCGGGTAACCAAAACTTTTAAGGAATGGATTAAAATTAAGCAATGAATAATCTATTTTTACCGTTGAAAAAATGAATCCGTAGGACTCTACGAGTCCATTTATTTATGAATAATCGTTTGTAATATTGTGCGAATTGAATATTTCAATAATATAAAAAGATAATAGAATAGTTGATGAAAAAATTTGCAATCACTGGAGTTGCCGGCTACATCGCTCCCCGGCATTTAAGAGCAATTAAAGATACGGGAAATATTCTGGTTGCTGCTGCTGATCCGCATGATTCGGTTGGTATTTTAGATCAATATTTTCCTGATGCCGCTTTCTTTACAGAAATAGAAAGATTCGACCGTCATCTGGATAAATTAAGAAGATCCGGGAAAGGAATTGATTACTTATCAATTTGTTCCCCAAATAATTTACATGACGCTCACATCAGATTGGCATTAAGAAATGATGCTCATGCCATCTGTGAAAAACCGCTGGTACTTAACCCGTGGAATCTTGATTTATTGGAAAAGTTAGAAGAAGAATATAAAAGAAAAATATTTAGTATTCTTCAGCTTAGAGTTCATCCCTCTCTAATATCTTTAAAGGATAAAATAGAAAAGGAGAGAAAAACTTCTAAGCATAAAGTTGAGTTGACATATGTAACTTCGCGAGGCAAGTGGTACGATTATTCCTGGAAGGGGGATCCTCAGAAGTCTGGTGGTATCGCAACAAACATTGGAATTCATTTTTTTGATTTATTGATCTGGTTATTTGGAAAGCCAATAAATTATAATATACTGCTGAATAGAACCGACAAAATGAAAGGTGAATTAGAATTAGAGTCGGCTGATGTTTCCTGGTTCTTATCTATTGATAAAAAAGATTTGGCGGGTGATTTGATAAGGGGCGGAAAAACAACTTACCGTTCCATAAAAATTGATGATAAAGAAATTGAATTTACCGAAGGATTTACTGAACTTCATACTGAAGTATATAGAAGAACGCTTAATGGAAATGGGTTTACAATATCCGATGCACGACCGTCAATTGAATTCGTCCAAAAGCTTAGAAGCGGTATTTTTACTTAAATCGTCCTCATAAGATCAGTTATTTTTATTTTCTATAACCTCAATTTTCTTATAACATTAAATTCGATAGGCATAAAAATTGTTATTTGTTTGTACGAAATAAATTTTTGTTAAGGAAAAAATTGAAAAAAATCATCTCGGTTGTTGGAGCAAGACCAAATTTTATGAAGGTTGCTCCAATTCATAAAGCATTTCAAAAATATAACAGCAATGTAAAACACCTTATTTGTCATACCGGGCAGCATTATGATAAAAAAATGTCAAAAGTATTTTTTGAAGACCTCGAAATGCCCAAACCGGATTTTTATTTGGGAGTAGGTTCCGGTTCTCACGCTCAGCAAACCGCTAATGTGATGATTGAATTTGAAAGAGTCCTGTTAACAGAAAAACCGGATTTAATAATTGTAGTTGGTGATGTTAATTCTACTGTTGCATGCAGTTTAGTTGCATCAAAGCTTAACATCAAAGTTGCACATGTCGAAGCAGGTCTGCGAAGCTTTGATAGATCAATGCCCGAGGAAATAAATAGACTTTTAACTGATGCAATTTCAGATTACTTGTTTGTTACCGAAAATAGCGGGTTGGTAAATCTCGAGCACGAAGGCATATCACAAGACAAAGTTCATTTTGTAGGCAACGTAATGATTGACAGTCTGATTCAGTATTTACCTAAAGCGGAACAATCATCTGTCTTAAAAACTTATGGACTGACACCTTCCAAATATTTATTATTTACTTTGCATCGCCCTGCAAATGTGGATTCTATGGAATTTCTTAAGGACCTAATGGAACTATTTCAAAATCTATCCGCAGAAAGAAAAATAATTTTTCCCGTTCACCCGAGAACAAAGAAGAATCTTGCTGATGCAGGCTATAAAAATAATCCGCCTATGGCGGACATTATTTTGACTGAACCAATAGGATATATAGATTTTCTTTCACTAACAAAGAATGCCGAATTAATAATCACTGATAGCGGTGGAATACAGGAAGAAAGCACCTATTTGGGCGTTCAATGTATAACTGTAAGGAATAATACTGAAAGACCTGTTACAGTTGAAGTGGGAACAAATCAGCTTATTGGTACAGATCTGAAGAGCGTAGAGAAAGTTGCAAAAGAAATACTTAACGGAAGTATTAAAAAGGGTGTTATTCCAGAACTTTGGGATGGACAGACTGCCGGGCGAATAACTGAATTTTTAGCTTCAAATTGAGAAATATTACCTTCCTTTAGTTACTTTTCTGCCCAAATTATAAGGATTTTAGTGGAATAGATGTTGCGCGTTTATTTTTAAATAATTACGCATTTTCTGACCATGAAGGATATCATTAATGGATTTAGCCAACAAAATAGAAGATAAAACTGTTGTTCTAGCATTATTAGGTCTCGGCTACGTAGGTTTACCTTTAGCTGTAGAATTCGGTAAAAAATATAAAGTTATAGGTTTTGATATAAATGAAAAAAGAGTTGATGAATTGCGGAGCGGTAAAGACAGAACCCTTGAAGTTAACACTGAAGAATTATCTGAAGCAAAGAAATTATCATTTACCACTAAGCTAGATGAATTAAAGAAAGCAAATGTTTTTATTGTCACAGTTCCAACTCCGGTTGATGATTTTAAGGTTCCAGATCTTACATCTGTATTAAAAGCAAGTGAAACTGTCGGTAAGGTGATTAAAAAAGGTGATGTAGTTGTTTACGAATCTACGGTTTATCCTGGCTGCACCGAAGAAGACTGTGTTCCGGTCATTGAAAAATTTAGCGGATTAAAATACAACAAAGATTTTTATTGCGGCTACAGCCCGGAAAGAATTAATCCTGGAGATAAGGAGCACAGAGTAAGTACAATTAAGAAAATAGTTAGCGGAAGTACTCCCGAAACTGCACAGGCTTTGAATGAATTATACCAAAGTATAATTGTTGCCGGAACTCATCTAGCACCATCAATTAAGGTAGCCGAAGCTGCGAAGGTTATAGAAAATGCACAAAGAGATATTAACATAGCTTTCGTTAATGAATTATCAAAACTTTTTGATTTGATGGATATTGATACTCTTGATGTGTTAGAAGCTGCTGGTACAAAATGGAACTTCCTGCCATTCAGACCCGGTTTAGTCGGCGGGCATTGTATAGGAGTGGATCCTTATTACCTTACTCACAAAGCAGTAAAATTGGGTTATAATCCTGAGATAATCTTAGCCGGAAGAAGAATTAATGATCAGATGGGAGCTTTTGTTGCTAACCAGTTGGTTAAATTAATGATTAAAAAAGAACATAAAATAAATAACTCTCATGTTTTAGTTTTAGGAATTACATTTAAAGAAAATTGTCCTGATATCCGAAACTCAAAGGTAATTGACATAATCAATGAACTTAAATCATTTGGTTGCAATGTTGATGTATTCGATCCATGGGCGGATAAAGAAGAAGTTAAGCATGAGTATGGTATTGATTTACTTTGCAGCATGGATGAAATAAAGAATAACAACTATGAGGGGGTTGTTCTGGCTGTTGCTCATAATCAATTTATAGAATTAGATTTTCATTCATTGCGTACTAACGGTGCAGTTGTATTCGATGTTAAAGGAATCTTGAACAGAAAATTCATTGATAACCGACTCTAATAATGGAATTTTAATGCAGAAAAAAATTTTAGTTACAGGGGCTGCAGGTTTTATTGGATTTCATCTTTCCCAGAAATTATGCGCGAATAATTGGGATGTTTTTGGGTTAGACAATCTTAATAATTATTATGATTTAAGTTTAAAGGAAGATCGGTTAAATCTTCTATTGCCCCAAAACAATTTCAAGTTCTTTAAAATTGATCTTGTTGAAAAAGAATCTATTAAAAAATTATTTGAAGAAGAAAAATTTGATTACGTAGTTAATCTTGCCGCACAAGCCGGCGTTAGATATTCGTTAGAAAATCCTTATGCATATGTTGACAGTAACCTCTCCGGATTCTTAAATATTTTGGAAGGCTGCCGTCATAATCCTGTAAAACATCTTGTCTATGCTTCTTCAAGTTCGGTTTACGGAGCGAATACTAAAATGCCTTTCTCCGTTCATGATAATGTGGATCATCCTGTCTCTCTTTATGCTGCCACAAAAAAAGCAAATGAACTAATGGCTCACACATACTCTAATTTATATAAAATCCCGACAACAGGGTTAAGATTTTTTACAGTTTATGGACCATGGGGACGGCCCGATATGGCACTGTTTATTTTTACAAAAAAAATTGCTGAGGGAAAACCGATTGATGTTTATAACAACGGTAAGATGAAAAGAGATTTTACATACATTGATGATATCGTAGATGGAATATTTAAACTAATTCCCAGTATACCGGAACCGAATCCCAATTGGAATGGCAATGATCCTGATAGCGCAACCAGTTTTGCTCCTTACAAATTATTCAATATTGGTAATAACCAGCCTGTAGAGTTATTAAGATTTATAGAAGTTATCGAGGATAAATTGGGTAAGAAAGCAATTAAAAATTTTATGCCTATTCAGCCGGGTGATGTTCCAGCTACTTATGCAGATGTTGATGATTTGATTAACGCCGTCGGTTTTAAGCCCAATACTTTAATCGAAGATGGTGTTGCAAAATTCGTTGAATGGTATAAGGATTATTACAAAATCGGTAAGAATTAATGCCTCAAAATAATTTAGATTTTATGTAGTATGAAAAAAATGATGAAAATTAAATTAATGCTTCTATGGGTACTCATCTCACTCTATCCTCTGCAAGCTCAGATTGTATACGAACCTTTATATAAAGATGTTTACCCTTTCCTGGAACGCCTAAGCTTTAGGGGAATAATTGAGTTTACTGATCTGGTTAAACCATTGTCAAAAAAATATATTTCCGAAAAGCTGATCGAAGCTAAAAATAAAATTGAGATGCTTACTGAATTGGAAAAGGATGAACTCGAATTTTTTGAGAGGGATTATTTTTTAGAGATCCACGGATTTGTCGAAGAAAATAAAAACAAAAAGTATTTAAGCTATTTTGAAGGTGATGAAGCCGAACGATTCCGTTTTTTTTCATACGGAGATAATACATTTAAGTTTGTTGCCAGTCCTATCTTAGGATTTGATATAGCATACCCTGATAAAGACAGAGTCTTCCATTCTTGGATGGGCCTCTCTGCTTATTCCTATCTCCTAAACAATATTGGGATAAGTTTATACTTTAAAACCAATAATGAAAAAGGAAACAATCTGGATATCAAAAGGGGCTTCACACCTAAAACAGGGATTATTCCTGAACTGCATGATTATGGAAGGGATATTGCTTATACTGAAGTACGGTCATCTCTTTCCGCAGATTGGGGGTGGGGGGATATTGTGATTGCAAAGGACTACATCGAATATGGTTATGAAAAATTTGGGAAACTCGTTCTTTCAAATAAAGCTCCTTCATTCCCTTACATTCGTATTGACTTAAGACCAGTCGATTGGTTCAACTTTACATTTTTCCATGCATGGCTTTCATCAACTGTCATAGATTCAGTAAGGCTTACGGCTTATAATAGGGATATATATCGAAACAAATATTTTGCGTGGCACGCACTTACACTAACACCTATAAAGGGTTTGGATTTTACCCTTGGCGAATCAGTAATTTACAGTGATAGGATTGAGCTTTTATATATGATGCCATTCATGTTTTATTACCTCGCTGATGAATATATCAGTAATAGAACAGGCCAGCCTGGAGATGCAAACCAGCAGATATTTCTAACATTAAGCTCAAAAGATCACATAAGTAGTACACATCTTTACGGAACAATTTTTATTGATGAATTAACGATTGGGGGAATAAACGGCTCTTTATTCATCAGCACCACTTATGGAGGTGCCACACAAAGGCGGCAAAGAACTCAGATTGGATATACATTCGGATTATCAGTTACGGATTTGCCAATTGATAATCTGACCTTGTCTGCTGAGTACACAAGGATCAATCCTTTTGTATATGGACATCATGATCCTGCTCAGACATATACAAATTCATCTTACTTAATGGGGCATTGGATGGGTCATAACTCCGACCTTGTCTATTTAGATTTGAAGTATCGATTCATACGAGGATTAGAAGCGAATCTATGGGGAGCATACATTCGGAAAGGGAGTTCGGATTACAGCAAGCAATACGAACAGCCTGAACCTCATTTTTTATTCGGTTTGAGAACTAACTATACATATTATGGTTTAAATTTGAAGTATGAATTATTACATGAACTTAATTTTGAGACCCGGTTTAAGTTAACAAATCTATCAACTGAGCAGACTAATGGTTCATTTTTCGATAATCAGATAGGGGAATTCTCGTTCTCTATTTATTATGGACTATAAGGAAATAATTCTTAATTGATATTAAACTCGATGGCTGTTTTTAATCCTCTGCGAACCTAAAATTTACTGCTCTTTGTTTTTTAAATTAAGTCTCCTGGCAATTATAAACTAAAAATTTAATTTTTTGATTACCAAAGCGTAAGTATCTTATAACTCATTGGTACTGATCATTTCACTCCTCGTGTGTACACTCATATTCCATAATGCACCGATAAACTAAACGAATAATTCCTTCCAAGCTGGTAATCGGGAGTTCTTAAAGCATTTTCATCTGAGATGTTGGAATACGCAAAGCTGATTTGTCCGAATAAATTATGAAGGACTTCATAGCTGAGAATCAATCCGATGTTTGTCATAGAAAGCTTATCACCATAAAGAAACTTAGGATACGGCAACATATACTGTTCCTCCGGAAGCTCTTTTTGCCCTTTTCGCACATACTCACCCCAAATCTTTAATCTCAATCCGCGTAAAAATGATTGATTATACTCGGCATAAAATTGATGAGCATTACTGCCAATCCAATGACCCAATTGATAATTATGGCTCGTGAAAAGCTGTGCGTCATTTGAGTTTATATAAACAAAAGGATTTAAGCGCGTATATTCAAAACTTAATTCGGAATTCTCAATAAACGGATCGACAAAACTGATCCCAGCGGTGAATCCAATTGCAGAAAGATTGGTTCCCTTCAGAAAATTAGTGATAGATAATTCATCAACAAAAAGTGTTGTGTATAATTTGGTTCGCAGTTCATAATTCTTATAAACTGCATTAAGAAATAACTGTGCGTTATCGCCGGAGTTACTGCTGTCCGATAAATAATGATCGACTGTTCTAAAAAATAATATTGGAATAAAGTATGCAAACTCGAGCTTATCGCTGTAAACCATAGATTCGCCGAGTGAAACGGAAAGATTGCTGAATGGATAAACCGACACCATATGGGCTGCAATATATTTTTCTCTTTGTGAATAGCTATTTCTCTCTTTTACCAGGGTTGTCCGGGTAGTAGATGAATCAATTAAAGCTGAATGCAGCCAGCCATGAACGTAAACAAACTTCAGCCAATTAACGGGAGAAAATTCCAGCTTAACAAAAGGAAATGACGGCGCCTTATTGCTAAGTATTAATTTCCCGCTAACTCCGCTTCCCCATTCAATATACTGCTTGCCAATTGATATGTTACCATTGTCCCATGAATATGATACCAATCCTTGCACATCAACGTACTCAATTGTTTTAGGATTATTTTGTGAAAGATTAAATCCCGGTTCAGGTGAAAATGATCTTGTTCTGTCAACTCTTTCACCTCGTTCCTCATTATCCCTAAAGTAAAAGCTGTATCCAAAATTATTTTTAAGATAACCATGAAATTGAAGCCCGTTCCGTCTGTGAGTTTGTCCTTCATCAAAACGATTTTTAATATCAAACCCAAGAATAGGATCCAGGTTCAAAGTAAAGTCATCACTTCTGAATAAAAAAAATCTGAAACCTGTAACATCGTCAATGTTAAAAAACTGCAGATCTTCTTTTATTGTAACATTTCCCTTTAGTGCCAGTTCAGGTGTAAATTCTTTTTTGTAATAATCAATTTCTTCTCTTTCTAAGGAGGTCAATTTATCATTTTGATTAGCTGCTTCTATCAGCCTGTCTGCTAATTCCACACGCGATAACGGTTTTAGCTCATCGTTTAATTCTAATACACCTTTAACTGAAAGACGGTTCAGCAAATCATAAACAGATGAAGATGACGGCTCAAATACTACCTGTGCTGATACTTCGGCAGCTCCAACCATAAAAAAGAGTATTATATATTTCTTCATGGGAATGTCAGCGGTTGAAAAGAAGCACGGTAAGAATGATTATCGGAATGATGAACGATAAATAATAAAGCGAAATTTGAAACTTCACCTTAACTGAAACTATCACTTTATAAAATATGTAGAGCAAAAAGCTTTGGAAGACGATCGTATTAATGCTTACTATCTGGGTATTCGGCAGCAGACTTGATGATACTGTAAGCAGCACTATAAAAACTAAAATGATAAGATCAATCCCGGCAAGAAAGGTTGCTTTTTTCTGTAATATTCTTTCTCTGAAGAATAAGAAAAAAACTACAATTGGTATAACAATTAAAACCAGTAGTTGCCTGGGAGTGGCAAAGCTTAACAAGTTGAAAGAATTATGAATTGTCTCAGAGTAATTGCTGTAAAGCAAGAACATGATAAGATTAACAAATACTAAAATTTCACTAATATGTTTGTTTTTTTGATAATTAACGATGCTGTACATTAAAAGTAACACGATGAATGCAATTGACAACATAATTATATAATTGCCGACATCGGATTTTACGGGAATCAATTCGATTAGGACAGCAAGCAGAACCAATGACATTATAGGCAGGAGAAATTTTACGAAGAGAGTTATGAATACTTCGGGAATTTTTGCGTACAGATCACGAAGGTAGAATGAATGGACCCTCTGCTGAGCGAGATTCACTATTTTATCAACAAATAAAAACGGAATTGTTATAAGAATAAATAAGATAATACCACCATACTCAGGGCCTCTGATATAATAAATTGCCGCAGCAGCGTATAAAAATGAAAATCCCTGAAGTATAAAAACTGTGACCTTGTGCCTGATCTTCATTCCGAAAAGTATATGGTGCAAGTGACTTTTATCTGGCAGAAAAATATTTTTTTTATGAGTAGACCGAATCACAATAACCTTTAAAGTATCAATAATCGGAACGCCAAGAAGAATTACAGGAAATGTGAGATCAAGTGCGGTCTTACTTACATCCAAAGAAGCCAGCAAAGCCACTGAAATCAAAAAGAAACCGAGCGATTGCGAACCAGTATCGCCAAGAAATATTCTTGCAGGATAAGCGTTAAACTTTAAGAACCCGATCAGGGAGCCCATAAGACTTACGGAAAGAATCATCAATAACTTATTGCCGTAGTAATAGCCCATAATAGAAGTAACACACATAACAAGCAGTGAGAGACCGCTGACCAGTCCGTCGAGACCATCCATTAAGTTTACTGCATTGATACAGCCAATGATGAGCACTAACAGTAAAAAAAGATCGAAGGGATAAGGAATGCTTATACCAAAAAATGTTAATGTTTTAAAGAAAGGGATTAGAAAGAAAAGCAAAAATATGGCAGCTATTGCTTGAAAAAAAAGTTTTTTGTCCCAGTTTACACCCACTATATCATCAGCTATTCCTAAGCTTACAATAACGAGCGATGCAATTACAAAATATCTTACCTCGGTTAAGTCTCCATAAAAACTTATAACCGAAACCATTGCCATAAAATAAATGATTATTCCACCCATACGGGGAATTATATTCTCATTTATTCTGCGATCACCGTCCGGGTTATCAACCACTTTTACCCTCGTGAAAAAATTAATAAGATACGGAGTAAAAAAGATTGTAACTAAAAGACTAGTGAAAAAAACAACTAAATAAGACATGGTTTAATATGAAAAAAATAAATCACTTTTTGAATAGCGGAAGATTTAAAATAACCACGAGGATTTTCTCTCAACTGCATTAATTTTGGATTGAATAGCTGCATATCGGTGTGTAACCATGAAACCCAAAGTTAGAAATCCCAAACAACAATTACCAATCCGCCAAAGGCGGACCAAATAATTATCAATATTCAATTATAAAATTCAAAACTACTGATTGTCCGTAAGAGGCGGATGTCTTTTGGATTTTGGAATTTAAACTAGAACAATGTTGAGGGTGACCAAAAAGTAACATTTATTAGTAAATGGAACCACATAGTGGCAGGCACTTATGATGCTGATTTTGAATGATCCACCAGAGGCGGACAGGTTTTCAGAGATTTTGTAGGTGAATAATTACTTTTTGGTCACCCTCGTACTAAACTCAAGTTCATCAATTGACCAATTAACTTATCAACCACAGCCAGAGATGGGCCTAGCTGGTAGAGGTGAATTGGGATTTTGCTTTACCTGTCACGCTAATAACAAAATCAACAATCGTAAAATTAATTTTGTAACTGCCATACTCTCCGGATATTATTTTTTTCTTGTCTTTGATTTCCTTTTCTCATTTCCTCATTAATCTTCTGCAGCTCTACAATTATCTTGACTTTCTCTTCAAAGGGCATCTCTGCTCTTTTTTTGTGGAACCGCTTATTAGATTCAGTAATCTGATCAATAAGGTTTTTATTCATAATATTTCTCCCTAAAAATTTTATATTCTTTAATCAGATTAAACTTTTTGATTATAGCATTAAATTTTTCTACTGAAAATTTGGCTTCTTCAAAAAATCTTAATAATCTCTCTCTATCTTTTGGTCTATTTGTTTGAAGCATAATGGCCATTAAATATTCCGGTTCTAAAATAAATGTTTTCACATCGTACAGCTTTATTTCCTTTGCATTTTGCAGAGCTTCCACTACCAAGTTATTGTAAGCCGGCAAAAATTGCACCGGTATACCTTCAATAATTATGTGTTCTTCAACTGATTCATAGCTATTTTTTTCTGCCCATTTATAAATAGATTGAAGCGGCGCTAATCGGCTTCCTTCAGTAGCGAAATTAATGATGATAACTAAATCATATGTAACGGAAGGTTCTATGTAATAAAATTGCCCCATTCCGCCGCCAATAGCGTATGCTTGAACGATGTTGCGTTCGACTAATTCATTAATTTTTTCTAAGGTCTTTTTCATAAATAGCCAATAGCAATTTATTTGGGCATAACTTACTTAATATTTTTATTATTCACCTTATTTGAACAGCATGCTGATCAAGTCGGGTTGTAACATTGTCGGGGTAAAAATATGCGGCAATTGTAACGATGTCAACCATCGTGGCAAGAAGATCTCTTAGAAAACTCCAAATAACATATCTGTCCAAAACAAATTATTATATTCCGTCCCGATGGGACTCTTAAATAGACATAGGAAATTGTTCTATGCCAAAGGTATGGAGACTGTGTAAAAAGCCAAATTGATTGAATAAATATTTAAGTATTAGAAACTATCGATCATTCTAAACCTCAACCCAACCCTTCTCCTGTAAGGAGAAGGGCTTATAAAATATTATGACTTAATGTTAATAATTCTGCCTGTCTACCGCCAGGTAGATCAGAAAATTATCATTTATCGTTTTATTGTCCATAAGTCTCTCTCCTCTTAGGAGAGAGATTAGAGTGAGGTCAATTTATTTTGAATAACTCAATATTCATAAAAATTAATATCTATTCATGAAGAATTAGTTTTCACACAGTCTCCATGGCTATGCTACAAATATTTTGTCCCTACGGGACATAAAATGTTCATCCTAAATTGTTTTTAATTGTTAGTCCTGTTAAGGACTAAATATTTCTTGTCTTCCTTGACGGAATTAACATGTTAAGGTGCAACCCCCGAAGGGTCGCATAGGCGTCAACTTAATTTTATAAAATATTAGCATAAGCCTTTATATAATAATGTTATGTCAGAATGATAAATTAAAGTGTATTTACCAATAAGCCCTTCTCTTGGCAAGATGGCAAAGCCATGGCAAGCCAGAAGGGTTGGGATGAGTTTGCTAATTTAACAGATATCCCAGAACCCTCTCTAATCTCTCCCTTGAGAAGGGAGAGACTTATTTTCAATAACGACTTTACATTTTTTAATTCTGTCATTGTATATATTTTCTTCAATATTTAATTGATTTAGCAATAATATCTTTGTTTCACAATATTTTTT
>Ga0208373_1000196_pt1 | contig 116043 bp, 112 predicted proteins | sample RifOxyC2_FD_184036 | JGI IMG/M metagenome (GOLD analysis project Ga0208373, IMG submission 184036) | Soil microbial communities from Rifle, Colorado - Rifle Oxygen_injection C2 (SPAdes) | ecosystem: Environmental > Terrestrial > Deep subsurface > Rock core/Sediment | place: Rifle, Colorado... | reverse complement strand
CGACATAATACATGGTGGCTGCCTCCTTTTTTAAAGGGTTATTGGTTTGGGTTAACGCACAAACCTATTATAACCGCTTTCTTGAGGAGCCACCTATTTTTTTGTTATCTCACATACTATCAGACCTTGAATTGTGAAATAGATTAAGAACATCGCGGCAATGAGCCGGAAGGTTAATTTCAAGTTTCAAGGTCTGACCCCTTTTTTTCTTGTATCTCCTCTCCAAAATAAATTATATCATAACTCGTTCAAATTTTTTCAATCTAACATAAAAATCAGCTGCCTTACGGAGCGGCGAAGCCGCGGAGTAAGGTCAGCTGGATTGCCTGGTTATATGGTTTTATTATTCATTATTTAAATTGCTCCTTTACGTTGGGACGAGTAAGAAAAACAGGAGTGAAGATGAAGAGATAAACGATAGGCATTACTCCAAAAATGAATATTCCAATGGCAAAATAAATTGCTGGTAATCCTGAGTCCGCTTGGACTTTTTCAGCCCAACTGCCAAATAAAGGAGCTAAATAAATACCCCATATAATTTGCCATAAAGCAAATGATATAGTTAAATATACAATTAATTTTCTTGCCCATGATTTTAGAAATAAGAGCCCAACAGCTCCGATTAAAAGAAAAACTTCTAGTATCAATTCAACTGTTACACGAAAATACCATAAATCCGAGCTAAGATTAAATACGGTATCTGGTTTATCTAAAGAACCCAGGAGTATACTACGAACTCCTCCTTCTAGACTCCAGAGTAAATATAATATCAAGACTGCTGCAATTATTGTTACTCCAATAGACCTTTTCTTATTCATACACTCCCTTTCTTAATTTTATTTTCCTATAACAATTAATAAGGCTGTAAGGGCTGTAAGGGACGTTGTTAATTTGTCAATTTACCCTTTTCTTCCTTAAATTCTGCTCTTTTGACGATAGTATTACATACGGCCTGATTGTACAAATTGCCAAATATATCAATAAGTTTACAAGTTAACAACGTCCCCCCCCCATCCTTTCAAAAACCGCAAGTTTTTGTCGGCTGAAGCGAATTGTTATAGGTTTTATTTTGTAGAATTTCCAAGTTCATCTTGTTCTACTCCACTATTTTGGGTTGTTTGGATAATATCATATGGTAATAGTACAGTATCTACAATAAAAGATAACGGCCAATCAATAAAATAAAAAGGAAGTGAATAAAATTCAAACATATCTCCGATAATATTGACTGATGAATTATCTAATGCCTCAGATATATTATCGTTTTCTTGTTTTATCCCTGGGTATATTTCTTTATTATAAGTGGCTTTAGTTCGAGCGCTGATAGAAGCGCATCCCGAAGTAGATGCCAACAATGTTAGGACTAAAAATATTGTTATTTTTTTTGTTTTTTATTTTTTTGTCTTCCTCTAACAATTAATATACTACTTTAGGGGACGTTGTTAATTTGTCAACTTATCCTGCCCTTCCCCTCTTGCTCTCAGAGCGAAGCGGCGGGAAAAAGTCAGGTGCAATGAGTTGTTAGATGTTCTTTTGATAAGGTTTAATAATGAAAATTTTACCCATTATTAAATTAAAACATGACACGCCAATTGCCATAGGAACAACTATTAAATTAGGTATATTAGCTTTTCCATGACAAAATAATATAATGTAATAGATGGCTGGCAAAGAAGGGGTAATGATTGATACCCACATTCCTAATAATGCCATAGTTCTGCATAGAGAGCTATTGAGCCTATGAACTACAAGAGCAAGTATAATTAAAGTTACTCCTACTAGCACACAAACAGAATAGACATTGTCAAATATGGGAGCAATGGTATCGTTAAAATAATCAGATTTTTTTGCAGTAAGGTGTGTTCCTAAGATAAAGAGAAACCACCAAAAAATGTTCACAACCACAGCGTTTAATAGGAGATAGAATAATATTTTTGGTTTATCCTTTTTTTCTTCCATTATTTCTCCTTTTTTATTTTTTTCATCTAACAATTAATATACGAATTCGCTTTTTGTGGCACCTTACACTACCCTAAAGTTAAGTATAGTTGTTAGAATACTTTAGGGGACGTTGTTAATTTGTCAACTTATCCTGCCCTTCCTTAAATTCTGCTCCTTTGGCGATATTATTACATACGGCCCGATTGTACAAATTGCCAAAACATATCAATAAGTTTACAAGTTAACAACGTCACCTCTTCCTTTATTTTTTCGTAAAGCATAATGGGTGACCCCTTTATTTATCTGGACTTTCCTTCGCCGAAGTGAAATGTTAGAATATTTTAACTCTGAGCGATCCTATGAAGCAATTCTGAAATAAAGGTCTGATAACGTATGTCAAAATGCTGCGCTTTCTTTTTAAGAAGCTTCAGATCTTCGCTGTTGACGCGGATATTAAGCACGGAATTCTTCTTCCGGGAAGCTATCGTATCGGCTATCTGCTTAAATTCATTTCTGTCGATATCAACGTATTCGCCTTTGAGCAAAGCTTCTTCCATTTCTTTTTCCTGTTTGCTTAATTTAAGCTTTCTCATATTTTCCCCTCCTTGAACAATTTTGTATACTTACGTGATGGAAATAAAGTCTTTAAGAATATATCGCCGTTTGTTTCGATTACGTATGGCATAAGCCATATATAGCGTTTATATTCAAAAAGCATGATATTTTGACGGGCCTTTTTGGGATGTCTTTTGACGCTTACCAGTTTCCCTTTTAAGATGTCCTCAAAAGAAGCCCCTCTTGTCTTCTTCAGCCGTTCACTTTTCAGGAGATTCCATCTAATATCAGCCATAACTAATTATATCATAATACATTTGTATATACAAGTATCTTTTATATTGTTTTATTCTAACGTGGGAAATCAGTGGCTCTGACTGCGGCTTGCCGCAGGTAGAGTCCGATAGATAGAGTTGTTAGGCATTTTCTTTCTTTTTAAATAGTTCATGATACAACACCGTTCCTAAAAACCAGTGGATACCTCCCGTATCAATTGAAATAAGAACAATTCCTGATATTAAGATCCATTTTATCTGATATAGTAAAAACAGGCTGATTACTACAAATAACGATCCAACGAAAGGCAATCCTGAAATCCACTTGTATTTTTCGGTTTTTTTTAATATTTTATAAACTGGATAACGCAAAAACGATAAATAGAAGTTTAAACAACAAATAAATCCGCCCAAATAAAATAATATATTTGCAATTATTTTCAGTATTTCTTTATGCATTCTATTGCGAAAGCCTTGAATTTATGCGGTTGAGAAGTCATCACGTGGCTTTGGAGATGGCGCTGTAGGGGACGTTGTTAATTTGTCAATTTAACCTCCCCCCCTCTGAATTCTGCCCCTTTGACGATATTATTACATACGGCCTGACGGGAAATTCCTAAATAATCACCTATCTGCCTTCCGCTCAATCCAAGCTCGTCATGGCCCCAATAACAAAATAACATCTTCGCCCGGGATATAGCGTTAGATTTCCCCTTCCTTCGTAAATCAGGCGCGGATATATTAAATACATCGCAAACCTTCTGGGTGAGTTTCTCCAAGTCCCACCCCTGCCGCCTCAGGAATTCTTGCCTGACTATCCTTTCTTCCGCCTCTTGTAACATTTTATTTACAAACTCTGTATCGCCAAGAATGCGTTCATCTGCCTTTTGGTATTGGCGGTTATTTCGCGAGCGAATTAATTCTATCCAACCTCCGGCACTGCGTACAAGCCCTCCTCCGTTAAAATCAATTGCAGGCTTTTTACCTATGCCTCCCTCAATAAATTCCCTGTATTTTTTCCTGGCCTCATTACTCTTATTCCCAAACCAGGCCAACACCTCATCAATACTCTGCCATTTATTTTTATATTTACCCATTATGACCGCATGGCCGCTCCAAGGATACCCATCAAGGCCGCTGATACCTTCAACGATTTTAGCCCTGACGGGATTTAGATGTATATACCTGACTAATTCCTGAAAATAGGAATCCTCCTGGCAAAGAACGGATTTGTACCTATTTTGATAAAGATACCCATGCCTCTTATGTCTCTTGTTAAAATAGACGGCATAACCGGTAAGAAGCCCCCGCATAACATCGCTGAGGCTGCCTGAGCCGGTTCTTAGCATAAGATGGATATGATTAGGCATGAGAACCCAGGCAAAACATTTTGATTTGGTCTTAGTAAGGCTGGCTGCTAGGCGGGATAAGAATTCTTTTCGGTCGGTATCGTCTTTAAATATTTCCCTTCGCTCTATGCCCCTGGTAATAACATGATAAACACCACCGGTAACATTGATTCGTTTAGACCTGGGCATAGAATTTTTGTAGCAGATTGCTAAAACATGTCAATAAGTTGACAAGTTAACAACGTCCCCTATTTCCATGGGGACGGCAGGCAGACATTGGAAACATATAATTAGAGAATTACTGAAAGAAAGAAATACAATGCGAAATTTTGCTTTAAACGGTATGGGCTTCGCGTATCCTCTTCTCTTCCGCGGCTAAGAGCGCGTCTACGAATTCGTCAATCTCGCCTTCAAAAACCTTTTCTAACTGATACACCGTAACGCCAACCCTATGGTCGGTAATCCTGCGGTCAGGGAAATTATACGTCCTTATCTTTTCACTGCGGTCTCCAGTACCTATTTGGGCCTTGCGCTCCTGAGACTGTTTGGCTAATTCTTCCTGCTGCATTTTATCCGAAATGCGCGTCCGCAATACCCTCAACGCCTTATTTTTATTTTTAAGTTGAGAACGTTCATCCTGACAGACCACGACGGTAGCTGTAGGGATATGGGTAATCCTTACCGCGGAATCAGTGGTATTGACCGATTGGCCTCCGGGGCCTGATGACCGAAAGACATCTATTTTTAAATCCTTGGGGTCAATGACCAGGTCTATTTCCTCAGCCTCCTTCATCACCGCCACAGTTGCAGTTGAAGTGTGAATCCTCCCCTGTGCCTCGGTTGCCGGAACACGCTGCACGCGGTGAACCCCTGATTCGTACTTGAGCCTGCGGTAGGCGCCTTTTCCTCTTACAGAAAAAATAACCTCTTTAAATCCTCCCACCTCAGTAGAATGGCCCGACATCACCTCTATTTGCCACTTATGGTTTTCCGCGTACTTACTGTACATCTTGAAAAGATCTCCCGCGAAAATGCTTGCTTCTTCGCCTCCGGTGCCGGCGCGAATTTCAACAATGACATTCTTATTCTCATCTTTATCTTCACCCTTGAGGCCTTGCGCTAATTCTTTTTCCAAGGAAGCGATTTTCTCCTTAAGATGAAGCACCTCATCTTTGGCTAAAGCGAGGAATTCCGCGTCAGATGCCTTCTCCTTAAGCATAGACTCCAATTCCGCGAGTTCATGGGATAAAGCTTTATACTGACTATACTTCTTTACCGCTTCCTGCAAATCCGAAAACTCTTTTGCCAGCTTTTGGTACTGCGCCTTATCCTGAATGAGCGTTGCATCCGCTAACATATGCTCAAGCTCAAAAGAGCGTTTTTCTATCGCTTCTAATCTTTCAATCATATTCCTAACTATGAAACTAATTGGGTTACGTGTACCGCTAACCGTTAACCGTGTACCGTATCGGTAAACGGTACACGGTTAACGGTGAACGCAACTTTATTTTTATGATTTTTTATACTTCTTCATGTACTTATCGACTCGTCCTGCGGAATCAATAAGCCTCTGTTTTCCGCTAAAAAACGGATGGCACTTTGAACATATCTCCACACGGACATTCGGCTTGGTTGAACGGGTATGAATTACCTCTCCACAAGCGCAAATAATGGTTGACTCTTGGTACTTCGGATGAATTTCTGCTTTCATGTCATTATCTCCTTTGCAACCGCAGATTACGTAGGAATTGAGCAAAAATATATTTTCCGCAGAGAACGCAGAAAGAATCTGCGTATCCGCGAAATCGTATTTTATACATTTATTCTGCGCTTTTGCGGTTATCTGTTCATACTGCTTAAAAACTCCGCGTTTGACTTTGTTTTTGCCAGTTTTTCAGTCAAAAGCTCCATTGCTTCAACATTATTTAACTCATTTAAAACCTTGCGTAAAATCCAGATTTTATTTAACTCATCCGGCTTAAGCAGCAACTCTTCATGCCGGGTATTGGAACGCTTGATATCTATGGCAGGATATATTCTCCTCTGAAAAAGGTTTCTGTCAAGCTGAATTTCCATATTCCCGGTGCCTTTAAACTCTTCAAAAATGACATCATCCATGCGGCTTCCGGTATCTACCAAAGAGGTCGCGATGATGGTTAAGCTTCCGCCCTCTTCAACCGCCCTTGCTGCCCCAAAGAAACGTTTTGGCTTTTGCAAAGCATTCGAATCAACTCCCCCGGAGAGAATCTTTCCGCTGTGCGGGACTACAGCGTTATACGCCCGCGCGAGGCGTGTGATACTATCGAGCAAAATGACGACATCTTTCTTATGCTCAACCAGGCGTTTTGCCTTTTCTAGAACAATCTCCGCAACCTGCACATGCCTCTCCGGCGGCTCATCAAAGGTAGAGGATATCACCTCACCCTTGACGATGCGCTGCATTTCGGTCACCTCCTCAGGGCGCTCATCAATAAGAAGCACAATGAGGATGCTATCCGGATGATTTTGCATAATCGAGTTTGCTACTTTCTGCAAAAGCACGGTCTTCCCGCTGTAGGGAGGTGCTACGATCAGGCTGCGCTGGCCCTTGCCAATGGGTGTAAGCAAATTCATAATCCTCATAGAAAGTTCCGTAGTGCTGGTTTCTAAAATAAACCTGTCGTGAGGATAGACAGGGGTAAGGTTATCAAAAAGCACTTTTTCCTTTAAATCCTCAGGATGTTCGAAATTAACCGCCTCAACCTTAAGCAGGGCAAAATACTTTTCTCCTTCCTTAGGAGGGCGAATCTGGCCGCTTACCGTATCCCCCGTCTTTAAGTCAAACTTTCGTATTTGAGAGGGAGAAATATAAATATCATCAGGGCAGGGCAGGTAATTATAATTAGGTGATCGCAAGAAGCCAAACCCTTCCGAAAGGATTTCCAGAACCCCTTCGCCAAACATAAACCCCTCTTTTTCTGCCTGTGCCTGCAGAATCTTAAAGATAAGGTCCTGCTTTTTCAGCCCGCTTATACCGTTAACATTGAGCTCCTTGGCAAACTTATTTAATTCCGTAATCTTCATTTCCTTCAAATTTCCGATGTCTACTTTTTCCATATTTCTCCTTTTAGCCCGTTAGAAAGCCCCGGTTTTCTAACCGGAGACAAAACATATAATAACTTTCTTCTTCATGGACGGGATTCACTTTACCTTTCCTATAGTAGTTTTCTTACCCCTGCCATCAGGTAAGGTTAAAACCTTCCAAATCTTTTTTACCTGTTTCTCTGTATTGCGCAACGAACCGCCGTTATCAATGACAAAATCTGCCATGGCTATTTTTTCTCTCATGGGCAATTGCTGCTTCAGCCTTTCTTTGACCTGCTTCAGGGATAAAGCCAGATTGCCCCGCGCGCGTTCTAATTGTTTTTGATAGGGAGCTTTAACCACTATGACAGAGTCACATTTTTTATGTACGTTTGCCTCAATAAGAAGCGGGGCATCTATCACAATAACCTTGCGAGACCTGTTTTTCTTAATCTCAAGCGCAATCTCTCTTTTTACTATGGGATGGAGTATGCCGCAGAGCCGTTTAAGCGCCAGGCTGTCCTTAAAAACATACCTGCCTATCTTTTTACGCAGAGGCGCATCCAGGATACGATGCACAAGCTTATCCGCGTCGATGACATACGCTCCTAAGCTTTTAAAAATTCCGGCAACCGTGGTTTTACCCGTGCCTATACTTCCCGTAATCCCGATAATCATACCTTGTAATGCTCCGTCAAATTAATTCTTATAGGTAAGCGGAATTTGACTCCGCACTTCCGCTAGCCGCCTACGGCGGGCTTCGGCGTCCCGACTATGTCGGGACTGAGCACCCCCCAATCGTGGGGGACGGTCTCCCCCACGCCCCCTTTAGTGCACCTTTAACCTATAAAAATTAATTTAACGGTGCACTAACGCCCAGAAAGCAAGGCCTCATACAGCGCGATGTATTTTTTTGCCGATATATCCCATGAGAAATTATAGGTAAATGCCTTTTTTACTAATGCCCGCCAACGTTTTTTATCCTGATATACGGCAATCGAGCGCTTGAGCGTCTCCACAAAATCCTTGGCCGTAGCATGTTCAAAGACGAATCCGTTTTCTTCAGAAACCGTATCCGCTAAGCCTCCGGTTTTAAAAACAATCGGCACAGTGCCATAGCGTAACGCTATCATTTGCCCTAACCCGCAAGGCTCGTAGTGCGACGGCATTAGAAACATATCCGAACCGGCGTAAATTTTATGGGCTAATGGCTCGTTAAAAATGGTATGGACACTCACAGCATGCGGGTATTTGCGCGCCAAATCATGAAGCAGCTTCTCATACCGATGTTCTCCTTCTCCAAGGATAACTATTTGAATATGCGTATGCTTAATAAAACTATCGAGGCTTTGGGCAAGCAAATCCCAGCCTTTTTGCTGGGCAAGCCTGCCCACGATGCCAAAAAGAGGAATATCACCATTGACGGCTAAACCGCACTCTTCCTGAAGCAGCCTCTTATTATCATATTTTTGCTCTAGTGTTTCCTCTGAATAGTGTTTATAAATAAAGGTATCACTTTTCGGATTCCAATACTCATAATCTAAACCGTTGAGGATTCCCAAAAGTTCTTTTTTCCTTTTCGCAAGCACCCCCTCTAAACCACAGCCGTGGCGCTTGGTTTGAATCTCCTCTGCATAGCTGGGGCTTACCGTAGTAAGTAAATCACTAAAGATTAACCCGCCTTTTAAAAGGTTTATCTTCTGATAGAATTCAAGGCCTTCGATGCTAAACAAGCTTTCCCTTAAACCCAATGCCTTATATTCTGCTTTATCAAAAACTCCCTGATAGGCAAGATTATGGATAGTAAAGAGCGTTTTTATGTTTTTATAAAATGTATCCGTAGGGTAGCGATATTTCAGGTAGAGCGGGACCAAAGCCGCCTGCCAGTCATGGCAATGGATTATATCAGGCTGCCAGAGGACTTCTTTTAATACCTCGAGTGCTCTTCGGCAGTAAAAAGAGAACCTCTCTAAATTATCAGGATAATCGCCATGGCTATTGCCATAAAGCCCCTCGCGATTGAAATAAGCGTCATTTTTTATCAAATAAACCTGAATGTCTTTGCCTATGGTAACTATTTCTATATCGCCTTTTGCACCTGTAACCCGTGACTTCTGAGGTGTAACTGTTTTATATTTCGGCAGCACAATCCTTACTTCAACGCCCTGCTTTTCCAAGGCTACAGGAAGCGCCCCCGCCACATCCGCTAAGCCACCGGTTTTGGCAAAGGGGAAAACTTCACTCGCGCAGAACAAAACTTTCATTGCTATTTTTCTCTTGTCTTTCCTCGGTAAGGCGAAGAATGGTTAAACCGGATACATTTCAAACCAGTTTGCGCCCTGTTTTACATTCACTTTGATAGGCACCAACAACTCATAGGCGCTTTCCATTTTATCATGCAATAAAGCTACTATTTCTTTTAATTCTTGCTGCAAAACCTCAAGCACTAATTCATCATGAATCTGCATAATGATTTTCGATTTAAGTTTTTTTTCATTGATCCGGCTCTGAATAGCTACCATAGCAAGTTTTATCAGGTCAGCGGCTGAGCCTTGTATAGGAGAATTCACTGCCTGGCGTTCGGCAAAGGAACGGATAGTATTATTTCTGTTTTGAATCTCAGGCAGATACCTTCGCCTGCCCAAGAGTGTCGTGGCATACCCTAGCTTTTTAACCACGGTTATCTGCTTTTCTATAAACTCTTTCACCTTAGGATAGCGCGCAAAGTAGCTATCGATAAATGACTGCGCTTCTTGCGGGGCAATGCCTAAATCTTTCGCCAACCCAAAATTACTCATCCCATAAATAATGCCAAAGTTAATCCTTTTTGCAGTATCGCGCATCTCATCGGAAACGGCCTGTTCGTCAACCTGAAAGATAAGGCTTGCCGTATGGCGGTGGATGTCCACATCATTCTTAAAAGCCGCAATCAGAGTATCGTCACCTGAAAAGTGCGCTAAGACCCTTAATTCAATCTGTGAATAATCAGCCGAAACTAAGCAATAGCCATCCTCCGCTATAAATGCCTTGCGGATAAGGCTCGCGGCATCTGCGCGCGCGGGGATATTTTGCAGATTAGGATTATTTGATGACAGCCTTCCGGTTTCCGTGCCGGTCTGATCGAATGTCGCGTGGATGCGATGCGTCGCTGTATCTATCAATTCCGGGAGGCTGTCAACATAGGTATTTTTGAGTTTTGCTATACTACGGTATTCTAGAATCAATTGCGGTAACGCATGGTTCTTGGATAATTTCCTCAGCACCTCTTCATCCGTTGAAGGCCCGGTTTTTCCCTTTTTAACGATGGGAAGCTTGAGTTTGGTAAAAAGCACATCCGCCAATTGCTTTGGTGAATTAAGGTTAAATTCATCACCCGCGTTTAAGGCATAGATATCGTATCTAAGCCGGATGAGCTTCTTCTCAAGTTCTCCTGATAATACGCCAAGCTGCTTAGCGTCTATTTTTACTCCGTGAACCTGCATCTGGGCCAAAACACTACTTACAGGCAGCTCCAAAGTATAGAAAAGACTATCTAAGGCCTGCTCCTTTAATTTCCCCTCTAGGAGGGGCCTAAGCTTAACAATAAGCGCGATGCTTTCCGCGGGGCTCAAAGTATTGGGAGAGTAGCTTTTTTCCAAATATTTAAAGGCCACTTCGTTAAGGCTAAATTCGGGTAAAGACGGCTCAAGCAGATAGGCCGAGAGCATCGTATCAAAAGAGAAGCCGGCAACAGGTATATGCTTTCTTAAGAATGTGTATTCCGCATCTTTTATATTATGGCTTATTTTACGGATAGCGGGGTTAGCTATTATCTGTCGCAGTGCCGTATCTTTTACCGCGACGCTAAAGGCGCTTTCCTCAAAAGAAAAATACACAGTATCGGCCTCAAGCACAAACACAAACTCTTTCGCGTCCGCAAGCTCGCGAAGTATTGATTCTTTTCTACTGCTCTGTTCTAACGGCTCTATGTTTGTTGCCATAGGCGCCTGTATCCCTTTCTGCGCGGAGAGTTTTTTAAGGAGGCTGTGAAACTCTAATTTCTTAAATAAAAGAAAAAGCCTCTCATGGTCGGCTTCCTTATATGCCAATCGTTTAAGATCAAAATTAATATCAAGGCCTTGCGTAAGTTTAAGCAAATCGTAATTTAACCGGATCGCAGCGATATTACCTTTAATCGCCTCGCGTAAACCAGGAGATGGTATGGCATCAGCATGAGTAATCAGATTTTCTATAGTGCCAAATTCCTGAATAAGCGCGCTCGCCGTTTTCTCTCCGATACCTTTAATACCGGGGATATTATCGGCACTATCACCCATAAGGGTAAACATATCAATAATCTGGTTAGGCCAAACGCCATAGCGCTCTTTTACCTGTTGCTTATCGTAAAAGAGGCCTCCTTTGTCCTTCTTGGGGTCAAAGACCCTTACTCCATCATCAACGAGCTGAAGGATATCTTTATCAGAGCTTACAATGACTACTTCGATATGGTGCTGGCTTGCCTTATGCGCGAAACTTGCAATCACATCATCTGCCTCATAGCCATCCTGCTCTGCACTCGCGATATTAGACGCATCCACAACCTCCCTGATATACTGCATCTGATGTATCAATTCAGCGGGAGAAGGAGGCCTATTCATTTTATACTCTTTGAATTTTTTTTGGCGAAAGGTATCTCTTGAAACGTCAAAACAACATACTACATAATCCGGTTTTTCCTTTAGGATTTTATTAAGGATATTCACAAAGCCAAATATTGCTCCCGTAGGCTGGCCGTATGAGGTAGACAATCCGGAAATGGCGTAGTAGGCTCGATATACAAGCCCTGAAACATCAATAAGATACAGGCGCGGGTTAGGCATACAACAAGAAAGACTTTTATTGGAAAGTAACTTTGAATTTAAAAATTATCGCAAAAGACCCCATTGAGGAATTAAGCGAAATTGAGGAAATATGTTCATCCGGGATTTATATAGAGACTTTTCGTCTAGAGGAATATCGTTACAGAAGAATCTTTTTCTGCGTTGCTTCAATTAAGGCGTCTATGTGGTCATTCTGAGGGTCTAAATGCTTGGCATCAAGATAAAGCTTCAAAGCCTTTACGTATTCTTTTCTTTTCATGAAGGTTGCCGCGGTTTCAATATAAGACTCTGCAAGCGCCTGATTATCGGTAGCAAGCCTGTTTTTGAGCGAAACCGTCTGAGTATTGAGCAATGCTGCCTCCGATTGCATATACTCTTTTCTTACTTCAGGGATTATCCTTCCAATTTCATAAATTCTTCCCTCTGCCTTTTTAACGAGCGGTTCTTCGGCGTTAGGAAGCCGCATAAGCTTTAACCAATAGTTTGCGGCATTTATCAAATCCCCTTTTGCCTCATACAATTGGGCCAAGTTAAAATAGGCCTTATCGTATCCGGGGTCTATGACAAGGGCCTTCTGATATGATTCTTCCGCGACAAGAAGCTCTCCCTTCATCTCATAAATAATGCCTAAATCATTATGAATAAGTGCCGATGACGGATCTAACTGGATTGCCTTCTGATAATATGACAAAGCCTCCCCGATCATGCCTGCTTTTTGGGCCTCATATCCTTTCTGGCGATGTTCAAGCGACTGCTCTTTAAGAAGCTCTCCGCACATTGCAGAGCCGCTTGCAGACAAAAAAGCAACACTAATAATTATTTTTAATGAGATATACAAGAATGTTCGGGTTGGCTTGACCATAAGGTCTTTTTAGTTTATTGTCTATAGGATAATATACAAAATGATTCCGGTCAAGGGATTTTTTAGGTCAAAACTCATCCCGACAAATACACGAAGCTTCAGAGAATGATTCGTAAATGCTTCCTCCTTGCTTTACAGGCGCTATAACGTACGCCCTTCGCTAGCATAAGGCATCTGCTTGGGTGAAACCCACACTGCCTAAAGGTCGAAGCTCCCGTCTCCTCCTTGAGTAAATCCCTCTTAAAGCCCGAGTATTTCCAGAGAAGGGATTAAATCAAAGACGGCATCGTAAGGGCTGGATGCCCCACCTTCTCTAAATAAGACAGTAATTCTTCTGAGGTCGTCGCGATTGTCTCATCCGCGATCTTCCCAATAAGGCCAGGCTCCCCAATTTCCTGCGCCCTTTTTATTAACTTTTCACCCAACAATTCTTTTAATTCTTTTGGCATCCAGATTATTCTTCTCAGGCCGCCGTCAGCGGAAATAAATTTCTTGCTGGTAATATAAATTTTCCCCACTCCTAAGAATCCGGGCGCCTGTACTCCTCCGCCCACAGAGCCCGCGAGTGTCGTGAAGGTCATCCCGCAAGGCGTCATCCCGGAAAAATCACGGTGCACTATCATTATCCCGTTTGCCTCAGGTATTAACGCCATAATACACTCAAAACAACCGCAGGATGTTGAAGGGTTATTGATAATGGAATACATGGAAAAACGCTCTACCACCCGGTTTGAGCGTAAGTTCACATACGCGTTAACCGAAGCCCATTCTCCCGTTACCGAGTCAATACATTCTCCCTTGAGGATAGGCTTATTCCCTCCAGCGGGGGCAATCTCATAGGCGGCCTTTGTATCCAGCCATGAATACGCGCCGCATAAGCCCACCCTTTCAGGAGTAATCACGCAGATATGGTTAGGGGCAAACGACTGGCATAGCTCGCAGGAATAAAAGGTATCTACGCTTTCATCGGTCATGCCGCCTAAACGTTCATCGCGCTCTTCATAGACCTTACGGGCAAAGGCAAGCTCTCTTTGCACATCGCCGTCATTCGTATAGAGTTTCACCTGAACCTTATCGGCAATCGCGCCGAATTCTTCATGAATCATCGCGTGTAATACTATCCCTAAATGTTTAAGCCGCAGGCCCTTGGCAAACGAATCCTTACTGATACGGACCCAGTTAATATCACGCTGGCCGATATGCATAACTCCCATGCAATAATTAAAAAATCTATGCAGCTGCCGTTCAAGAATAGGTTCAAATTCCTTCTGCATCTTTCTTCCGGAGACTTCAACCACAATGCCAAGAGGAAGAGATTTCTGCCCTTCGGGAATCTGGTCAATATCGGGGCCGATAAGCTCTATTTTTCCGTCTTCTATTTCATGAGCTTCTTTACTAGAAATCAATTCAAATGCCTGAGAAGATTTTCCTCCAAACTCGCAATACAGCTGTTCGCGCCTGACCCGCTCGCCTTCAAAGGCCGCGCCGTAGAGAACAGGTATGGGAATCTTAGAGACCTTCACCTTTACACCCCGCACTTCAATACAACGCGGGACGATCTTTTTGTAATCAAATTCTTTTACCAGCGCCTCATAGGTCGTAATACCCGAAGGCTTAATTTCCGGGATATCGGTATCGGCAATGACGGGAAAACCCATATTAATTGCCCCGGCGCCGGTGGCATACTTATAGTCATCAACCAGGCCTAACGCAAGGCCAAAGGCAAAAACGCGCTCTTTGGTATACAAGAGGCATTTCTTTGCCTGCCCTGCCTTAAGGCCTCCAAAGGTCATCGCTGAGCGGATTGCCCAGTTTAATGGATAGATAGCGCTCAAGGTATCCCGCCCATAAGGAACGATATAATTATCCCAGCCCATTTCAACCCCTGACTCTTTTAACTGGTCAATAACAGAACGGCCGTTGGTTGAGCTTCCTACAAAAATCAGGATATTCCTTTCCTGGAGCTGGCGCACAATCGATACCGCGATTTCATTGGTAGGGGCTGCCCCTAAAATCGCGGCAAACCCCGGCATTCTTCCGTCAACAAGCTGTATACCCAAAGACCTCAGGATAGTATCGGTAAAGAAACCATTACAGTCGGCTTGAGGCTCCTGATTGTAGAGATAGCGCAAAACCATAATAATCTCTTCCGAGAGCATAGTGGCAATACCCGCATCCAGGGTATCGCCTAAATAAGGAAGCCAGAGTTTTTCCTTAGGCACCTGAGGAAGCAGGCTCTTTGCGTAGTTTAATACCCGCACTGCTTCATTGAGCGTTTTAACCTCTACGCCGAGGAGGGCATTTGCCATAGGAAGAAAGAACGCCGTTTCTGGAAAGCCGATTTTTGTATCCGCGCTTTTTTCCTGAATGGCTTTAATAAGAAAATCTTCCGCCTCTTTGGTAATCGCCCTTGCCCCTCGTATAGCAGCACTTGCGACAATTTTAGACATTATTTGTTACCTCCATCTTCATATAAAAATCTTACTGAGAAATAACCAAGAACCAAGATACAATAACCAAATAAATTCCAATAACCAATGACCGAATATTTGATACTTGGGTATTGGTTATTCATTGAATTCCACTAATGAGTGGTTATTAATTATAAATAAAATTCCTCTTTCTCGTAGTGTAAATCTTTAGTGACGGAAAAGTTAAAATCTGAGCGCAGCAAGGTATCTTTTATTGTTGAAACATCAACCTTGAGCTTGGCGAGCTTAAGCAGTATTCCTATATTTTCAATTTTATTCACAAAAATCGCGCCCTTTATAACGTTATTCTTTAAAATAATCTTTTTATAGATAGTATTTCTCTTATCTCGTGTCACAATCTCTTCATAGCCATCCTCCCCAGGATGGGGAGGGCGCGTCATACCGAAAGAAATTACCGGTAAGCCAAAAAATTCTACCGAATTCATTCCCGTTGAGCCTGCATATTTCTTATTTTCACCCATGATATTCCTCGCTGCAATCATGCCTTGCTCAACGGCATTAGGCCAGAGGGCATTCACCGAGGCTTTTTCAAGAATAGCATCATAGGCCTGCGCGATATCGCCTGCGGCATAAATAGTAGGAATATTCGTCTTCATGTACTCATCGACCTTAATACCTTCATCAAAGCTTATTCCCGATTCTTCAATCAAGTCGGTATTCGGCGTAACCCCCTTACCGACTACCACCAAAGAAGTAGCAATGACCTTGCCGGAGTCTAATTTTATTGCCTTACAATCTCCGTTACCAATAACCTCCTGAACATCGCTACCGGTGAGAATTTCGATTCCGTGTTCTATAAGGCGCCTCTGGAACATCTCTGATGATTCCTTATCTAAAATTTGGGATAAGACCTGAGGGGATTTCACAATAACCTTTACATCAAGATTACGCTTTTTCAAGCCATACGCGGCCTTGAGGCCAATTAATCCACCGCCCAAAATACAGGCAACAGGACTTACCAGCGACATATCCAACATCTCTTTGGTATCGGCAATAGTGCGAAAGCCAAGCACTCCTTTTTTCCGGATACCTTTAATCTCGGGAAATTTAGGAGATGCGCCGTTAGCTACAAGCAGAACATCATAATCAAGCCGTGTTTTATCTTCCAGGACCACCTGATTCTTCTTGGCATCTATACGGATAGCTTTTTTATTAAGGAGTAATTCAATAGCATTATCCTTATAGAAATCTTTCGCCCTATATATCAATTTGTCTTCTTTGACATCCCCGGATAAATAATACGAAATTAAGCACCGATTATAGGCGGTATAATCTTCTTTGGAAAGAATCGTTATCTTGATTTCCTTATCTTTTTTACGTATATTTTCCGCGCAGGAAATACCCGCGGCAGAATTACCGATTATGAGTAAATGTTTCATTGATTAGTTAACCTTATAGATACACGGGTTACCAGGGCACCTGCTGAAGAAAAATAGTTTTTTTCTTTTACTTGTGACCTGTGACGTGGTGACCCAAGTTATTTCTCATTATTTCTTCTCTTCAACATATACAATTGCTTTTGTCGGGCAATTTTTGGCACAGCGCGGGTCATTGATATCCGCGCATAAATCGCACCTTACTGATTTATTGTCACGTTTGTCAGTCCTTACCGCCCCATAAGGGCAGGCCATAACGCACATCCAGCAGCCAACGCATTTTTCCTTATTAAACAAAAGCCCTTTTTCTGTATCATAGGAAAGGGCGGAAGCGATACAGGCGTTTACACACGGGTGGTCCTTGCAATGGCGGCAGGCAAGAGGGAAATTGCCTTCTTGCCCAACATACACTCTCACCGACGGCAAGCTAACATTATCTTCTACAATTGCCGTATACAAATCCTTTGACGGAGAATGGCCTATCGCGCAAACAATCTCGCAGGTTTTACAGGCAGTGCATTTCTTGGGGTCGTAATAGAGCTTCTTCATTATTTTTACACGAATTATCACGAATTCGCCATTTAACTCAAAATACTAAAGCTCACACTAATTTCCACGAATATTTCATTCGTGGCAACAGTTCAGCTCTTGAAAATAACTGTGTCAATACCAGGAGCGACAGCGACAAAGCAAACCCTTTGAGATTACTTCGCCCCCTTCGGACTCGCAATAACCCCGACGATAACTTTTGAAATCTGAACTATTATCATTCGTGAGAATTCGGCTTTTCATTCGTGGTAATTCGTGTTACTGGTACATCATCGGCCTTAAATTAAGGGCCTTTCTTTTGGCGTCAATATGGTCAATCATAATTCGCGCCATCTTCATCGGATCAGGCTCAAACGCCCATCGCCCTCCGGTCCACTCTTCCACTTCTTTAGTCACAAAATTGGTTAAATTTTTGGCTCCATAAAGTGGATAGGGCATGCCGAAAACTACCAAAGCGCCTGATGCCACAAAATACCAGCCTATGGCAACCGCCTTTTCTGAAACCCACTCAGGCGCGGCCCCGGCTATAGGAAGTTCATCTAATCCATTGCCAATGCCGCCTTCCTTAACCATTTCACAACAGGCAGTGAGAATCCTGGAGTTATCCACGCATGGGCCTAAATGCAATACCGGAGGGCATCCTACCGCCTCACAAATCTCCTGTATCCCTTTTCCGGCATGCTTAAAGGCTGCCTCTGGCGTCAAAAGGTCATCCTTGGCGCAAGCGGTAGCCGCGCAACCGGTCTGAACCACCAATACATCATTCTTAAGCAGTTCCTTCACTAGCCGCGCGTGAGTATCCCCGCTTTGCATCTTAGGATTATCGCATCCTACCACTGCCGCGACACCGCGCAGGCGCCCCATGATAATTCCGTCATTAAGCGGCCTATAGGTAAAACGTGTTTTCCCACCTAACATATCAAACACATATTCTGTGGTAAACCCGGGAACAAGATCCGCGGAAACCTTAGGAATATTGACACTCTCTTTCTTACGATTAGGAAAATTATCAATGGCCTTACGAATTATTTGTTTAGCCAATTCAAATCCCTTTGCTTCGTTAAACTCGATATATTCCGTTCCGGGAAAATGCGCCCGAGGATTCGTAGAAATAACCTTGGTATGGAACCGTTTGGCAATCTCAGGTAATGAAGGCATAACGCACTGCAGGTCGACTATCAGCATTTCAAGAGCGCCCGTAATAATGGCAAGCTCCTGTTGCAAGAAGTTTCCCGCAACCGGCATCCCCCTGCGCATCAGGCTCTCCAAGGCGGTGCAGCATATACCGGCAACAAGAATGCCGTTTGCCCCTTTTTCCTTCGCGTATTTCAATATCTCCGGGTCAGTTGCCGCCTGGGCAATCATATCGGATAATACCGGAACATGGCCATGCACGGCGATATTGACCTCATCTTCCTTAAATACTCCCAAATTCGATTTTCCTGATAATGGACGTGGAGAACGAAACAGAATGTCCGATAAGTCTGTGGCAATCATTGAACCGCCCCAGCCATCGCTTAAGGCAACCTTCATGCCTTGACGCATGAGGGAACGATAATCGTTATCTACGCCCATATTTGTCCTGGCCATAGACTCAACAACCTCTCTATCCATACCCCGAGGCATCATACCGTGTTTTCGCCAAAGCTCTTTTTGCTTCTTGGGAGCTCGTTGAATAAGCGCAAGCTCTCCTTCCTGCTGTCCATATTCACTGAAAATCTTCTTGGCTAATTCTTGCGCTATCTCCGGAGAACTTTTTCCCTCAATGGTTACTCCGTACTCCTGAGCCACTACCTTTAATTTCTGCTCATCATTAATTTTATAACCCTGAGCTTCGCCTTTAGCCGTCATATAAAAAGCCTTGGTAATTTCACGGCCGTGGTCATTATGGCAGGCTGAACCCGCGGTAATATGCCGCAGTAAATTACGCGCGGCAATAACATCGGCATCCGCTCCACAAACCCCAAGCTTTGGGCCATCAGGATTAAAAGGATCAACTCGGCAAGGGCCTAAGTTACAGTTTTTACAACAAATGCCCAAAAGGCCAAAACCGCAATGCGGCGTCTGCAATACCTCTCTATCCCAAATAGTCTGTATATTAAGATCTTCGGCAACCTGGCGCAGTTCCTGGGTTGCCTTGTCTCCGGAAAATTTATTTTCAGCCATAGTATCCTCCCTGTCTGCCGATATAGCAGGCCTGCTTATTTTTACGACAGGCCAGAAATTGCGTTATACATGGTCTCGACTTCCTTATGAAGCGTTTCATCAAACACAAACCTACCTCGCGCCTGCTCTAAAGCTTTATTCACACTGATTACACCTTTAACCTTCGCCTTAAGCGAAGCGTTAATAAAGTCAATATCCGATTCATTCTTGACCTTGTTTGCCACATAGAATATTTTAGTTATCCCTAAGCCTTGGGCTAAGCTCTGAATATGTACAGCAGTCTGAATACTCGTCTCTGACGGCTCAGCGACAATGAGAAATATATCTACCCCCCGCGCCGTAGCCCTGCCTAAATGCTCTGAACCTGCCACCATATCCATGATAACTATCTCATCCTGGCGCAACACTAAATGCCCTATTAAGGAACGCACAAAGGTATTTTCCGGACAAAGACAGCCCCCTTGGGGCTTATCAACTTTACCCATAACAATAAGGCGCACTCCCTTATCTTGCGGACAAAACTTTTCCGGGATATCGTCTACTTTGGGATTAATTTTAAAAAACCCTTGCGGCTTGAGAGGGTCAGATTCGGTGCGCTGCGAAATCAAATCCTTCATTTCGCAGATAGGCTTGATACGCGCGTACTCAGGAAAATCCAAGGCCAAGCCTAAACTTATATCAGGATCGCAATCAACTGCGATTACGCTCTTTTCTTTCTCAACTAATAGTTTGATAAGGCCAGCTGCAATGGTGGTCTTACCCGAACCGCCCTTACCGGTAATAGCTATTTTCACTTTTTATATACACTACAGGCTTCCGCCTGCAGTATTATTCGAATATTCCCCACACGAAAGTGTGGGGTGAGATTCTACAATCCTGCCGCATCCAAAACCTTGGGCACTAACTTATCCCAGCCGATAGGCATAATATGTATGCCTTGGCACATAGGTTTTAGCTCTTTAATTAACCGTGCGGCAATCTCGATTGATTTTGCCTGCTTATCTTTGGTTTCTTGCATTTCTTTGATGAAATTATCCGGAACAAAAATTCCGGCGACATTTTCATTCATATACTTTGCCATGCCCGCTGACTTTAATAAGACAATTCCGGCAATAATCGGGATTTTACAATGTTTCGTCTTACTCAAAAAATTCTCAAAAGACTTAATATCATAGACTGCCTGGGTCTGGAAAAACTCCGCGCCTGCCTCAATCTTTTTTTCCATCTTAAAAAGCTGCGGCTCTAAAGGCTCTGACCCGGGATTTACTACTGCCCCGACGCAAAATTTAGGAAGCGCGCCCTCTAATTTCTTGCCGGCCATATCCGTGCCTTTTTCAAGCTGCCTGATAACCTCAATAAGCTGCACCGAATCAATATCAAACACAGCCTTGGCATGGGGATGGTCCCCTAATTTCGGATGGTCTCCGGTAAGCGCCAGCACATTCTCAATGCCAAAGCTTGCGGCGGATAAAAGGTCAGATTGCAGCGCCAAACGGTTTCTATCACGGCAGGTAACCTGGAATATCGGCTCAAAGCCTTTTTCCTTTAAGCGAATGCTTACCGCCAAAGAGCCAAGGCGCATGACTGAGCTCTGTAAATCGGTTACATTTATCACATCCACGCGGCCACGCACAAGCTCAACATCTTCTAAAATAGTTTTAAACTCAATTCCCTTGGGCGGGCCGACTTCGCTGCTTATCAAGAACTTCCCTGCTTGCCCTCCAAGGAGGGCCTGAATTTTTTCCTTAAAAGTCATTTCTTCTCCTAAAACCTATTGCTTCAGAAGTTCATACACCTTGCCGATCTCATGCAATTTCAAATTCCGCTTTCTTAGGCTTTCCTTAAGGCTGATTAATTTGTCCACCACTCCGCTTGGATAATATCGTTCTCCGCAATTAAGGCAAACCTCAGCATCCACCTTAACAAGGAGGTGATTATTTTTATCCTTTACCTCTTCGAACACCTTTTTTTTTCTGATTTCGCCTGCGCAAATCACACACGTCATATCTTTCTCCTCCTGTAATGAAACCATAATTCAGGATTAGGATGATATACAGTTATTATCACCAATGTTTTTTCTTTTTTGATTACCGCGCACACGATATGTAATGGCCTTCCTTTGTTAGTTTTCCCATACATAAGGTAACTTGGATAAGGCCTATCTTTCGGATACTCCTCAATAACCTCTCCCTCATTAAGCGCTTCCTGAATCTCATGCTCATAAATCACCCCAAATTCATCATTAAGCATTTCTTCTTTAGCATGAGAAGAAAACTTTATGGTATACGAGGATACCTTGATTTTATCGCCTTCCATGAGATAGAAATTAAACTTACCATATTAACATAATTGCAACTTTGCCGCTTCAACTACATTACGCATAAGCATGGCAACCGTTAAAGGCCCTACCCCTCCGGGAACAGGGGTAATCCATGCCGCGCGCTTGGCAGCCTCCTCAAATTCCACATCACCCACGAGTTTATCATTAACCCGGTTTATCCCTACATCAACCACGATTGCCCCTTCCTTAATCCATTCGCCCTTAATCAGATTCGCCCTTCCCACCGCGACGACGACAACCTCAGCATGTTTTAAGTGCTCTGCCGTCAATCCCCGCTCACCGGTAGCGATATGGCAGACGGTTGTAGTGGCAAACTGCTCTAAAAGAAGCAGGCTTAAAGGTTTCCCTACAATTTCACTATGACCGACAATAACCGCCTCTTTTCCGTAGAGGTTTATCCCTGTAGCTTTTAATAACTCCATAATACTGCGGGGAGTACAAGGAATAACCCTTGCCTTGCCAAAGAAGAGCTTGCCTAAATTCTCAGGATGCATTCCTTCCGCGTCTTTGAGCGGCGAAATATGCCTATAGAGTAAGCGCGAATCAATATGCGCAGGCAGCGGCATCTGCACAAAAAGGGCATTGACGCGAGTATTATTGTTAAGAGAGTCTATAAAAGCAAAAAGCTCATTCTGAGGAATTTCAGCGGAAAGCTTATGGTGCTGGTATTCAATATCAAGCTCTGAGGCGCATTTTATCTGGGATTTAAAATAGACATCGGCGGCCGGATTATCGCCAATCTGCACGCCGGCGATTGTCGGCTTCTTAGAAAGCTTACTCGTAACTTCAGAAACCTCTTTCCTGATTTCATCCTTAATCTTTACTGCAATGGGTTTACCTTCCAATAATCGCGCGCTCATAGTATTTTTTTTAGATTAACGATTGTTTTCTTGGTTTGAGAAATAAATTCTTTATCCTTAATGTGCGGAATATTAATTATAACATTAAATTCCGCGGATTTAAAGCAAGATTTTAATAATTCTTTTCCCACATAAACATCGCTGACTAAATATTTGTTTGCGATTTTGGCAAGCAAGGGGCACAAGGTATATCCTTGAACCGCTAATCGAGCTATTTCAAGAGGAACTTTTGTCGCGTTAATCAGATTCCTCTGATAAACAGATGGGTTGCCTTTTCTACTGTTAAACACCTTGTAATACGCCTTGACATCAAAATTCACGAGCTGTAAAAAACGTTTTCGTAAGCGCTCAGTTTGTTTTAGGGTTTCCTTTACTTGAGACTCAACGTCCTTATATTTATCCTTCCCCAGGGTAAAATTACACGCCATACTTAAAAGCGCGCACCCCGTTGCGCCCACGAGTGCCGCGGCCGACCCGCCGCCGGGAGCGGGCTTCTTCGCGGCTAAATCGTTAAGATAGTGTTTAAGCGATTGGTTAGAATACATGTTTATTCAAATAAAGACTATCAACCTTGCCTAAAAAGAGAACCATCACCTTTTCTATTATGCGCGACAAAGATATAGCTTGGGGTCAAAAGAATATAACCGTTTCATTTTAATCAAGTTTACGTTTTCTTAACTTTTTAATAAAAATCTCCACATTTTTATTGAAAATAAATAACGCGGTATCCCGAGGAGAACTTCTCACTGCTTGGCCAGCCGATTTCATTATACTCTCTTCCTTCAAAGAGAATTTCCCTGCTATGAAGAGCGCGTCATGCAAGTCTTCTTCAGTGCCTCTCCTAAGCTTAGCAATAATAAAATCCAGCGGATTAAGCACCTTTACTTTCAATCTATCATCTGAATAAATGGTCTCTGCTCTTTTTTTATAGCCTGGCGGCAAAGAAATCAACGACCACATGGATATGTTTTCACCTATATCGCAGGGGATCTTATTTCTTTTCAAAAAATCCGATAGCTTATCCACATCGCCTTTTACCTCAGCGTCAATATCCATAGTGGCTCGTTCCCGTAAACCGTAATACTCAAGGCTCAATCCTCCGATAAGAATAATTTCCAAAGGGCTATTCCGGGAGAATCTCTTCAATAATTGAATAACATCTTTTAACTTAATTTCTGGCAAAGTTCAAAGCCTCCTGGAATTTTCGCACTCCCGCGGAATCTATCTTTCCTTGCTTAAACTCTAACGGCTGCCTCTTTATACAGCTATCAATTAAACTCCTAAAGGTGTGATACCAGACACAGGCTACCACGTAAGCTTTCCTTACAAACGGCGAGCTTATTCCTTTCCAATAAACATCATCATTAAAAAGTATTTCTAACCATAAAAGCGAAGCGCTTTTATTATCCTTAAGCGCTTCTTCCAGAGTTTCTTTCCCTGTATAATAGGGAATTATCTTTAACTTTTGCTTACCCATCAGGATTACTCTTTAATACTAAATATAATTACCGTTCAGTATTTTGTAACTCATTATTTTAACCCAAGGCAAAGCCTCCGATTTATATAATAGTACCATTGCAGGCCATGCTTAAAAGCGCGCACCCAATTGCTCCCACCAGCGCCGCGGCCGACCCGCCACCAGGGGCTGGCTTTTTAGCGGCTAAATTATCAAGATAATGTTTAAGAGATTGGTTAGAATACATACTTTTTTAAATGGAGAATGGCCACCTTACCTAAAAATAGAACCGTCCCCTTTACTTCGTTAAATACAAACGTCTCCTTTTTCTTTTCTATTGAAGGCAAATAGCATATGCCCGATGTAAAGAGCCATCGGCATTACTTCTACAGGAGTTTCCAGAAGGCACAGCGCCCAATAAACCACAGTCCTTTTCATTACAAGTATCGGCCATTCCTCCAGAGGAGTCAACCCTTGCACTTGAACAACCAACTAAAACGGTTCCACTCGGACAAGTTGCGGTAGAAAGAGCCCCTGGTCCCATAATTAGCCCTGCCTCAATTGTTGTAGTCCCAGACTGACTCGCCCATCTTGGATTGCCATTCTTAGGATTTTTCAAATACATATCATCTGCAGCAGCGTATCCGGTTGAGGGATCACCGCCTATGTCCAGTATAACCCCTTCGCCATCATAAGTACCAGGGTTCTCCGTCCCAATCCCTACATTTCCAGTATTTTTGATACTTACTCGAGGGGAAACACTAAACCCTGACGAACCAGCGGCAAGAGTTAAATTACCGTTAAGAGAACGCACAACCACATCTTGAGGCTGACTATTATCTGCCCACATCCCAACACTTGTAACGCCAGCGATTGCTCCCAATTCATTCAATCCAATGCTTCCTGGCCTATATAAAGTCATCGCTGGACTGTCTGTACCTATAATCATAATACCGCCTTGTGTACCGGATACCACTGCGTCGTTGCGTACATCTACAGTCAATCTTGCAATGGGATTCGTAGTACCAATACCAACACGCTGATCTGCATCTATTGCTAATGAGGTTTTGCTTGTGGTAGTAAGCTCTGCGTACGCACCATACGGCGCAGGGTAATAGGTATCGATTTGTATGGTTTCGGTAGTCTGGGCAAAACAAGGAATAAGCAAAGCTATAAAAAAGAATACTGTTAAAGAACTTATTCGCGTGTAAAACATTCTTCCCCTCCTTATTCAAGACGAGGCTTAGCCTCGCAAGTGAGGGTCAGGTTTTGAATTTTGATTCCTGCTTATTTTCTGTTTATCGGCCTGTGTAATGACACTGTCAAAATTCAAGACCTGACCCCTCTATCACTCACCGAAGCTCAGCTTTGCTATCAGGACAACCCTACAATATTCCCCTTCTTGTCAATATCAATGCGTAAAAGTGCCGGCTGCGAAGGAAGACCAGGCATAGTTTGCATCTTGCCGCACAGCGGGTATATAAAGCCTGCCCCCACTGACGCACGGACATCACGAACAGGTAAAATAAAATCACGAGGCCTGCCTTTTAAAGTAGGGTCATGGGATAAAGATAAATGGGTCTTTGCCATACATATAGGAAGGTTTCCATAGCCACGCGCAGTGTATTTGGCTAACTTTTCTTCGGCTATCGGCTCATAAGAGACGTCTTTTGCCCCATACACTTGAGTGGCAATAGCCTTAATCTTATCCTTAATCGGAATATCTAGCGGATACAGGAATTTGAAATGATTTTTTTCTTTTGTAGCGCTTACCACTGCCTTGGCAAGCTCAATAGCCCCTTTTCCCCCTTTTGCCCAGACCTCACTCACCAAGCAATCAGTAGCCCCCGCGGCAATGGCTCTCTTTCTCACCAAAGCAACTTCTTTGTCCGTATCAGTCTTAAAGCGGTTTAATGCCACAATGCATGGAAGCCCGAATAAACGCACATTTTCAATCTGCTTTTCTAAATTACAAATCCCTTCTTCAATCGCCCTTAAATCTTCACTTATCAGGCCCTTATCCAAAGGCTTACCGGCTACCACATTAAATTTTCCCGAATGCATTTTCAGGGCGCGAATAGTCGCAACCATCACTACCGCATCGGGTTTTAATCCCGAATAACGGCACTTGATATCAAAGAATTTCTCTGCCCCAAGGTCAGTGCCAAAGCCCGCCTCAGTAACCACAAAATCCGCTAAGCGAAGCGCGATCTGATCCGCTAAAATCGAGCTGTTGCCATGGGCAATATTGCCAAATGGCCCGGCATGCATCAAAACCGGCGTATGCTCCATAGTCTGGATAAGGTTTGGCTTTATCGCATCTTTAAGCAATACGCACATACTGCCAGCAACCTTCAAATCCTCAAGCGTAACAGGTTTTCCGTTTACGTCTTCGGCGACAACCATTCTCCCTAAACGCTTGCGTAAATCCTGTAAGCTAGTGGTAAGCGCCAGGATTGCCATTACCTCTGAGGCAACGGTGATATCAAAACCTGTATCCCTGGGGCAGCCGCCATCCTTGCCGCCTAAGCCGACAGTAATATTGCGCAGAAACCTGTCTGAAACATCCACTACCCTTCTTAAGGTAATACTTTCAGGCTTTATCTGCAGGGGATTCCCTTTACAAAGCGTATTATCTAAATGTGCCGCGGCCAGATTATTGGCTAGGCCTACCGCGTGGATATCGCCGGTAAAATGAAGATTAATATCCTCCATAGGAATAATTTGCGAATACCCTCCGCCGCTTGCTCCGCCCTTTATTCCAAAAACAGGCCCTAATGACGGCTGGCGCAGGCAGGCAATAGTTTTTTTACCAATACTGTTTAACGCCATTGATAAGCCGATGGTGCTGATAGTCTTTCCTTCGCCTAAGGGCGTCGGGGTTATGGCGGTCACCAGCACATATTTGCCTAACTGCCGATTCTTAATCCGTTTTAAAATGGATAAGTCTATTTTGGCTTTATAATTACCATATAATTCCAACTCATTTTCTTTAATACCTATGGATTTTGCGATTTTGCTTATTTTATAAGGCTTAACTTTACGGGCTATTTCTAAATTGGTCAACACGTTCTGATTCCTCCTCTTTTCTATACAGACAATACGCTATGTGTATTACTTTAATAAATAGGGAAATGGGTGGCCCCGCCGCAGGCGGGGACAGGATGCTCTGTCCCTGCGTTTTCAATAACTGTAATTACACTCAAGCTCAAAGGCATTCTTAATCAATTCAAATTGAGATTGCTTGTTGGTATCTTTAAGTACCGATAACACATCAAAACGGCAGCTTTGATTCATGAGCTGCCTCTCTTTTATATAACTTAGCGCCGATTGGGAAATTTTGTGCTGCTTATGCCTGTCCACTGCTTCTTTAGGCAGGCCATGCCCGCAGGATGAGCGCGATTTTACTTCCACAAAACACATGGTGCGTTTATCAGTAGCAATTATATCTATTTCGCCGAACCTGCTTTTGTAATTACACTCTAAAATTTTATAGCCGTTCTTTTCTAAATAGCCCGCGGCCATAGATTCAGAAGATTTTCCAAGGTCTATTTTATACCTGCTCATAGGACTCCAGGCCATGGCAATGAAAACTCTGCCTATGGATAGGTGACGGCCCTCTCGTACGCAAGGCTTCCAGATGGCCTTTTGTGCCATAGCCTTTATGTTGGCGAAAGCCATACTCCGGCCACTTACCATGGTACAAAGACATAATTCTATCTCTGGTGACTTTGGCGATAATAGAGGCACAGGCAATAGAAAGGCTTTTCGCATCGCCCCCAATGATGGTTTGGCTGGGCAGGCTAAGAGCTAAAGGCGTATTCCCATCAATTAAAACAAAATCCGGCTGAGGGCGTAAAAAAGAAAGCGCCTTCACCATGCTCAGGCGCGTTGCCTCCAAAATATTTATTTTATCTATTACCTTTTCGTTAACAATACCAAGGCTGATAAATGCCTTTTCCCTGATTTCAACTGCCGCTTTCTCGCGCTGGCCTGGGGTTAAACGCTTGGAATCATCAATCCTGTTTTCAAAATCATAGCTTTTTAAAATTACCGCGGCCGATACTACAGGGCCTGCCAGGGGGCCGCGGCCTGCCTCATCCACGCCGGCAATTATTTTATAGCCTCGAGATTCGTACTTGTGTTCATAGTCAAGCATTATTTGATGATGGTAACACTCGCGCCTAAATTAGATCGTAGGGGCAGACCCGCGCCTGCCAGCAAGGCAGGCGTCTGCCCCTTATTATCATTTATTTCAATGGAATATTGTTTGGGCGGACACATAGGCCCGCCCCTACTTACGCCTTCATCTTCGCCGCTACCGCGGATTCTATCTTGGCTTCCTTGCCGATTTTGCCTCTTAAATAGTAAAGCTTGGCACGATTAACCTTGCCGCTGTGGGTAACCTTGATACTTTCAATTGCCGGTGAATAAAGGGGAAAAACCCTTTCAATACCCTCGCCAAAAGAAACCTTGCGCACCGTAAAGGTAATTCTTGCCCCTGAGCCGTTTTTAGCGATAACTACTCCCTCAAAAGGATGCAGCCTTACCTTATCCCCTTCAGGAATTCTGGTCATAATTTTTACCGTATCGCCGATATTAAAGCTCGGCATCTCTTTTTTTGCCTGTTCTCCTTCAATGAGTTTTATTTTACTATTCATTTTTCCTCACTCCATTCTTTCGTTGTTTTCCTATTATTAATAAATCCGGCCTCTTTTTCCTGGTTACAGCAAGCGCCTGATTCCTCCTCCAGGCTTCAATTTTCTTATGGTCGCCTGATAAAAGTATTTCAGGAGCTTCCATGCCCCTAAAATCCGCGGGGCGAGTATACTGGGGATATTCTAACAGGTTATTGCTAAAAGATTCCAGAATGCTTGAATCTTTATGGCCCAAAACTCCAGGAATAAGCCTTGCTACGGCATCTACTAATACCATAGCGGCAAGTTCCCCTCCTGTCAAGATATAATCACCGATTGAGATTTCTTCATCCGCCAACCGCGTACGCACCCGCTCATCAACCCCCTCATACCGCCCACAGATCAAAATAAGATGCCGGTATTTTGATAATTTACTGGCTAATTTTTGGTTTAACGTCTTTCCTTGCGGACAAAGCAATATCGTTTTAGTCGCCTTTCGCCCCTCGTCCTTCGCCCCTCGTATCTGTTCCACCGCCCGAAAGACCGGCTCTGCCATCATCACCATTCCCGGGCCGCCGCCAAAAGGCCTGTCATCAACCTTTTTATGCTTATCAAGCGTATAGTCGCGTAAATCATGCACCCTTATGTGTAATTTTTCTTTTTTTTGAGCTATCCCTAAAATAGAAGCGTCAATATAAGGCTTAAAAACTTCGGGGAAAATAGTAATAATGTCAATGAGCATGCGCCCTCGCTTCCTGCCTGCCCACGGCTTCGCCGCGAGGCGAGCCGGCAGGTAGGCACACGGAAAATAACAGATTCCGCCGAAGGCGAATCAGCCTGCGGCTGAAATAGATTACAGGCAACAAATCATAACAAAAGATAGTTTTCTCTGATCTATGACTCATATGCCTGGCTCATGCTAAAATCTCTTAGCCTGTTCTCTTTAATTGCCAACCTGATGCTTTTTAAAAACCTATTATAAAAGTAGATATTGTGAAACGAAACCAGCCTTAATCCTAAAATTTCTTCTACATTAAAAAGGTGCCTAAGATACGAGCGGCTGAAATGTTTGCAGGTATAGCAATCACAGGCGCTATCTAAAGGTTTCAGGTCCTGGGCATACAGGCCGTTACGTATGACTACCTTACCCTCCGAGGTAAACGCCGTTCCATTTCTTCCGTAACGGGTAGGGATAACGCAATCAAACATATCCATGCCTAGCTTGACTGCTTCAAGAATATCTTCCGGCGTCCCGACTCCCATCAAATAACGCGCGCAATGTTCGGGCAAGAGCCCGACCGTTAAAAAAATTGTATTATACCTCAAATCTTTCGGTTCGCCAACAGATAATCCTCCTAAGGCATAACCGTCAAAACCGATTTCCACAATCTCCTCCGCGGATTGTTTTCGCAAATCTTCATAGGTTGCCCCCTGCACGATACCAAACAATAACTGACGATGGACGCAGGACGCGGGACGATGGACGAGTTTTGAGCGGCGGGCCCAATAGGTTGTCCTGTCCAGCGCTGTTTTCGCGTATTTCTTTTCACAAGGGTAATGCACGCATTCATCAAGCGGCATCATAATATCCGAGCCAAGCGTATTTTCAATCTCAAGCACCTTCTCGGGCGTCAGGAAATGGCGCGAGCCGTCAAGGTGCGACTGAAATTCAACCCCCTCATCTTTTATCTTACGAAAACCGGCTAAACTGAAAATCTGATAGCCGCCGCTGTCGGTAAGGATAGGCCTATCCCAGGAAATAAACTTATGCAAACCTCCGGCATTTTTAATTATCTCCAGGCCCGGCCGTAAATACAAATGATAGGCATTGCCTAAAATAATCTGGCTCTCTGCCTCCATGAGTTCTTTTGGCGACAATGCCTTCACTGAGCCTTGCGTACCCACAGGCATAAAGGTGGGCGTCTCAATCTCGCCATGGGCGGTTTTTAGCAGCCCTAAGCGCGCTTTTGTTGAAATATCCTGATGAATAAGTGTAAAAGGCATAAATAATCAGTAAACTGTTACATTGCTAAACTGTTAAACGGTTACGATGTTTTTCAATAGATAGCAATTTAACAATTTGACAATTTAACAGTTTTTAGTAATTCATACTATAAGCATCGCATCCCCATAGCTGTAAAACCTGTATTTTTCCTTAATTGCCTCGTTATAGGCTTTCATTATCAAATCTCTCCCCGCGAAAGCGCACACCAGTATAAAAAGCGTAGTCTTGGGAAGATGAAAATTGGTGACAAGAGCGTCTACCATTTTAAATTGATAGCCGGGATAAATAAAGAGGTTGGTATACCCTTGGGACGATGGACGATGGACGATGGACGATGGAGATTTGGCGGCTAATTCTGCCGCTGTTTCTAAAACCCTTGTCGTCGTGGTTCCTACGGCAAAAATCCTCTTTCCATTCTTTTTAGCCTGAGCTATTGCCTGTAATGTTTTCTTTGAAATATGAAAGGCTTCTTTTTCCATTACATGCTCTTGTATGTTTTCGCACTTTACCGGCTTAAAAGTACCCAAACCAACATGAAGGGTTACAGAATCAATCCTTACCTTCTTTTTTCGGATACGCTCTAATATCGTTTTGGTAAAATGTAATCCCGCGGTCGGGCTGGCAATGGCACCGGGCTTCTTAGCATAGACTGTCTGATAGGAAAGAATATCCAGCTTCTGGGGCTGCCTTTTAATATAGGGCGGCAGGGGCATGACGCCTATTGCCTCTACTATCTTTGAAGAGATATTCTTATTAAATTCAATTACCTTTTCATCTATGACCCTGGCCTTGAGGATTCCATTAACGCCAAGCCCAGCCGGGGCGTTAAATAAAACTTCCTGCCCTGTTTTTAAATTCGGCTTTATTAATGCCCTAAAGCTTCGGGGCGATAACCTCTCAGACAACAAGACATCCACCTTCCCCAAGGTATCCTTTTTAACACCTAAGAAACGAACCGGCACTACCTTGGTATTATTTACCACCACAATATCATGAGGCCCTACATACTCTGCGAAATCACTAAAAATCCGGTGGCTAACCGCGTTACTTTTACGGTCAATCACCATCAGCCGGCAGCTATCACGCTTTTTAAGCGGGTACTGGGCGATAAGTTCCTTAGGTAAAGAATAATCAAAATCTGAAAGCTTCATGATTTCCCTGCTGTTTTCTAAAACGCTCTAATGCCTCAAAATTTTTCTTTGCCAAATCAAACTCAGGAGCGATTGACAACGCCTTCTGGTAGTGCTCATAGGCCTCATCAAGCCTGCCCAGCGCAACGTAGGTATTCGCCAAATTGTAATACGCTCCCGCGTACGAAGGGTTTAAGGCTATTGTCCTCTTAAACTCCTCTGCGGCTAAATCATGTTTACCCAGATTCGCGTACGCGCCCCCTAAGCTATTATGCGACATATAGGTGCCAGGAAACGCCACGGTATTGGCATAATAAAGCGTAAACTCATTTTTATAGTCTTGATTCCTTACCATGGTCCGGAAAAAGAAAAAAAAGAAAATAAAAGAAACTATCGCTATAGTTACTTTTAAAGGCGCCTTATCCAAAAGAGCGCCTAGCGCTAAACAAAAACCCGCCAGTGGTAAATAAAGATAGCGTTCGGCAACCAAGGAATTTGTATTAATAATATTGACACACGGCACAAGTGTTATAAAAACCCAAAGGATGCCCAAGAAAAAAGCCCGCGCGCTATGACGGTACCTAAAGGCACACATGATAAGCATAACAATAACCGCCATAGACACAAATGCCATAAGATTATACTGTTCTAAACTCTTGTCATAATCAAACCCTATAGCGTGGTACCAACCTAATTTAAGCGGAAAAAGCGCTAAGGCTAAATAATACGCTACTACTCTGCTTACGCTAGCGATACGCCCAACGGTAGGCCAAATCTCTGTCTGCCCAGAAAGGCCGAATACCGCTATTCTATGCAAGAGGGTTTTGTATACAAATGGAACGCATAAGAGCAGTATCACTAAGAAAAAGAGGAATTTTCTTCTGTCTTTGGCGCAGGCATAGGATACAAAAGGAAACCCCAAAGCCCCCACCTGCACCGAGAGGCTTAATAAAAAACTTATACCGGAAAACACCAGCCGCTTTTGTAGCAGGAGCCCCAGAAGAAAAAAAAGCGTCATCTCGGCATAGGGTTTACCCGATATCCATGAAACTACCTGGGTATTCACAGGATGTACGGCAAATAAAAGCGCTGTGATAAACGCCAATTTCTCTTTTGAAAATAATGAAACCACGACAAAAAACATGAGTACTGTATTTACCGTATGCAACACTACGCTTACAAGATGGTAGCCAAATGGTTTTAATCCGAACAATCTCCAGCAGAGCGCGTTGATAAAATGAGTTACTTCAAAACTTCCCTTGAATAAAGGCGGCGCCTTTCGTGAAAACTCAAGCATGAGCGCTCTGTCATCAGAAATAAAATCACCCTTTAAGCTATTGGCGTAAGCGCCTAATGTTACCAAAACCAATAGTAAAACAGCCAAAAACTTACCCTTCACTTAAAATCTCCTCAATCCAAACCCGCATTGGAAACTTGTTCCAATGCGGGTTTGGAAAATTCTTTAAACAGCTATCTTTCAATAACCCAAGCTCAATTCTCATTCTCACAGGTGGCTCGGCCATCAAAAAAACCTTTAAACCTGTGAGGTTCTCGCGATGTAAGGGATTATTCCGCCTTACCGATCTGGGAACCGGGAAAATAGTGGCTTAAGATTTGTGTATACGTATAGCCTTCTTTTGCCATAGCATACATTCCCCACTGGCATAAACCTACTCCATGGCCCCATCCCAAACCCTTGATAAAGGCAGTGTTATTTATAATGGTTATAGTGAAGGTGGCGCTGCGGATTATATTGGGACCTAACACCTGCCTGAAATCCTTCCCCGAAATCTCAGCATACGAGTCTTTCCCTTTAAACAATACTCTCATTACTCTCCCAGAGCTATTACGCGTCATAATTTCAATATCTTGGATATCCTCAGGACAGCTATAGCCTTTTTCAAGAAGTTTTTGCCGTATGAATGCTACGGATATTTCTTTTTCCCAGGAAAAATGCGGTGATGCTTTACAAAAGCCGCAAGGAATGCCTTTTAACGGCGCGAGATCGATTTTCCAAAGCTGGCTGGCATCTTCTGTAGCACCCCCGCAGGTTGCATGATAAAAAGCGGGAAAAACCTTGCCTTGAAATATCAGAATTCTTCCTTTGGTTAAGTCTACCGCCCGGTTCGTTCTCCAGCGTTCTGAGCTTCTCCCTCCGTAAACTTGGGAATAAATATCATCCGTTACATCAAAATCCTTGTCTTTGGGGAACTGTTGTTGGTAAAGGGCATAAGTCCTGGCAATAATACTCTGCGCCTTGAGGGCATCCATGGGCCACCACGGCGCAATTTCTTTGCAGAGAATTCCTTTCACATAATCCTCTATTCCCAGTTCATTGGTGATAAGGACACCCTCTTTGCTTTTGCGGATAAGGTTAATCTTACCTCTATATATCCGGTTATTTATGTAAATAGAGGTGCCTTTTAAAGGTACAATCTGAACCCTGGAAGCTGATAAGGTGAAGCTGGGAGCGGCAATTTTATCCGCTCGCACCATGGCCTTCTGTTTCTTGAGGCCCTTCCCCTTGCGAATCAAACGGTTACTGGGAAACTCACGCATCTCATAACTTCCCTTAATTCTTATATAAAAATTAGTTGCCTCCTGCGCTATCGCGACCCGTATCGTTTTCTCCTGTGCCGCAAAAGAAAAGGAAAAAGAAGATAGAAGACAGAAGAGAGAAGATAGAAGAAAAATTATTTTTTTGGCCATATCCAGAGAATAAACGAAAAGATGAGGCTGATAAGAAGGCTGGTTGCAAGAGGAAAGTAAAAGGTGAAATTTCTCTTCTGGAGGTATATATCTCCTGGCAATTTACCCAAAAAGGGAATTTTATGCAGGACTGTTAAAAATACTCCCACAATAATGAGCATAAGCCCACACAAAATTAAAGCCTTTCCTAAGCCGCCAAAGCCTACCATTATTTCACCTTCATATAATACGTGTACGCAGCCTTGTTACATGCGGGGATTAGGTGATTAGGGGATCGGGATTTGGGGATTAGGGTATCAGGATATTGGGAACAAAATCCCGTGCTTTCCCCTAATTCCCCAGTCTCCTAATCTCCTCCCGACTAAGGCGGGATCCCGCCTCATCAAAGACTATAGCGGGAAAATCCTAATTTCCTAATACCCCGATATCCGCTTTTAACATGTCGCTACCTCACTTTAATTCGGGGTAAAGCGGAAATTGCTTAGTAAAGGCACAGGCCTCTTTTTTTATTCTTAAGGAGCGCGCTATTTCTTTCTTCCAGAGAACACTTACAGCCGCAGTATTTCTGGCAATAGATACCCATTGCCCTTGCCTTAGCGTGAGCCTCGCGGAATCCCGGACGGAAATCGCGATACAAAAACCCTACCCCGTATTTTTGCGCAACAGCTTCGCCTATGGTATGTATCGCCTCAATGTCCTGATACGGACTTACTAAAAGCGCTGTGCTAAAATGCGTAAAGTTATTTTCTTTAGCAAAAGAAGCAGTTGCTATCAGGCGAATATCCCAACACTGTAAACAGCGCCGGGGGCTTTCTTTTTCGGTTACCGCCGTGGCATATTCTAAAGGGGCATAACCAGCCACATGGGCAGGAACTCCTTGTGTATCGGCAAAATCAAGAAATACCTGTTTTCTCTTGATAAACTCCTCTTCGGGATAAATATTAGGATTATAAAAATACGCTTCGACGCTAAAACCTTCCTGGCGCAATACTTCAAGGGGATAAATCAGGCAGGGGGCGCAACAGACGTGTAATAATATCTTCACTTAAACATTTATAAGCTATCGGCTTTCAGCCACCGGATATCAGCTAAGAAATCAATCGCTGACAGCCGACAGCTGAAAGCTGAGAACTGAAGGCTTAAAATAGCTCTTTCCGCTTTCGAGGAAAACCTAAATGTTCAAAAGCAAGCTCCATCGCTTCTCTTCCTCGGGAGGTGCGTTTCAAGAAACCTGATTTTAAAAGATAGGGCTCAACCGCGTCTACGAGCGTATCTACTTCTTCGTTTAAGGTTGCCGCTAAAGACTCAATCCCTACCGGCCCACCGCTATATTTTTCTATAATTGCCCTGATGACTTTACGGTCAACATCATCCAAACCCATCGTATCAATACCGAGATTATCCAAGGCTTTAGCCGCGCACGTGCTATCAATTACCTTTATCTTCTGTACCTGCGCATAGTCACGCGCCCGGCGCAAGAGCCGATTCGCAATACGAGGAGTGCCCCTTGAACGGCCCGCGATACATAAAGCACCATCCTCATTCATTTCCATCCCCAGAATCTTCGCGGAATTCTTAATAATCCTGGCTAAGTCTGTAACCATATAAAAATCAAGATGATATAACAGGCCAAACCTGCCCCGCAGCGGTGAGCTAAGCAGCCCTTGCCTGGTTGTCGCGCCGATTAAGGTAAAAGGCTTAAGGTTAAATTTTATGGTTTTGGCGTAGGGGCCTTTATCAATCACAAAATCTATCTGAAAATTCTCCATTGCCGGATATAAAAATTCTTCAACCACCTTAGAAAGCCGGTGTATCTCATCGATAAAAAGGATATCCCCTTTTTCGAGGTTCGTTAAAATTCCAATCAAATCCCCTGCGCGTTCAATCGCCGGGCCTGAAGTAGCCGTAATCTTACCGCTCATTTCATGGGCAATAATATGCGCCAGAGAAGTTTTCCCTAATCCGGGAGGGCCATCAAACAATATATGCTCAAGAGGTTCATTTCTTTCTCTGGCTGCGGTTATGGCAATCCGTACGTTATCAACCAATTCTTTTTGGCCTACAAAATCAGTCAACTGCCCCGGCCGCAGCGATAGGTTTAAAACCAAATCTTCGTCGGTCTCCTGCGTCTTTATGAGTTCCTTACGGCGCGGGGCCTGGTTATTTACCAAAACTGGTTTATACGCTTCTTTCATACGCTGCTATCTTTTCCTGATTACGCATTACCTGAATTTCCCCAAAAAGCTCTTTCTGCACAATCACTACCTCTTTAAGGCGGATCAACTCTAAAATTGCCAAGAATGTTACCACCACCTCAAAGGTATTGCGGGACCTTGTAAAAAGATTTCCTACCGAAAGGCTTGGCTCATTCAATAACAGATGAAGCAGGTCATGTATTTTTTCTTCAACCGTAAATTCATCCTTGATTACTTCATATAACAATTCCTTGGGAATTTCTTTCATTGCCTTGGAGAAGGCGGCAATCAAATCAAAAAGGCTTGCCTCGAAATATACTTCCTGGCTCTCTTTCTCACTTGCCGGTGCGCGGGTAAAAACATTCTGGCGCAGAAGCTCTTTTTGGCGTAAAACGCCGGCGGCTTCCTTAAATTTTTGGTATTCCAGCAGCTTTTTTACAAGCTCGGAGCGGGGGTCAGGCTCTTCCTGCTCTGCTTCCTGGCTAGGCTCGGGAGGAAGCAGCATCTTTGATTTAACATGAATGAGTGTTGATGCCATCACTAAAAATTCACCGGCAATATTCAAATCTAAAAGGCGCATAAGCTCCAGGTATTGCAAATACTGCTCGGTAACCTTGGCTATAGGAATATCGCAGATATTCAAGTGGTCTTTTTTCACCAAATATAAAAGCAGGTCTAACGGGCCCTCAAATAATTCTAATTTTACCTTATAGCTCATCGTAATCCCAGTAGCTCCTTAACCTCAGCAATAGTCGAAGCCGCAACCTCGTGCGCTTCATTTTTTCCTTTTTCAAGTATCTTAGTAATTGCGCCCCTGTTTTTAGAAAACTCATTTCTCTTTGCCTGGAGAGGTGCCAGATACTCAACAACGATACGGGCTAATTCTTTTTTGCAATCGGTACAGCCGATTTCGCTCCTACGGCAGGAGACATCAATTTCTTTCTTTCGCTCTGGCGCGAAAATCGCATAGTAACTATGCACATTGCATGTATCAGGATGCCCCGGATCAGCGCGTTTTATCCTCAAAGGGTCAGTAAACATACTTTGTATTTTTTTGGCAATTTCATGTGGCTGGTCTGAAAGAGCAATATAATTATCATAGCTTTTGCTCATTTTTCTGCCATCCGTGCCTAAGATACGCGCTGATTGGGTAAGCAATGCTTGAGGCTCAGGGAACACCTCTTTTTTATAAAGGCTGTTAAACCTGCGAGAGATTTCCCGTGTCAGTTCAAGATGCGGCAGCTGATCCTCTCCTACCGGAACACTATGCGCCTTATACAAAAGGATATCCGCGGCCTGTAATACAGGATACCCGAGAAACCCATAGGTGCTTAAATCGCGGTTAGTAACTTCCCTCAACTGCTCCTTGTAGGTAGGGCACCTTTCCAGCCAGCCCAGAGGAGTAATAAGAGAAAGCGCCATGTACAGCTCTAAGTGTTCCTTAATATGGGTCTGGATAAAAATGTGGGCTTTCTCCGGCGAAATACCGCAGGCAAGCCAATCAACAACGTTATCAACAATGGTTTCCTGCAGCCCCTGGGGCTTTTCATATTCCGACATAAGGGCATGCCAATCAGCAACCATAAAGAAGCACTCATATTCGTCCTGAAGCTTCTTCCAATTTTCTAACACCCCAAATAAATGGCCCAGATGGAGCTTCCCCGTGGGCCGCATGCCGCTGAGTATTCGTTTCATCACCGTCATTAAATTGTCAAACTGTTACACTGCTAAATTGCTTTAAGCAAGGCAACAATGTAACAGTTTAGCAGTTTAGCAATGTAGCAGTTTTCTTATAATTTACGGGCTATCTTCTCCACGTCGTAGGCTTCAATACTATCCCCTGCCATGATACCGCTAAAACCTGCCAACGATACTCCGCATTCCATGCCTTCAGTAACCTCACGCACATCATCCTTAAAACGCTTTAACGACTGGATTGTGCCCTCATGTATCAGGCCTCCATTACGAACAAGGCTTATCTTTGCCGAACGTGTAATCTTTCCTTTTTCAACATAACAGCCGGCGATAACCCCTGACTTGCTTAAGGTAAATACCTGACGCACCACTATGCGCCCCAGGAATACTTTTTTGAGTTTTGGCTCTAATAAACCTTCTAACGCGGTCTTTATATCATTGACCAACTCATAGATAACGTTATAGGTGCGGATATCAACCCCTGTTTTATTGGCTTCCTGTTTTGAACGCTCATCGGTATCAACGTGAAACCCTAAAATAATGGCACCCGATGCTTCAGCCAAAATCACATCAGAAACATTAATACTGCCTATACCCTGATGAATAATATTGAGCCGCACCTCGCTCGTGGTAAATTTCTTGAATGTTTCATTAATGGCCTCTAAAGAACCGGCAACATCGGCTTTAAGAATAACCTTTAATTCTTTAATCTTTCCTTCCTTAATCTGATTGGAAAGGTCTTCTAAGGACATCATCTGTAACGGCCTAAGGTCTTTCTCCCGCAGCAGATCCTTGCGTTTCCCTGCCAGTTCTTTTGCTTTTTTTTCGTCAGAAAGGGCAAAAAACCGCTCTCCTGCCTCGGGCAATCCGGATAATCCTAATATCTCAACCGGCATGGAAGGAAGGGCCTCGGTAATATGCTTGCCATACTCATTAAACATCGCGCGCACCTTGGCAAAATAGGGGCCGACAATAATCGCGTCCTGCGGTTTTAAAGTCCCGTTTTGCACTAAAAGCGTCACTACGGTACCTCTGCCCTCGCTGATTTTTGCCTCAAGCACCACCCCGCTTGCTAAGGCAGTAGGGTCGGCCTTCAATTCCAACATCTCTGCTTCTAAAATAATCATTCCCAGTAAATCATCTATCCCCTGGCCCGTTTTAGCGGAAACTCCAACGGTAATCGTTTTTCCTCCCCAATCCTCAGGAGTAAACCCTAATTCAGAAAGTTGTTTCTTGACCTGGTCACTATTCGCCTGGGGCTTATCAATTTTATTTATCGCAACCACAATCGTTGCCTTGGCATCCTTAGCATGGTCAATTGCCTCGATGGTCTGCGGCATAATCCCGTCATCTGCGGCAACCACGATAACGACAATATCCGTTATCAGAGCGCCACGCGCGCGCATTGCCGTAAATGCTTCATGGCCGGGAGTATCCAGAAAAGTAATTTTACCCTGCGAAAGGCTTACTGAATATGCCCCGATATGCTGGGTAATTCCCCCATATTCCGATTCGGCAACCTTAGACTCGCGGATTGCGTCTAACAGCGATGTCTTTCCATGGTCAACATGCCCCATGAAAGTAACAATGGGCGGGCGAGCCTTTAATTTCGAGATGTCTTGCGCTTCGTGCTCTTTAAAGAGAAGCTCCTCCTCCGTGGGCTTTCGTTTAATTTCATAACCATAGTCTAAGGCTATTTTCTTAGCTACCTCTTCATTGAGAGGAAAATTAAGGTGAGCGATAACCTTAAGGTCGAGCAGTTTCTTGATAATCACGACCGGTTTTTCATTTAAACCTACCGCCAGATCCTTCAAGGCTATAGGAAAATTTGCCTCTATAATTTTCATCTCTTTGACAGGAGCAGCCAGAGGGATCGCCACTTCCGGCTCTTTTTTAACTATGGAAGGCGGCTCCAAAGACACTTTCTTTTGCACTGTTTCCGGTTTCTTTTCTGGCGCGGCGATTTTTTTCTCTTCATGAATTGCTACAGGCTTCTTCTCTGCAACAGGAGGAACAGTTTTTATTTCTTCCTGAGGCCTAGGCAGAAGAGCGGGGCTTTTAAGTACAGGCTTTTCTATTGCTTCCTTAAGGATATGCGCTTTAGCCTGCGGTTTTTTAATTACAGCCTTCTTCTTTGGTATCGCTATCGGCTTTTGAGCCTTACTTACTTTTGGTGTTTTTTCTATCTTTTGCTTTGCAGCTGTCTTCACAGAAACGGATGCTTTTGTCTTCTTTGCTGCAGCCTGCGCCCGTTTAGAGGCTGCGGCTTCAATTTCCGGTTGTTTCGTAGTTTTGGTTTTGACGCTTTTTATCGGCATATGTTTATTCCTTGCTTTGTGTAACTAATTCTTTGGCCTGTTCAATAAGCTTTTTCGCTTTAATTTTACCAATGCCTTTAACCTCAGATAAGGCTTCTACCGAAGCATTGGCCATTGATTCTATATCAGAAAACCCCGCTTCGATAAGCGAGCTCTTCGTTTTTTCTCCGACACCACTAAGCTGGTCTAAAGAAAAGGGGGTTTCCTTAAGTTCTTTCTGCTCCTTTTTCTTAGCCTCAGGTTCAGGGGTTGCCTCTACAAGCGTTTCTTTTGTCCTGATATCTAATTCCCATCCTACCAATCGGCTTGCGAGGCGTACATTCTGGCCGTGTTTACCAATAGCCAAAGAAAGCTGGTCCTGATTCACAATAACGAGAGCTTTCTTATTTTCCTTATCAAGCCGTATTTCCGAGATTTCAGCCGGCTTGAGGCTTTCGGCGATAAACGTATGGATATCCTCGCTGTAGCGCACAATATCGATACGCTCGCCATGAAGTTCGGTAACAATATTCTTCACCCGCGCACCCCGCATCCCAACGCACGAGCCTACGGAATCAATTTTCTCATCTCGTGACCAGACGGCTATTTTTGTCCGCTCACCGGGTGAGCGCGCGATAGAACGAATTTCAAGGATTCCTTCATAGATCTCAGGCACCTCCAGCGTAAAAAGTTTTTTCACAAAATTAGGATGTGCCCGGGAAAGGATAATCTGAGGGCCTTTAGCATCCCGCTTTACTTCGCACAGATACGCGCTGATCCGCTGGCCCTGGCGAAACTGCTCTGACGGTATCTGTCCACTTTTCGGAACCAGCCCTTCCGCCTTTCCCATAAGGTCTACAATCATATTTCCTTTTTCAAAACGATAGACCGTACCATTGATAATTTCCCCCACCTTTGCGTTAAACTCATTAAAAACCACATCTTTTTCTGCCTCACGGATCTTTTGAATGATCACTTGTTTAGCAGTTGAAGCGGCAATCCTTCCAAAATCCTGGGACTGGATCTCTTCATCTCCGGCAAAGGCCTTGATTTTACCCGTTTGCCTATCCAAGGTAACCTTAACCTCAACGCCGGGCTTTAGCTCAACGATCCTTTTTACCGCGCTGACTAACGCTAATTCTACCGCTTCAATAAGGATATCTTTTTTAATACCCTTTTCTCGCTCCATATGCTCTAATACCGCTAATAATTCTCCATTCATTTAATCACCTGCTTTGCTTTCTTAATGTTAGTAAGAGATATCTTACCTATCTGGTTATTCTGTTTTATAAATACAACGCTATTCTCAACCTTGTCTACTACTGCTTCTATTTCAAGTTTTCCACCAATCGGCTCATGTAAAAAAAATTTCACTCTCCTTCCACGCGCTCGCAAAAAATCTTTTTCTGTATCAAGAGGCCTGTCTATTCCGGGAGAGGATACCTCAAGGCTATACTTACCCTCAAGGATAGCATCTCCATCCAAAAGCTCTCCAATATATTTATTGAGTTTACCGCATTCAAAAAGGCTTATGCCGCCTTTAGCCTTATCAACAAGAAATCGTATAATTAACCCGCCCTTCGTTTTTGAGAAATTGAGCGCTACGACTTCATAACCCATAGCCTCTAAGGGGACGACAGCAAGCTCTTTAATTTTGTGTAAAATATCTTCGCTGGGCGTATCGCTTACAGTATTCATTGCACTGCTTATTTTTCAAAAGCCTTATGAACAAGCCGCACTCACCGCAATAGACTGACACTCTTGCTGCGAAAAGCATAATGTTTCCCTAACAACAATCAAACAAATCTAAAACTTAATAGCTCTATGAAGCCTTGAGATACAATCGCCATGCCTTCACTCCCTTAAGAACTTGAGAATTGCATGAGCTACCCCTTCTATGGGAATGGCACAAATACTCTTATCGTGCCTCTTTTGAAGCTCTACGGTGTTCTGGCTTAAGGTTTTTGTCCCGATAATAATCCTTACGGGAATACCAATAAGATCCGCGTCTTTAAATTTTACCCCTGAACGTTCATCCCTATCATCCAAAAGCACATTTACTCCTGATGTGGATAGCTGTCGGTATATATCAAAAGCCACTTTCTTTGATTCTGTATGCGTAATATTAAGCGGCAAAATCGCTACATCAAAAGGTGTAATCCCCGAAGGCCAGATAATGCCGTCGGCATCATGGTTGGTTTCAATAATAGCGGCAAGCGCGCGCGAAACTCCTATACCGTAGCAGCCCATAACGATAGGCTTGCGAGCGCCTTTTTCATCGGTAAAAAGCGCCGACAGGGTATGTGAATACTTTGTCCCCAGTTTAAAAATATGGCCTATCTCTATCGCCTTTTTCTCATGCATGTGCGCGCCGCATTGAGGGCACAACGCTATTTTCAAGGTAGTCGCGTATCCACACGTGCCGCAGAGAGACACCGTATCCTCTCCCGACTCAGCCAAAACCATAAATTCATGAGAACCGCTGCCGCCCATCACGCCGGTATCTGCTTCAATAATCACACAATTCAACGATAACCGCTTAAAGATAGCCACGTACGCATCATACATCAGCTTATAATTAAGCTCCATGCCATTTTCGTCTAAGTCGAAACTGTAGGCGTCTTTCATGATAAATTCACAGCTTCGAACCAAGCCAAAACGCGGCCTAATTTCATCCCGGAACTTGGTCTGGATTTGATACAAAATAAGAGGCAGCTGTTTATAAGAATTTACCTGATGCGAAACTAAATCGGTGATAACCTCTTCATGGGTAGGGCCAAGGCACATTTTTCTGCCGCGCCGATCGGTAAAGCGCACCATAATCTCTTCCATCTGCGTATTTCTTCCTGAACGGTCCCATAATTCCTGGGGCTGCAAACAGGGAAGAAGCAATTCCTGCGCCCCTGCCGCGTTCATTTCCTGACGGATAATTGCCTGAATATTATTAAGCACCCGAAGCCCCGAGGGAAGGTAAGAATAGACTCCCGCAACCAACATTCGCACTAGGCCCGCTCTCAACATCAACTGGTGAGCAATAGACTCAGCTTCCTGAGGAACTTCTTTTATTGTAGGAATAAAATATTTAGACAAAAGCATCTAGTTCATGTTATGGCTTTTGAAGCCAAAAGCTGCTCGTTATCAATTTATTTCTAAATTCTCTTCGTTTCATTACGTTATCTAAGAATATACTTTTTTACGCTTAACTCTTCAGCAATCCGGAGATTACGTATTGGTATCTTTTTAAACGTATCTCTTTCAGCTCTAAAACTATAGTTGTTATCTTGTCAGTCGTGGCGGATTTTTTCCTTTAACTCTTTTGACATAGCTTTTTCCACTCCTTAATCAGTTCATTAACCGCGTCTTTACTTGCTACTTTTCTCAAGGGTTTTGCGTTTTTATACAACAATCCCTCTTTTCTTCCAAAGGCAATAGCCAAATCCGCGTCTTCGGCTTCTCCCGGGCCATTGACCACACAACCCATCACCGCCAATTTAAACGGTTTCGCGCCCTGCTGAGTGCCGAAAGCTGACAGCTTAGCTTGCAACTCATTTACTATTTTTTCTATATCCACTTCTGTCCTGCCGCAGGCAGGACAGCTGATAATCTCAGGCCCCGCGCCGCCTAAACCAAGGCTTGAGAGAATATACTGGCCAATTCTTATTTCTTCTTCCGGCCTGTCGGTTAAAGAAACTCTCAAGGTATCGCCTATACCCTGAGACAATAAAATTCCTAATGCCACCGCAGATTTTATCTTTCCCACATCAGAGAATCCGGTTGCCGTAAGCCCTAAATGCAATGGATACCCGCATTTTTCGGCCATTGCCTGATAGGCCTCTATAGTATCAAGGACATTCGAACATTTTAAAGAAACGACTATATTGTTAAAGTGTATATCCTCAAGCATCTTGACATAATCAAGCGCTGCCCTCACTAATTTCAACGCCGGCCTTAACTTAGCATTATATCTGAATATCTTTGGGATTGAGCCTGAGTTTAATCCTACACGGATAGGAATCGCGTATTCCCTGGCAAGGCTCGTGATTTCTTTTACTTCCTGCTTCTTATAAATGTTACCGGGATTTAAGCGTATCTTATCTGCCCCGGCTTTAATCGCGCAGACTGCTAATTTCCAATTAAAATGAATATCCGCGACCAAAGGGATCCGGATCGCGTTTTTGATCCTGGTAATGGCATGGGCATCTTCCTCGTCTAAAATCGCCACCCTCACGATAGCGCAGCCAACTTTTTCAAGGCTTTGTATCTGGCTAATGGCCTCGCGGTAATTCTTGGTCGGCACCTTGGCCATTGATTGAATCGCGATCGGATGGCGCGCGCCTATTGCCGTAGTGCCTATTTTTATCTCTTTTGTCTTTCTGCGCTGTATGATCATTTCAATTTACTCAAAATCCTCGTAATCTTTTCCCAGACGCCAAAATTTATTACGTCGTTCAAGAAAACAAAAACCGCTAAACATATAATGAGGCTAAATCCCACGCGATGAATTTTTTCTTCAATTTTCTGGTTGAGATGCCTGCCACGCAACTTCTCGAGCCCCAAGAAAAAAAGATGGCCGCCATCTAACACAGGAAAAGGCAAAAGGTTAAAAATACACAACGAAACACTCAAAACCGCCATCAAATGTAGCACCGCGTTTATCCCCATCTTAACCGCTTCTGAGGTAATATAAAACATCCCTAAAGGCCCTGTCACTGATTCCCGAAGCGGCATGCTCCCGGTAAACAATCTGAATAATGCCTGGACCGTTATGCTTGTTAACTCCCAAAGGCTCTTTCCCGCATACTCAAACGCTCCAAAAAAATTTTGTTTTACAAACACTGCTTCACCAATGGGAATAACGCCTATCACATTTATCCGCCGCTCTACCCCTAATATATTTTTTTTCACCTTGCTTTGAAGCCCTACGGGAAGCCTTATTTTTTCATTATTTCTTAGGATTTCCAATTCTACCTCTGATGCTCTCTTAGTGTAAATGATATTTTGTAATTCCGAGAAATACCTTACCGGCTTTCCATCAACAGAAATGATGACATCTTCCTTTACAATTCCCGCGCTCCTTGCAGGGAGCTCTGGAATAGTATCCCCTACTTTTGTGGTAAGCTGGGGATACCCAATACTATGCACCAGCCAAAAACACACAAATGCCAAGAGATAATTCAATAGCGGGCCCGCAAAAATAACTCCCGCCCTCTCAATAGGCTTACGGCTTAAGAATTCATGGGATTGGCTCTTACACTCTTCCCAGCTATCTCCGGATAACTTTACATATCCGCCAAAAGGAATAAGGCATAGGGAATATTCGGTGAAACCTTTTTTATACTTCAATAGTTTTGGCCCAAAGCCCATCGAAAAGTTTTCCACTCTTATGCCGAGTTTACGCGCCACAATAAAATGGCCAAACTCATGCACCACAATCATGATGCTTAAGATAGCAATAAATATCAGCAATGAAAACATAGCTTCCCTTTCTTATAGAGCCGGCATATCCGTTTCATGGCTCAACCACCGAACATTACGCATACACCCATACATGCCCCGCAAAGTGAAGCCTCTCGGACTTTAGGCCGAGGCTCCCTCTTGAGCAAAAAATAATGTGCTTTCATCCTTCGGGCTAAAATCCGGGGATTTCTGCGAAGAACTAAAGTAAGTCCTGGGCTTTCTCTCGCGCCCAGCTATCAGCCACACGTATCGCATCCAAATCCGGATTTTTAATAACCCTATGATGCGACATTACTGTTTCAATAATCCGGGGGATTGCCACAAAACTCAACCGTTCATCCAAAAATGCGCTCACTGCCTCTTCATTTGCCGCGTTCATTACCGCGGGAGCGGTACCCCCGTCAAGAGCCGCCCGATAAGCAAAATCAAGGCAAGGAAATTTCCGTGTGTTAGGCTGCTCAAACGTTAACTGTAAAGATTTCCCAAAATCAAGGCGATAGGCGTTATTCATAAGCCTTTTCGGATACGATAACGCGTATTGAATAGGAAGGGCCATGTCAGTTTCTCCCATCTGCGCGAGTATTGAGCCATCAACAAATTCTACCATCGAATGAATAATCGCCTGACGATGAATCAGCACTTTAATATCTGACACCTTAGTATCAAAAAGCCACCGCGCCTCAATAACCTCTAAACCCTTATTCATCAATGTTGCCGAATCTACAGTGATCTTTTTCCCCATCTTCCAGCGCGGGTGCTTAAGAATTTCTTTTACCTTCAGATACTGAAACCTTTGAAACGGTACATCGCGCAAAGAACCTCCGGAAGCAGTCAGGTAAATTGTACGCAATGCCTTTTTATCTCTTCCCTCCAGGCATTGAAATATTGCCGATTGTTCGCTGTCTACGGGAATAAGCGTGGCTTTTGATTGTCTCAGGCGCTCCATAATAATTCCGCCGGCGGCAACCAACGCTTCTTTATTTGCCAGGGCAATGTGCTTCCCCGCGGCAATCGCTGCCAGAAGCGGCCCTAACGCGCTTACTCCGCTTAAAGCAATGACGACAATATCCACCTCTTTGTCTGAGGCTATTTCATTTAAGGCTTCAACTCCCGACAATACGCTGCAACGCGAAACCTTTCCTAAAACTATTTTGCCACGGGCTTTTTTATTGCTTATCGCCACTTTGGAAGGCCTGAATTTCGCTATCTGCGCGTTAAGGCCTCTCACATTATTATGTACCGTCAATGCGTGGAGGTTAAATTCCTTTTTATGCTGCTGGATAACCTTAAGCGTTGTTGTTCCTATTGAACCCGTTGAGCCTAAGATGGCAACTTGTTTCATTCAGCTTTATTTTATTTAACTCATGCCTTACATGATCTTCCCACTACTTACTACTATCTACTTGAGCATACTGCTCATGTAAAAATAGAACACCGGCGCGGTAAACAGTAAACTATCAATCAAGTCTAACACCCCGCCCATCCCCGGGAATAAAATACCGGAATCCTTAACCTTGCAGTCACGCTTGATCAAAGATTCTGACAAATCGCCTAATTCCGCGAGGATGCCAAGGGCTAAGCCTAAAAGTGCCGCATGAACATATGAAAACCCCAAGAAAGCCCTGCCTACAACCGCGGTAGCGCTGCTAAATACCAAACCTCCCAGAGAACCCTCAACGCTCTTATTCGGGCTTATGCGGGGTATCAGTTTATGCTTGCCAAACTTACTACCAATCAAATACGCGCCGATATCCGAAGACTTCGTGATTAAAAGAATGGCAATCAGGTACCCCTGGCCCTGAGGCAGATAGCGGATTTTGATTAAAAAACTAAAAAAAAAGGAGATGTATACTATGCCAAAGAGTGTTGTTGATATTCCGACAATCGCCTGGGAATTATCTGGCCTTTTAAATTGCAAGATAAAAAGTGAAACCAGCGCCAGGACAATAAACAAGAGTTCCCAGCTCTTGGTTAATTCAAACCTGAAAATGATTGAAAGAGGGATCATAATACCAATAGCCATCCCAAAATATTTATAAATATAAATCCCCTTCTTCTCAATCAGGCTGAAAAATTCATATAATCCTCCTATAATAAGGGCGGTCAGGCAAAAAGCCAGCACCATCTGGTATTTAACCGCTAAAAAAATGATAATAAACCAAAATAAACTGCTTACTAAACGCTGGGTAATCATGCCGCTTTATACCGCACCGAATCGCCGCGTGCGCCTTTGATACTCGCTAATAGCCTCTTCAAAATTCTGACGTTTAAATTCTGGCCAATACACCTTTGGAAAACATAACTCCGCGTAAGATAACTGCCAAAGAAGAAAATTGCTTATACGTACTTCACCGCTGGTACGGATTAACAAATCCGGGTCAGGAATGCCTTTCGTATAAAGAAATTCGCCAAAATTTTCTTCGTTTATATCTCCAGGGACTAACCTACCCGCCAGGGCTTCTTCTGCTATCTTTCTAGCCGCATCCGCGATTTCCTGCCGTGAACCGTAATTAAATGCCAGGATCAGCGTTAAACCGCTGTTCTCTTTTGTTTGTGCCTGAGTCGCTATTAAGCGCTTCCATGCGTATTCAGGGATAGGTTCTTTTCTGCCGATAGCTAAAAAACGTATATTATTCTTTATCAACCGCTTCAGGTTACACTGCAAAAAAATATCAAGGAAGCGCATGAGCATTGCGGTTTCTGTCTTCGAGCGCCGCCAATTCTCCGTAGAAAACGCGAAGAATGTCACATAGCGTACCCCTAAAGCATCTGCCGCGTCTACTATTTCTTCAACGCGCTTCATTCCTTCACGATGGCCTTCGGTACGGGCGAGCCTCTTTTCTTTTGCCCAGCGGCCATTGCCATCCATAATAATAGCAATATGCCGGGGGATATGCTCTTTATCTAATACGAGTGCCATTACGCGGGAATCTGACAGTGCGCGCGGAAATCGATATCGGGAAAAATGTTATCCTTACGCTCAATCTCTGAAAGCCACGGCTCATCTACGGCATGTGCCTTGATATCGTCATATAATTTAATAAACCTCAAAAGATGCTCTTTGGTCCGTTTTAGGGCATAGCTGGTATGCGTTCCGGTGGCCAGGATAAATGCCCAATCCGATGACTGCGCCAGCAATAGTTCTCGTAACGCCTGATTTAAGGCTCGTTTTATTAACCCGTATGGCTCTCGATAGAGTGCCGTTAATTCTTCCATCCGACGGCTTGCCTCATGCAAATGGCGGTATATCCAATCATTCGTCCCCTGAAGCCACACCTCGGAATACCCCTTATAGCCCCAGCTCGACATAGATGGAGTAATCACCTGATTACGGGGGTTTTCTTCTAAATATTCCATAGGGGTAATCATGCGTATCATATCCTGGTCGAAATGAATCTTCCGGATTAGGAAATCAAGCCATATCGGGCCCTCAAACCACCAATGGCCGAAAAGCTCGGTATCATAGGGAGAAACAATAATTGGTTTTTTCTGCAGTAAATCGTAGAGGTATTCAATCTGTTTATGGCGGTTAAACATAAAATTTCCCGCATGCTGGGCTGCTTTCTCACTGGCCCATTCCGCGACATATGGTTTTTTCTCCGGTGAATTTCCGGTAATACGATAGTATTTTATCCCGGTATTGATTCTTATGCCATCTGATGAGATATACGGCTTGATATACTCGTGGTCAAGGTCAAAGCCAATGTCACGGTAAAACTCGCGGTAAACGTAATCGCCGGGATAGCCTTCTACCGACGACCAAACCTGTTTTGAAGATTCTAAATCCCTGCCAAAACAGGCGATGTGGCTGCCTTTACAATATACCGGCGCAAAGACTCCGTATTTTGGACGAGGCGACCCGTGTAAAATAGCGTGGGCATCGGTAAAAAAATATTTTAAGCCAGCCTCTTTCAAGAAATGATCGTCACCGGGGTTATACCCGCACTCAGGAAGCCAAATCCCCCGGGCAGGCCGCCCGAATATTTTTTCATACTGGGACTGCGCTACCTTTAGCTGCGCGCGAATTGAAGATTTCGTCGTCTCCATTAACGGAAAATATCCATGGGTCGCCCCGCAGGTAATAATTTCGATTTTACCTAAATCCTGAAATTTCTTAAAGGCAGACACCAGATTCCGTCCATAGCGGTTAAAGACATCCCGGCAAAGTTGAAAACGCTCAGAATACATCTTTGCCAACCTGTTGAATTCAGGCTCAAAACGCGTGCGTTCAAGCTCTTTATCCGCTAACTCAATGAGCTTCTCAATATGCCTTGCGTAACGCTCTTGGAGAAGGCCGTCGCCGAGCATCGAAATCAATGTCGGGGTAAGGGACATCGTGATTCTAAAATCAACGCCATCCCTGACTAAACGCTCAAAGATGTCAATTAAAGGAACATATGTCTCTGTAATTGCCTCGTAGAGCCAGTCTTCCTCAAGAAAATCATCAAACTCAGGATGGCGCACATACGGCAGATGCGTATGTAAAACAAAACAAAGATATCCTTTATTCATTGTAGGGGCAACCCCATGTGGTTGCCCGTTTTAAAACGTAGTTCCGTTTTCATATTATTGGCCTTTCGCAGGGCAGGCGCATAGGCCTGCCCTTACCTCGTTTCCTTGGTTACAATAGGCGTAATCGTTATCTCGTCAATACCATCGGAAGATTTCCCCTTTACAGGGATAATCTGTTTACCGTCAGGCAGGCTAAAGCGCAAGGAAAATGTTCCATCGGGGCGTAACGTGATAGGCTTACCCATAACGCTGACTTTAGCATCAGGTTCTGTTGCTCCATAAACAATAAGCTCCGTATTAACCACTAACCAAAATTTACGTTTGCTCTCTTCCTTTTTCTTTACCGGGCTAAATCCCGCTGAGAAAAGCCCTCCCGAAGCCGCAAGCCGCCTTTGCAATTCTAACCACGGTTTCTTAACCTTACCCGGAGAACTTCCTAAGCCAACCGCGCTTGAATACAATTTAACAAATAAATCATCGGGCCCCATCCACTCCTCATCCGTAATCCACGATGGCCCATCAAGAGGTGTCGTAACAATATTAGAACGCAGTATCGTAATAAATCTGCCATCCGAGAGTTTTAGCCCTAAATCCACACACCATGAACGTCCCGGGGCTGCCGTATCAATATACCAGCTATTGGCGTTATGGGTTATGTCAATATCAAAATAACGGTGGGCATTCGAGCCGTTAAAGTTGATGTAACTAACATCATACACCCGTAACGTTTTCTTTGCGGTATCAAAAAAGCGGCCTAATTCATTTTTAAATTTTTGATAGGTACTATCGCGCACCTCCCAGTAGCTATAAAGCCACCATGGGTCACGCACCATTAAAACGAGGGTATCGCGATCGTATTTCTGGGGCAGCTGGCTGCTTTCTAATTGAAAAGCTGGCCGTTTTGCTTCTTTTGGGGTAACCTCCGGATGAGTAAAGTACTTTGCTTGTTCTGCGCTTATACCAGGTAACTGCCTCGGGGAAATTACTCTTCTAGTTTTTGCTGCGGCTGTTTTTTTCTTTTTGGTAACGGTTACCGCCTTCTTAAAAACTTTTCCGGTTTTTACAGATACCCTTTTCAACTTTTGGCTTATCTTCTTTATTTTCCTGATTATTTTTGCCATATCCCCTCCTCCCACGGCAACTTAAGGCTTACGCTTTTATAGGCACCAGCTCCATGATTATAAAAATGGAGGATACTACTGCTATCCCCCATTCCACCTCCTTACCGTAACATTTTATACGTCAACACTGCTACATGTCTGTTGTAACCCGGATGGCCTTACCACAGCATTGCTTTAAAACTTCTTCACGCAGCTTAAAAGATTATTTGGCAGATAAACCTACTTTTAAATCCTTTTCCAACTCCTCCTTCAGGCGTGTTACACGTTCAAGCTCGACCTTTAATGCTTGTTCCGCCACCTGCTCTTGGGACAAGGTTTTCTTTGTCTCTTCATGCTGGGCTTTTTCATCTTTTAACTGCGCCTGAATAGATTTTACTTCTTCTGCTAAGCGTGAACGCTCCTTCTCAAGCTTGACATTTTTTTCTTCCAGTTCAAAAATCAAAGATGCTTTCGAATTAGCGAGTTTACGTTGTTTAGACACATTGCCGAGCGCGTTAACCCACAATAAAAAGAAAATAATTCCTATAACGCCAAAACCGGTAATTATCGCGTTTTTATTTCCCGCTTCTGCCATCTGTACCTCCTTGTGATTGGGATTAAACCTCAGAAAGCCTATTTAGTTATCACTGAAAAAGCGTCTTTTAAACACGAATTCCCACGAATTACACACTAATCATCACGAATACAGCGACGAAGTAATTCGTGTGTATTTGTGTGTAATTTGTGCCTATTCGTGCAAAATAAAGGTTTTTCAGCAGTAACTATTTAAAATATGATTTTTTCTCTTCAAGCGCAGGCGATTGCTTTTCTTCTTCCTTGACTTTCGTAATCTTTGGCAACACCACAATCTCAACTCTGCGGTTGAAGCGCATTCCTTCTTTGGTGTCATTAGCGGCAACAGGATGAAACTCACCGTAACCAATTGCTGAAAGCCTCTGCCCCGCGACTGCTTTATCCGCGTTAAAATAATGGAGAACACTTAAGGCTCTTGCCGTTGATAATTCCCAGTTAGACTTCCATCCTGAAAATTTTATCGGCTCGTTGTCGGTATGCCCCTCTATCCCGATCTTAAATTCCGATAAATTTTCATTTAATACCGCTGCCACCTTATCCAGCGTAGGCATTGCTTCCTGGCGAATCTTTGCTTTCCCGGAATCAAACAGTATATCCGCGACAAAGGTTATAACCAGGCCTTTCTCGGCCATTTCCAGGCGCACCTGTTTATCGTCAATTTCCTGCTTGAGCCTATCCGCCAAAAGGTTACGCGCTGCCATAAGCTCATCTAACTGGCTGCTAAGCTCGCTTATTTTTTCTACATCAGAACGCCTTCCTTTTTGAAAAATAATAGTACAGCCACCCAGCGTAATTCCAACAAACACCATAAAAATAACGAAAATATTCCTTCTTAATCCTTTATTCATTTTTACAAACCTCCTCTTTTTAACGATTTTTAGCTTAGCACAAACCGTCCATTTAGTCAAGGGAAAAATCTCCTAACTATTTCATATTACATTACTAAAAAGCCTACTTCATAAAGGTATTTTTAAGAATAAAACTGGCAAATACAATTGACACCATTGCCATAAGTTTAATCAGGATATTTAAGGAAGGCCCGGCAGTATCTTTAAATGGATCTCCAACCGTATCCCCTACCACCGCGGCCTTGTGGCAAGGAGAACCTTTTCCCCCTAAATGGCCTTCTTCAATATATTTTTTAGCGTTATCCCAAGCGCCCCCTGCATTTGCCATCATTACCGCCAATACGAACCCGGTTACCAGGGCCCCGACTAAAAGGCCTACCGCCGATTCTACGCCGATACTTAGGCCCACCACAAGAGGGGCTAACACAGCAAGTAAAGAAGGTACTATCATTTCCTTTTGCGCGGCTCTCGTAGCGATACCGACACACCTGGTATAATCCGCTTTCGCGCTGCCTTCAAACAACCCTTTAATTTCCTTAAACTGCCTCCTGACCTCAGCCACAATCTTACCCGCGGCCCTGCCTACCGCCTGCATGGTAAGGGCGCAAAAAAGAAAAGGAAGCATCCCCCCTATAAATAATCCTACCAGGATTCTGGGGTCCAACATATCAAGTTTTAACTCTTTACCCAACAGGAGAAGCTGCTCTTTGTATGCCGCGATTAAAGCCAAGGCAGTTAACGCCGCTGAGCCAATGGCAAAGCCTTTGCCGGTGGCTGCGGTAGTATTGCCAAGCGCATCCAGGGCATCGGTACGCTCCCTGACTTCAGGCGGCTGCTGCGACATCTGGGCATTCCCCCCGGCATTATCAGCAATAGGGCCGTAAGCATCGGTTGCTAAAGTAATGCCAAGGGTTGAAAGCATCCCTACCGCGGAAATGGCAATACCGTAAAGCCCCATATTAAAATTATGAGCGCCTCCGGCTGAATAAAACGAAGCTAAAATCGCGATACCTACGGTAACCACAGGAATCAACGTCGAAAACATCCCTACGCCCATACCGCTGATAATAACCGTGGCAGAGCCGGTAACTGAAGCCTGGGCAATACTTTTTGTCGGCGCGTAGCGTGAAGAAGTATAATATTCCGTGGCGATACCGATTAAAATCCCTGCCAAGAGCCCTGAAAGTATTGACCAGAAAATTCCCAGATACTGGGCACCTAATGCATATTTAACGAGAAAGAATGAAGTAGCCGCGACAATTCCCGCGCTCACAAATACCCCGCGCCGTAAAGCGGCAAGAAGCGCTCCCTGCGAAGCGGATTCTTTAGTCTGCACAAAAAAAGTGCCAATAATCGATGCGACTACCCCAAGCCCTGCCATTGCCATAGGCACAATAACGCCGTTAACGCCTAAGCCCGCCGATACCCCTAAAGCGCTGGTGGCTACAATCGAACCTACATATGACTCATAGAGGTCCGCGCCCATACCTGCCACATCACCGACATTATCGCCGACATTATCCGCTATCACCGCGGGATTACGCGGGTCATCTTCTGGAATACCTGCTTCAACCTTACCTACCAAATCAGCTCCTACATCCGCGGCCTTAGTAAAAATCCCACCCCCGACACGCGCGAACAATGCCTGGCTCGATGCCCCCATGCCAAAACAAAGCATGGTTGAGGTAATCGCGGAAATCTTATCTGTTCCCATGAAAAGCGGATGCGTGGAATAATACCAGTCTAGGATGGCATACCAAATAACCAGATCCAGTAACCCTAAGCCGACGACCGTCATCCCCATAACGCTTCCGGCGGAAAAAGCCACGCGCAAGGCTTGATTCAAACTTTTTCTGGCAGCGGAAGCAGTCCTGTTTGAGGCTTTCGTGGCAATGGTCATGCCGATAAAACCGGAAAGGCCGGAAAAGAAACCGCCGCTTAAGAAAGCAAAAGGCACAAAAATAACCAAATACCCCTTCGATACCATCCATAAAAGAAGGAGAAACACCACGAGAAAAAATATGCCGACGATTGAATATTGTCTTTTCAAATAGGCAAATGCCCCTTCAGAAACAAATTTCGCGATTTCCCGCATCTTTTCAGTGCCGGGGTCTTTAGGTAAAACCTCAACAAAAATCAAATACACCACAAAGGCTAAAGCAAGCCCAGCCCCCATCGGTGCCAACCACAATAGGTTCATCTTATCAACCTCATATAATATGTGTAATTGACCATGCTAAATTACGGAAATCAGGGTATCGGGTGATCAGGATTTGGTAATCAGGATATAGGGATATCGGAAACAAAACATCGATTTTTCCCTGATCCCCCAATTTCCAAATCCCCAAATCCTAATTCCCTGATATCCTGATATCCGCTTTTAACATATTACTACCTGATGATAGTTTCTTCTCTCTTTGATCCAACAGAAATATAGGAAATTTTAACCTTTAAGAGTTCCTGCAATCTATCCAGGTAGCGCTTGGCATTGTCCGGCAGCTCCGCGTAATAACGCACATTACTAATATTTCTCTGCCAGCCGGCCAACTCCTCATACACCGGTTTTGCCTTAGTTAAAACCTCTAAATCGTAAGGAAACTCAGTAAATGTTTTTCCTTTATATTTATAAGCAGTGCAGATCTTTAGTGTCTTTAATTCATCTAAAACATCCAGCTTCATAACCGCCATTTCCGAAACCCCATTGACCAAACAGGAAAACCGCACCATCACGTTGTCAAACCACCCGCATCGCCGGGGCCTTCCGGTAGTAGAGCCGAATTCTCTTCCCTTCTCGCGGATACTATCGTTAAGCGGCGCTTTAAATTCGGTTACAAACGGGCCTTCTCCTACCCGCGTCGTATACGCCTTGACCACCCCTATTACTTTATCAATGGACGTCGGGGCAACCCCTGTCCCAATACAAGCGCCTCCCGCGGTTGCCGATGAAGAAGTGACAAAAGGATATGTCCCGAAATCTATATCTAAGAATGAACCCTGCGCGCCCTCAAAGAGAATAGATTTACCCCCCTCCCTTGCCTGCGCCAAGACCAAAGGGACATTACAGATATACGGCTTTAATTTTCTGGCGTAGGCGCGATACTGCCGATAGAGCGCTTCAAACCGAAAACCCTGATGGTGGAAGGCCTTGCGAAAAATATCATTCTTCTCATTTAAGTTATCTTTTAACTTCTGGGAAAAAAGTTTGGGATTAAATAAATCACAGATACGTATACCGCAGCGGGCAACCTTATCCGCGTAGCAAGGGCCGATACCCCTTCCGGTAGTTCCGATTCTTAAATGCCTTTTTGACTCGCGCAAGCTATCCAGAATCCTATGGTAAGGAAAAATAACATGCGCCTGGCTTGAAATCTTCAGCCGGCCATGATATTCTATTCCTTCTTTCTTGAGGGTCGCGATTTCTCCGAGTAACGCTTCCGGATCAATGACCACGCCGTTTCCGATCAGACAGGTTTTATCTTTATGCAATATACCGGAGGGGATAAGGTGAAAAACATAGCTTTTATTGTTGACAACCACGGTATGCCCCGCGTTATTACCGCCCTGATAACGGACAATAAAATCAGCGTCTTTGGCAAGGATATCAATAAGCTTACCCTTGCCTTCATCACCCCATTGTAAACCTACGAGTATAGTATTCATTTAAAAGTAGAGAGTAGTAAGTAGTAAGTAGTAAGTAGAGAGTAGTGAGTAGTGAGTCAGTAGAGAGTAAAATGTTTCATTTATATCTTTTTACTTACTACTTACTACTTTCTACTTGCTACTATCTACTATTTACTTTTTATTGTAATTATGGTGCCATCGTAAATATTTTACGGGCAATCTCCGGATGTTTGGCAATAAACTTTAATTCGTCATCCACCAGGGGCTTCTGGCTATGCACGTTGGCATAGCGGACTAATTCTAATACCTCGGTTGCCTGGGCATCGTCTTTAAATTCAACTTCCAGCTTTTCATAGACATTCCTAAAACCCTTGATGCCTGAATATTCGCCAGCGGTGATTTTTCTCCCCGTTTCAATAATCTCGGGCTCTCCCCTTCCTAATTCCTCAAAATCATAGAGCTCGTAGTTTTTCCTGTCTTTGAGCGCGCCGTCGGCATGGATTCCTGATTCATGGGCAAAGGCATTAGCCCCTACTCCCGGCTGATTTATGGGAATCGGCACGCCAAAAGCGTAAGAAGCATACTTGCATATCTTCCAGGCTGCCTTAAGGTCTATGTGCTCATCTAATACATCTTTTCCTTCAAAGCCATGGGCATATTTAAGAGCGAGAATAACACTTACCAAATCGGCATTGCCCGCGCGCTCACCCATGCCATTAACACAGGTATTGATATAGCTATCCACCCCCGCATCCAGCGCGGCTTTGGCGCCTGCTATAGAATTCGCTACCACCATCCCAAGGTCATTATGACAGTGTATCTCCATTGGAAGCTTCACACTCTCAGCCAAAATTTTTATCCGGTCATACATAACAAAGGGATTATCGCAGCCAAGGGTATCGCAGTAACGGATTCTGTGCGCGCCGGCATCTTTTGCCGCGGAAGAAAACTCGATTAAATAATCCATGCGCGTCCTCGAGGCATCTTCGGCATTAACCCCTATGAGTTCGGCCCCATGCTTCTTGGCCAACGTTACCGCCTCCTCCATCTCCTTAATTACCGAAGCATGGTCAAGCTTACCCTTAAATTTATGGACAATCATCTGGTCAGACGTTGAAATGGAAAGATTGATATGTTTTAGCTTAGGCACCTGCTTAAAACTTGCCCTGACATCATCGCGGGTAGCCCTCATCCAACCGCTTAAACAAATAGGCTTAAGCACTCCCTTCTCTGCCAACTCAAGATTGGCGTTAAGGTAATTTGTCTCATGATGGGTAACCGGGAATCCGAATTCAGATTGCGCGACACCCATTTGATTGAGATAAAAATTTATCATCGTCTTTTCCAACTTTGATAAGCAAATACGCGAGGTCTGCACTCCGTCGCGATTAGTCACATCAAGGATATACACTTTTGGCTGTTCATTTCTTCACCTCATTCAAACCCAACATTTCTTCTATTTGCTCTATTTGTGGAACTCCGGTAACGGAAAAAACCTCCTGATTATTCACCACATAGGTAGGCCCGCCTGCAATCCGCAGTTCTTGGTTTAACGTGGAATTCTCCCGTAAAAGGTTAATCCCCTCACCTAACAAACTGCATTGCTTGATTGCCTTGGTATCAATACCTAATTGTTCAGCGCACATATCCCACCAGGAGCTTTCCTGATTCTTTGCCCGGCATAAAGCATAATCCCAATATTTATCCGGGTGGTAACGCTTCACGCACACCTGGCGGATATCTTCCTCAAGCTCGGCTAATCCCGTGGGCGCGCTAAAACCAGTTTGCCCTTCAATGGCTAGGTAGTGAATAACTATATCAACGTTATTATGGCGCGTGTGTAATTCTTTTAAAACAGCAAATACTTTCTCTGCAGCAGCGCCTTTAGTTCCCACGAATACATCAAGTTTCATAGGAATTTTCTTTCTTCCCACAAAGATTGCTCCGCCGAAAAACTGAGGCTTAAGGTAATAGGAGCCTTCTTTTAATTCCACCCGCTCTTTGATATTCTGAAAGCTTTTTTGGGTATCCGCGTCTTTCTCAAGAAGATATACCGGAAGCAGTTTAGCCATAATCTTTTCTATTAATGCCTTTCCCTTTTTGGCATCAGAATCCACTAAGACTACCTCCAGCCCGGGAAAAAGCGACTTTAATGACCCTATCACTTTTTCCTGATTAGCAACCTGGTAATTACTAGGCTGAATAATGGTAAGGGTAATTTTCTTTGGTTTTTCATAGGCACAGCTTGCGCCTAATTGCCCGGGGCTGCTACAACGGCCCTTCAGCCCGTCTTTCTGGCAGTCAGTATCCGAAAAACATTGCGGCACTATTGCAGCTATCTCAGGGGCATCGGGAATTTGGTTTGAAAGGCGCAACTGTTCTAACTTAAAGTTTTTAATCTGGCCATTCTCAAAATCAAAATCTACCTTGCTTAAACGCCTCCCCTGCCAAACTGGACGCACCAGAAAAGAAGCCCCCACCCTGTTGTACTCATCGGCATTGTTGATATCTTTCTCTGAAATAATAATGTTAATTCCTTTCACCTGCCGAAGCAATTCCATATTCTTTTCCTCGCTTAAAGAACTAAGCACAAGTATTAAATCCGCGGCATTCTTTTTAGCGTCTTGCATGGCTCTTTCTAACGCTCCCTGGGCATCGTCCATCTCAATACCGCTGGATTTCACCTTTGCCTCATCATTGGTCAGTCCAATGATGGCAATAGTTGTATTTCCCGCCTTTTTGATCACGTATGGCTTCGCGCCTTCTATCTTCAAATTCGCGGATACAAACGGTATTTTTGACTGCCGAATTTTCTCTTGCAAATACTCTTTCCCAAGATTTATTTCTTCATCACTTATTGCTAAAGCGTCATAACCCACGATTGCTTGCGCTTGCGCATTAATTTCATTGCGCAGCTTATCTAACGTAAGCCCTTGGCTATGCTCATCATATGCGCCACCCGCAAAAAAACCGCCGGCATCAACGAAAAGAGTATTTTTATTTTCCAAGCGCAGCTTCTGAACTAGCGTCATTCTGCGCGCGACTCCGCCATCCGGTTCTTTAGGGCAAGAGCAAGGATACAATGCCGCGTGGGTCTGCCCGGTATAGAGAATAGTTATTTTCTCCGCAAAACAAACTCCCGAGAAGAGTAAGCAGGCGCCCGCAACCAAGAGCCAAAGTATTGAAAAATTTAAAATTTTTTTCATCGTATTCCTCCCTTTACCAATAGAAGAAAAAAACCCAAGCAAAAAAACAATGCCGCGGTTAAAAGCTTTATTGTGCCTAAATGGCTACGCGCTATTTTCGCGAACATCTCTGAGCTTACGCCTTTGAGCGCCGCGATAAAAATAACCGTCAAGGGCACTACAAACATCAGATTATACAATACTAAATATACTAATGCCCTTGAGCGAAGCTCGGGCGTTTTCATTACATAGGCAATTGTCGGTACATAGGTCTGGCCTGTACACACCGACTCTAACAACGAAACAACGAAACCGCTTATAAAAACCGCGCATGCCAATTCAACCAGTGTCCGGGACCTGTCGCGTGAGGCATTTTGCACTATTCTTTGGATCTTTAGTTTAAAAGAATTCGGGAGACGCAACGTTATATCATCGGGATTCCCCGTTTTCCTATACACATACCAATCGTAAATACTATAACATCCCAAAAGGAGTGCTAACCCCGCGATAGTAAACGATACCACTCTTGATACCGTTAGAAAGGCTTCTAACGACTGCAATATCTTAAAAAGCCCCAGCCCTATAAGGATATACGTCAGGAATACCGAAAGAATAAAAACCGTGCCTAAAACAATGAGCTCTTTTTTGCGGTATCCTACAAAATTAAGAAACGATATAAAAAATATGAGCACCGTAAAGGCGCAAGGATTAATCCCGTCAATAAGCCCCGCGCCAAGCACGGTAAATAACCCGAAAGAAAGAAAGCGGCTTACTGCCTGGGTATGCGACCTTCTGATATCGGCAATCAGCTTAAGCTTTATGACCGGCTCCTGGGGGTCGTCAGATTCAACGTAGATGTATTTCTCATTCTCACCTTCATCCATGCCCTCGGTATTAAAGGTAAACTTTACCTCTAGGCTTTGCCGGACGGAAAGTTGAATTTTAGCCTTAGGAGAGAGTATCGTGGTACAGCCGCAGCCTACCTTTACAACCTTAACCTCAAGAGGGCTCTCACCGGCATTCTCGATAAGAAAGCTTCGTTCATACACCTTGCCTTCTTCAAGTTCCCCTAAGCGATATTCTTTTCCTACCGGTAATGATATCTTACCCGCCGCATAACTAAACGGTACAAACCAAAAAATAAAACTCAAAGCTAAAAAAACAATTGTCAAAGACCGAGAATACTTCATTGTAAATTAGAGCTTCACTAATTTTACGGAAAGGATATTATCCAGCTTTTTTATTTGCCCGGTAACCTCGGCAGATACAGCACTGTCAATATTTAAGGCTGAAACGGCTTTACCGCCCGGCTTATCCCTGCCAAAGGTCATCCCGGCAATATTAACTCCGTTTTTACCTAACAAAGTACCTAAATTCCCGATAACCCCCGGTTTATCCCAGTTTTCCAGAAAAAGCATATACCCTTGAGGAATCGTCTCAACGTATAAACCGTCAACATTAACAATCCGAGGTTCATTATTGGTAAAAAGCGTCCCTGCCACCTTGCGGCGCTTACCGTCAATATCAACTTCAACCGAAATAAGGTTAGTAAAATCTTCTTCGGTTTCCGACTTTAGTTCCAGCACCTTGATTCCCCGTTCTTTTGCTAAGTTCTTGGCATTAATATAATTAACCGTCTCTTGTAAAATCGGGCTTAACAACCCTTTGATAATCGCCATAGTCAAAGGAGCGATATCATACTTTATAATCTCACCCGTATAGGTTATTTTAAGTTCGCTGACTCTTCCTTCAAAGAGCTGGCCGGCTAAACTGCCTAATTTTTCGCCTAAGTTTATGTACGGCTGCAATAACTGGCAGACCTCAACAGCCAGGCAGGGGAAATTAGCGGCGTTACGGATACCCTTATCTAAAAGCGCGTCGCGCACACTCTGACAAACCTCTATTGCCACATTCACCTGCGCTTCTTCTGTTGAGGCGCCAAGATGGGGCGTTAACACTACCTTTTTATGTTTTAATAACGGCGATGAAAAATCAGGCGGCTCTTTCTCAAATACGTCCAATGCCGCTCCGCTGACCTTCCCGGAATCAAGCGCTTTGAGGAGCGCCGCTTCATCAATAATCCCTCCCCGGGCGCAGTTAATAAGGCGAACTCCGTCCTTCATCATCGCGATTTCTTTATCTGAAATAATATGGCGGGTCTCATCGGTAAGGGGGGCATGGACACTGATAAAATCAGACACCTTAAATAAATCCTTAAGCTCTACAATTTCTATTCCCAATTGCTTTGCCACCTCTTTAGAAAGAAACGGGTCATAAGCGACAATCTTCATCCCAAAGGAAAGCGCGCGCTTAGAAACCTCAGTTCCGATCCTTCCTAACCCCAGGACGCCAAGTGTCTTTCCATAAAGCTCAACCCCCATAAATTTTGAACGCTTCCATTCCCCAGTCTTTATAGAACTGTCTGCCGAAGGGATACTTCTTGCTAAGGCAAGAATCATACTCATCGTATGTTCGGCGGTTGAGATGGTATTGCCTGCCGGGGTATTCATGACAATAATACCCTTACTTGTTGCCGCCTCTAAGTCAACGTTGTCTAACCCAACCCCGGCTCTGCCGATAACCTTTAATATGCTGGCGGCATTGATAATATCCTTGGTTACCTTGGTTGCCGAACGCACAATAAGGCCCTGATAATCTTTAATTATTTCCTTGAGCTGCTCCGGCTTAAGTTCAGTTTTAACCTCAACTTCAAAATCCTTCACTTCCTGCAATATTTTAATCCCTTCATCGCTCAAAGGGTCACTAATCAATATCTTTATCATACTAACATCCTTTCACGGACAGCTCCGGCTATCACTTCAAAAACACCTCTTGCGCCGCTTTTATCCCGGAGCCTAACTGGAACGCGTAGCCCATCTGATGTAAAATCTTTTCCAAACAAGAAAGCGCTAAGATTATATCAAACTCATTAAGATATCCCATTGAGGCAACACGGAACACCTTACCCTTCAACTCTGCCTGGCCTCCGGCAATCGTTATTCCATAGGTATCGCGCATTGTCTTGACTAACTTTTCACCGTCTATCCCCGAAGGCACGCACACCGCGGTTATAGCGTTTGACGCGTACGATTCCTCAGCGTACAGCTTTAATCCTAATGCTTTCGCCGCGGCCTTAACGGCCTCTGCCATCTTTTTACAACGGTTAAAGACATTCTCCAGCCCTTCTGTTTTTATCATTTTTAATGCGGCATTTAAGGCTACAACCAGCGACACCGACGTGGTAAATGGGGTATCCGTCTGTTCCCATGCCTTTTTGGCGGCACGCAGGTCAAAATAATAGCGCGGGCTTTTTGACTCATTAACCAGCTTCCCTGCCTTTTGCGATACGCTGATAAACCCAAGCCCCGGAGGCAGCATCAAGCCTTTTTGGGAACCGCTGACAACCACATCCACGCCCCAGTCATCGGTTTTTAAGTCAATGACGCCAAGCCCACTTATAGCATCAACCACTAAAACCGTATCGGTATCTTTAAGCGCATTGGCGATTGACTTAATATCGGTAGTAACCCCGGTTGATGTTTCGCATAGAGTCACAAAGACCGCTTTAATGTGCGATGTGCGATGTGCGATGTGCGATTTTATATCTGTTGCCGTAACTGCTTTTCCCCAAGGCACCTTGATGACCTCTGCTTTTATTCCGTAGGCTGAGCATAATTCCGTCCAGCGTTCGCCGAATTTACCCGATTCAACCGTAATCGCGCTATCACCCGGAGAAAGCAAATTGCAGACTGCCGCTTCCATCGCTCCTGTTCCGGAAGATGAAAAAATATAGACATCCGATTTTGTCTGATATACGTATTTAAGGCCATCTACCGCCTCTTTTAAAATGGCCTGAAACTGCGGCGTGCGATGGTGAATCATCGGTTTTGCCAATGCCTCTAATACCTCAGGAGGTAAAGGCGTTGGCCCTGGGGTCAATAAATAATTCTTTTTCATAGGATAATTCTACCTCTTATGTAGGGGCAGACCTATGTGTCTGCCCGTCATTGTTCGGGCGAACACACAGGTTCGCCCCTACCATGATTTTAATTATTATTTTTTCTTTCCAGCCACAACCTCATCCACCAACCCATAGGCTTTGGCTTCTTCTCCAGACATAAAATAATCCCTATCGGTATCTTTTTGAACCTTTTCCAATGATTGGCCGGTATGATGCGCCAAAATCTCATTAATTCTGTCCCTCAGCCGCAAGATCTCTTTTGCCTGGATGGAAATGTCCACCGCCTGCCCTTGAACCCCTCCCCAAGGCTGATGAATCATAACCCGCGAATGAGGCAAACAAAAACGCTTCCCCTTAGTCCCCGCGGCTAAAAGAAGAGCTCCCATACTCGCGGCCTGCCCCACGCAATAGGTTGCCACATCGCATTTGACAAACTGCATAGTATCATAGATAGCCAGCCCGGCAGTAACTGAACCTCCGGGAGAATTGATATAGACGCTTACTTCCTTATGCACATCCTCCATCTGCAAAAAAAGCATCTGGGCTATGACTAAATTGGCCACCGTATCATCAATAGGCGTGCCGATAAAAACAATCCTGTCCTTTAAGAGACGGGAGAAAATATCATACGCACGCTCAAAACCGCGCGAAGTCTGTTCAACAACCATAGGAACCAAAGTCTGTCCATTTATGTGCATGGCAATCCTCCCTCGTATAATATGTGGTAATTAACCATGTTAAATGCGGGGATCAGATGATCGGGAGATTAGGATTTGGTAATTAAGATATCAGGTATTGGGAACAAAATATTGTTTTTTCCTAATCCCCGGCTTCCCAATTTCCGAATCCCAATCCCCTGATACCCCAATATCCCTGCCTGCGGCAGGCAGGCGCTTTTAACAGGTTGCTACCTACTTGATTATTCCTCAATCCAATTCGCTGCACTCAGCAAAAATTCAATCACATCCTGCGTTAAATGTTCGCTATCCGGGATATTTTCCTTCTTGGCAATTTCATCAAGGACCAGGAACGTTTTAACTTGCATTTGGGCATCAGGCTCAAGCTCTTTTCTTAAGGTATCATCCTTTGCCATAAGCTGCTCTTTGGTCGCCCCGCGCATTGCCATCTGCGTTTTGGCCTCTCGCACCAATTCCTCGAGCCTGCGCTGTATCAAAGACGGCGGAATCCTCACATTAATCTTGGCTAGTACCTGCCGCACTAAATCATCCTGAAGGCGATAACGCAGTTCATTTTCCTTTTGCACAAAGAGCTGGCGCTCTAAAGACTGGCGCATTTCGCTTATTGTCTTACTGCCTAAACGCTTGGCAAACACATCGTCTATGGCATCAACTTTACGCGCGGCTTTAAGCTTTTCTATAGCCTTATCAACCTCATCGGGAGTTACCGTTATTTTCTTATATTTGAGCTTCAGGTTCTTATAATCCTTAACCTCAATCTCCGGGCGTATTTCAACTACCGCCTGAAACGACAGGGTATTTGATTCTAATTTCACGCCGCTTATCTCTGGCACTTCCACAACCCCTATTTTTTCTTTTTCAATGGATTGCCTGTAGGCCTCAGGGATCAAATCCTTGATTACCTCATCCTGCGCCAAGCGCCCATGGTGTTTCTCCAGAATATCGCGCGGGGCCTTTCCGGGCCTAAAGCCGGGGATTTTCGCTTCTTTGCCTATTCTCTCATAGACTTCATCAAACTTCTTCTTTACCATCTCAGAAGGGACTTCAATATCTAACCGCATCTTAGTCGCGTCTAATTTTTTTGTTTCAACTTTCATTCCTGGTATCATCCTTTCTTAAATGAATAAAAAGGTAATTAAATTTTCCCGATGGAATTCCAACGGGAAAATTTACATCCTAAACCGCTCGCCCAGATACACCTCGCGGGCCTGCTGGTTATCAATTAAATCCTGCGCGCTGCCTGAAATCAGGATTTTTCCCTCAGATATCAGATACGCCCTATCGGTAATAGAAAGCGTCTCGCGCACATTATGGTCAGTCAACAACACCCCTAAGCCCCGCATCTTTAATTCTTTGATAATCGCCTGGGCCTCGGAAACCACGATGGGGTCAATCCCTGAGAAGGGCTCATCCAAAAGGATAAATGAGGGCCGTGTCACAAGGGCGCGGGTAATCTCTAAGCGCCGCCTTTCTCCTCCGGATAAGGTATAGGCCTTTGCCTTGGCAAGATGGGTTATATTTAACTCGCCCAATAATTCTTCAAGGCGCCTCTGCCTTTGGCTTGCGTTTAAAGGCAAGGTCTCCAGGATAGCCATAATGTTATCTTCCACGCTTAATTTCCGGAAGACCGAACTTTCCTGAGCCAAATAACCAATCCCCAGGCGGCTGCGCTCATGAATAGGCAAGGCCGTAATATCCTCATTATCAAAGATTATGTTTCCTTTTTCCGGGGCAATAATCCCCACCACCATATAAAAGGTAGTCGTTTTCCCCGCGCCATTTGGCCCAAGGAGCCCCACCACCTCGCCGCGCTTAACCAGGATATCCACGCCGCAGACGACTTTCCTCCCGCTATATGATTTCTCTAAACCCTTAGTTTCCAATAGGTGCATCGATCAGTTTATCCTCAGAATAAATCACTAAACGCGGCCTTCCGGTAAGGGTCATCTTTTTATCCACGGCTGAATACACCGCCTCATCGCTGTAAGATGTATTTTCGCCCTTGACGATCTTGACATTACCGGTTGACCTGATACGGATAACCTTCTTATTCTTAAAATCAAAAAAGGCCTCCATCGTATCCGCGTACATCTGCCCCTGCTCTCCCTGGTCGGCCTTAACATTACGGTTAAAGGTAGCGATTTCCTTATCGTAATCTATTTCTAACGGCCCATCGCAGGTAATAATGGTAGGCTGTTTATTCTTTCCTTCGTCAGGCGCCTGCGGCTGGCCCAAAAGCTGCGCTTGATCCTCTATTTCAACCTGAACATTTTCTTTTAAATGCACTTTCTTTAGGTCTGGCTGGCCTTCCAATCCTTTGGCAATTGCCTTAATATTCTGCTTTTCAATATGAACCATATCTTCGGTAGTTACCTTCTGCGTAACCTTATCCCAATCCAAAGAGTCGGTAGTAAGCCTGCCGCCGGTTTCGGTTGTAACCACTACATTATCCTCCAGATGCATTTTTTGTAAGGCCTTATCGTAAGTGCCTTTATCGCTTACCAGGTTGATATTTTCCTCTTCGCCATAGACATTGGCGTTGACGCTGGTAAGCCTAACGATATCGGAGAATATATCCGCGGAATTCCCCTTGACCTCCCAGGATTTCATGCCTTTCTGGGTATAGCCGCAGAAAGAGAAATTCTCCATTTTCTGTTCTGCTTCTTGAGCCGGCTCCTGTTCCTTTTGAGGCCGTTTCTGGGCGGCTTCCAGGGCAAAGCTTAAACTCAACAAAAAAAATAAGGCAATAATGATTTTTTTCATGGTTTTTTAACCTTTTTATAATAGCATTTAAAGTTTAAATGTCAAGGGAAGTTAGAGAAAATTTGGCGGGTATTTTTATTACCAGAGGACTATCGCGGTATTACATAAATGCATGCCATCATTTAGCAGGTTGTTACCGTAGTACCGGCGTAAGCTGACCTCATACTATTGTTGCCTTACGGCAACCGCTACACATTACTGTATGAAAGAAATATATGTAACAGAATATTAATAATGGCAGGCAAAAACCCGCGATAAGCAGGTAAAAAGGATAAGCAATAACATTCTTAAGGATTACAACAAATAATACCTTCTAAATCCCACATCCTATGAGAACCCGGACCTGTAATACCACCGCAAACATATGTTGGGGACGGACACATCAGGGTTTGATTTTGCACTCCTGTCGAATTACGCGTAGTATTAATACTTCCTGAAAGAGTGATATTTGTTGCCCATGACCCGCTACCGCCATTAGCATCCCGCAACCAGACATTCGCAACATCAAGGCTAGGCTGGATAGCTGCAGAATTAGATCTCCCGATTCCTACACCTCCGGTTGTATTATTAATATAAATCCTGTTCGTGCCCCCTTGTTGAATAATAAAATCTCCTCGATTTGAGTCAGCGGAACCGGGCACCATTAAATTCCATTGTCCTGTATTAGAGGTTATTCTAACTATGGCGCTCCTTGTGCCCGCATTTTGTATCAGCATCTGCGTCGGATCAGTTGTAGAAACATTGTACACATGCAGTAATGCTCCGCTATCAGGGTTTGTGGTCCCGATACCCACATTATCTCTTTCGGTTGCCAGCAAAACCCTGCCGGTGGCGTTTATTTCATTGTATGCTCCATAAGGAGCAGGATAATAGGTATCGATCTGTAAGGTTTCCTGAGCCAAGCAAAGAGGGTAGATAGCCAGAATATAAAGAAAAAAAGGTAAATACGGCAAGGCTATTATTTTCTTCATAGGATATCATCTCCTTTCAACTATACACTGTTTCTATATCTTAGAAAACCAAAAAGTTTTCTGTAACTATTAATTAGGGATACAACCTACCGCTGCCTGAATTGCAGTACAGGTATAAGTAACTCTACAAGTGCCAGTACAACAAGGCCAGCAAGGCGGCGGACATGTAGGACAAGAAGAAGAACCACAACAAGTGCCCCAGCTACAGCAAGGATATTCATCCCAGGTGCATTGCTCTAAGCCTAAATTGGCTTGCTCATGCCAGCCCGTAGTACAACCAGTGCAAGTTCGCGCTTGCGTGCTTGAATAACTAGCTTGCTGTACCCATCCGACAGGGCAGGCTGTTCCTCCAAAATAACAAATACCCTGGCCAGCATTCCAATCACCACCGTCTAAACAACACGCCTGCTCATTTCCGGTCAATAAATCGCAAACAACTACCTGGGGATTATAAGGATCAGCGGATTCCCCGCTCTTACAACATAAAATGCCCCGCATATCCCACATCCTATGACTGCCAAACCCTGTTTTAACTCCCGCGACATAAGAACCCCTAGGACACCTAAGCCATTCATTTGATCTTCCCTGTGCATATATCCAACCATCATTTGGATTACCTGTAGCTGGTCTGCAGTCAACTCTTTGAAGGTCACTCGCCCATCCTCCGCTACCTTCATTGACGTTCCTTAGCCAGACATCCTCAACATCCAGATTAGGCCCGGGAAAGGGCACCGAAACACGGGGACTCGTTGTTCCGATTCCTATATTGCCACTACTATCAATAACCAGCCTTTGGAAATTGTTGCTTACGGTAACTTGCTGAAAAATAAACTTCCCTGAATTCGCGTTTAAGCTGCCGGGGGCCCTTAAATCCCATTGCCCTTCGTCAGAGGTTATTTCAAGCTCAGCGGCCCTTCCGCCTGCATTCTGTATCGCCACTGTCGCTGTGGCAGTGCTGCTATTTCTATATACATGCAGTAACGCGTTGACATCAGGGTTAGTAGTCCCGATACCTACGTTATCATTTTCGGTTGCTAGCACGGTCTTGCCTGTGGTTGTCAACTCGCTGTAAGCCCCGTAAGGAGCAGGATAGTAGGTCTCAAAGGTTACTTCCTCGGTACTTTGAGCAAGAGAGATTGCCGGAAGGCAAAAAAAAAGCATACCTCCATAACCAACAAGAAGAAGATAATTTTTCTTTGGCATACTACCTCTTTCCCTATAAATTGCTATTGCGGCATTTGTCTTAGTGTTTTAAAATTTGATAAGATTTACATTACTTAAGTTAAGTATACCATCTAAAAAGCCCGCGAACAAGACAATAGTTATGCTTTGCGGAAAGCGCTTTCATTTCAAAGATATTTCTTAATCGCCTCATCCCACTTATCTTGCGTCTTGAGGATAAGCTCGGCAACTTCCCGCACCGCTCCCCTTCCGCCTGTTTTTTGAGTGATATAACTGGCTACTGCCTTAATATCATCTGAGGCATTGGCTACCGCAACCGGAAAACCTATTGCCTTCATTATGCTTAAATCCACCAAATCATCACCAATAAAGCAGATTTCATCATTTGTCACGCTATGTTTTAAGAGAATCTTATCCAAAACCTTGGTCTTGGGAAACACATCCTCGTAATACTCCTCAACCCGCATATCCTTTGCCCTTGGCTTAATGGTTTTAGAGCCTTTGGCGGTGATAAGGATTGTTCTCAGACCGGCTCTTCTTAAAAGAGACACCCCTAATCCATCGTGGACATCAAAGAATTTTGAGTCCCTGCCTTTAGAATCATAAACAATGCGGCCATCGGTAAGGACACCGTCAACGTCGAGGATAAGCAGTTTTATCTTCTTTATTTTATCGGTTATTTGGCTTTCCATATTTTATTTCACATCAAGCAGCTTTTTAAGGTCATTATACATCCGCATGTCCTGCGCTTCGTCAGATAGCCGCTTGCCCCATATTTCAAGATATTTCACATCCAATATGCCTTTGTTTCTCATAACTACCTTTTCGATATCAGCGATGTCCTGCGGCCGGGCGGGAACAATCTTAAGAAGTATAAAATCCTCCGGCGTAGGGAAAAATGCCTTTACTCTGTACAATCTAACTACTTTTTTTCTCTTTATCGCCTCTCTTTCTAAGTCAATAGAGGCAATAATAAAATCAACATGAAAATCTCCATACCTTATTTGAAACACACCTGTGGTTTTTCCTCTCACCAAAGATTTTCTCTCATCTACATTAAATCCTTCTTTCCTGGCCTTACTCAAGAATTCTCCAATACTATCTTTTTTTAAAACGATATCCACATCCACATCGCCGGTTAACCTTGGCTCTCCTAATATTCCGGCCGCGATTCCTCCAATAATAATGTATTCAAATTTTTCGCGGTTAAGAAAGGTAACAACTTTTTTATACACATCCTCTAACAGCACTTTCATGATTTCTTCTTTAAACTCTCTTTCAGGCACACAGGGTTATCGGAAAAGAAATTCTTTCGCCAGCGCCAGAGAAAATCTGAGGAAAGCATATCCTCCTCAAGTTCTAAGGCTTTTTTTGAAGATAAATTCTTAAGCCAAAGTTTTTTCTCCTTATCAGATATCAAAAACTTTCTTTTATCCCACAAGGCATACCCAGATCCTGTTTTCTTCATATCAATCCTACTGTCTACTGGCTACTAACTACTGGCTGCTATTTTTACACCAACCCCGCCCGCAGGACATCCTGCACATCCAGCATCCCTACGGGCTTTTTATGCGTATCCACTACGGGCAATTCATCAATTTTCTTTTCTTCTAAAATCCTAAGTGCCTCAACCGCTAATTTCTCCGGATGAATCGCGATAGGATTCTTCGTCATTGCCTCTTTGACTTTTTTATTGGCTAAATTCGCGTCTTCTTCCAGATGGCGGCGCAAGTCTCCATCAGTAAATATGCCACTGAGCTTTCCTTTAGCATCTACTACGGAGGCTGCCCCTGCCCGCGCTTCGGTAATCTTATACAACACATCCTTTACAATCATATTTTCATTTACTATAGGGTTAGCCTTTCCCTTACGCATAATGTCTTCTACTTTTAAAAGCAGCCTCCTGCCAAGGGCTCCCCCGGGATGAAAAAGGGCAAAATCTTTCTCTTTAAAACCTTTTTTTTCTACCAAGCATACCGCCAAAGCATCTCCCATAGCAAGCATGGCAGTAGTTGACGCGGTAGGAGCCAAGCCCAAAGGGCAGGCCTCTTTTCTCACGGAAACATCCAAAACCAAATCAGAATATTTCGCGAGGCTTGAATTTTTATTTCCTGTAATCGCGATAACCCTTGCTCCGATTTTCTTTAGGATAGGAATCAGGCTTTTCGTTTCCTCGGTCTCGCCGCTGTTTGAAAGGGCTATGACAATATCTTCTTTCGTGACCCTTCCCAAATCGCCGTGAATAGCTTCAGCGGAATGCAGCCAGATACTCGGCGTGCCTAACGAAGCTAAGGTCGCGGAGATCTTCTGGCCGATTATCCCTGCCTTGCCCATTCCGGTAACCACTACCCTGCCCTTACAATTAGCAATCGCGTCAACCGATTTGGTAAAATTGTCATCCAGCTTGTTGGCTAACGCGGCAACTGCCTCTGCCTCTAATCTAAAAACCTCTTTCGCTCGTTTTAAAGTCATTTTTTCAGCTTTCAGCTCTCAGCCATCGGCTTTCAGCTCCCAGCTGATAGCTGAAAGCCGATGGCTGAAGGCTATTTTAACGCGCTCTCAATCTTTTTTATTTCCCTTAGCAAAGGCTCTAAGGCTTTTAAGGAGATCATATTAGGGCCGTCGCAGGGGGCCTTATCCGGGTCCGGGTGCACCTCTAAAAAAAGCCCGTCACAGCCAAAGGCAACTGCCGCGCGGGATAGGCCCGCGACAAACCGACGCTCGCCGCCCGAGCAGCTGCCCTTGCCTCCGGGAAGCTGGACACTATGCGTAGCGTCGTAAATTACCGGATACCCAAAATCCCGTAGTATCGAGAGCGCCCTGAAATCCGTAACAAGGTTGTTATAGCCAAAGCTTACGCCTCTTTCTGTAATAATGATATTTTTGTTCCCGCTTTTTTCCATTTTTTTGATAATCGGCGCGATATCCCAGGGCGCCAGAAACTGCCCCTTTTTGATATTGACTATTCTCCGGGTACGCGCGGCCTCTATTAAAAGGTCTGTCTGGCGGGATAAAAACGCGGGGATCTGAATCACATCTAATACCCTGGCGGCTTCTGCCACATCTTCTTTACAGTGCACATCGCTCAGAACGGGCACCCCAAGGGTATCCTTAACTTCCTGTAAAATCTTTAAACCTTTTTTTAAACCTGGCCCCCTGTAAGAATCCAAGGAGCTGCGGTTTGCCTTGTCATAGCTGGACTTAAATATAAAGGGAATCTCTAAACTCAAGGTCAAATTTTGCAGTATTTTTGCGGTTTTAAGCGTTGACTCCCTATCCTCAATCACGCAGGGGCCGGCAATCAACACAAAAGGATTGTTCCCGCCGATTTTTATATTTCCAATTTTTATTTCTTTAGTCATTTGCGCGTGATTACCTTTTTTACCTTCTCCAAATCTTCAGGAGTATCCACGCCGATGGTCGCAGCTTTTGTTTCGATTACCTTGATTCTAAACCCCGCCTCCAAAATGCGCAGCTGCTCTAATTTTTCCACTCTTTCCAACTGCGACTCAGGAAGGTTTTTAAATATAAAAAGAAAATCTTTAGTATAGGCGTATATGCCGATGTGCTTGTAATAGGTTACGCTTGCTATTGTATCCCGTGGATACGGAATTGCGGCGCGGGAGAAGTATAAGGCTAAATCGTTTTTATCCGTAACGACTTTTACCACATTAGGGTCGGCTATTTCACTCGGGTCATTTATCTTTTTCATCAATGTCGCCACACTCAAAGAACCATCGTCTAGAAGCGGACGTGCCACATTTTCTATCATTACCGGATCCAAGAGCGGCTCATCGGACTGCAGGTTGACGACCACTTTTACCTCAAGGGGGTTAACCACCTCACAAATCCTGTCTGTTCCAGAAAGGTGTTCCTTAGAGGTCAACACTACATTGCCGCCAAATGATTTGACCGCTTCTTCAATCCGTGAGTCGTCGCAGGCGACAATCACCTCATCCAGAATCTTGGCTTTCCTCGCCGCTTCCCATACCCATTGAATCATCGGTTTGCCGTGTATATCAGCTAATACCTTGCCTTCAAAACGGGTTGAGCCGTAGCGCGCCGGAATTATTCCTATTACATCCATATACCCTCACTTCGTTCGGGAGTAGAGAGTAGAGAGTAGAGAGTAAAAAGTTACTGCCTACTATCTACTCTCTACTAACTACTTTTTCCGTAATTTTTTCTAATAATTCTTCCTTGGTGACAACCGCGGTTCCTACCTTACTTACCACAATCCCCGCGGCAAAATTTGATAAATGCGCCGCCTCTAATTTTGTGGCGCCGCAGGCAAGCGCAAGGGTAAAGGCCGCAATCACCGTATCTCCGGCGCCAGAGACATCAAAAACTTCCTGGGCGACTGTCGGGATATGGGTAATAGCCCCGTCTTTTTCAAACAAACGCATGCCGTTTTCGCCAAGAGTAATTAATACCGAATCCAGCGACAAATCTTTAAGCATCTTTTTTCCGGCTTTATTGATATCTTCGTCATTTTCAATATCAATACCGGCTCCGCCCTCTGCCTCTTTTTCGTTAGGAGTAATGCAGGTAACCCCCCGATAATATGAGAAATGGCTTACCTTAGGGTCCACCGTGACAATTTTCTTGTGCTTTCTTGCCAGAGGGACAACCTCCGCCAACAGCCTGGGGACGATAACACCTTTACCGTAATCCTCTATAATCAGCGCGTCAAGATTTTCTATTTCCCTGCGTATAAAAGACAGGATCTGTTCAAATAAAGTATCGTTAATAGGCCCGTTCTTTTCACGGTCAACCCTCACCACCTGTTGATGATGGGCAATAATGCGCGTTTTTAAAATAGTCGGCCGCTGGCTGTCAATCACAATCCCTGAGGTATCCACCCTTTTTTTCCTAAGCTCTTCAACCAGGGTCTTGCCGCTTTTATCGTCACCGATAATGCCCGCGATAGAGGAATTCCCTCCGAGAGCGGCAATATTATTCGCCACGTTGGAGGCCCCGCCGGGCATAAAAGACTCGGAGGAAACCACGACTACCGGCACAGGGGCCTCGGGAGAAATACGTTCAACTTTACCCCAGATAAATTCATCCAGGATTAAATCCCCTATAACAAGGACTCTCGCTTTATGAAATTTCTGAATTATCGCTTTTAATCTCATGCTACATCCTTCCAATAACTGCCCTATGTAGGAGTGGCAGCATAATCTCATGATGGCCAATAATGTAATAGCCCTTGCCCGAATCCTGCGTAGGGCGCGACACCACATTTACCGCGGGACGATAGTGGTATATCATATCAAAATTCGCTGAGGTAAAATTGTATACGGCATGGCCTATATTGCGGGCTAAATTTAAGGCTTTTAAGAATACCTCCGGCAAGATAACGCTGGAGCCAAAATTTAATACAACCCCTCCATTACCAAGTTTCGCGATAGATTTAACCAAGGCCAGAAAATCACGTTGAGAGCCCTCGCCTGCAGCCGCGCCGCTAAAGGAAGGATGCTGATGAATAATATCGGTGCCGATGGCTACCTGCACGCAAACAGGAATATTTTCTTTATAACAGCAATAAAGGATGCTCTGCTCTTTATATTTCAGGCGCTCTTTGGCAATAGCACTTACTACAGATGAGCCGATTCCTAAACCTCGCTTTACTCCTTCATTAACCGCATTATTCAAGAATTCCGCGGTTTCCTTTCCCATGCCAAAGCTGCCGTCTTTAAGTGCCTCTCCAACATCTTCGGAAGTCTTGCCTTGATAAGCAATCTCAAAATCGTGAATTATCCCCGCGCCATTAAAAACTACCGTCGTAATAATTTTCTTTTGAATTAAATCTATCACCAGGGGGCTTAAGCCGCATTTTATCACATGGGCGCCCATCATAAAAATAACGGCCCTGCCCTTTTTTTTAGCCGCGACAATCGCATCCACGACCGCCTTAAAATCTTTTGCCTTAAGTATCCGGGGCAGAGAATCATAAAACGCCTGAAAGCTGCCTGCCTTTACGCAAGGCTTGGCAAAGGCATTTTTCTCAACTTTAGAGCGCCTTTGCTTAATAGAATACGTTTTTACCCGCCGCACATCTACTTTCATATCTTTTTTCTCTTTTCCGTCCTTCGTCTATCGTCCCTCGTCCTTCGTATATTATCACGCCTTAAAGATATCGTCAACTGCCTTTAACACATCCTCAACGGTTATGGCTTTTAAACAATCAAAGCCGATTTTACAATTGTGCGCAAGGCACACACTACAGCCTACTTCCCTATGCACATATTTATCCCTTTTGCCTACCGGCCCCCAGCGCACCGGGCTTAAACCCGCCTGATTTCTGCCAAAAAGAGAAATTACCGGAGTCCCTACGCTGCTGGCGATATGTACCGGGCCTGAGTCGTTAGAAATAAAAATAGAGCAGTGCTTAAGAAGCGCGGCCAATTGCGACAGGGAGGTTTTTCCAGCGGCATTGATTACCGGATACCGCGTATTTTTAGCGATTTCATCAGCAATCATCATATCAGTTCCGTCTGCCACAAGAATGACTTTAAGGCCATATTCCTCAACTAACTTGTTGGCTAAAACAATAAATCTTTCTTTTAGCCAGCGTTTAGAAACACAACTTGCCCCGGGATGAATACAGGCGAGCCTGTCTTCTTTCTTTATCCCCGCTTCCTGTAAAAAATTCCGAGCCCAGGCTAACGCATCTTTGTTAAGCGCCACATAAGGAGCCGCGTCTTTAACCTTCATACCCATATGCCTGAGAATATCCAAGCAATACTCAACTTCATGTTTAAGCCCAAGGCTGCGCGTATCCTTTATCTTATCGGTAAGGAGAAACCCAAACTTTGTATCACAATAACCTATTCTTCTGGGGATATCGGCAAGGAAGGTAATGATATTCGTCTTTCTTTTCGTATGTAAGACTATTGCCAGGTCAAACTTCTTTTTTTTAAGGCCAAGAACAAATTTCCAGAACCCCAAAAACCCTTTATGCCCTTTGTTTTTATCGTATACAATGACTTCGTCACTATAAGGATTCCCCTCAACAAGTTCGGCTGCCTGAGGAGCTACCATCATCGCGATATGGCTTTTAGGATAATTATCTCGTAAAGCTTTAAGCACTGGAGTAGTCAATACCACATCTCCGATTCTATCCGTACGCACTACCAGGATCCTTTTAAAATCATTTTTTACAGCCATTTTATTCCTTTACAGCCACTCAGTAATAGAAATTCCTTTTGCGCAATTCAATGAAGTTGCTAAAAAATTAAGTTAAACACGAATTTACACAAATGTGTCTGGTTGGCAATTCGTGGTAATTCGGCATTGGATTCGTGAGAATTCGTGTAAAAAGGTATTTTTTCAGTACTATCGCAATAACTCCTTGACTGCCGCAAACACTTCATCAACGGTAATCGCCTGCATACAGCGGTTATCGTTACATTTCTCATCATAACAAGGCGCCGTGCAGCCTTGCGTCCATGAAGGATTTTCCCGGTGGGTGCTTAAGGCAGAAACATCCTTTTGAATGAGCTTTATCTTTCCTTTGCCTCGGGGGCCTGTTATCAAAGCCGAGGTAGGGCCAAAGAGCCCAACAACATTCGTGCCCACGCCTGCCGCTATATGAAGTGGCCCGGAATCGGCAGAAACAACAACATCCGATTCCTTAAATAACGCTGCCGACTGCTGAAGCGTTGTTTTTCCCGCGGTAATTATCGGCTTATTTTTCATACCCCCGGCAATTTCTCTAACTAGGTTGATATCCGAATACGCGCCGCTCAAAATTACTTTTACCTTACATTCATCTATTAACCTGTCTGCTAAGCGCGAAAAATATTCTTTCGGCCAGCGCTTCGGGAACCAATTCCCTCCGGGATTTAAACAGACAATGACATCGCCAGAGACTACCCCTTCATCCTGCAACATTTTTTTTATATACCGCTCGTCATCTTCCGCGGTAAAGAATTCATAGAGGGTATCCTGAATATCGCATCCTAAGGCCGCTGCGATGCCAAGATAATGCTCCACCCGATGAAGGCTGTCTTTCTTGGGCATAGGCGCTCTATCGGTCAATAAAAAGCGCCTCTTCCATGTACTATATCCTACTCTTCTGGGAATACCCGCCCAAAAAGTAAGGGCCGCGCGAGTAAAAGAACGATGAAACAGAACCGCCATATCAAATTTCTTTTCCCGTAACTCCCGAATCAACCTCAGCTTGCCAAGCCATCCTTTATGGACACCATCACAATCGTTAATCATAAGCTCATCAATATAAGGGTTGTTTGCTAAAACCTCTTTAACCCTCGGCACGATAAGACAGGCGATATGGCTTTCAGGGAACCGCTCGCGCAATGCCTTTATCGCGGGGGTGGAAAACAACACATCCCCTAACCAGTTAACTTCAATAATAAGTATCCTCATTAGTTCATTAGATAATCAATTAATCAGCTAACCAGCTAATCAGCCCATGACAACTAACAACCCGCTTAATATTCATCCCTGTGTTCCTTGATATAGGTATAAAAACCGGAAGCTTCAATCCAGAAAACCAACATATTGCGGCTTGTTTCGGAAATCCGCAATCTTTTAAGGGCATAGATATCATCGCCGGGATACCCCGGGGGAAAGTTTGTGCCCACACAGGCCCTATATCCTGCCTCTTTTGCGGTAACGCGCGATCCAGCATCATTTCCGCCGAAAGGATAGCTAAAGAAATCGATTTTCCTCTTTAGCTTCTCCTCTAAAAACCTTTTTGATTCAACAATTTCATAGGTTAATTTCTCAGGAGAATCAATCTCCGTTAAATTCGGATGATTCATGCTGTGGCTGCCGATGGTAATGATTCCGGAATCCGCCATCTCCTGTATCTGCTGCCAGGACATATACTCATCATTGCCTAATCGTTTGCCTACGCGGTTAACGACCACAAATATCGTTGCCGGGAGCTGATACCTCTTTAAAATAGGATACACATTGGTGTAATTATCCAGATATCCGTCATCAAACGTAATGGCAACTGTCTTAGCGGGGATTTTCTTTTTACCTTGCAGTAAATCCGCAAGCTCATATAAGGTAACGACGTTATACCTGTGCTCTTTTAAAAACCGCATCTGCCTTTCAAAAGACGCGACGCTCACCCCCAGCTTACTTCTTAAGGGCTCTTCATCATTCACATAATGATACATCAAAATTGGCACGGTATAGTGGCGCATGACAACACTCAGATACACTCCAAAACTTAACAGCAAAACCGCGGCAATTATGAAAAGCACTTTTACCGGTTTTAACATTCCTGATATACCTTTTCAGTATCTTCACACATCTTCTTGGAAGAAAATTCTTTTTCTATTAACGCTTTGGCACAAGCTGCCATGGCCTGAGCCTTCTGCTTATTGCTCAATAACTCTCGTATCGCGTCAGCGAGGGCCTCGCTATTCGCGGGTTTCACTAAAATTCCTGTTTGTCCGTCTTTTATCAAAGAGGCTATTCCCCCCACTGCGGAACCTGCCACCGGCACCCCTGCAGCCATTGCCTCCATAATCGCCAGGCCTAAGCCTTCCTGAAGCGAAGGCATTACAAAAACATCCATGACTGAAAGGGCTTCCGTGGTATCGGAAACTGACGGAATGAAATGCAGCTTTGCCTCAAGCGCAAGGCTTTTCCCTAAATCCTCCAATTCCTTTTTTATCTTACCGTCTCCTATGCTTAAAAGCTCGGCATCTGGAACATGCTCAATAACCTTTCGCATCGCCGTAATCAAATACCTATGCCCCTTCACTTCAGATAACCGGGCAATGATTCCTACCACAGGCCCCTCTTTCAAACCGAATTCTTTTTTTATCTCTTTTTTACTCCTGGTGACTGGTGACTGGTAACTGGTGACTTCTATTCCGTTATGCACCAATCGTATCTTCTCTCTGCCCACCTTAAAATCATGAATGAGATGCTCTTTTACTGCATCCGATATAGCGATAACACGCTTGCCCCAACAAGGAAATATCAGCCTTTCCCAGCGCGCCGTATAAAAGCCATGCGCTGTGGAAACAAAAGGAACATCCGTCTTTTTTGATAACCAGTATGCCAGGACATTAGTGAGCCTTGTTTGGCTATGAAGCAGCTGTATGCCTTTTTCTTTTATTACTTTTTTTAAAATAAAATACGAAAATAAAAGTTTTGGGCTCACAATGGACTTGGTCCGTAACGGCACGTAGATATGTTCAATATCGTCGTGCTCTAATCTCGTTAGCCATTGCCCGCCCCGTGAGGCAACATACACCGTATGCCCCCTGGCGATAAGGCCCCGGGCGAGGATTACGATATACCTTGATATTCCTCCGGCATTAAAGTGATTGGCAAGTAAAAGGATATTCATACATTACTAGTGCTCCGTGACATAAATACTTGATAATCGAAGAAATGTCACTACGCACTTCCGCTATGGGGGCAAGCCCCGAACAAAACTTTTCTGCTTAATTACAGGTTTTGTTCGGGGCAAGCCCCCCTTCGGCGCTCACTGCGTTCGCTGAGCACCCCCCAATCGTGGGGGACGGTCTCCCCCACACACCCCTTACTACATTGTGAATTAACAGAAAGTTATGTCACAATGTACTAGAGATAAATGATTGCTACGTTTACCGTTTACCGCTAACTGTGTACCGTATCGGTACATGTGACAGGCAACGTTACTCTTTTAAAAATCAAGTAGGCTTTAAACCTTGGTTAAGTCTCGGGTATTAAGCAACCCCATAACCGCCTCTTCTACTTCCTCCACACTAATCTGCTTCATACATTCTGTGGAATTACACTGGGATTTATAACAAGGCTGGCACGATAATCCTTTATAAAAAAGACTGACCTTTTCCTGAGAAAGAATATGCCGTTTCGGATCCGTGGGGCCGAACAACGCCACAACCGGCACCCCCATACCGCAGGCAATATGCAGCGGCGCGGTATCCGCGGCAACAAACACACTGCAGTGCTTAATAAGGCACGCAAGCTGATTTATCGTGGTTTTCCCGCAGGCAATAATAGGCCGGGACCTTGCGGTGAGGCTCTTAAGCACGCGCAGCTCCCCGGGGTCAACCTGATTTCCGGTAATCACCACACGGATATCATGTAACGCCAAGTTTTCCGATAAGCGCGCTATATACTCAAGCGGCCAGCGTTTCGTAACCCAGAGCTTTGAAGAGCCACAATGTATCCCTACTAACGGCTGAGCTTTATTAACCCATTCTGACTCCAAAAATAGAGCGACAGAATGTGAATCTTCCTTGGAAGGCCAAAGCTCAATCTTCTTATCTTTAAGCTCTATACCAAGCATGTTCAAAATACGAAACTGATGCTCCAATGGCCCCAGAATAAGCTCGTTTTCTTTGACTGTATTATTCAGCAAAAAACTTAATTTCTTATTCGCGTATCCGTATCTGCGCGGGGCACAGGAAAGCGCGCTCATACTATGGCTTTTACGGTTATTCTGCAGGTCTATAACCATGTCAAATGCTTTTTTTCTCAATTCCTTCCCCACTCTCAAAAGCCCGAGGATCCCCTTATCCCTTTGCTTGAAATCATAAACAATAAGCGTATCAATATAAGGGCAATTATGTAACACCGGAGCAAGGTCTTTACCCACGAGGCAGGTAATGACGCTTGGCGGAGGGAATTTCTTCCTGATTGCCTTGAGCGCGGGGATAGAAAGTATCATGTCCCCAAGGGCGCTGAATTTCAGGATCAGGATTCGTTTTGCAAAACATCTTTCCCGATATACCTCAAGAGTCTTTTCCGCCATTTTTTCTAAAGGGAACTGGGAAAGTATCTTGACGCGGGCATTCTGCGCCAAAGCCGCGCTCAAGGCATTATCCTTGAGCACTTTGAGTATCGCTTCAGCCATACCTTCAGGATCACCCGGCGGCACTAACACACCATTAACCCCGTCTTCAATAATATCTACTACCCCTCCTACTTTGGTAGCCACAACCGGAACCCCTGAAGCCTGAGCCTCAAGAATAACCCTGCCAAAGGCTTCATGCACCGTCGTAGCCATAACCATAAGGTTTACTTTGGAAAGGATCTCAGGGATATCCCTTCGGGCACCGAGAAATTCCACCACCTGCGATAAGCCTAAACGTTTCGTCAAAAGCTCTAAATCTTCCTTATAATGCATCTTATTCTTCGGAGCGCTTCCAACCACCCATACCTTAATAGTGGGGAGAGTCCGATAAACCTTCTGGATTGCTTCTATAAAGTATCGGTGACCTTTTAAAGGAGTGATGCGGGCAATAATCGCGATAATAAATTCCGTATGGCTTTTCTTTTCCGGAGGATTAAACGTAAACTGCTGTATATCAACACTGCGGGGAATAAGGCGTATCCGCTCAACCGGCACCTGAAAATCATCAATCATATGCCTGCCGATAACCTGGCTTGGCACAATGACACAATCCCCCCAGCCCATTACCTGGGTAAAAAGATGGCGGGAATAATAACCGTGACAGGTAGTAATAAAAGGAGTTTCCGTAATCCGGCAGGCAGCATAGGCAATCCACGCCGGGACACGGGAACGGGCATGCACAATCTGGATATCTTCATCCCTAATAATTCTGGCCAAGGCAGCAATACACCGGTACATGGAAAACAATGATTTCTTATGCACCTCCAGCGCGTAATGGATACCGCCGGATGCTTTGAGTATTTCAACTAAAGCGCCGCCCTTTGAAACCACGACGGCCTTATGGTTATGGGCAGTTAAATATTTGGCTAAATCAACGGTCCCTGTTTCAACACCGCCATAATTAAGTTCGGGTAATATTTGCAGGATATTCACATTAAGCGCTAAATTGCTACATTGCTAAACTGTTAACTGTTTAAAACAATTAACAGTTTGACCATTTGACAATTTAACCATTATCATTTAACCGCTATAACAATTTTCTTATCGCCTCTTGCACACACAGGGAGTCATCGAGCTTCTTTACCGCGGGCCTTTCCTGCAGCACTTCCTTGATTGTATCAGCAATGGCAGGGGTATCAATAAGATAAAGAGAGCCATGCCGGGCGGCATTGTGCAAGAAAGCCTCATGCCTTGTTTTTCCGCAAAAAGCTGACGCGGCTTTAAGCCTGAAAACACCTACATATTTCCCGGAACTTGCGGCCTCCGAAACCATTGATATACTCTCTCCGGAAACAACAATAAAATCTGACAACCCTAAAATCCCCCCTACCGCCTCAGGAATATTCATCTGGTTGGCGATAACCAAAAGCTTGCAAGAAGGATACTCCTTCAATTCTTCTCTGAGGAGATTTTCAATATTCGCGGGAGTGCGCCGCGATGTAGTAACAAGGATATCCGCGTCTAATGCCTGCGCGGCTTTCTTAAGCTGCGCGATAACTTCTCGCGCAGTCTCTATGGTAAGGCGATAATGCTTCGTATCTCCCCCGATAAGAAGCCCCAAAGAGAGTTTGTGGCCGATACCGGGAATTTTTGCTTTAAGCCTTTCGGCATGTTCCGTAAGATATGCCTCATCAATGAGGTTAAGCGCGCCGAGTGTCCTGACGATATTTTTGCCTTTCGGCGGATTATCATGGCGCGGAATAATCACGACATCAAATTTCTTCCTGCTTACCGCTTGAGCCGGATCCATAATACAGACCGACCGCGCCTGGTTTTCCTGGGCAACCGAAAAAGTAAGCCCGGCCAGGCTCGCGCCGCAGGAAATCACTAAATCCGCGGGAACCTTACTTAAAGCACGCCGTGTCTTACTCTTAAGGCAAAATTCATAAATATCCAAGCCAAACCCCATACACACCTTGGCTAAAATTTTAGCAAAAGAATTTTTAAACTTCACGTCAATGACCGTGCTATAGACTATTGGCTGCAGCCTCTTGACTATTTTCAACACCGCTTCAGATTGCCGAAGATGGCCTGCTTTATTGTCGCTTAAGAGTACCACATGCCTAAAAGGAGAATATTTCCAGATTTTATAAAACCAAAAATACTCCTGAGGACACAGGCGTATATGGCGCTCTAAAATCGCGCTGGATTGATTAAGGCAATGCTCCAGGCGCTCTTTTTCATCAGCGCCTTCCTCTGTTTTTAACGGCTTCTCAAGAATAATACGATGATAAAAACGCCGCTCCCTGACTATGATTGCGGGAATTATACGTGCCTCTGTGGCAAAGGCAAAGCGGACAAAACCTGTCGGCATAGAAGTAGGCAGGCCAAAGAAATTGCTTACATGCCCTTCCTTGCCCCCTTGGTCGCCAACCATTGCCACGACTTCATTATTTTTGAGCCCCCGCATGATTTCTCTTAGGGCAACACCCCGAGGAATTGTCTTACAGCCTTTTAGCTCCCGGTACCGGTTCAAAAGGTTATTTAAAAGCGGATACCGCTGCTCATTGACAATAACCTTATAGGCATACCCCTGCAAACTGCAGGTAATATTCGCAAGCTCCCAGTTACCCATATGATACGCCAGCAAGATAACGCCTTTACCTCTTTTAAGCGCGTCATCCAAATGTTTAAGGTTCTCAATGCGCACATGCTTATTGATATACCTGGCGTCTATACGGGGAATATAAAGTGTTTCTACGATAGTCAGCGCCAGGCTGATAAATGCCTTTCTCGCGATCCTTTCAACTTCTTCTATCGGCAATGCTCCGCCATAGGCTATCTTTATATTCTTAAGCACAAGCCTTCTTTTTTTCTTTAGCGCATAGTATCCCGCGATACCAAGGAATTCCCCCATCAAGGAATTGATCCTTACCGGCAGGGAGACGATGAGTGCCCCCAGTGCCCTAGCTAACGCATACGCGGCGTATTCGATTAAAGAACTCTTCTTCATTATCAGTTACCTGTACCTCTATTTTTACAACATACACCTTGCTTGAGGAAGAAAAAATACCCTGCCCCATACGCAAAGCATCTTTTTCGGTCGTAAGAATAGTATCAATAGCAGCGGCTTGTAATTGCGCCTCTATATTTTTACTATCCTCTGGCGTATATCTATGGTGATCAGAAAATTGAAACGATAATCCAACATTAATCCCTAGCCCTTTAACTAATTTCTCAAACGACTCAGGTGAGGCAATCCCCGAAACTAAAGCTACTGTTTTGTCTTTGAGTAAATCAAGGTTCAGCAATGCTTGCGGCTGCGCGAGATCATACAAGCTTATCGGCGCATGGATAGACTCAAAAACTACGGCGCCCGGGTTAATCAAACGCAAAACATCCTTTATTTTCCGGGTATCGGGATTAAGATTGGTTTTCGTAATCACAACAATATCCGCCCTTTTAAGCGAAGAGAGCGGCTCACGCAAAATCCCGCGGGGAATCATATGCCCATTCCCAAAAGGGCACATTGCATCTATAGCCACAATCTCCAAATCCTTCTTTATCCTCCACTGCTGGAAACCGTCATCTAAGATAACCGCGGTAGCATGATGCTCTTTCATCGCCTTTTCCGCGGCACGTTTTCTATCCGCATCCACAATCACCGGAACATCTCCTAAATTCTTAGCAAGCATAGCAGCTTCATCGCCCATCATTTCGTCCATCGTCCCTCGTCCTTCGTCTCTCGCCCATCGTCTCTCGTCACTCTCTTTTTTTCTTTTATACCCTCGCGTCAAAATTGCTACCTTGCACCCTTCTTGCTTTAAATATCGGGCTATAGCTTCAACCAAAGGCGTTTTCCCTGTCCCACCCCAGGTAATATTACCGACGCTAATAACTTTACAGCTAAGCCGATACCGCAAAAGGCGATTGCAGATAATTACAATGCTAAGCGCCAAACCATAGATAAGCGACAAGCAAAACAAAAAAAACTTAACGAAAGAGGCGAAACAATCGTTTCTTTTATCCGTAACAATATCAAGGTAATATGCCTTGAGTCCCATCTCCTACTACTTTTCCTTTCTCAACGCGTTAACGACTGCTTGCGTCTTGAGGCTCTCATCACTGTTTTTTGTTTCTTCTGTAGTTCTTAAAGGACATATTCCTCGTGGCGGTTGTTTTGGCATAGAGAGCCCTAGGGCAATAAAAAAACTTAACGGCACAATAAATCCGCATAACGCGCGGCAAATGCTTAATTTATGCACAGCCCTTAGCCCGATAAAATAGAGGAAAAAAGGGTATACTACAAATAATACCATCCCTCCTGTCATTAACAGAAAGCACCATAGCACCATTATTTTCTTAAATACTACCTGCGGCAGTTCTGGAATTACAAACTGAAAACTGAACGCTAAAAGGCACACCAGCAAGGCAAAGAGCTCCACCACGCTTGCGTACGCAACGACCTTAAGCGTAGCCTTAAAGCCTTGACGCGCTCCGGCAATGAAAAATCCCAAGTGAAAAATTCCCGCGGTTACCATGAGCCGCATACTTTGAAGCAATAACAAGCCTACGAAAACTATAAAAAAAATAATTGGCGTTACATACTCTTGAGGTGTCCCAAAAGAAAAATAAAACCAGGAGTATATCGTCGCAATCAGTGTCGTAACACAACCTATAAGTAAGGCAAAGATAAGCGAATCGCTAAACCCGCCTTCAGCTGATAATCGAGAGAAAAATCGAATAGAATGAAAAAGAATCTCTTGGCGCGTAAGCCTAAGCGCCTTAAAAAAGCCACGTTCTTTCCGGTTCTCCCACGGAATCTCATCAACCTGCGTTTCTGGTTCAGGCATTTTCCTCTCCTGTTAATGCCAGGCATAGACAACTTACATACTACTTGTTTATGCCTGGCATTATAATATACTCCATATTTCTCATAGTCGCGCCTTGATTCTGGGCAATAAGCCCTTTTGCGCGAGCGCCTAAGGCAGCCATTTTTTTCGGATTTCGCAATAAATCCGCTATATTCTCAAAAAGCTCTTCTTCATTGTGAATCATGATACACGCCTCATCCTTTAAGAACAGGGCGATAATATCCCGAAAGTTAAACATATTCGGGCCGCATACTATAGGTTTTGCCAATGCCGCAGGCTCCAATATATTCTGCCCGCCCTTTTTTATCAGGCTGCCGCCGACAAAAACAATGTCGGAGGCGGCGTAGAAAACTTTAAGTTGGCCGATGGTATCGAGGATAAAAACCGATGGACGATGGACGAGAGACGATGGACGAGAAAGTGCTGAAATAAATACGGGATTAAGATTACTCTTAAATACTAAATTCTCAACTTCCTTTGCCCGTTCAGGATGGCGCGGGGCAAGCAAAAGCCTCAAATCGGGAAATTCCTTCAACAGCTTTTTATAAACCCCTAAAACAATTTCTTCTTCGCCCGGATGTGTACTCCCTGCTACGAATAGCTTTTCTTTTTCGCCTAACCCTAATTTTTTTCTATATTCCGCGTAATCTGCGGTATCTATCTTTTCTTTATCTGCGCAATCTGCGGTATCAAACTTCATATTTCCCGTGATATGTATTTTCTCTCCTGCCACCCCTAACGCGGCGAGCCTCTTGCTGTCGGTTTCTGTCTGCACACAAAACGCGGTTATCCTATTCATCACCGGCTTAATGAGAAATTGTATAAGGCGGTAACCTTTAAAGGAGCCATCCGATATTCTGGCATTCACGGTAATGATGGGAATGTTACGTTTTTTAAGGCACCTGATAAAATTAGGCCAGATTTCCGTCTCAGCAATAATAACCAAAGATGGATTAATAAGTGCAACTGTCTTCTTAACGATAAAACTTATGTCAAAAGGCAAATAAAAGACGAGGTCATTTTCTTGGGCGATTCGTTGCGCGACTTTATTCCCTGTAGAAGTAACTGTAGAAATAACAATCTGCTTAGCAGGATAGGCCTCATGTAACTCCTCAAGCAATGCCTTTGACGCCAAAACCTCCCCCACACTTACCGCGTGCAGCCAAATCGGCTGTGCCTGCGCCAAACGTTTCTTTTGTTCATCAGAAAAAAACCCTAAACGCATCAAAAACCCCTGATGGAACTTACGCTTTACAATATACAGTGGCAGGTAACATAGGGCAAAAAGGATAAAAATTAAATCATAGAAGATAAACATATATTCTATAGTAAGTCACCAGGTCACCCGTAGAGATTTACACTATATGTGACTTTGTGACGTTGTGACTTGGTAACCCCTCAATTTCATACATAACAGTATCGCTACGCCCTCGGGTGGGCTTTGTCATAGACGCTCTTTAACTTCTCGGTGGTCAGGTGAGTATAAATCTGCGTCGTCGAAAGATTGGCATGGCCTAAGAGTTCCTGTACCGAACGCAGGTCCGCGCCTCTGTTTAAAAGATGCGTGGCAAAAGAATGCCGTAGCGTATGCGGAGAAATATTGTCTCTTAAGGAGGCGCGCTGGATATATTTATCAAGAACCAAGCGTACCCCTCGGGCGGTAATTCTCCTGCCGTTTTTATTTAAAAATACCACTGATGTCTGGAGTTTTCTATGCTCTACATAATCACGAAGTGCCCGAAGCGCCCTATCACCGATAGGCACTATCCGCTCCTTTCTGCCTTTACCCATAACCTTTACTACTGAACTAAAAAAATCGATATTTTCTAAATTTAACCCCACCAACTCACTAATACGTATACCGGTTGAATAAAAGGTTTCTAAAATTGCCCTGTCCCGTAAGCCCGCGGGTTCCTCTGATTGCGGAGCCTCAACCAATTTAGTAACCTCATCCTCAGTCATAAAAATTGGCAGGTGCTTTTCCAATTTAGGACTGGATATGGCAGAGGTAGGGTCATTCTTTAAAAAACCTTCCCTATTGAGGAATCGGAAAAAACTTCTTAAGCAGGATAGTTTGCGCGCGACCGAACGGCTTTTTAAATTCTTTTCTTTCAGGGAACCCAAAAATCTTCTTATGGTAAGATAGTCACTATTCTCAACCTGTGTTTGGCCTAAGAATTTCTTAAATTCATCCAAATCCTTCTTATAATTCAAAATAGTATGCTCTGAGGCATTCTTTTCTATTTCCAAATAACGGATATATTTTTCTATATACCTATCCATTGTAAAAGTAGAGAGTAGAAAGTAGAGAGTAGAGAGTACGCATAGAAAGAATTCTATAGAGTAATTTTAGCATTTTTCTCTATCTTTTATCTACTATCTACTTTCTACTTACTACTTTCTGGTAACGTTTTTGCAATATACGTGCACTTGGGATAACTCGTACAGCCGTAAAATAATCCCCGGCGAGACCTGCGTTCGATAAGCTCACCCTGACAGCCTTCTTGAGGGCACTTAATACCGGTAGTTATGGACTTGGCAAAACGGCAGGTGGGAAAATCCGAACAGCTTAAAAATTTACCTTTCCGTGACCATTTCACTATCATGGGTTTCCCGCATTGGGTACACACCTCGTCAGTAGTAACAACCTCTTTCTGTATGGTTTCATTGGCATGATCTAACCTTTCTTTAAACGGCCCATAGAAATCATTAATAACCTTATCCCATGCCTGCTTGCCATCTTCTATCTCATCGAGCTCTTCTTCCATGCGCGCGGTAAACTTAACATCCATTACTTCAGAAAAATACTCTACCAAAAGGTCGTTAACCTTGAATCCGAGTTCCGTAGGATAAAGATACCCTTTCAGGCGGCGCACATAATCGCGGTAAACGATAGTCTGAATAATCGGCGCGTACGTAGACGGCCTGCCGATACCTTCTTCTTCAAGCGTCTTGACTAATGTCGCCTCGGAATAACGTGGAGGCGGCTTGGTAAAATGCTGCGAGGGGCTCACCGTAAGCAAGTCCAGCGCTTCATCCTTTACCAAAGGCGGCAAAGTCTTTTTCTCTTCATCCTGCTCATCCTCAACCTCATACACTGCGCTAAATCCCTTAAAAATAAGTTTTGATCCTGATAACCTGAATACATAACTATCCACATTGATCTCAACTGAAGTTACGGCATAGAGCGCGGGCCTCATTTGGCTGGCGATAAAACGCTTATAAATTAACGCGTAAACCTTGTACTGCTCGCTGGTCAAATATTCCTTCACCGATTCCGGGGTTCGAACTACTGACGTCGGCCTAATTGCTTCATGGGCGCCTTGGGCCTGTTTTCTTGACTTATAGGAATTCGGGGTATCAGGCAAATATTCTTTACCATACGTAGTTTCAATAAAACTTCTTACCTCTGCTATCGCGGATACCGCGACATTCACGGAATCAGTACGCATATACGTAATTAAGCCCACTGCCCCCTCACTGCCCAGCTCCACCCCTTCGTAAAGCTGCTGGGCAATAATCATGGTGCGCGCGCTTGCATAGCGCAGCTTATAAAAGGCATCCTGCTGCAAGGTACTGGTAATAAACGGCGGCAAGGGATTTTTCCTCTTTTCAGTTTCTTTGATGGAAGAAACAATACCCTGCTTGCCTTTTAAAGATGCTACTATGTGCTCTGCCACAGCCTGATTTTTAATCTCGGCCTTCGTATCTCCTATTTTCTCTAACATCGCGATAAATGGCTTGCTAGCCCGAGAACCCGCTACAGCGCGGGCCTTTTTAAATTCCGCTTCGATTTCCCAATATTCCTGCGGCTGGAATTTCTGTATCTGGCGTTCACGTTCAACAATAAGGCGAAGCGCTACCGACTGCACCCTCCCCGCGGAAAGCCCTCCGGCAATCTTTCTCCAAAGTAAAGGGCTCAAAAAATACCCCACGAGCCTGTCTAAAACCCTGCGGCCTGTTTGAGCGTTAACCTTATGCGCGTCTAATTCTATCGGATGGTTAAATGCCTCTTTGATTGCCTGCGGGGTGATCTCATGAAAAACAACCCGATGATAGTGTTTGTTCTTTTGATTCAATTTATCCTTGATGTGCCAGCCTATTGCCTCTCCCTCGCGGTCAGGGTCGGTTGCCAGATAAATGGTATCGGCATTTTTTGCCGCGCTTTTTATCTGGCTGAGTATTTTCCTGCGTTTTGCCGCGACAATAAAGGACGGCTTAAAACCATTTTCAATATCCACCCCCATTTTCGTCTTCGGTAAATCCACAATATGCCCCATAGAGGGAATTATCTCAAAATTATTGCCTAATATCTTAGCAATAGTTTTTGCTTTGGCAGGCGACTCAACAATGACTAATGATTTTGACACGATCAAACTCCTTTTCTTATAAACATCTTTCCCGGTAATTGTGTAATAACATGCTCCATTTCTAGCTTTAATAACACAGCTATCACCCTGCTGCTTGATAAAGAGGCTTGTTCAATAATCTCATCCGCGTAGCGCGGCGTATCGCTGATAAGGCCGTATACGGCGCTTTCATCTTCCGATAATACTGAGGATAGAGTATCCTCTTTTTCTTTCTTTACCGTAACAGGTTCTGTAGCCTTGTTTTCTTTCTCTAAGGTAAGACACTCTTTTAACGTGGTTTTCAGCTCCTCTAAAACATCTTCTACAGTCTCGATGAGCTTAGCTCCCTGCTTGATAAGCCGGTTTGTTCCGACGGAAGTAGCTGAATCCACTTTACCCGGAATGGCAAAGACTTCCCTGCCTTGACTCATCGCAAACCAATTCATACGGCTTACCCTGCTCTCTTTCCGGTGAATCAAGAATAGTGATTATATCAATATCACCGTTCTTGTAAACAATTACCTTGTCTAAGGCGCCTCTGAGAAATTCCCGTCTCTGCTTCTGGCTATAATCATCGATATTGCCTTTAACGGCAGATAAATTAGCTAGCTTCTGCTCTTTTAATTCGCTACCTGCTATCTGCAGCCTTAAACTGTCTATCTCTGCTTGAGTGCGATATTTCCTAAGCTTTATCTTTGGCATCTGCTTTTTGAGATCTTCCTGCGTTAAATCCCCCATAGAAAAGGCATCTAAGAGCCTATCCTCTGCATTAATTAACCTTTCAAGCTCTTTCCCTAAACCCTTAAGCCTATCTGGAATAGTCTCCTTTGCCTCTTTTAACTCAATCTGCTTTATACGTATGGCTTCATCTAGGGCATTCTGGGGCTGCTTAACCAAATAATCTATGGCTTTCCAAACCTTATTGTCTATTTCCTCTGTTTTTACATAAGGCAAAACGCAATCCTTTTTAACTCTGCCATAACATTTATAATAACTAATTGTCTTCCACCGCTTAATCAAATAGCCCCTTTTATCCCGTACTATATTGCCTTCTTTGTCCCGTTTCTCATAGGCCTTGAAGGTAGCACCCTGCAACTTGCTTTCGCACTCAGCACAATATATTAATCCGGATAATAGGTATTCGTTCCTAACATTCCTATCGGCCCATTTAGCCCTGTTTTTTATGCTCTCCTGAGCCTTACTAAACTCTTCGTAGGTAATAATCGGCTCTACTGGCTGCTTAATCCATTCGCTTTCCGGTCTCTTGCCCAGAGTCTTTCCGTTCTTATGCTCTATCCTGTTAAAACGATAAACTCCGTAGTATATGTGATTAGTTAGTAACCTCCAAACAACTCCACCAGTCCAAGAGCCAATCTTAAAACCTTTACCCTTATATGAGCCCTTCTTCTCCGCAAACTCTAAAGACGTGGGTATTTTATTCTGGTTTAGATATTCGGCAATAGCAACTGTACCTAAGTTCTGTTCGTTACAGAGTTCAAAAATTTTCCTTACAACCTCAGCCTCTTCCGGCACAACAATAAGTTTCTTTATGGTCTTATCGTATCTGTAGCCAAGTCTAAAGTGACTACCAATATAAACACCCTTAGTAACAGCCTCGAGAGATCCCCGTTTCATACGCTTAAGCAGTTTCTTCTTTTCTCTTTTTGCCAAAGCACCAAATAAATCTGAAAGAAAATCATCCTCATCATCGCTTAAATCATAAGCCTGATTTGGAGTAGCTATCTTTATTTTATTGTCTCTAAAGGTCTTCTTTATGGTAAGCCAGTCAAATAAATCCTCATCTCTTGAAAGACGCTCTAATTCTATTACAAGGCAAACTTCAAACTTCTTATCTCTGGCATCCTGCAAAAGTTTCATCATTTGAGGCCTGTTTTCAAGAGTTTCTCCAGAACCAGCGCCTTCATTATAAAGAATATAATCCCATCCTTTAGACTTAGTATACTCAATAAGGATTTTCTCCTGGGAAGAAAGACTAAACTTTTCTCTTTGTTTCTCAGTAGATACTCTTATATAGATTGCACAATTCATGATACTCTTTTCCTATTGTATTTACCCAGCCTTTCTACTATTTTCTTCAATCTCTTCAAATCTTCCTCCGTCCAGAACCGATATCCTGATATCGGCTCTCTCTTAGGCTTTGGAATCTTGCCTGCGTTTTCCCAAACGTAATAAGTCTTCCTACAAATACCTAGCGCCTTTATTACTTCTAAAATTCTATAGTTTTTCATGATTACCTTCTTCTTTGTCAAGATGTATATATTCTACCATAGCTTAGTAGAATAGCAAGCAATATATTTAAGGAACCCCTTACTCCAACTACTACTTGCTCTATAGACTGTGTAGTTTTTATCTTAGAGTCTTCCCCATTTTCATTTATCATATTACCGGTTTAGAACTTACCATTAAGAACATATTTTATCAAGAAAAAATATCCCTTGAAACAGTTTTATGCAATCTATCATCTTTTTGATCAACAATACCTTCCTTACCAGTATTTTCCAGAATCAAAGAAGCGAGCCTGTCGAATCTTCTCTCCGTTTCTTTGGTCGGCTGATAACTTGATATAATTCTTATCTTGATTTTCATTATTTACACGCTAGTTTTAGAATTTTATTTTTGTATCCTTTTTCCATTCTTTAGCAATGAATTAGTTAGCTTAAAGAAGTCTCTTAGCTTCAAGACAACAAAGCGCTCTTTTTCTGACTCTTTGCCGAAAATTACCAAAGGTATTCCGCTCTCTAAGACAAACTTCTGCTGAAATACTCCCGATTTTTTACCAAATAACTTGAATGATTTATCCACAGAATTCACCCCCCTTATTTACTACTACTGTTTATTTATAATGTTTCTTTGTATTATGGCAGGTGGTCTACAGACCACTAATTTCCGGTGTCCTGCTGACCACTACCCGGTGGTCTGGAGTTTCTTGCGCGTGAAGTTTTCCACAGCTGCCATGAGGTATATTCTTTGTTTAAACCAATCCTATTTTCCCATTCTGTTTTGTCTTTGAATAACACATTGTCTAAAATTAGTTTATTAATCCGCCTTTTAACATAACGGATGTCCATTCTTAATTTTCTCGCTACTGAACCATAGCTTATAAAAGATTTGCTTGTTTTCCAGCCGTAAGTCCTCCTGATAACTAACAGAATTATTCTTAATTCCGCGCAGGTAAAGGGATATTCGATTATGGCCTCAAATAGCTCGTTAGCTATTCTGGTGTATCCGTTTTCTAATTGTGGATTCGCCTTAAGATCATTCATGGCAAATAAAAAAGGGGCCGGCATTCCTGAGATTTTCCTCAGAAACACCAGCCCCTTTGTTTTTCAAATAGGACTGATTACTTCTAACTTCTAAATTTAACTACAAAAATTAATATACACTACAATTTTAACTTGTCAAGATTTTTCATTTAAAAAAAATGTAACGCGTCAGTAAACGAGGGAAATTCAGACCGTGCTATGGACACCTCCGAGATGAAGAAATCATTTTCCGCCTGCCACACCACGGAGGTGTAATTTGTAACAAAAGCTGCCCCTCTTCACTGACCGGTTACTAAAAAATAAGTTAATTATTCTTTCCAGGCGAATCTTTCCTCAGACTTTCCCTGATTTCTTCTTTAAAAGGCGCGGTATCTATGGATTTCTCCTCCCTTATTGATACCGGCAGCCCATCTTCAAAGGTTATCTTGATTGAGCCGTAAAAACGGTCATTAACCAAAGAAACCAGATATTTATGCAGTCTATCCATTTATTTGTTTAAATTCTCCATAACCTCTTATTTTACAACCTATTAGTTAATGTGCGGTTTTGCTACAGGGCGTTGCTATTCCGCACATTATATGGTATACTTAAAGCAGAAAGACAAATTAGCACAAGTTTAAATCGAAACGGCAAACCATTTGAAAAAATGGGGCGCAAAGCTATAGAACCTAAACTCTGGTAAAACGCCGGAATAAGGTAGTCGGGCTGCCGAAGTTAAACTTTTTTATTTAAACCTCATTCCTCCGGCTTAGCCGATTTTGAATGAGGTTTTTTTATCTCTACAAGGAGCGCCGGTGAAACCCAAATATGGAATCCTTATTGTTGATGACGACACAATGATTGCCCAAGACACCAAAGAATGCCTTGAGCATGAACAAGAGATAGATATTGAGGTAGACATCTGTTCTGACAGTTCTGAGGCGCTCTCTTATCTAAGCAAAAAGAATAAATATTACGATCTTGTCCTCTTAGATATAAAGATGCCTAAATTAACCGGCGCTGAAGTCCTTCAGCTTATCAAAAAGAATTTCCCTGATATCCATGTAATTATTATCTCCGCTTACCTGGATGAAAATAACCGCGATGAACTCATCCGATTAGGCGCTTACGCTGTGTTTGAAAAACCCTGTGATTACCACAAGGTGAAAGAATATATTAAACGCGCGATCGATGATATCGAGATAACCGCCTTAAGGATAAAAGGCCTTGATTTAAGAAAAGCCTTATATCAGGTTGCCAAAGAACTTATCTTTAAGGCCTTAAGGCGAAACGACTGGCATCTGGAAAAAACATCCGGAAATCTCAATATTACCCGTTGGTGCCTGGACCGCTGGATGAAAAAGCTCTATATCAAAAGAACCGCTGTTTAAAGGTTACGCATAGTATAACATAGGTTTTTACCTTTACCTGTTTTAGGCAAAATCACCCAAAAGTGCTTCTGTGCGATAATGCTACGAAGAAAACGCTTGCTGTGCAAAAATGCAAATTGCTCATATTAACAAGATTTAAATTATGTAGCGGTTTCGCACATTTGTTTTTTTAGAAAAAAATGGAAATTTCTCTTGACAGGTTTTTAAAAGCAGGGGCGACTTATGGAAGAATACAGCTCTAACAATATAGAATTAAATGATGATGATAAGAGGATTTTTGAGGAGATAAAAAGACTTACGGAGATTAACAGTGCGGGTGAAGCACTAAAGTGCATTAGCCATGCCATAAACGGCTATCTTCATAAAACCTTATTAGCGGTGGGAAATATCCAGGACGGCATGCCTAATATTCCAGAAGAACAAAAAAAGTACCTTATTAAAATTATCCAGAACTCCCTTAAGGCATCATTAGTGGTCAAAGAATTAAGAAAATTATACCATCTATAATAATATAACTACCGGCTCCATTCTGAATACCCCTTAACCGCTTTATCTCTATTTTTTCTCAGGGTTACGTTCAAAGCTAAGTATTTCCCAATCAACTCTTTCCAGGTCGTTTCCTAACGGGACGATTTATATCAATCGCTCGATAATATGACATCAAGGCAGTATTTTGAAACGTTTAACCATGAAATCAAAGAGCCAAGTTCTACCTTAAAAAGTACTTGCTAAAGTAGTGGCATTACATCATAAAGCGTCTTGTTTATCACTATGTGGCGACAACGGTTCATAACGCATCGAGTAGATTCTCTGAATTCGATTTCCACACGTCGATGAACTCACGCCCCTTCTTCGTTAAACGAGCTGCAAAAGATTGCACAAAGTGATCTTCGAATGTTTTCTGACCTGTCGCGTTGTCTGTGACCACGATGGACTGGGTCTCAAACGTCTTGGCATTTTCAATAAGACCATCCATAAGCAGCCCCATCGTTTCGATCTCACCTGATGCAACTACGGCGGGTTTCTCAGCAAGGATAGTGAGCAACCGCAACTCATACTTCGTGTATCGCTTGTTCAGAAATTGAAGCTTGAGCTTATAGAGTTTGATGGCTTTGCGATCAATCATCTTTTTCTGATCGAAGAGGTGGTGATGATTAGGACACAAGGCAACGATATTAGAAACCTGGTGTTTTTTGACTTGAGAGAAAGGCTCAATGTGTGCGAATTCAGTCGCAGGAAACTGGCACGTTGGAATCACGCAAGCATGGCCTGCCTCTAAGAGAACTGCGCGACGAATGTCCGCCGGTATATAGTGGCCATCATCGTTTTCCTCAGCACTCATATTGTGTCCTCTGACTAGATTCTTAGATTCCTTATGTATCATCGAACTCCTCTTCTCCTAATCATCTCCAGCCACTTTTTCATGAAAAGTGAAGGAAATAGGGACGAAATAGGGACAGCGCCCATTTACTTTTTAATTCACTCTGACCCCTTTTCCTTCTTAGCGGTTTTTTTATTTTTTTTATGTATACCGCCCGAAATGAGCGGTTTTTGGAACGGCGAAGCCGCGTAAAAATCCGTTCAATTGAGTTTTTAGCTTATAACATCTAGACCTATTTGATGTAAAAGCAATTTTCCTAACATGGTTATTTCATGATTCGTAACCTTTAATATATCCTCAGGGGTTGAATCAAATCGCAAACCACCGCCATATTTATTTTCCAAAAGTCCAAGCTGAACTAAATGTTGTATGTAGCTATTTTGCAATGCTTCTCTGTCTTTAACTTCTTGCGTTGCGATTAGTGTTGCGACAATTTTCTCTAAAATATTTTCATGTTTTTTTCTGAATTCATCATCACCACCAATAGTAGGAACTAAATAAAAACGCAACCAAATAATCTCAATATCATTAATTTCACTCAAGATGCGCAACAAATGCTTTGATTCATTATAATCAATATCTTTTGATGACAAACCATTCGTAAGCAAAGTGGCGATATATTCTTTCCTTTCTTCTGATAAAGCTCTTGAAGCTTGACGTATTCCCTCTTCGAAAAAATCTGCACATTCTTCCTTCTGGACTTCCTGTTTTATGAATTCCTGTTGAAAGGCAGATAGTTTCTTGTCTAAAATCTCGACAAATTTAATCAGCCTATCAATTTTTTGGTTTGGAATAATTTCATCAACTATTTCGCAGAGTAGCTGACCTGCAAAAGGAACAGCACCCATAACACTCCTAGCAGCTTTTGCCACTAAGTCATTTTTATTATTTTTATTTAAATTATTCATTTTAAGCTAACATGATAATCAGCTAGGTTTTTATCTTTCGAATCTTGAAATTTCATAGTTGCTATACTTGTTATCCAATTTTTTTCTGAATGTTTTACCGTACACTTTTTCTATACTTTCTAATTCTTTATTTAGATCTTCCTCAAGCTTATCAATCTGTTTCTGCATTGGATGATTCGATTCAATATTTTTTAATGTTTTATCAATTTCCTCTTCTGGTAATGCATCTGATAATTTTTCTATGGGAAGTAAATATTTTTTCTTTTAATTTTATACAACTTAAACCTATCTTAACTTATTTCCTCCCCGCCAATTCATCTATCGAAACTCCAAATACATCTACTAACTTAGCAAGCGTCTCAAATGTGGGGTTTTTCGCTTTTCCAGCTTCGATCTTAGAAATTGCGTTATACGAAATATCAACTAATCTGGCAAGTTTTTCTTGAGATATTTTTTTTGTTTTCTTAGGAAATAGACTAAAATAGGGACAGGCGCCCATTTACTTTTTAATTCACTCTGACCCCTTTTTCTTACTAGGTGAGATAATTTACGAGGCGGGAATTTTGTTTATGTTCTTGATAGCTCTGCGTAAACCCGCTAAATTCGCGCAGAGTTGCTATGACTTGCCCCGATTTTCAGGAATGCGACCCCTGGCCCCACCCAATGGGATATCGAACGTCTATGATGTTCTATGGGGCAAGCTTTGTTGACGCTGTTGTAGGTGCGGTTGTTATATCCGCCGCTTGCTTATCTTGATTCTCTGACGTCTTAGAGTCGCCAAGAAGATTCTTTATGTCCTCTAAGAAAATATTTCTATGCCCCAATCTCTGCAAATCCTGAGTTATATCCAAGTGACACTTTTTCGCCTTCTTTCCGCTCTCACAAAAACATCGATCATTACGCCCGACTTTTACCCCACTTACGATATTATTAAGAATCAGCATCAATTCTTTTTCATCATTTATATTAAATCGTTCTCGATAATACTGGAGAATCCCCTTTTTACCGTGATCGTAGTCTCCATTTTTCCATTCCCCCATCCGCTCATAATAAGATTGATTTGCCAGAAAAGGGATCACAAATTCATTTAGAAACCGTACTATGCTATGATTTTTATCCCATGACTCTTTGATCGCCAATCGAGGGCCTATGCAGAAGAAACCTTCTTTCGCATATATGTGCCTATCCGGTATTCTTAGAATTCGCCCTGCAGTCTCTCTAACAAACGGTATCTCAGAAGGATATTCAGGAGGAAATATTATTTGGATCTCATAGGAGTCGGCTGAAGTTTCTTCAGCGTTCAAATCAATCGATCCCCTTAAAATTAGTATGCTGTCTTTGAAAATATAAAAATGCAACCGAGGGAAATCTCGCTCAACTTGAATCCTATCCTTGCTGAACCACGATTGATTCTTCCTGAACCAACACACTAATTACCCCAAGGCCTTGATTTTGATGATAGCGCTGAGAATACTTTTGCTTTTTCATCACCCTCAACATCGCTTGGAAACTCATCACCAAATACAGCCTGCCATTTCTTTATGCTTTCCGGCTTGCTTCCCTCGCTATAAGCGTCCTTAGTCTTATCGTAATACAGCTTTATCTTTTCACGGAAGTTTGAATACTTTTTCTGATCCCAGTGTCGATTGAAATCTTCGCTTGAAAGCGTAGGGTTCTTTACTGTCGGCATGTTTGGACTGCTTTGAAGAAAAGCATTCAACCTAGTAAAAGCCGTCAGAAAAGCGGTAGGTAAATTCTTAAACTCCGAGAATACTTCTTTATCTGCAATGCAGTTGCCGATCAGTGTATTTAAAAGTATGGACTTAACCGAAAAATTTTCCTTTATATCTCGCAAATATTTAGTCAATCGAATAGCTTTTATTAGATAGTTATTCGCGGTGGTATTCTTACTCATAAGCCACTCTGAATAGCCTATCGGATTGGTTTCCTCTAAGCGGTTATCATCTTTGTTTGTAATATACTGTCTACCGTCGATCCTGAGAAAGGGCACGATATCTATATGAAAATCTCCTGAATAATATATCGTTGCACAACGCGGGTTTAGTTCAGTTATTTTTTTGTAATTACCATCTTTCATGAACTCAGTATGAACGTTAACTACATAATCCTCCGGTTGCCAGCCACTTATCGGCTGTAATGATAGGAGGATATCAACATCAAAATCTTTGTCTTTCGGCGGCTTTATGATTGTTTTTTGTCCATACGATCCTTGTGGCAGGAGCCCGATGTAATGTTTCTTGATTGTATTATTGTTCTTGAAAAACGAATCTATCACGTTCATTTTTTCGCTCAGAGTATCCAACTTGGATTGATTCAAATTAACCGTATCAGCTAAGAATTTGTCGAAAAAAGCAGTTAGCTCCATATCAATTACCTCCTTTGAAAAATTTCTTAATTATGTCTATGCTATAGGTGAACTTTTTATCCGCCCTAGCGATTAGATTGTCTACAACTCTAATATCATCTAACGCCGCAGCGCAATCTGTATCATAATTTAACCGAACAAATCGGTCTGGCTCACTCAAGATAAACCGAACAATGTTGTCAACGTTCATTGATTGCAGATTCATTATTGTGCTAACCAATCCCACTCCCCAGCGTCCTAGCCCCCAATTCTTATTATAATCTTTAGGATCATAATACTTTTTACCTATACCAGTCCCTATCGATAGAATCCTAATATCGTCTTTTGGTATATTAAATCGCCTTCCCATCGCTTCTGTTAGAGCCACTAATGAAGGATTGTTTGCCCACAACCCTCCATCGGCCAACAGATACTCCTTCACCCGATGAGGATTAAAAAACGTTGGCGCGGAACATGATGCCAATACCGCATCAGCGATTCTTGTGTCTTTGTCTCTAACAAAATTGGGATCGTAATTCGACTTAAATACAAAAACATTTCCATTGGAAATATCAGAGGCGGGAATAATTAATTTCGCTTTTGTCTGGGAAAGAGTTGCGTCCTTGAAGATTCCGTTCAATGTCTTTTTCAAATATGCGCTATCATATTTGCTCGCAAGGAGAGCCTTCCAATTCCACCAATTCAAACGATCTGAATAATTTCGCTGAAATATTTTCTCGCCTTCATTTTTATACAAGGAGACTATGCTCTCTATTGGATAATCAATAGCTAAACCCCCTGCGACAATCGATCCAGTACTCGTACCAGCTATGAGATTGAACTCTTTGTGAAATTCTATTTTTAGCTCGTCTTTGATTCTTTTAAGAATCTGAGCCGCAAAAATTCCTCTTATCCCGCCTCCATCAATCGCTAATATTTTAAACACAGCGCCCATGGGCCACTTCACCCTTTCCTCAGCCTACTCCTGTAATATCTCGAATAGTCTGCCTAAATCGAATTTTGGGATACTGCTTGATGAGATATTAAAGTTTAATTATTCATTTCCTATGACTGACTCTCATCTTCAGCCGCAATGCCAAAAGAAATGATTACATCACGCCCAAGCTCTGTCCAATGATATGCATATCTACCATCATTAGACGAATGTAACCAAAGAAGTCCTAAATCCAGAAGTCTCGTAATTGTAAACCGTAGCTCTATATCCCTCACAGCGGCTTCGCTAAAATAATGCCCCCTATTTTGAGTAATGAAATCAAGAGACTTTGCATCTAAGCTTTCTCTTGCCCTTTGAACTGTCTGTGACTTTCTTCTATCGACTTCTCTCAAAGTATTATCCAAAAGAAGCGTGATTTGAGTTACTGAATTTTGGACTTCACAGGGTTTGTACCTATGCACACGATACGATTCGATATCGAACGGTAAATTCTCCCCATCATCACGCAATACAATAATCTCTTCTTTCAATCTCCAAGCATGCGCTAATCCTAACTCATACATTACATTCGCATTACGATAACGTTGTCTAAACCACTTAGACGAAATAAACGATATTTCGAAAATAAGTACTCTATAATTTAATATCCCCTCTTGAATGTCTAGCGGAATCGATCCGCCTACAGTCGGCTGATCAACGCGATAAGGTATCAATCTCCTCGATGTCATGTTTTCTATCGCGGGTTTAATTATATGGTCATAACGCTGCCTATGCGCTGATCCAAACCACATCCCGACAAATACTCTATCTTCGAGTTTCGAGAATCTATATTGAGATTTGAAATCTTGAGGATACATAAACTCTCTCTACGGTTGCTATAGTCTCTTTCCTATTTTAGCTTCTTAATTATCGCTTGATGCGCAGTAACCCCCATGAATTCTTTTATATTTGAATTACAAACTTGCCAATCGAAGGAATTGTAGAAGTCCTCAAAATCGGGGGACACAATACCTATTTTTCCTTCTTCTTAGTCAAGATAATTAGTATTGTGTCCCCCGATTACCAGTCTACAAGAATATCGTAGCCATGGCCGTCCGAGTTCAGGAATATCTGGTAGAAAACCCTCAAAGAACACAAACTGCCGCTGGAAACCATTTCGGCGTCACCCGGGCCCGGATATCCCAGCTAATGACCATCATCGAAAAGCTCCCGGATGACTTCATTTCTATCATGAAAACGACCGAAGATCAATCACTAATCAAGCGATTCTCCGGCAAAACCTTGCTCAAGATTGCAGGACTAAACACCACCGAACAACGCCAGTCGTATATCAAATCCACCGCATCAAATCGTAACATCCCTAAAATAGCTTCACCTTACTTTTCACCGTACTTTTGACCTTACTTGCTGACCACTTTATGGGTTATATTTTCTGACGGCTCACACATATTCGCCCAAGCTTTTGCAAAATACTCTTTCTCGCCTGCTACGGGCTCATTATTCCATTCAACCGTGAGTTCACCCTTATGGTCATGTAATGAAACTAATTTCTTGAGTAAGTCATTGTTACCATAGTGTTCGGCTAAAGCAGAAACATACCCAACGACTCGATTTAACCTGTCAATCCGATAAGACTCTGATTCTTGGCTATAAGCTGTCAATTTAATATCAAAACCCATATCTCCTCCTTTTGATTTTTTTCATAATCGCCTCTTAAAATTGTCCGATGTACTGCTCATAATTTAAAAAGAGGGGCAACCCGTCCCTGTTACCCCTTTTGTTTTGTTCCCAATGTGTATGAGAACAAAACTCATGCATGTGTGTGAGAATTATTTGGACGGAGCATGAGATCTTAATATACCTCTTGGCTTTTTTTAGCTTCCAGCTCTTTACTAAAATCAAAATCTGTCCACTTCGTAAACCAAAGTTCTTTGCGACTCAATATCGCAGTCTGAACCGCATTATCTGTTACATTATACTTAATCAATAAATCCTTCTTAAAATTTTCATCAATATAAGGACAAGATAGCAGATCAAATAATAAGAATGTCAATTCGGCCATCTTCAATTTATTATTCTTCTCAAACTTCGTTTTTATATGCTCTTTTAAAATTTCTTTGAGGGCGGCATACCGCGTTCTGTTCTCAATGTAAAAAAGCAACACGCTGACTGAAAAATAATTCAACTCATATCCGAACTTCTTCTTGTTCAAATCTATGTCAAAATATTTAGCCAACACAGTTTCATCAAGACGATATCCCTTACCTAGCTCTTTCAAAGCTATTAAGAGATACAGGGTCTCTACTTGGGTAAACTCCGGTTGTTTATTTTTACCTAACACCAACGATATCTCGTCATAAATCTTTTTGAAAATCAAATGCTGATAATCGCCATTAAAGTTGGCTTTGATTTTCGTAAATTTTGTTAATTTACTAAGAATTAAGCAGAGCTTAATTGTCGTATTCACTCTCGGAGAAACTGAATATAAGAAAAAGGTGAAATCTAATAATTCTAGCACCACCTTAACAACCCGATGCTCCTGATCCTCCTTTCTTTCAATTTTGCTATATACCTTTATTAGCTTTAAGGCTTTTCGATCAATACATGCTAATGTGTAATTCAAGATATCCTTATAAACAATGCTCGTTTCCTTAATAATCGTTTTGAATCTCGTAATTAGCTTGTTAGAACTAGCATAAAAAGCGTACTTTTTCTCTTCCTCCTCGTTGTTCTCTCCGGAATCTATCAGCTGTTCCTTTGTAGCATCAAACTTGAAATTTTCGTTTAATAAGTCCGCGACTTTCTGTTTTGCAATAGTTATCCCAGTAATTATAGGTTTCTCAAATAACACAGACTTGGAGTCATTGACGTATAATTTATATTCCATCAGGAAATATCTATACGCACTCAATATTCTTTCTTTTGTTTCCTCATCGTCATAAAATACAAAAAAATCGTCGACATATCGAAATATCTTATAATCTGTTTTATGTTTTAGCTCTTTCTTTTTGTCTTTTCCGAGCTCCAAATAATGCAAGACATCCAAGTCTATCCTCTGCAAAATCAATTCAGCAAAAATTCTCGAGAATTCTGGGCCAATAATAATTCCATTAGTCTCGCCATAATTTAAATTCTGCATTAACATGTCAAATTGCCCGCCAAACGTTTTTTTGGAAGACACAAGGTTGTCCTTAACAATTCCCTTATTTAATAAAGCCCAAACGATCGAATGTGAATAAATGCTATCAAAGCACTTCGATATATCAAATTTAAAAAGCTTGCTATATTTCTTCTCGCATCGATGATATTCATACGATTCGTAAAATTTATACACGTTGCTAAATTTTTTATAAACAAAAAATGTCTTAAGGTTCTCATATTCCTTGTCGTATTCCTCTGCCGATTTATGTTCATGGTCATACGCCAAATTCTTCATGTGCAAGCGGTCGTTATGATACGAATATTTGGCAACTTTAAATGGCCGTCTTATGGAAAACGGACTAACGTTGCAATAATATAAGATGAGTTCTTTAAACTTGTCGTAAAAACTTATGAGTGAAAGCTGATTCTTTGGATGAATTACAACAAGTTCACGAAAATCTTTTTCTTTATGGGATATTTTATATTTAAAAGGTATTGTCTTATATTCATCAATTTTAAGGCGATGTTCATCTGCATCTTGAAGAACCACCTTATCTTTATCAAATCCGAAAAGAATCTTTATTGCTGAATCTAACCATGCGCCGCATTTCCTCCAGCTTAAAAATTCCCCTTGATAAGATCGCAAAATTGGATTTATTTTCTCAAAATCACCGTTAAAAACTTTTAACATCTTATCTCTATCTGATTTCAAATCTAATATTAACCGAACCTTTTCTGAATTTATATTAACCGCCCAATCATTTTCGATTAACTTCTTAGAAATATCCACCCAATTAAGACTACAGTTTTCAATGGAAGCTTTCGTTAAAGGTCGAAAATCTATCTTTACATGATTCGTTATAAAAAATTGATAGAGATGCCTATTAGAGAATGTAACAGGAAGCTCAAATGGCAACACATCGGAGAGTACCACGCGCTCTTTCTTTATATTTATCTGTTTCTTTATGCGGAGCATCTCACTTCCACGCTTTCATAATCTTTTGAAGCTCATAGGTTTTAAATGGATGAAATCGCCTTTCATCAAATCCTGCTTTAAACCCGAACCTCCTGAGCCGCTCCTGTAGTGGAGTAACCGTGATGGAATCTATCTTATTTCTTAAATAATCATCCAAGCTGGTCAAATCATCCAATTCCGTTAATTGTGAATTTGAATGATATATCCCTACGAGCACATTATTTTTATTATTTTTTAGTCTTGTGTTGCCTGTCAAGAATCTTACCCTTCTGACAAGCAACTTCCTTGCTTCCTTTTCATTGACCTTGCTCAAGTTGAAATAATTGTCAAAACTAGCATCGATGCGCCTCTTATACTTTTCAACCTTCTTCTGGGTTAATCGAGTTTTTAGTTTTCCGTCACCAAAGAATATTTTATATCCCAAATACTCCAACTCACACTGCTTGCTCGAATCCCTTAAATCAAAACAAAAGGTTTTATTTGCGTTTAATTTTAGTTTAAATTTACCCTCAACAATATCAGCAATATTCTTCTTATAATCTCTCTGCTTTTCATCGACTAATGGAGTAAAAATAATAATTATGTCGTCGACATATCGGGCATAATAAATTAATCCCTTCAAAGACATAATTAAACGGTCAATATCGCGCATATATAATTCAGCCAGATAGGCACTGATACCAACCCCCCGCGGGATTCCCGCGCCATTACCAGATAATGTTTTATATCCGTTTAATATCTGACGGATGATCTTCCTTGAAAAATGAGTGAGCAAATTATTGCCGTTTATCTTTTCAAGTAAACTTGCATGCGGGATACTTTCATAAAAATCATTTATGTCTGTTCTTAAAACATATTTTGGAAACGCATCAGACAGTAGCACTTTGACCTGACTTACAATTTCGAACCTATTCGCCTGTTTTACACCAAACAAACGCGACATATTATTCTGAAGTTGCTTTATCGCAAAATAATGTTCTGGCGAGTCCTTTACAAGATACAGCGGCTTCTGCCCGGGGATGTCTTTCTTAACTAATTCAATCTTAAAATTAGTGGCAACGACCTTCTCACTAATCTTCTTCAATTCAGCGATTAGTTGCGCCTCCTTACGTTCTTTCAACTCTCGCCTTTGATCATAAAGCTCTTTTATTTTATCCGTCGTTATGCTTTTATCTCTTCTCTTAGATACGATATTCTTGTTGCAGGCTTTTATTTCGTCAGTAATGGCTTTAAGACTTGGAAAAAATTTTCCTTCTAAGAAAACACCCTTACGGTTTTCTACATCAATTATCTTTCGGAAGTTTTCTATAGAAAATGACTGATTCAACATCCCGTGTTTTCCCTAACCTTTTCTTGAAGCAATAAAACTGCAATACTCGCAATGCGCGGTGGCTTGCGGCATTTCACCCTTCAAACAAGCAACAGCATCTCGAAAAATCTTTTTTGCAGAGTCAATATTTGTTTCAATCCTGATCGGCTCAACCTTGAACCGCATCATCCCCTCTTCAAAGACCTCTAATGGCCAATAATAAAGCAAATACGCCAATCCTTTCGTCTTAAATCCGCTGGCATCAAGAATTAAACAATAGCAATCAAGTTGGGTTTGATAATACTTTCTTGGATCTTCAATAAGCTCAGATCCCCTCGTTTTATAATCTAATGGAATATAAAAGCCATCATCCTCGAGACAATCATCCAACGCGCCAGATAAAGCGGCATTTATTGTCTTATCCTCATAACTTAATTCCGTTTGCAACCAGCTTCGCCATTTCTCCAGCTTGCTCATACTCGAAAACAACTTACCCTGCAACTTGCCTTTCACTTCTGGAGGCATCGCATCCTTAGTTCGATAAGTGTCGAAATAAGTCTTAATTACAGAATCCATCCCGCCGGGAAGTGACGGGAAAATGCCTCTTGGCCTCTTAATGCTCCGATTTTTTTCAAGCCAGAAACATTTTGGACAATCAAGAAAAATATTTAACGCTGATGGTGATAATCGTAAATTTTGCATTAAATCCTCATGGCTCTAACGGAGCCGTTTAATTCTTATCCTTCCTAAACTTCTTCCCACATTTCGGACATTCAACTTCATCATCAAAAAACAAACTGCATGGCATATCGGCCCCGCAATGCGGGCATTTCACTACATCCGCGCCCATGGTAAAATCGTATTCCATAAATTCATCGAATAAATCGCCCCGCATATCATTCCACGAATCTGGCAATATCAGACAAATCGCCAACCTTCATGTTCTTTCTTGAGTCTTTCAGATCAGCCTTAGAAGCTGGAAAGGCCACGGCCCGGAACTCTTTCTGCCAAGCATATTGATCCGCCTTTAAAAATAAAATATCCTCATTACTCGATATGGCGCTCAAGCTTTTCGAATCAAAATATTTCACTGCGCCTAATAATCCGTTCCAATTTATTGCCTTTAAAGCTCTATCTAATCGATTCCTAAACTCAACCTCATTAAAAATTTCAACGCAGGTATCAGCACAAAATTCCTCAAATAGCCTCTTATCATACACAGATGTGAAAGACATAAGGTAGTAATTCAATCTGTCCCCATCGGCGTCTCGCGCAGTATGCGTAATCTTAACTTCTTTAAGTCCTTTCATGGCCGATGCCGAACCATTAATAACAAAAACGTGCTTTTTAAGATCTGGATTGAACGTCCGAGCTTGTTCGTCATCCCTTTGAGCAGCGGTCAGCTTAACATCATCGTAAGATGATGCAATGGCAAACGACAACTCACCTTTTAGAAAATTATCGAGATACCTCTTTTCGCTAAAACGGTACAAACTCATTATTCTTGCTTCTCTTCCTTCCCCGCCTCATAAGTGACCGCGAAGATTGAATCTGCCAGCCACTTGCGGAAGCTCTGGTTATCGCTGTATTGCTTAAACAGCTCCGCATGATCCGTAAACAGCCCAAGAAGCACCTTCTGCAATACCTTGTCGTGCTCGATGCGGGCGTTTTGCTTATCAGAATTCTTAATCGCGTTCCGGTAAGCCTTATCTGCTGACACCTTCGCAGGAATTTCTTCCGCGATAACCTTGCGAATCTTATCAACGTCTTTCCAGTCGATATTGCCAAATTGATCGTTAAACATCTTGATAATATTACTGAGCAAATCGAGTTCGGGCTCTGCCTTTCTGCCGCCACCGCTTGTCGGGACAGCGTCCACTTCTCCATCCTTATCCATCAAAGCGATGTCTATGGCCGCCTTTGCCTCAACCCGATAACTATCCATATCAATTGCCTCTAAAACCCCTTTTGATAAATCTTCTTCTTTCGGAGCCGGAAGTTTTGGATTCAAGAAATTTAAGAATATAGACAGTTTCTCCCATGCGGCATTCGTATACGGAAGAATAGTTGCCAAAAAGCTATAGGTTCGTACAAACGTCTTTGATTTTCCTTTAAAGTCGACCTGACCATCCTCGTCAAGATTCTCTTTATAATCCGCGACGCAAGCATCAAGTATCGGATCGAGACGATCCCGATCCGCCCCGGACAAATACAACTGAACAAATTCCTCAACCTGAGGCCCTGCGTATACCTGATAACCGTCCAGACTCGCCTGCAAATCATGAAGCTTGTTCGGATCCGTTTCTTCGCTCAAGATCGTGGTGCGATAATAAGGCTCGAAAGCTTCCCTGATAGTATCTGCGGTATTATAAAAATCGAGCACAAAAGTGTCATATTTCTGCGGATGCGCACGATTGAGCCGCGACAACGTCTGGACAGCCTTTATGTCCGTCAATTGCTTATCCACATACATGGTATGAAGCAAAGGCTCGTCGTAACCAGTCTGAAACTTCTCGGCACAGATAAGAAACCGATATGGCTCCTCCTTGAATCGGTCTGTAATCACATTGCTCGGAAAATCATTCATCGATGATTCGGTTAATTTCTTACCGCCAAACTCATGCTCTCCGGAAAACGCAACGATAGCCATATAACGGCTCTTGATCTCTTTTAAGTAATCTTTAATCGCATGATAATACTGAATCGCGCGCTCAACGCTCCCAGTCACCACCATTGCCCGCGCCTGACCATTAATCTTGCGATGCGCAATCACCTGTTCATGGAAATGATCAACGATTATCTCTGCTTTCTGCCGAACGGCATAATCATGAGATTCAACATAGTGGCGCAGTTTTTTGCGAGCCTTCTTCACGTCAAACTGTGGATCATCAGGAACGGTTTTCATAAGACGGTAATAGCTCTCAACCGTCGTATAGTTCTTTAAAACATCCAAGATAAAACCCTCTTGGATCGCCTGCTTCATCGTGTAAGAGTGAAACGGACGATGCTTATTCTTCTCGCCCTCTTTGAAGGGTTCACCAAAAATCTCAAGCGTTTTGTTCTTGGGAGTCGCAGTAAAAGCGAAATAACTGGAGTTTTTCAACATCTTGCGGGATTCCATGATCCGGTTAACGGTATCCTCAAATGTCTCCTGCTCCTCTTCTTTCCCGTCTTCCGCAAGAACCCTGTGCATCTTCGCTGTTGTCCGGCCGCCTTGGCTTGAATGTGCCTCATCAATAATAATCGCGAACTTCCGATTGCGGTGTTCATCGCCAATTTCGTCGAGGATAAAAGGAAACTTCTGAACAGTTGAAATAATAATCTTCTTCCCTGATGTCAAAAACTTCTTAAGGTCACCGGAATTTTCCGCATGCCCCACAGTAGAAGCGACTTGAGCGAATTGTTTAATAGTGTCTTTAATCTGTTTATCAAGAACCTTCCTATCGGTAACAACGATCATTGAATCAAAGACTGGCTTATCATTCTTCTCAACGGCAATAAGCTGATGCGCCAACCACGCAATTGAATTAGACTTCCCGCTCCCGGCCGAATGTTGAATAAGATACCGCCTGCCAACGTCAGACTCGCGTGCTTTAGCAAGCAATACCCTAACAACGTCAAGCTGATGGTATCGCGGAAATATCTGCCTTTGTTTCTTCCGGCCAGTACGCTCATCTTTCTCTTCTACGATCTGCGCGTAATTTTCTAATATATCGGTCAAGCCCTTCTTTGTAAGAATCTCCTTCCAGAGATAATCGGTCTTTAGCCCATTCGGATTGGGCGGGTTACCGGCTCCATCATTCCATCCTTTATTAAAAGGCAAAAACCATGATCCTTTGCCTTTTAAATGCGTACACATCCTCACCTCATGATCATCCACGGCGAAATGAATCATACATCGGCCGAACTGAAACAAAAGCTCCCGAGGGTCGCGATCTCGCCTATATTGCTGAACAGCATCCTCAACGGTCTGTTTAGTAAGGCTGTTTTTTAACTCAAAAGTGGCTATCGGTAATCCGTTTATAAAAAGGCACAAATCCAAAGACAGCTGGGTTTCGTCTTTGCTATACCGCAATTGCCGGGTAATGCTGAAGACATTCTGAGAAAAACGCTTTACCGCCTCTTTATTGCCCGCTGTAGGTGTACCATAAAACAAATCAATTGTGTGGGGCCCATGCTTTGCGCCATTACGAAGCACATCAATCACGCCCCGCTTTGCGATCTCCCCTTGGAGTCGCGCAAGGGATTGCTGACGCTTCGGTGAATCTGATTCTAAATCGAGAGCTTCAACTAATTTTGGCTGGGTTGTTTTTATAAAAGATGTGAGCTTCTTTAGATCGATAGCGTGATCCCTATCATAGTCTGCCGGGTCTCCAGCAACGTAGCCCTCTCCGCCGTAAGGAACAACTGGCTCAGCAACTGCGCTTCCTGATTTTGCCGGATCGCATGGGAGGCCCGTAAGTGCCATACAGATTAATTTTTCAAGACCCTTTTCGCTTGTATCACTCGTCGGCATTCACTACCTCCTCATCTACTTCCATGCTTAGCTCGCCAGAATCCTCTTCTTCTATTGTGATTGGGGATTCCTCTCGCAAATCTTTAGCAATAGAACGAACATCTAGCTTGCCCGTCACCACATCCGACACCAGCCGCGTACGGTATTCTTGCAGGAGGCACAGTTCCCTGCGGGCATTGTCAATAACGCTATCAATAGATGCTTTAGCTTTGGCGAGATATTCTACGATAGCAACTTGCTCTTCATGATTGGGATGCGGAACTTCAACTCTGTTTAGCTTTGTCATAGGGATTCTCATACGAATTGTGTTAAGTTTCCCTGAAGATTTGGACTGAATAACCATGATCCCATTACCCAATCCAAAAAGACTGCTCTGGAAAGCCCTGTCCTGAAAAACTGCATCAAAATATTCAACGACATCGTTCGGCTGGCGAGGATATAGCATGTAATAAACTGGGCTTACCACCCCAAAATATTTAGATAATCCAACTGAACCAACAACGACATTCATACTATTCAGCACAATGTCCCCAGGATAAGCCAACTTATACGCCGTCAGATCATCCTTCGCCTTGTTTCCTCCTGGTCTTTTATCAGCATATGGAATAACTCCATCGTGCAAGCTAAGAGACAAAATGTTGTCGGTCTTTATAGGATCGTTCTTCTCGTTTCGCTCGGCCAGCAGCCTACCTAACGGCAAGATATCCCAATGCTTTGGAATTTCGCCGAGCCATGGAACCCCAGAGGGCTTGAGGGGTACTGTGGGATTGATGCCACGCGTGATGGCACGGTGGATAATGGCTTGTTTTTGTTCGTTAAGCAGCACTATCCTCTTCCGCTTCGCCAGGATCGTTCGATCCAATCGCCCGTTTGCCCAATCTAAAAATCGCACGATGGCCGCTTGTTCATCCAACGTTGGTAGTGGAAAAAACAAGCTCTTTAATTCGGTTGGATAAATATGCTTAATGGTGGTACCTCTACACATGGTGGCCTTCTGGTTCGTAGTCGGACGACAATCCAAGGCGTAACCAAGAAATGGCGCTTGCGCAGGAATATTCGGTCTCAAGATAATCACATCGCCGCCACAATATGCTGCGCCATGCATGAGGTTGACCGCCGACTTCCCAATTTCTTCGATTTTTTCACCAGATGCCGCAAACAATACATCACCGTATTGAATAGGCATATAGTCCACAGCTCGGTTTTCAGTGATGAACGATTTTGTAGCGCGAATGAAATATGTGTATGTCGTATACAATTCGCCATAACGCACGCAGGGCACACCGGTCGGAGTGGCATCCTCCTTAGTTCCGCCAACGCCTTTGAAAAAGCGGCCAATGTGCCGTGCTTGGCGCAATTCCCAATGCCTCGGCACTTGCCCAATCCATGGAAGACCAGATTCCTTATAATCTGGATAATGTTTTAGATCGTCAATCATTTAACACTTCTTTTAAATAGTTCATCAAGTAGTCCGTCAGCTTCCTTACCCACAGTCAGTATGTCAGCACGAATTTCCTCCAGTGTGCGTAACTGTTGCGGTTTAAAGAAATACCGCGTAAAAGAAAACTCATACCCCACTTTGGTGGATGTCGCATCTATCCATGCATCCGAAATATACGGCAAAACCTCACGCCGGAAAAATGTATCGATGCCTCCTTTTTCAAGAAGTGGGATTTGCTCCGTATCACGAAGATCAACATCTGGCTCATACTCGACCACCTTTTCTTTCCCACCATCCTTTACCACAAACAATCCCTCGATGGGGTTCGGCTCAATCTGACCATGCTTATGTATCTTTTTAATTACAGGCTTTGCTTTCTCATCCTTTTCCGCCAATTCTACTTCCAATAACTTTTGGCGTTTTGTGGTCATTTTTACATTATGCTCACTGGCATCGTTATTAACTGCCTCCATAAAAACATTAAAATCTGTGTGTGGCCCGGTGCCAATCTTTTTAGAGAATCGCTGAACGAGTTTAACCAACGACTCATCGTCTGCCTCTTTACAAGCCTGAGCAAACCTATGTAGCTTCGCAGGCGATAAATCAATGCTGAGTCGAAGCGGACGCTCTACTACAACCTTCCGATAGCCAAATGCTTCATTCTGAAATATTTTTGATTCCGGCGTTTCTTTAAAAGCAAGAAACAAATCGCAGATAGTCTTTATGTCTTCTTCTGATAATTCGCAATTCTTCTTGCCGAGATTTCTTCGTAATGGCTTAAACCATGCAGCCGCATCAATAAGTTGAACCTTGCCTTTGCGTTCTGGAGATTTGCGATTAGTAAGAACCCAGACATAGGTCGCGATGCCGGTATTGTAAAATATATTCAACGGTAGCGCAATGATCGCCTCCAGCCAATCATGCTCAATAATCCATCGTCTGATATTACTTTCACCCTGCCCCGCGTCTCCGGTAAAAAGAGATGATCCATTGTGAACCTCTGCGATTCGGCTTCCCAGTTTTGTATCATGTTTCATCTTGCAAAGTTTGTTCACCAAAAACATCAGCTGGCCATCGCTTGACCGCGTAATCAAGCTGAACTCCGGATCCCCAGCATACTCAACAATAAATCTTGGATCTTTAATATCCGCTTTCCCGCCCATGCGATCAAGGTCTGTCTTCCAACTCTTACCGTATGGAGGATTGGATAACATAAAATCGAACTCTCGGGTTGGAAAACCATCTTGTGAAAGTGTAGAACCCATTTTAAAGTTTTCTGCCTCATCACCTTCCCCTTTAATCAGAAGGTCTGCCTTGGTGATAGCATAAGTTTCGGGATTAATCTCCTGCCCGAAAAGATGAATAGACACCTCTTTCTTTTGTTTCTTGGCAAGCTCAACCAAAGATTCTTCCGCCACGGATAACATGCCGCCAGTCCCGCATGCACCGTCGTAGACCAAATACGTTCCAGATTCGATTTTATCGGCAACCGGAAGAAATGTTAATTTTGCCATAAGCTTCACAACATCCCGCGGGGTAAAATGCTCTCCGGCTTCCTCGTTATTCTCCTCATTGAAACGCCGAATAAGCTCTTCAAAAATAGTCCCCATAGTATGATTATCAAGCGCCGGGAGCCTCACGCTACCGTCTTGATTGAAAACCGGATTCGGGCTAAGGTTGATCGAATTTTCCAAAAACTTTTCAATCATATAACCTAAGATGTCCGCTTCAACCATTGTCACTATTTGGTTGCGAAATTTAAACTTTTCAAGGATCTCTTGAACATTGGGAGAAAAACCATCTAAATAAGTTTCGAAATCGAACTTGAGTTGCTGTTGTTTCGCGCGGGCTTTTAAATCGTGAAGCGTAAATGGCGAAGTATTGTAAAACGCTTGCCCTGCGGCACTCCGAAGAGCGACATCCTGATTTGCTATTTTCCTCTTATCAAGACTCTCTTTCATTTTTATAACGGCCTGCTTGGTTGGCTCCAGAACTGCGTCAAGCCTGCGTATAACCGTCATAGGTAATATGACATCACGGTATTTACCGCGGACATAAACATCACGAAGAATGTCATCTGCAATACCCCAGATGAAATTCGCTATCCAATTGAGATCACCATTCGCCATAATTTTCTCCTAAGTCTAAATATTAATCCTTCTTCTTAGACCACTTATCTATTTCATCTTTTCGAAATCTCCACTGACCGCCAAATTTAAATGCCGGGACGCGTTTCTCCCGACATAATCTTCTGACTGTGTAGGGATGCAATCTTAAAGCTTCAGCAACTTCTTCTGCAGTATAAAACTCGATTTTCTCTTCCATTAAGACTCCGGTTACATTTCGTTACATTATACCACCGAAATCTAATTTTCAAGCATTAAATTAGGGCTTAAATGCCTATACCAGTGCTCTGTTCCGGTAAATTGCCTTAATTCATTTTTCGCTAACATTTCTCTACCTCCCCTTTAATACAGGAAAAATAGCAGTTCCCGCAATCATTGTTATTCTCTCTCACACACATTTCGCATACAGGCTTCTTGTCTACGGAAGCAATGGACCGTAAAAGCAGATTATCAACTACCACCGTCATCGGCCTTCCTTGCATTTGTTTTAACCTGTAAAGCGTTTTGACCATTGATTCACTCAACACTGGACTATACATACGTCTTTCACCTCCTTCTTTAAGATTTCAACGCGCAATACCCCATCCTTAAATTTCTTAGAACACATTTGATATTTACAATTTATCTTTACCCCCAAGCACTTAAAGCTATTTGCGTGCGGTAGCCTAATAGGCGCTTTCGTCAACAACCCTGACGAAGGCTACCGCACGCTCGTTCCAATCAAAATCACCCAAACCCAACCCTTAACCAAAAACCCACAAGGGCAGGGCGGGGCATTGGGCTTTAGCTCAAACGTTGTAATTTTCCTCCTTCGCTTAAATTTTTACCCAAATAATCCCATCAATATCCACCCAGTCTATAACTCTACTGTCACTTAGATTAATATTAAGCGTATCCATTCTTTCCCACATATTAGGCCTCCTGCAGTATTTCGTTTGGCAAAAGCATAGTCGTTATTTTGCCGTCGTCGTAAACCCAGATTTCACATCCGGCTAACCAGAATACCTGCAGTCTTTCCGGATCTTGTTTTGTATCCCGTCTAAACTCAAGCATTTCCCATACCAGGTTTATTTGGCCGTTAGTTAATTTCTCTTGGGCCAAATCAGTTACTACCCTCTCGGTATCAAACATAGATCACCTCCTTTTTATTGAATGATTTTTGATAAGTATTCATTTCTCAACACTCGTCCAGTTTATTCGCCAGCCTGGCAACAAAGGTTTCAAGGGTTTCACCCGCGAAGGGCTTAAATCCCTTGTTTTTCAGCTGGTAGACTTTAGAAATCAATCTTCTTTCTTCATACCACGCGGACCTGCCGAAAGACTGCTCCGGTAAATCTTCTTCGTATGTCCTGTATTGCGTTTCTCTGGATTGTGAAAATCTCTGCATACAGGCGTCGGAAGTCAACACCCCTTCTTCGAATTTTTCATTTCCTTTTAGCGTTTCCTTTTTCTCCTGGCTCATTTTTTATTCCTCCTTTTTTTAATTTACGGCGGAGTAATAGCACGCAGGCTTGAAGATACCTTGAGGCAGACCACAAGGTATC
>Ga0208373_1000195_pt1 | contig 116104 bp, 122 predicted proteins | sample RifOxyC2_FD_184036 | JGI IMG/M metagenome (GOLD analysis project Ga0208373, IMG submission 184036) | Soil microbial communities from Rifle, Colorado - Rifle Oxygen_injection C2 (SPAdes) | ecosystem: Environmental > Terrestrial > Deep subsurface > Rock core/Sediment | place: Rifle, Colorado... | reverse complement strand
GGCTCTTGTGTTGCCAACTGTGTGAACGGTGCTACCAATCCTCCAGCTTGCAACAATTGTCCTACGGGACAGTCACTCGTGGCAGGAGTATGTACGGTTACCACCGTCTGCGGTGATGGTATCTGTAATGTACCTGAGACAATCCTTACATGCCCTAAGGATTGCAAGGCGAAGTACAAGCAGTTTTAGTCCTTCGACAGGCTCAGGATACCCCTTCGACGGATTCGACAAGCTCACCCCAAACAAGTTTAGGACTAGAAAAATCGCGCATGGTGCGCGATTTTTTGTTGGGGGCATGATACAATAGAGCTAATGTACCTCTACGATAAAAATCGCATCACATACTTTGCGGAAACAGATCGTCGCAACAAGCGTGTCCCGTTTGGTATCAAGGCTGATGACCGCACGCGCCATATGTATATCATTGGTAAGACGGGTATGGGTAAATCCACACTCATCGAAAACATGGTGGTTCAGGATATTCGCAACGGGGAAGGGTTTGCCTTCATTGACCCGCACGGCAAATCTGCCGCGCTCATCCTCGATTATATTCCGCCTGATCGTGTAAAAGACGTAGTGTATTTTGCGCCGTTTGATACTGATAACCCTATTTCATTCAATGTAATGGAGGACGTGGGTGCTGACAAGAGACATCTCATTGCAAACGGTCTCTTGAGTGCATTTAAAAAGATCTGGGGGCCCGAAACTTTTTCTGCGCGTATGGAATATATTCTTATGAATTCGCTCCTTGCGCTACTTGAGTACCCAGGCTCGACTCTCCTGGGGGTGAGCCGTCTGCTGACAGACAAAACATACCGCAAGAAGGTTGTCGATAACGTTAAGGATCCATCCGTGAAAGCGTATTGGGTTGAGGAGTTTGCAAAGTACAGTGAAAACTATGCGAAGGAAGCGGTTCCTGGTATCCAAAACAAACTTGGGCAGTTTACGTCAAACCCCCTCATTCGAAATATCATCGGACAGCCACATTCGAGTTTTGATTTGCGTAAAATGATGGATGAGCGAAAAATTCTCATCGTGAATCTTTCAAAGGGGCAACTCGGTGAAGGAAACGCAAACCTTTTGGGAGGCATGATCATTACCAAGATCTATCTTGCGGCGATGTCGCGCGCAGATTTGACCGAGGGCGAACTCAAGCGACTCCCCAATTTTTATATGTACGTTGATGAATTTCAATCATTCGCCAATGAATCATTTGCGGATATTTTATCTGAGGCCCGCAAGTACAAGCTGGCACTCGTAGTGGCGCATCAGTACATCAAGCAGATGGATGAAAAAGTAGCGGATGCAGTCTTTGGTAACGTGGGGACGCAGATTATGTTTCGTGTTGGTGCACCTGATGCCGAGGTTCTTGAAAAAGAATACGCACCGGTATTCACTGCAGAAGATATGGTGAGCTTGGGCTTCACACAGATTTATTTGAAACTGATGATTGATGGCGTCGCATCGCACCCTTTTTCCGCGGTGACCCTGGGACCTATCGCACTTCCTGCAAAATCGTTACGTGAAGAAGTTATTGCTTCGTCGCGCACCATGTACGGGCACCCACGCGCAGAAGTAGAAAAAAATATTGCGGAATGGTTTGCCTCAGGAAACGAAGAGGGAATAGGGGGTGCGGCTCAAGAAAAACGACCACCTGTTCAGGCCGTCAAAACCGAGACACAAGGGAGTACTTTTGGTACACGCCCTCGCCTGCCTGCGCAGGCAGGTGATCCACAGCAAGCTTCTGTGGTGCCCCCGGTGAGAGCTCCTGAGCCGCAACAGAAAGAAGTGGTGCGCCAACCTGAACCTCGTCGCATGCCTCCTGCCCGCGCAAGTGAAGAGGTATCCCTTAAGGTTGAGAAACCTTTTGCAAAAGCATTTCAAGCGCTTGAAAAGTCAACCACATCCGAAAAACTCCCTTTGGCAGCACTTACACAAACAAAACCAGAACGTGGAGTTACTCCACCCCTCAAGGGTAAAGGTCCCAGCGAAAGTAATTTAAATACACTCAAGTCAGCACTCGCAGGTGTTCTCAAAGAACACGAAGAGAAAAAGGAGGCACCGCGCCCTGAGCAGGCAGACCCAGAGCCCGTGCCGCAACCTCGCCAAAATTTTCCTGAGAAAAACCTAAGCGAGCAAGCAAAAGTACTTGAGCCGATACAGGAGCCGACCCCCACACCAAAACCGCCAGAACCAGAGTTCCCTAAAGGACCACGAGAGGTCCCTGAGGATGTTTTGTCTGCAATCCTCCGTGGCGAAGACTAGTATGCGAACATTTGCGCTCGTTGCAATAATATTTTTTGCGCAGGTTGCCTCCGCGCAGGTTTTTATATCAGAAATTAAATACACAGGGAATGAATGGATTGAAATCACCGCCAACGGTGATTCGACAGACCTGTCTCTTTGGAAATTTTTTGAAGGCAATACAAACCATAAACTAAAACCTATACAAGGTGGTACAACCATTGCTTCGGGCGGTTACGCGGTCATTGCAAATGACACTACTGCGTTCTTGAAAGAATACAGCGGGTTTTCTGGGATACTTTTCGATAGTTCTTTTTCACTCCTTGATACAGGAGAATCAATAAGTATTAAATCATCTGATATTAATATTGTTGACACGATTTCTTATACAGGAACAAAAGGGAGTAAAAATTCTGTTCAAAAAATCAATGGCGCTTGGAGTGAATCCATCCCAACACCAGGAGCCGCAAATGGGGAAGTGGTAAATACTTCTGCCAAAGAATCAAGTACGGTTTTGCCTCCAATTCAGACTTCAAATATTTCCTCGTACCCGGTTGAACCGCAGATTTTTACAAAAATAACGGCACAAACACAAACGGTTTCAGTGGGCGCAGCGACCACTTTTACAGCGCGCGCGTGGGGTCTCAAAAAAGAGCCGATTGAGAATGCGCGCATGGTGTGGGCATTTGGAGACGGTGCATCCGGCGAGGGTACCTCGGTAGCACACACCTATTATTATCCCGGTGAATACACCGTAATCCTCGACGCATCATCGGGATACTATGCGGCATCCGATCGCGTGCGGATTATTGCCGCTCTACCACTCGTCACCCTCCGCACTGGCGGTGATGAAGTGCGCTCGTTTGTTGTTATCGAAAACCGCGGCAATGATGAACTTAATCTTTCAGAATGGCAAGTTCATGCACAAGGTAAAACATTTATCATTCCTAAAAACACCCTCGTCGGTGCACACAAAACACTCACGCTTGCCTCTGAAATAACGGGACTCGCAACCCCAGCAGAAAGCATTGCCTCACTGCATTTTCCTAATGGTATGGTCGTGCCAGTTCAAGATACCCTTGTTCATGAAAACATAGTTCCAGCGCAGACACAGGGTAGTGAGAAATCTGTAGTAGTAAAAGAGAAAAAACAAGTACCTATAAAACAAATTCCTCCCCAAACAGCAAGTATTGCCACTGCGTTTAGCGAAATTCCTACCTCAAAAGAATCCTCTTTATGGATGTGGTACGTCGGCGTAGCTTTCCTCGCCGCATTTGCACTGCTGGGCCTTCGTTTGATGCGCACACCCACAGCATCAGACGCAATAACGGCCGACGACTTCGAGATTATCGACGAAGATGAAAACGAAAAGGACGATTTGTTTTGAGTGCCCCACGGTGGTATGATGAAACCCATGACAAAGATAAGTAGGAAAATAATTCTCGTAACCGGCGGTGCCGGATTCATTGGCTCAAATCTCATCAAGAAACTTGTACAAGACACAAGTAACAGGGTCGTTTCACTCGATAATTACTTTGCTGGTACTCGAGAAAATCATGTTGCGGGCGCTGAATATATTGAAGGGCACACAAAAGATATCGAAAAACTTATCGATTTTAGACCTGACCTCATTTATCATCTCGGAGAATATTCGCGAGTGGAAAAAAGCTTCGAAGACGTAGAGCAGGTTTGGGACCTCAATCAAACAGGCACTTTTGCGGTACTCGAGTTTGCTCGTCGTTGTGGTGCAAAACTTGTGTATGCGGGATCATCAACTAAATTTAGTGATGGTGGTCTTGGTCGCGACCAAAGTCCGTACGCATGGAGCAAGGCAAGTATGACGGAGCTGGTGAAAAATTACAGTGATTGGTTTGGGCTTAATTATGCAATCACCTACTTTTATAATGTATATGGTGTCAACGAGCGTTCGGGTTCTATGGGTACCGTAGTCGCGATTTTTAAGGAACAGTACCAGCGCGGCCTCCCTCTCGGTGTTGTTTCTCCGGGAACCCAGGAGCGTGTTTTTACACATATTGATGACATTGTCGATGGAATTTTTTTGGTGGGAGAGAAGGGTCAGGGCGATGGTTTTGGTATCGGCAGCGAGGACAAATACTCCATTCTTGACTTAGCTAACCTTTTTAAGAAGGAAGTCCTTATGCTTCCTGAGAGACAGGGGAATCGCGTGCAGGCTGTTGTTGATACTGAAAAAACCAGAGCCCTTGGATGGGCGCCACAGCGTTCACTTAAAGAAAATATCTCTCAGTTTAGACTTAATGTAAAACCTGAGCCAGCTCCTGAGAAACGGGTACTTGTTTTTACTACGACATTTCATCCAGTTTCTGGTCCAGCAGAAGAAGCGCTCTGTGAGCTTATGGCGAAGATGCCTGATGTTCATTTTGATATTATTACCGCAACACATACTAAGGAAGCGCTAGATGTTCCTTGTGTTACACCAAACGGCACTGTTTACCGTGTTGGGTTTGGGGGTAAGTTTGATAAATTTCTCTTGCCATTTTTTGGAGTATATAAGGCGGTTCAGCTTGCGAATAAGCACAAGTATCTTTTTTCTTGGTCTATCATGGCAAGCTACGGGACACTCCCCGCGCTCTTTTTGAGAAGAGGAAAACTTGTGCCACTGCTCGTTACTCTTGCTGATCAGAGTCTTTCTTGGTATGAAATTCTCTTTTTACGCTTAGTGCTTTCTCAGGCCGACCAAGTCCATACTACTACGTGGGAGCAGAACCAGAAGCTCATACCACTTGAAGCACGTATGCGTGCTCGTAAATCTCTTGGGGCAGGGGATTCTTTTGCAAATCAAATGCGCTTTGCCTATACTACTATTTTAAGAAATTTAAACAGAAGATAAGCACCTTTTTGTGCCGATGTGTTCGACCTGAAGGCCGAATATGCCTGCAAAGTAGAGCTTGACAAAAGAGGCGGTTTGTGCTATCCTTTCCACTAGAAGTCATTTGTTAATTATCTAACCAAACAACAGGAGATACACATGTACGTGACATGGATGCTTGTCGCAGCACTCGGATTCTTTGCATTGCGAATGGTTTATCAAAGATTCCCCAAAGAGCTAACCCAGAAAGAAATCGAAACAAAGATGGGGGCATTTTTTGAAAAACGTTTGCCTCTTGGGTTCCCTATCACGAGGGAGGAAATCATACAAAATGTCTTTGGTGGCTGGGACGTACCGATGATGGTCAAAGATGACGGCCATTTGGTGTATGTGAGAACAGAGGTCTTTCATAACGGTTGGTCTGCCCTCGTTTTTACCGATGGCAAACTGGATCGTGGTTTAACACCTTCAGAAATTGAAGAAAAATGTGATGCGTTCAGGGCGCGCAAGCTCCTTGAAACACCCCTCATTAAAACAAAACTTCTTGAGCAGGTGTTCAATGGGGTCAGCGTTGATGAAGCGGGGGACCTTTCCTGGTGGCCAGATCTTGACCACAGCTATGTCCTTGCTACGGCAACTCTTAGCGATGGAAAACATGTTGTTGTTGGGTATGAGGATGGTGTTTTCCTCCTCCTTTCCTCGACGAAAGGGAACTATCAAATGGTTCTCGACAACTTGTCACGGCGACCGATGCTTGAGCTTGATGATGATCATATCAACATTCACTTTGCAAAAGATCGTCAAATCCTCGCCTGGCACAACTCGACTGACCGTCAGGAATTAAGGCGTGGCTGGGATGTTGGCGGGTTTGGATGGAGTGGTACCCTTGCGTGCCAGAAGTTTGCTGAACACGGCATGTCGTGTAGTGCTGACGGGGAATAACCCGTCAGCAAAAACCTCGCATTGAGAAATGCGAGGTTTTTTATTTTTTAAATACAATTCAATTTTTGAGATCACGAATAAATGACAGTAAAGGGCGTGCCAGAATATGGTGCATCTTTGTGTTATAATCGTCTTTAATGAAAAGAATACTCATATTTTCTCTTGCATATTACCCTAACACTGTGGGTGGGGCGGAGGTGGCCCTCAAGGAGATTACGGACCGCATCGCGCCCGAGGAGATTTCATTTGATATGGTGACCTTGCGGTTTGACTCGACACTGCCAAAGTTTGAGCGTATTGGTAATGTGAATATTTATCGTATTGGCTTTGCGGCGAAGCACCCTCAGATCGGTGACCTCTCTCGCTTTCCGCTTTCATTCAATAAATACCTATTCCCATTCATTGGTTTTTTGAAAGCCCGGTCGCTTCATCGCAAAAATCCTTATGATGGCATCTGGGCGATGATGGCGAACTATGCGGGCTTTGCCGCACTCTTTTTCAAGATGCGTTTTCCGAAAGTGCCCTACCTACTCACTCTTCAAGAGGGTGATCCGATCGAATACATCAAAGAGCGTGTGCAGTCAGTATATGCACTCTTTGAAAAAATCTTTATGCGTGCTGATCTTATACAAACCATCTCCCATTACCTTGCAGGTTTTGCCCGCGACATGAGGTACACGGGTCCTCTCGAGGTGATTCCCAACGCGGTGAATGTCGCGCATTTTTCACAAACATATTCAACCGAAGAATTGTTCGCATTGAAACAAAAGCTTGGCAAGGCAACTGATGATGTGTTTGTCATTACCACGTCACGGTTAGTAAAAAAGAATGCCGTCGACGAAGTAATTCGCGCATTGCCACTTTTGGATAGGCGCGTGAAGTTCGTTGTCCTTGGTATTGGTCCCGACGAGGCGACGCTTCGTGCACTCGCCGATGAACTCAAAGTTTCTGATCGCGTGAAGTTTATGCGACAAGTAAGCCACGATGAAATGCCTAAGTATCTTGCGGTGTCGGAAATATTTATTCGTCCATCCCGTTCGGAGGGTCTCGGCAACTCGTTCCTCGAGGCGATGGCAGCAGGACTACCTGTTATTGCGACCTCGGTCGGTGGTATTCCAGATTTCCTTTTTGATCCCGAGAAAAATCCCGACCGTGAACCGACAGGACTTTTTTGTAAGGTTGATGACCCCGAAAGTATTGCCACTCAAGTAAAACGCCTCCTTGATGACTCGGCACTTCGCGCACGCCTCGTGGCGAATGGCAAAAAACTCGTTACTGAAAACTACGACTGGAACCTCATCGCCACGCAGATGCGCGAGCGCGTGTTTGCCCAGCTTTTGAAATAACATGAAAAAAATTCTTATCGCAACAGGGATTTTTCCACCGGACATTGGCGGTCCGGCGACGTACAGTAAACTCCTCGCGGATAAATTACCTGAGCGCGGGTTTGGGGTGGTAGTCGCAAACTTTGGCGAAGTGCGACGCTTGCCGAAAGTGGCGCGCCATATTGCATATTTTTTTAGTGTGCTCGCGCGAGCACGCGGATGCGATGTGGTGTACGCGCAGGACCCGGTGAGCGTGGGACTTCCCGCAATGCTTGCCGCAAAAATTCTTCGCAAAAAGTTTTATCTCAAAGTAGTAGGGGACTATGCGTGGGAGCAGGGTGTGCAACGTGCGGGGGTGACCGACGACCTCGATACCTTTTCACGCGAGCATGTAAAATATTCATTTCTGGTGCGGTGCCTCAAACGTATCGAGCGTCGCGTCGCCCTGTCTGCAGACGTGATCATTACGCCGAGTGAGTATTTAAAAGCTATCATCACAAATTGGGGTGTGCCTGCTGAAAAGATCACGGTCATTTATAATGGCTTTAGTGCGCCAGTACTTGCCGACGACAAGGCTACTCTCCGCAAAAAACTCGGGGTCGAAGGGTCCGCAATGCTCTCGGTTGGTCGCCTCGTTCCTTGGAAAGGATTCCCGATGCTCATTGAGATGATGCCGAACCTGATAAGAGAGATTCCCGATGCTCATCTTTTAATCGCAGGCTCTGGACCCGACCAAGTACTCCTCGAGAAAAAAGTTACCAAGCTCGGTCTTAACGAGCGTGTCACCTTTTTAGGGAAACTCTCACAAGAAAAACTTTTTGAATACATTAAAGCAAGCGATGTGTTCGTCCTCAATACTTCCTACGAGGGATTCTCGCATCAGCTACTCGAAGTGATGGCACTCGGCACGCCGGTCATAACAACACCCGCCGGAGGAAATATCGAGATACTTACCGATCAGGCGAACGGACTTCTTGTGCCATTTAATGAACAGGCACTTTTTGAAAAAGCGCTCAAAGAGCTTCATTCCAATAGAGAGGTAGTTCAGTCATTAGTACAGGCCGCCCAAAAGAAATCACTTGAGTTTAGCGACGAGCGTATGCTCGGTGACCTGGTGCGTATTCTTGCGCAAGCATAATAGAGGCATATACTACCTATATGAACATTCTCTCCATCTCGTCAGACCGAAAACTTTTTGAGCCGGGAAGTGCGGTACGGTCGCGCACGCTTGAGTATGGTCGTCTTGCTGACGAGCTCCATATTATTGTCTTTGCAAAACGCACGCTCGGTTTTCATAATGAGTCGTTTCCTCCCAACATTTTTCTCTACCCAACAAATGCGCACACGAGATGGGGGTATGTGCTACATGCGATCGTGCAGGCACGCAAACTTAAACGCCAGGGTGTTCACATCGACGTGGTGACCACACAGGACCCCTTTGAAGCAGGGTTCGCAGGATTTTTTATTGCACGCATCTTTGGTGCGAAACTTCACCTGCAAATTCACACGGATTTTATGAGTCCTTATTTTGCCCGTGAATCATTTACCAACAGGGTGCGGGTATGGCTTGCGAAATTTCTCCTTCCGCGTGCCGATGCAGTACGCGTTGTTTCAGTGCGTATCAAAAAGTCTCTGGCGAACATAGTAAAATCATCGACCCCGATTGCTGTGCTTCCGATTTTTGTTGACCCTACCGAACCCCACGCGGTTCCATCCGAAAATTTTCTCAAGAAAAAATATCCGCAATTCGATATGCATATCGTGATGGCCTCGCGCTTGTCGCCAGAAAAAAATATTCCGCTTGCCCTTGAGGCAATGCAGGAGATTGTAAAAGAGCATCCCAAAGTAGGTCTCGTTATTGTGGGGAGTGGTCCAGAAGAGGAGTATCTAAAAAAGCTCGTACAGAAACTGTATCTTGAGCAAACGGTTATGTTTGAAGGTTGGCAGGAAGATTTGAATAATTACTGTCACGCAGCGGACGCCTTCCTCCTTACTTCAAACTACGAAGGGTACGGCATGGTGGTTGTTGAGGCTCTTACTGCGGGATGTCCTGTTGTGATGGCGGACGTGGGTGTTGCGGGGGAGGTGGTACACAACGGCGAGAACGGCCTCGTGGTGCCGGTAGGTGACTGTAGGGCACTCGTGCGCGCGATTACGCGTGTCGTCACGGGTGGCGTGAAGTTCAATGTTGCCCCCCCAGACCTGCCAACTAAAGAAGAATACTTCGACGCATATAAAAAATCGTGGGAAGACGCCCTTTGCTAACTAGTATCAATACCTTCCCCGAGGACGGTCCTCGGGGAAGGTATTGAACTAAGGTTTTTGCGTGCGGAGCATCACAAAAAAGTTTTCTTCTCCGCTGGGGCGACGGATCTTCTCAAGGCGTTCAGTTTTAAGTCCGGCTTCATTTGCGAGCGAGCGAAGTTCATGCATGGTGAGTGCGTGAACATACCGTGCATTTTTTTCTTTGCCAAAATCGAGGATGGCATCACCAAAGTCAGTATGAGTGCGACCGAGTATTTTTTTGAAAGCAAACTCAAGGACAATCCCTGGTCGCGAGTGCCACACATTCCACGCAGTGACGACGATGAGTCCGCCAGGTTTTACTACTCGAGCCGCCTCACGGAGAAATTGCACACGGTATGCGCGTGAGGGGATATGGTGGAGGACCGCAAACGAAACCACATTGTCGAACGATCGGTCAGGAAAGGGGAGCGCGAGTGCGTCTCCGACGACAAAGGTAGTCTGCGCTCGCTCGCGGTAGCACTCCCGTGCCACTCCGATTAGCCCCTCCGAAAAATCAATCCCGGTATAGTTGAGGGCCTTGCCTTCAAGTGCCCCCAAAAATCGCCCATTCCCGCAGCCTATGTCGAGGAGACGTGACCCTTCAGGGATGAGGTCACGGACAAAAAGGAGCTCCGACCAAAAGGTTCCCCGTGTCCGGGAAAACTCGGGAGCGATGGTGTCATACCCCGCGCGTGAAGCCTCGAGAAGTTCGTTTGCATATTCTTTGCGCATAAGTAGTATATGGCTATAATACATGCTTTTCCAAGACATTAAAACCGAACGAGACCTCGACTTGCTTAAGCGTCGAATTACAACCGATAAAACGCTCTATGCGCGTATTGTGGAGCTGCGCCAGTACATTCACCCAAAGCAGAACAAACCTGCGTCTGAGGGCCAAAATGAGCCCCAGGAGAGTATTTTAGAGCAAAACCCGGCTGTCCCGGAGGTGGTTCACGGCCCCCGTATGCCCACCAACGCCGAGATGCTCGCGCTCTACAAAGAAGTTGTAGCGAGAGGTGAGGAGGTGCCAAATCTGGACGCCGAGCTCATCCTCAAAAAACTCAAAACCCGCAGCAATTCAGGGGTGGCGGTCGTGTCGCTTTTAACCAAGCCGTTCCCGTGTCCGGGCCGCTGCACGTATTGTCCTACTGAAGTGAATATGCCCAAGAGTTATCTTTCTAAAGAGCCTGCCGCAGCACGCGCGCTTGCGAACGATTTTGATCCATACAACCAGGTAACGAGCCGTCTTGATGCGCTCGTGATGAACGGCCACGAAACGGGCAAAATCGAAATGATTGCGATTGGCGGAACGTGGAGTTTTTATCATCCCGTGTATCAAGAAGAATTTCTCACCGAGTGCTACCGCGCCTGCAACAACTTTGGAATACCGAAAGATATGCAAACAAAGAAAGGAGAGAAGTCTCTGGCACAAATGCAGAAAGAGAACGAGACCGCACCCACGCGTATTATTGGCCTTTCTGTCGAGACGCGCCCCGACTACATCACCACGTATGAAATCGAGCGTCTGCGTAAACTGGGCGTGACCAAGGTTGAGATTGGCGTGCAACATCTCGATGACTCAGTACTCAAAGAAACCAAACGCGACATGAAGATTGCTACCGCAGCCGAGGCAACCGAGCGCCTCCGTAATGCAGGACTCAAAGTGGTATATCATATGATGCCCAACCTTCCCGGCTCAACCCCCGAGCGTGACATTGAAATGTTTGGTGAGCTTTTTTCTGGTGAGGACTTTCATCCCGACATGCTCAAGATGTATCCGTGTATGGTGCTCGAAGGGAGCGAGCTTTTTGATATTTGGAAAGCGGGCGGCTTCACGCCATACACCGACGAGGAACTTTTTCGCGTACTGGTGGGGGCAAAAAAGCAGATACCAAAATATGTGCGTATCATTCGCGTGATTCGCGATATTCCCGCAACCTACATTCAGGCAGGAAGCACTATCTCCAACCTCCGCCAGTGGCTCGAGGCCGATATGAAGAAAAATAATTGGCGCTGCAAATGCATTCGCTGTCGCGAGGTACGCGGCATGGTGGTTGATCAAGAAAAGTTTCCGCTGACCCGCACGGACTACCGCACGCGAACGGGAACGGAAGTGTTCCTTTCTTTTGAGGAAGCAAACGAAGGCAAACTCGCATCGTTCCTCCGCTTGCGTCTTCCCGATAATAAGGGTGAGGAGTTTGCGGGTGGGACACTCGAGGTACTCCGCGGGGCCGCACTCGTGCGCGAACTTCATACCTACGGTCGCTTGATGCCGGTTGGTGCCACAGGGACGCAGAGCCAGCATGTGGGCTTCGGTAAACAGCTCCTTGTAGAGGCCGAGCGCATCGCCCGAGAGGCAGGCTATGAAAAAGTCGCCATCATCGCTGGTATCGGTGTCCGCGAATACTACCGCAAGAGAGGATACGAGCTTGAGGGCACCTATATGGTAAAATACCTCTAATATGCGCTTGCTCATCATTACCCAAAAAGTTGACCAGAACGACGACGTCCTCGGATTTTTTCACCGCTGGATTGCAGAGTTTGCAAAGCATGTAGAGCAAGTGACCGTCATTGCGCTTGGGGCGGGGGAGTATCATTTACCAAACAATGTCCGCGTATTTTCGCTCGGCAAAGAACGCGGTGTTTCGCGCCTCAGCTACATCATCAATTTTTATCGCCTAGTCTTTCGCGAGCGCAAAAACTACGACACCGCGTTTGTGCATATGAATCAGGAGTACGTGCTCCTGGGTGGGCTCCTATGGAAACTCCTCGGAAAAAAGATCACGATGTGGCGAAACCATCCTGCTGGCAGTTTGTTGACTCGCGTCGCGATGTTTTTTTCAGATAAACTTTTTTGCACGTCAAAATATTCATTTACCGCACGATCAAAAAAGACAGTGTTGATGCCAGCAGGAGCGGATACCGAGCTATTTCAAAGAAATGATCGTATCTCTCGTGCGCCACAATCGATTCTTTTTTTGGGAAGAATATCCCCCATCAAAAATATAGATGTGTTAATCGATGCACTACTAGAGGTTGACCAGGAGGGTTACGACTTCACCGCTACGGTGGTCGGTAAAGCTCTTCCTAAAGATGAAGCGTATGAGGCAATGATAAAAGACAGAGCAAAACCACTCCTTGATAAAGGAAAGATCAAGTTCGTGGGAAGTATTGCCAATCGTAAAACACCTGAAGTTTATAATGCACATGAACTTTTTGTGAACCTTACCGATTCAGGGTCATTCGACAAAACAATCCTCGAAGCGATGGCCTGCGAGTGTATTACGCTTGTCAGCAACAAATCTTTTACAGGGATGATTCCGAACCAGTTTATTTTTACAGAAAAAGATCCTCCTGACCTTGCGCGCAAGATTATTAAAGCACTGTCGCTTTCAGATGAAGAAAAAACCAAGACAACGCAAGCTTCAAGGAAGTTCGTTTATGAACATCATTCACTTGCGTCTCTTGCCGAGCAGATTATAAAAGAGGTAAAGTAGGATATTACGTTATGAATGAAGAAAAATTAAAACTCTATGTGAATAAAGATCTTTTAATAAAAGATCTTTTAGTCATACCACTTTTGTTCCCGTTTTTTGGAGCGATGTTTCGTGGCAACTCCCCGTATGCCATAAAGACATATGAGTATGGTTTTGATCCAGGATATTTTGAGCTCGTTTCTGCTGTTCATAGTGCCGAATATGTCCTCATTCCGTACGATTATTGGCAGATACAAAAACGTCATCCTGAACTCCTTGAACAAATAATCAAAGAGGCACAGGATGCAGAAAAGCCAATTCTAATCGATGCGAGCGGAGATGCGGCAGGGAAGATCAGGGTTCCCAACAGTCGTATTTTGCGGATGAATCAATACCGCTACGATCTTCCTGTCAATGAGATTACCGTGCCGGTTCCGTGTGAGGATCTTCTTGAGTCGTACGGCAATGGTCAAATTGTTTTGCGTGAAAAAGGAGAGACCCCCATCATTGGTTTTGTTGGGTGGGGCCGCCTCTCTTTTAAACAGCGCATACGGACACTTACAAAAGAACTTCCTCGGCGTTTTTTAAGTTTGCTCATACCCAGATATGCGGTTTATCGCAAAGGGGTATTTTGGCGAGAAAAGGCAATTCAGATTTTTGAACGTTCACCCAAGGTAAAAACTAACTTTATCATTCGCGCGTCATACTCTGGGAATATTCGTACCATGGCCGGTGACCCCGTAAAAAACAGAGAGGAGTTCGTGAAGAATATTTTGGATTCGGATTACACGCTCGTGGTGAAAGGGGATGCGAATGCGGCAACACGTTTTTACGAAACCTTGGCTTTAGGGAGGATACCTGTCGTCATTGATACCGAGTGCATGTTTCCCTTAGAAGACAAAATTAATTACCGCGAGTTCTGTGTCTTCATTAACTATACCGACCTCAAAAAGGCACCCGAAATTCTTGCTGATTTTCATAAAAAATTGTCACCCGAGGATTTTCTTGCAATGCAGCAGAAAGCACGATATATTTTTAAGGATTATTTACGGTCTGATGCATTTTCGCGCCATTTGGCGGGTATACTTAAAGAGCACGCGCGGAATATGGTGGTCGGGTCTGTTGTGTAGTATAATTGCAAAATATATGGAAAAATCCCCTAAAATTCTTATCACTGGCGGTCTTGGCTTTATCTTTTCTCATGTGACTGAGTATTTTGTCGCTAAAGGGTGGCAGGTTGTTGTCATAGATAACCTTTCTGCGGGTAGTCAGCCACAGATCATCAATGACACTTTCAAACTCTATAAACTCGATGTTTCCGACGAAGAGACAGTGGACATTATCCAGAGAGAAAACCCCGAATATGTGGTTCATGCAGCGGCAATCAGTGATGTTGATTATTCTATCAAGCATCCGCATGAAACATTGAAAAAGAATATTATGGCAAACGTTAATGTTTTTGAAGCTTGTCGTAAATTGCCTAATCTTAAAAAACTAATCTATGTTTCCACTGATGAGGTATACGGTGAGTGCGAACATAGAAAAACTGAAGAGGAAATAATGTTCCCTAAGAATCCCTACTCGTGTTCAAAGGCCGCCGGTTCACTTTTGCGTATTGCATACGACAACACATACGCGAGCCTTAAGGATAAAACTGCAGAAACAAGGTTCTGCAATGTCTTCGGTCCTCGTCAGGATAGCGCAAAGATTATCTCTGCTCTTAAAAGAAGCATAAACGAAGGGTACTCCATCCCGCTTCACGGAGAAGGTGGTGGTTACCGAGAATACACTTATGTCAAAAATATTCCCCCGGCCATAGAACTCATTTTGGAGAAAGGTAATCGAACGTACAACCTGACCTCGAATGATGGATTTACGGTCAAGCAACTTATTGAGAAAACAGAAGAGGTAACCGGCAAAAAAATAATCACGCACCCTGGCGACCGACCTGGTATGGACATGAAGTATCAGATGGACGCGGCACGCATCAAGGAACTCGGATGGAAACCTTTATACACGTTTGAGCAAGGATTAAAAGAATATTTATGCGAACAATAAAATTATTTAAACCATTTGTGAGTTGGTACGCGGTATGGAATACGATGCAGGTTTTGCGCAGCGGGCAGCTTGCAGAAGGACCGCGCGTAAAAGAATTTGAGGAAAAGATTGAGCAGAGATTTGGCCTAAAGAATGTACTCACGGTGAATTCTGGAACTGCAGCGCTTGAGCTCGCCTACGAGCTCGCAGGGATAGGGAAAGGGGATGAGGTAATCACGCCGATACTTACCTGTACGGCCACAAACATTCCTCTTGTGCACAGAGGTGCATCCATCGTGTTCGCTGACATTGATCGTGACCTGAACATTAGCGTCGAGGACGTGAAAAGGAGGATTACTCCTCGCACGAAAGCGATTGTTTTTGTGCATTTTGGTGGAAATAATCGTGGCCTCAAAGAATTGCTCGACCTTGCACGCGAGAAAAATATTTTCCTCATCGAGGACGCCGCACAAGCGATTGCCTCAGATTTCTGGGGTAAGGCAGATTTCACCTGTGTGTCACTTCAGGCAATCAAGACCCTCACGGCAGGGGATGGTGGCCTACTCGTTTGTAAGGACCGCACACTCTATGAAAAGGGTAAACGCTTGCGCTGGTTTGGGTATGATCGAGAGAAAAAACAGAAGCTTGGCGACACTGATCTTGTAGAAGCGGGGTACAAGTATCACATGAATGACGTGAGTGCAGCGATCGGCCTCGGCAACCTCAAAGTCTTTGATAAAATACTCGCGCATCACCACAAACTTATTCAGGCATACAAGGAAGAGGGTATTATGGCGTACCCATGGTTCGCATTGGTCCTTGTCGATAACCGCGATGAACTGAAAGAGCTTTTAAAGAAGGGTGGTATTGATTCAGGAACGCACCATTACCGCAATGATCAATATACGATCTTTGGCGGGAGGAAACCATTCCCGGTAATGGATGAATTAGAAGATAAATACCTTCTGTTACCTCTGCATATGGGAGTAAGTGCGGCTGATGTAAAAAAGATCGGTAAGCTTGTACGTGATTTCAATGAAGTATCAAAATCCAACTGAAATAGAGTCCTCCTATAGTGAGAACGATCTTGGAAGGACGCTCTATGATCTGGTGTTGAAGCACAAGCCAAAAAAGATCGTAGAGTTTGGCATTCTCTACGGATACTCAACCGTCGCCATGGCGATGGCCCTTGACGAGGTTGGCGCAGGACATATTTATGCGAACGATCTTTTTGAAGATTATTCGTTTAAGCATGGCACGAAGGAGGAAGTGCAAAATAATATTGATCGTTACGGACTTACTAAGTACGTTACGCTCGGAAAAAAGAATTTTGATGAATGGTTGAAACAACCTGAAGAATTTGATCTTTTGCATGTCGATGTTTCCAATAAAGGCGACACCATTGAGCGACTTTACGAAGCAGTAAAGGGTCAAGTTGCGCGCGGGGCGATCGTTGTCTTCGAAGGCGGCTCAAAAGAACGCGACAATGTGGAGTGGATGCTAAAATATAATAGCAAGAAGATTCGTGATACGGCGGTGCCGTTTGAGGTCATCGACAAAAGGTTTCCCTCGATCTCAATGGCCAAATATATATAATATGACAAAGAAACGATTAGCAGTCATCGCCGGCGGTTGGCATTTCCCCCTCGCATTTTTCGAGCAAATTGCCGCACAAAAGATTCCTGAAGGGTGGGAGGTTGATATGTTTGTCGTGTCGCACCGCGATCCCGCGTACGCTCTCGCAGAAAAAAAAGATGTATTACCAAACCTCGGATATGACCGCAGAGGACTATTCGACCGTCTCTTGTATCACAAGGTTGCAACCGTGGCGGAGATAGAAGCATTAGGGTGGAACTACGTGTTGGAACCTAATACAGTAGGGGACTGGGGAAACACCAATCAGTGGCTCGAAAAGAATGATTACAAAAAATATGATAAGTTCCTCATTACCCATGATGACAATTTCATTCTGACGAATCAAATGTTTATGGATATCCTCCCACAAGAGGATTGGCTCATTCTCACTAACTCCACGGGGAATGCTCAAAGAAGGCTTCGTGAGTGGCTGCACTTACCCAAGAAACTTTCACTTCGCGGTTCGTTTGAGTTTTTTACACGCGAGATGTTCGACTTGATGGGCGGGAAGTTCGACCTTTCAGAGACAACTCTGACACGCGAAGGGGAGACGAATACAACGGGAGCATTTTCTGAGCTTTCCGATTGGAATACGACCGTGTTTCCACTCCAACACCTCATCGAGGAAAAAAGTCTTCAGTCCCGCATTAAAGCCCTCTCGCTGTATTATCGTATGAGTAGATACTGCCTCGAAGGGGAGCGTGGGTATATCCATAAGACGGAAAAATCAAACACGAAAGAAGAAGAAAAAGGGCTCGATATGATGGAGAAATACTACCGGGAGCATAAGAAGAAATAATGTACCACGGGAGTATTTTTTGGTTGTTTAGTTCGCCTAAAATACTTAGTAATGCTATACTCACCTAAAATAATATGACAACCAATCAAACGTGGGAAATAACCAAGCAAGAGAAAGCAAGATTGCAGGAGGAGGAATACACCACCCCCTATCATCACCTCATTTCAATCTATCCACCGAGGCTGCACGAGTCATTTGCGGGGTTCGAGTATTATATGTATGTAAAAGAGGTCATTGAGGCCCTCCCTTATGCCACGATGAAAAGAGTCGCAGAGGTTGGGTGCGGGGACGGTAAGATTCTTTTTGAACTCGCAAAGCTTTATCCTCATGTCCAGTTTGAAGGATATGATGTTTCAGAGAGGGCTATTCTTTTTGCAAAGGGTTATGGGTATGATTTACCGAACCTCTCTTTTTTCGCCAAGGATTTTAGGGAATCTGCAGGGAATTACGATGCTATCATTTGTGTTGAAACATTGGAGCATATTCCTGATGATGAGATTGAATCATTTGTAAAAACATTGAGAGAAAAAACTAAAAAATATCTGGTACTCACGGTGCCGTGCAGCAACATCCCTGTCTCGCCAAAACATTTTCGTCACTACGACCCCGAACTTCTTAAAAAGCACCTTAAGGGTTTCAAAATGAACGTCAGTTATTTCTGTGAGAGTAATTGGATCACCCGTGCGATGCTACAAATTCTTGCAAATCGATTTTTCACTGTTAAAACACATTATCTCATAAATCCGATATTCAAGATCTACGAGAAGTTTTTTAAAAACGCGAACGAAAAAACCGGCGTACATTTGTTTGCTGTTGGTGAAATAGAATAAACGGCTCATTGACTTCACCGTAAAAATGTTTTAGTTTGATGTCAGGAAAGAAGTTCTTTTCAATCAGACAGAAAGGTGAATGCTATGGAACTCGATATCCCCGAAAGGGTGTGCTTCATTATTCCTCCGTCGATTTTCCTGCTCGATGAACGTGTATTTATGAGCTTGGGAGTTTTGCGGGTGGCGGCTGTTTTGGAGCAAGCTGGCACCGTGGTCGAAGTACTCGACCTGTCCGGTGTTAGTAACTTCAATGAGGTCGCGGAAGAACATGCGCGGTCATCAAAAGCTACAATCTTCGGCTTCACAGCGACCACCCCGCAGCTTCCCGCAGTTACCGAGGTCGTGCATACAATCAAGAGGATAAGGCCGAACGTCAAGACGATCTTGGGCGGTCCGCATGTTACGTTGGTGAATGCGGCATACAAAAACGAAATCAAGCAAGGCATTAACGGCAGGGCTGTACGCGCAATGCAGAAGCTCGAGGGTCTTTTTGGTACGTTGCTTGCGGGCGACGGCGAAGAAGCGATCTTCCTTGCTTGCAAAGCGGATGCGCCGAAACTTGTTGATGCGGATGATCCCAAGTCAATACTATTCTTGGATAATGCGCGTCTCAATGCTTTGCCGTTTCCTGCGCGTCATTTGGTCGATGTGGAGAGTTATCATTATTCGATCGAAGGCGTGCCAGCGATATCGCTCATTGCTCAGCTTGGGTGCCCGTTTAACTGTGGCTTCTGTGGTGGGCGTGAGTCACCGATGCTTCGAAGGATTCGCACACGTACTTCGGAAAACATTGTCGAGGAGATGGTTCACATATATAAAACGACCGGTCATCGGGGCTTCATGTTTTATGATGATGAGTTGAATGTCAACAAAAAAGTCGTTGAACTGATGGACTTGATCGCAAAGACGCAAAGGGATTTGGGTACGACGTGGCGCCTTCGTGGTTTTGTGAAGTCGGAGCTTTTTACCGACGCACAAGCCGAGTCGATGTACAACGCAGGATTTCGGTGGCTCTTGACTGGGTTTGAGTCTGGGTCCCCCCGAATTTTGCAAAACATCAACAAGAAGGCTACTCGTGAAGAAAACACTCGTTGTGTAGAGATCGCTCATCGGCACGGCCTCAAAGTCAAGGCGCTCATGTCTATCGGTCACCCCGGAGAGTCTCTCGAGACGATCCGAGATACCGAGGAGTGGCTTCTTGAAGTAAGGCCGGCGGATTTCGATGTCACGATCATTACGTGTTACCCGGGGACGCCGTATTACGACCACGCAGTTCCCGACGGTGTCAAGCCGGGTATTTGGACCTATACGTGTCCAAAGACAGAGGACAAGCTTCATCAGATCGAGCTTGATTACACTGAGACCACCGACTACTACAAAGGCAAGCCTGACGGTGGATACAAATCCTACGTCTTTACGGACTTCCTTACACCGGAGGAGCTGGTATCGGAACGCGATCGAATTGAACGGAACGTTCGTGAGGTATTGAACATCCCGTTCTACCAAGGTAGCGAAGCGATACGGTACGAGCATTCTATGGGACAGTCGGGGGGAGGAATTACCCCGAATATTCTCAGGATGTCCAGGTCGTAACTTTTTAAGCAGCTGCTCGCAAGGGTGGCTGTTTTTTCTTTTGATTTTCACAGGTTTTTGAGGTATTATTGCCATACTGTAATTTCACGCATTGCATCGCAAGTGCTCAAACCTTAAGGGTTAAACCATATGACACGCACCCTCTATTTATTCAACAATATCCGCACGGGCGCTCTGGAGCAGATTAAAAAAAGGGATCAGTCAGACGATCATTTTTTTGGGATGCTCCGTCTCCCGCACTACGGTGTTGAGGCGGACTATATTGAGATCGAACAGTATGTTTCACCGCGACTAGCGCGTGCACTGAGGAAAATACTCAACATATATTTTGTGCACCTCGTGCTTTTCTGGAAGTTTTTTTCCTACGATGTCATCTTCACTTCATCTGCATTTGGTAGTCAGTTTGTGCACACACTTTTTCATATCCGCCGCCCACGGTGGGTGATGTATGACTTTAGTATCTTGGGGCTCATTGGGAAAGGGAAGACCGTGCGACAAAAATTATTTCGCTTTATGGTAGGGCGTGCCGGTGGCATCATTACGTTGAGCGAGAAAGAGGCTGTGGCACTCAAAGCATATTTCCCACATATGAAAGAGCGCATTCAATTCATTCCTTTTGGTGCGGACCTTTCATTTTTTAAACCACAGAGTGTGTCAGAAGAACATCAAATCCTCACGGTCGGACTCGCACCCGATCGTGACTACGACACCCTCTTTCTTGCGACAGACGGCCTCGGTGTTCCGGTAGCTGTGACGCGTTCAAGGACCATTGATGAACGCAAGAACCTCCCTGTGTATGTGCGTGCACAGTTCTTTTCTTCACGGGAGTTACTCGAAGAATATGCAAAATCAAAGATTGTGGTGTTACCCCTGGATATTCAAGACGGCCTCAACAACGCCTCAGGCTGTTCGACTCTCGTCGAAGCGATGGCAATGGGCAAGGCAGTCATTGTGACACGCACCCCGACGACGGAGTCCTACGTCACCCACGGTGTCAACGGTATCCTTGTAGAGCCGAAAAACGTGGATGGGCTGCGTACAGCGATCCAGGACCTCCTCGCAAACGATGAAAAAAGAAAAACACTCGGCAGGAATGCCCGAGTGTTTGTGGAGAATAATTGCGACGTCGAAAAGACTGCACAAAAAATGGCAGAGTTTTTTAAGAAGATAAGTATTAAAGAAAAAAGTCCTCGAGCAAGACTCGTGGACTGAGAAGGTTCGTTGTTTTTATTGTGTTATGAAGAAAGGAGGGCAAATGCAAGTATTGCAATTACCCCTGAAGAGAAAGTACAAATGATCGCAGTCATACAGTTGCTTGCAGCTTCCCATGTGTCATCGATGCTTGCCACTTTGGGGAATTTAAGGTAGTTATTTACCACTTTTTTGTGAATAATCAATGTTACGATTAATCCAACAAAGGGAACATAATGCCATTTCATAGTAGCGCTCCTTTCCATTGGGTAATACAAAGAATGTTGCATGTCTATTACAATTTAAGCATATTTTACATAAAAAGTCAATACCTACTGAGATAACGAAAAAACCTCGTAAATAGTGTGTTTCTTGATAAACTCAGTCTATAAAATATGACGTCGCTTCTTTTTTAACCATTTCCCCACTAACGATATCGATGAAGTAATTTTTCTTACTTCTCATAAAGAGGGCAGGGTAGAGGGTGCGGAAAAGTCGTTCAAACTTTGGTCCGAGGTGCGATTTGAGGGTAAAGAATACGCGCAAGAGCGAGAACTCATAGCCCGTTTTTGGCATGATTGTTCGCTGCTCTTTTTTATATGCGGCCACTTGTTGACTCAGCTGGTCGCTGCGCTTTCTAAAACGGCTCATGGGCGCGTTGAGCGACCAAAGTGGCGCATGGCGTGCGAATTGTATCCAAAGAAAGTAATCACCCGCGAGGCGGTATTCTGCGGGGATGTCACCTACTTTTCCCCAAAGATCTGCGCGCCAAAAGACACTGTCTTGTTCAACAAAGTATGCCTGGCGGCCATAGACACCGTGTGCGAGGAGCGGTTGCTCATATATGAGAACACCACCTTTTCGTATGAGGGTTCCGTCTGCCTCTATGTTTGATGTGGTGCCCTTGATCCATTGAATATCGGGGAATGCCACAAAGGCATCAGCGATATTTTGAAATGCACCGGGCACATAGGTGTCATCCGCATTGATCCAGGTATAAACGTCGCCGCTTGCTTTTGCAAATCCGCGGTTGATTGCGTCGTACATCCCTTTGTCTTTTTCTGAATACCAGGAAAAGGTGAGAGAGTTGCAGTGTACCTTATATGCACCGGATTTTATCTCCTGATCATATTTTTTGAGTATCTCGACCGTGTTGTCGGTCGAGCCGCCGTCCATCACGATGTACTCAATGTCAAAGTTGCCCGCCTGCGAAATGACGCTCTCAATCGTTTCTTCGAGGTATGGCGCGGTATTGTAGGTGGGGGTGATAATGGAGAATTTCATAGGAGATAGTCTTTGTATCGAGCGATGATGTTTTTATCCGGTGTTTTTGTGCGCCATAGATAAAGAGGGAGTTTGAAGGAGTAATTTTTGTTGTACGTTTCTGCTAGCTGAAGTACGTGATCACGTCCAACCCCTCTACCGCTGAGTGAAGGCCAGACACGCTTATCTCGTGGCCTAAAACGTATGGTCTTTATTGTTTCTCTGCGAAAAAAAGGCACCCCGTCAGTACCGGGGTAGGGGTCCAAGCGGCTCAAAAAGAGAGGACGTGTCGGTAGGCGTTTTTTGAATACAAAAGGTACATAATTGTGAGGGAACCAGCCACTCATCAAGAATCCCTTGGAGGATTTCATAAAATCATATATTTCCTGTGGCCCCGTCATGGCAGTCTCTAGTACCCCTTGTGTTATTCGTTCCACATCAAGCTTTTTGCCGAGTAGTCCCTCATCAAAAGGCAGCCATGAGGTGGTAATGCACATCGCATCATATTTAACCGCAAGCATATACTGCACCTCGATGCGGTTGATAAGAGACGCATCGTCGGCATCCTGAAAAGTAATCCATTCGCCACGAGATTGATCCATAGCAAAGTTTCGAGAAACCCAGCCGACGCCTATGTTGGTGCCTCGAATATCAACGCGGTAAGGGTCGTCGTATGGGCATTCCAAGTATCGTACCCGTGAGTCTTTTCGTGTGAATTCTTGGACAATCTCTTTGGTGTTGTCGGTTGATCCATCGTCAACGACGATGATCTCGAGATTTTTATAGGTTTGGTCGATAATCGATTGTATCGCCACGCCAAGAGTGGGCCCTTCGTTGTAGGTGGGGATGATGACCGATATAAGAGAGTTCTGGTTCATAATTGTTGATGTTAGACGCCTTGGGTAAATATAGCAAGCATATTTTGCGCGTATGTATCCCACGATAAATTATTTTTTACAAATTGTACACCATTTTCCGAGATACGCGCCATTTCAGCGGGGTTTTCAACGAGGGAGGCGATCGCCCCGGCTATCTTTTCAGGAGATTTTGGGTCGACGAGGAGCGCGTTTTCTTTGTCGATGAGTACTTCGTGCGCACCCGAGCCTTTACTTACTACACACACGCATCCAGCAAGCATTGCTTCAAACACGGCGAGCCCCCAGGTCTGGTTATTGTTGGGAAAAACAAAAATGTCTGATTCGGTGTATTTTTTTACGAGTTCGGTTTCAGGTAATCCGTTGATAATCGTAATATACGAAGAAAGATTTTTTTCAACGATACGATCACGGATGAAGAGATAGTAATCATATGATCGATCGTTAAGGCCGTTTATGGCGAGATGGATATTCGTACACTTGTCTTTGGCGAGTATCTCTATCGCGTCGACAAGGTCTTCAAATCGACGATGAGGAAAGAAAATACTGGATGCAAAAATCGAGTATTCTTTTTTATTGAATGTTCGTTTGTGTGATGCTTTGGTGAACATTTCAAGGTCGATGCCACTCCTCACCACATATGCATCTCGACCGTAATGCTTTTTGCAAAGAGCTTTATTGCGTTCGTCGAGAACGACGATCTTTTGTATATCCTTGAGTTCAAGTTTGATGAGAATCTTGTTCAAGATTCCAAGGAGGGAGAAGGAGGGCTCGCTGTCGCTTTTTGCACGCTGGAGATCGTTCATCATCCAGACGATGTTGTCATGCTTGAGTACGCGTGCGGCTTTATATACCTCATAATCATGGATGTTGATGACATCGTAGTATGAGAGAGGGTGCTTGGACGCCACGAGTTCTGCAAGTTGATTGATTGGCCTTCCTGCGGTAAAGATATTTCTCAAGAGTACCGCATAGACCCTGAAACGATACAAAAGCTTGTGAGTGGCACTCTTTGATGTTGGCTTGCTTGATGAGGAAGTTTCTTTTTTACCGTACTCGGTCACGGCAAAAATCGAGAGTTTCTCACAGAGGTCTTGGTAGCTTTTTTCTTTGTCGTAGGCGTAACAATACACATCAACGGTATGCCCCTGGTTTTGTAGGCTGAGCGCCAGCTCAAGAGCTTGCCTCTGAGTCCCTCCTTTGATATTGAGTTCCCATGCGAGAATAGCTATGTTCATTGTTTTAACAAATTGTCCTTAATGTATGCAATTGTTTTTGCAACGCCATCGCCGAGCTCGGTTGTGGGCTGCCACGAGAGGGTTTCAGTGATCTTTGATATATCGCAGTACATATCTTGTGGGCCGCTTGTTGGCTTGTTGAGTGACGTATAAGAAGCTCCGAGTTCGTTCGCAATCTCTTTGACGATATCCTCAACACTCACGGCTTTGCCAGATGCAAGGTTGTAAATACCCTCGCAGGGGACATCGAGTGCGCGCACGATCGCGAGAGCCGCATCCTCTGCATAGATCCAGTCGCGGCGAGGGGCAAGGTTAAACACTTCAATCTTTTTTTTGTTGATTGCTTGCATAATCTTGCTCGGCACCAAAAAAGGAGAGTCCTTGAAATCTTGATAGGGACCATAGATATTTGAGAGTCGAAAGATAGTCGCTGGTAGACCGAACTTTTCTCGGAAATGATTAACGTAGTATTCGGCGATTCCTTTAGTAAATCCGTAGTTGGAATAATGGAGATAGAGTTTGCTGTCCTCAACGATGGGGGAGGGGTTGTCGTTCGCGTAGAGAATGATGCTTGAAATATAAATGAATTTCTTCAAATCTTTTTGCTGGCCAGCAAAGGCGAGGAGCTTTTTTGTGAAGTCGATATTCACTTTTTCTGCATAGGGGAAGTCTTTGCAGAAGGCCTCGTTTGACAGGGCGAGGGAATGAATAATGCAATCGAATTCTTGATCGAGACTACTAAAATCAAAGGTCGCGGCGTCCTCACAGGGGATGTGGGAAACCCTCGCGATTTGCAGCGGGGTTCTACTCAAGTTATATATCTTTGCAGTAGGCTTTTGCTTGAGGAGGGTATGAATAATATTCTGGCCTACAAAGCCACTCCCGCCGGTAATGAGTATCGTTTCGTTCATTCGAATGTTTCTAAAAGAGTTTGAAGCTCCTCTTCTGTTATTTCAGGATGGTTGCCAAAGTAGAAACCGTTCTCGTGAATAAAGAGCGCGTTCGGCAAGTCGTAGGTGCCACCAACATATTTCTTGAAGAATGGCTGCTCGGGCATAAAGGTGCTGATAATCGGACGTATTTCAATACCCATTTCGTTGCTTTTTTTGATGTATGCATCTTTTGTTGCTCTATCTTTGCAGATAATAGGAAATGCAAAATTTGAGTTTTTGCTCATTTGAGGGGACAGCTCTTCAAAACGTGGATTGTTGTAGATAGGAGAGAGTGCTTTGAAATTTTTTTCGCGTTGTTCGATGATCTCATCCAGGTATTGAAGCTGATTTCTGCCGAGGAATCCCTGGATCTCGGTAGGGCGAACATTGTAGGCAGGGTCATAAAAAGTATACTTTGCATAAAAATCGTCGACATTGTGCTCTGCGCGAAGCATATCCTGCTTCGCGGGGGTTAGGTGACGGTCCCATCCGTGGGATCTCGCCATAAGGAGTGCGTGGTAGAGTTCTTCATCATCCGTGCATACAGCGCCGCCCTCGATTGTTGACATATGGTGGCCGACAAAGAAAGAAAATGTCGAGGCGAGTCCGAAGTTGCCGAGTTTGATGCCAGCATATTCTGACCCGAGTGCTTCGCAGTTGTCCTCGAGTAAGATGATGCCTTTATCCTCACAGATTTTTTTGATGGTGGCGATGTCATCGCTAAACCCCAGGAGGTTGGTCAAAAAAAGGGCTTTGAGTTCGGTGTTTTGAAGTGCTTTTTCTAAAATCGCCGGAGAAGTGTTGAGAGAAGAGACTTCGATGTCAACGGGAACAGGAGTAAGGCCGTGTTGGATGAGTGGCATAACATTGGTTGCCCAAGTAATGGCGGAAAACCCCACCGTGTCACCCTCATTGAGACGAGAGAGGTTGCGCAGCGACTGAATAAGGGCGAGGTTGGCGGAGCTTCCACTGTTGAACATCACACAGTATTTCCTTCTTTGCCACTCTGCAAACTCTTTTTCAAATGAAGCACATTGTTCGCCCAGACTTAGCTGCTCGGCGTGCATAATGAAATCACACAGTTTTTGTTTCGTGTCCGCTTCGTTGTAGAAAGTTGATTTGATAAGTTTGAATTTAAGCATGGTTTTTGTGATGAGCGAGGAGTTCTTGTATGAAATTTTTGTAGTGCTCGCTGAATGTTGCCCTGGTGTGGTTTTTCTGTGCGAATTTCCATGTATCCAAAGACATTGAGCGAAGTGTTTCGGTAGACAGAGACGCGATCTCGTGCACCATATTTTTGACCCCTTCGATTGAGTTTTCTTTGAGGATCTTGCCAAAATCTGCTACGTCGACACCAGACTGATAGCTCACAACCGGAATGAGGCCGGCGTGCATGATGGTGATCACGGCCCCTGATTGCCCTTCGGAGCACGAGGGATAGATGAGGGCGATGGAATCATCACATATTTTTTGAAATTCTTTGCTTCCTGGGTCGATCAAACCAACGACACTAATATTTTTTGACTCGTAGAGTTCTTTTCGGTATGTATCTTCAAAATCTTTTTCATTGGAGATTTTGCCACAAATCGTGAGGTTATATTCTGGCATCGCAGCAAATGTTTCCAAAACAAGGTCGAGCCCCTTGTGCACCATCCCCGAACCGCCAAACCAGACAAAGTTCTTTTTTGCGCTATCAAAATCTTTTTGATTCGGAGATGGGTACGTGTGGGTTGTGGAAAGGGGGATGCGATAGGTCTTCTTTTTCGCGTATGCGTAGGTACTTTCGGTGAAATCGTTGCCGAGAAGGGTCATCACATCCGCGTGTTCTATTGCGTGAGACGGAGGCATGACGCGCTGAGGGGTAAGAGTCACTCCGCGACGTTTTTGTAGGTCGAGGAGTCGCGTATACTCTGCAGTGTTTTGGAAAAGCCAGTGTGCCCCTGTTGCATGAAATACTTTTATGCAGTCTTTGGGAAGCAGAGGAGAGAGACGCTCAAGATTGTTATGGATGTCGATGAAAAAACGATAGTTCTTTTTGGGTATAAAGGTTGTGTTTGTCCAGTCAATGACATCTACGGCGTACCCCTGTTCAAGGAAAAGCCGTGCGATCTCGCGACATTCCCAGCGGTTGGTGTGCGCATCAAGGAGTTTGTCAGAGATGACGAAAGGGAGCGTGATGTAGGAAAGGAGTACATTTCCGTACACCTTGCCTTTGGGGGCCATATGGACAACGCCGTGCGAGAGCGTCAATCGTACTTTTTTGACGAGGTCGTAATCTTTAAGATTTAAGAAATAGTCTTTTTGAAATTTCATGATAGAGGCTATGTGCGTGCTGCACGGAGCGCTTTAAGAATACGAGGCTGAATGCTTGGGTGTATGGCTGTGTCGTTCACGCCCACCCATTTATGCTCACTGTGTTGTGCGTCGAGTTCGACCGGTGTGTCCTCGGGAATAATGCCGCCAAAGAAGAGTGCCACCGCGTGATAGTTGGTACTGGGAACGACCGAGCTGTCACTGATCTCATTGTCGAGGCCGCCAAACATAACATCGGTTGGTGCGACGGTTACTCCCATTTCTTTTTTCGCGATGCGTACCGCTGCTTCTTCAAATGTCTCGTTCTTGCGGAGGCGTCCACCGAATGTATAAAACAAACCTTGATAGGGGGCATTTACGCGTTTCCCTAAAAGCACCCGCGTCCCTTCGGGGTTAAAAAAAATCACATCAACCGTACAAATGGGAGAAAACTCCATCAATGTTTGGTAAATGTCCTGCGGAACGTCTTGTGGTGAGGTGTGGAGAGGGGTCGGCGTTTCCATATAATTATTGAATGTAGTTTAGCATAAAATCGCTGTTAATCCTATGGTGTTTGAGGACTTGTGTTTACCCTCAAGTAAGAGTAATCTAAGGAGATATTGTGATGAAAAGAGGAGAAGAACGAGAAGGAAAAATGGGAACATTCGCGGTACTTCGCGGAACATTTGGCGGCTACCGGCGGCATCTTTTTTTGTTGGCAGTCCTCGGTGTTCTGGGCGCCGTTTTAGAGGGTATTGGCATCAACGCAATCATTCCTCTTTTTTCCTTCCTCCTAGGCGATACGGGGATTTCGTCTGCTAATTTTATTACCGACGCGATTCGGCAGTCGTTTGGGTTTCTAGATATCCCATTTAGCTTCAGGTTTCTTTTGGTGTTTATCGCAGTACTCTTCTTGGTACGCGCGGTCGTTATTACTTTGTTTACCTATATTAGGGCGCGTATCACCGCAAGCTTCATGTTCCGTGAGATGAATCTCTTGCTTACCGATACCCTTCAGGCAAAGTGGGGATTCCTCTCTCTACAGAAAGCGGGTTACCTGCAGAATACATTATTCTGGGATGTGCGACAGAGTACGAGTCTCCTTGATGCCGTTGCGCAGTTTATTCAGTCATCAACTGGCTTCGTTATTTATTTCTTTATTGCACTCAGTATTTCTTCTACAGTCACACTCATCACGCTTGCTGTAGGGGCGGTGATGCTTTTTGTCTTGCGCCCTTTGGTGCGCAAGACCATGGTCCTTGGTGAAGAAAAAAGTGGTCTTGAAAAAAGTTTCGCCAATTACCTCATTGAACATATCAGTGGACTCAAAGTGGTAAAGGCGAGTGGCGTTGGACAAAAGGTCATCGGTGCGGGGAGGGCGATCCTGGAGCCCTTGCGTACAGTGTATATTAAGAGCGCCATTATGCATTCGTTAGGGTCTGCTGTCATTCAGCCATTTAGTATCATTTTTGTCCTTATTTTATTTGCGTTTGCGTACAAGATGCCGTCCTTTAACCTTGCAGCATTTGCGGCGGTTATGTACCTCATTCAAAAGATATTTGTATATCTTCAGTCAACACAGAGTTCGCTTCATTCTATTGCAGACTTCATTCCTTTTGCTTCGAATATTTTAAAATTTAAAAATTCGCTTCAAGAAAACAAAGACGAAGTAGTAGAAGATAAAAAGCGGCCATTTGTATATGAAAAAGGCCTTTCGTTCCGTGACGTTTCTTTTTCGTATCAGTCGGAGACCCCAGTACTTTCGCAGATCTCGTTCTCTGTCCCCAAGAATTCATTTTTGGGGATTATGGGACCTTCGGGAGGAGGAAAAACCTCTATCGTGGATCTCGTGTTGCGCCTCTTTTTGCCTGACCAAGGGGCAATACTTCTCGATGACACCCCTATACATGAGATTAAAATGGATGAATGGCGACAGCGTATTGGTTATGTATCACAGGACATTTTCCTGATGAATGCTTCTATCCGGGACAATATACGATTTTATGATGAAGCGATGACGGATGAAGTAATCTATGATGCGGCACGCAAAGCGCATATCTACGACCATATTATGAGCCTTGAGAAAGGTTTTGATACAGTGATAGGGGAACATGGGACTATGCTTTCTGTGGGGCAACGCCAACGCATCGTAATCGCACGCGCTCTGGCACGTAAGCCGGATATCCTCATACTCGACGAAGCAACGAGTGCATTGGATGCCGAATCCGAGCTTGCAATCAAGGAGACCGTTGAGGACATACGCAAGACAATGACGTTGCTTGTGATTGCACATCGCGTTTCTACGATCACAAGCGCTGATAATATCTTGGTTTTGAATGAAGGAGTGATTACTGAATACGGGAAACCGCAAGAGATGTTGGACACCTCAAGCTCGTATCTTTCCCGTATGGTGGCATTGCAGCATCATACGAAGTAATCATTTGATAACTAGGCTTAGAGAAAATCTTGCGATGAGGAAAAAGAAAATACGAGAGTAGTCAGGCCCTCTTTGTTTCAGTGTTTTCAGTAAACCACTGGTATGCCGCGGTGATGCCTTCGTCGAGTGGTATTTGATGTTTCCAACCAAGGGAGTGAAGCTTGCTTACATCGAGGAGTTTACGCGGGGTACCGTCTGGCTTGGTAGCGTCCCACATAATCTCACCCTTGAAGCCGATCACCTTTTTTACCATTTCCGCGAGCTCTTTAATAGTAATATCTTCGCCGGCGCCGACATTAATAATACTAGAGTCATTGTAGTTTTCCATAAGGAACAAGCTTGCGTCGGCAAGGTCATCGACGTGGAGGAATTCACGTTGTGCGCTTCCTGTACCCCAGAGCGTGACGTGCGGGGCATTGTTCATCTTCGCATCATGAAATTTCCGGACCATAGCCGGCATAACATGCGAGCTCTCGAGATCAAAGTTATCATGTGGGCCGTAGAGATTGGTCGGCATCAACGAAATGAAGTTCGTACCATACTGCTCGTTGTAAGACTGGCATTCGATGATGCCAGCGATCTTGGCGATTGCGTATGCTTTATTAGTTAACTCAAGCTCGCCGGTTAGGAGGTACTCTTCTTTGATGGGTTGAGGGCAAAGTTTTGGGTAAATACAGGAACTGCCGAGGAAGAGAAGTTTTTTAGTTTTGTGGAGATAAGCGTTGTTGATGACATTGTTCTGTACCGCGAGATTGCCGTAAATAAAATCAGCGGGGTAGGTTTTGTTGGCCATAATTCCGCCCACTTTTGCAGCAGCAAGGAATACATACTCAGGTTTTTCTTGCGCAAAGAATTCCGCAACGGCGTGTTGGTCGGTGAGGTCAAGTTCTTGTCTTGTTCTGAGAATGAGATTGGTAAACCCTTGTGTTTGCAGTGCACGCACGATTGCTGACCCAACGAGTCCACGATGTCCAGCAACATAAATTCTTGCATCTTTCTCCATACCTACTCGTGATGTTTCTTTGTTGTAAAACCGCCCTTTTCTAGGTGAACATCTCTTCTTGCATCCTCAAGGTCAGACGCAACCATTTCTTTTACAAGTTCTTCGAAGGTAACCTCAGCTTTCCAGCCGAGCTCTTTTTCTGCTTTGGTTGGGTCGCCCAAGAGAGATTCAACTTCGGTGGGGCGGAAGTAGTGTGGGTCAATCTCGATGATTGTTTTGCCGGTCTTTTTATCGAGACCTTTTTCGTTAACCCCAGTTCCTTTCCATGTGATCTCGATATCAAGTTCTTTGAAGACTGCTTCACAGAAATCACGTACGGAGTACTGTGCGCCCGTTGCGATGACGTAGTCTTCGGGCTTGTTTTGCTGCAACATAAGGTACATTGCATTGACGTAGTCTTTTGCATGACCCCAGTCTCGCTTGGCATTGATATTTCCCAAATATATTTTTTCTTGAAGTCCAAGTTTTATTCTTGCTGCAGCGCGCGTGATTTTTTTAGTAGCAAACGTCTCGCCGCGGCGAGGGGACTCATGGTTGAAAAGGATTCCTGATACCGCAAAGATACCATACGCCTCGCGGTAGTTTTTGGTGATCCAGTATGCGTAAACTTTGGCTGCGCCGTAGGGACTGCGGGGGTAAAACGGTGTTACTTCGCTTTGGGGCGGGGGAGTCGCACCAAACATTTCCGACGTGGAGGCTTGGTAAAACTTTGTTTTTTTCTCAAGACCAAGCAAACGAATAGCTTCAAGGATGCGGAGTGTACCAAGTGCATCCGAGTTGCCGGTATACTCGGGGGTTTCAAAAGAAACTTTTACATGACTTTGTGCAGCAAGGTTGTAGATTTCATCGGGCTCGACTTCTTTTATTGTGCGAATGAGGTTTGTTGAATCAGTAAGGTCGCCATAGTGGAGGAACAATCGCTTTCCTGCCTCGTGAGGGTCTTGGTAGATGTGGTCGATGCGGTCAGTGTTGAAACTGCTTGCGCGGCGAATAATGCCGTGAACCTCGTAGCCTTTTTCAAGAAGAAGTTCTGCGAGGTAAGAACCGTCTTGTCCAGTGATGCCCGTTATGAGTGCTTTTTTCATTTTTGTATATTACCACTTATTAATCGTGTTCACGACTTTCTTTTTGAGATCGAGATATGACTTCGTCGCTTCCTTCTCGAGTTCGGGGGAGACGAGGCGAAGGATCTCTTTGCCAAGGATGCGGTATTGTCCGCCAACCTTGTTTGCCTTGAGGAGTCCGTTCTTGAGGAGGCGCTTCATGGTACTATCGCTTATCTTGAGAAGCTTTTGGGCTTCTGAGGTTGTGTAGACCTCGTAAGGATTAATGATGTTCATAAGAAGTAGTATAAAGAAGTGTCAAAAGGTGTCAAGTCGGGTCAGGCACTTTTTTCTCGTTTTTGTTTCTGTGGTATAGTAGAGGGCAATGAATACCAATAAAATTTTGAGCAATATATTGATGGGGGGATTGTTTTTGGTCCTTTTTATACCGCTTTTTGTTTCGGACTCTATGTTCTTTCCGTTTATTACCGGCAAGAACTTTGCGTTTAGGATTATTGTAGAAATCCTTTTGAGTGCGTGGATCGTATTGGCCTACCGTGATCCCGCATATCGTCCTACACGCTCACCGCTTTTTATTGCCGCAGCTTCGTTTGTGGGCATCATTACTCTTGCGGGGGTACTGGGTGAAAATCCGTACAAGAGCTTCTGGTCAAACTATGAGCGCATGGAGGGTACGATAAGTCTCCTGCACTTCTTTGCATACTTTGTAATGGCGACGACGGCTCTCGGCGCACGGAAGAAGTGGGGTGCGTTTTGGAATACTTCGATACTCGTAAGTTTCATCATTGGTGTCTATGCACTGTTTCAATTGAGCGGAGCACTTGCTATTAATCAGGGTGGGGTACGTGTGGATGCAACCTTTGGTAATGCAGCATACCTCGCGGTGTACCTCCTTTTCCATATCTTCATCACGCTCTTTATGCTGCTTCGCGAAAAAGGGCACACGATTGGGGGGATGATCGCAGAAAAGGCTTCTCTGTGGATCTATACGCCTATTATATTGCTCGATGTGTTCGTCCTCTATCATACGGCAACACGTGGAGCAATCCTCGGCCTCATTGGCGGACTTTTGCTTACGGCGCTCCTCATCGCTATCTTTGAGAAAGAACGAGTTGGGTTGCGCAAGGTCGCGCTAGGAATCCTTGCGGGTATTGTGCTCCTCATTGGTGGATTCTTTGCCCTAAAGAACACCTCATTTATAACGGAAAGCCCCGTGCTTTCGCGCTTTTCCTCAATATCGCTTACGGAGCAAACGACCAAGTCGCGCTTTATGGTTTGGAATATGGCATTCCAAGGGTTCAAGGAGCGCCCAATCCTTGGGTGGGGTCAGGAGAACTTCAACTTTGTCTTCAATAAATACTACGATCCCAATATGTACGGGCAGGAGCCGTGGTTCGACCGTGCACACAATGTATTCTTTGATTGGCTCATTGCAGGCGGTATCCTCGGACTCCTTGCATACCTCTCACTCTTTGTCCTCGCACTCTGGTATTTATGGAAGAGAGGCTCAGCATTCTCTATCGTAGAAAAAAGTATCTTTACCGGTCTTCTCGCAGGATACTTCTTTCAGAACATCTTTGTGTTCGACAACTTGATGAGTTACGTAATGTTCTTCTCTGTGTTGGCCTACATCGAGAGCTCAAGAAAAGGAGGGGCTGTTGAAGTGGTTGCTAAAAAGAAAAATGACAAGAATGCAGCCGTGGCGCCACTTGATATTTCAATAGCTCCCGTGGCGGTCATTGTTGTCATCACTCTTTTGTATTTCTTTAACGCTAAACCTATTGCAACAAATTTTATGCTCATTCAAGCATTGCAGCCGCAGCAAAAGGGGCCGATGGTAAATCTGGAGAATTTCAAGAAGACGTTTGCGTATGATTCTTTTGGCACCGGCGAGGGGCGTGAGCAGTTGAGTCAGACCACCATGTCGATTCTTGGCGCTGAAAAAATCGACAATGTCACCAAGCAGGCATTCGTCGACCTTACGGTAAGCGAGATGAAAAAGCAGGTTGAAACCCACGCCAAAGATGCGCGCTACCAGCTGTTCCTTGGGTCATTTTTGAACCAGCTTGGTCGCTACAATCCGGCAAGTTATGACGAGGCATTGGTGCACCTAGAGAAGGCGCATGAATTATCGCCCAACAAACAAGCAGTCATCTTTGAGATTGGAAGCTTGTATTACAATAAAAAGGATACCGCCAAGGCTGAAGAATTGTTCAAGCAAGCATACGAGCTCGCTCCAGCATATCAGGATGCCGAGAATTACTATGTGCGTGTGCTTATGGACAACAAGAACTACAAAGAAATCGAGCGCGTACTTGTGGCGCATGTTACGCGGGCGCCAGGGGAGCACGATCCTCATGTAAAACTGTCAGCACTCTACCTTGAACTGGGTCGCCGCGCAGATGCAATCGCCGAACTAGAACGCGCTATCGAGCTCAACCCTGCCTTTAAAGATCAGGGTGAATCCTACCTGAAAGAGATCAAAGCAGGACGAAATCCGTAAAATCCATAAACCCTTGACTTTTTTTGAGAATCTGCTATACTAGATTGGTAAGTGAGTGCGCAGGAGGAAACTCTTGGGCGATTCAACAAACGAATGTCTACATAAACCCCCGCGCAAGCGGGGTTTTATGTTTTTATTCGTTTTCTGAAAGAGGAGGCCTTAAATCGTTGACATTTTTAGATTTACGTAGTAGTGTGTGCGCTGGTCTGTTTTTTTGTTGTTTGACGTTGAAAGAAGAGGGGATGTAGATGCGAAATAATCAATCGTACGATCGGCGTACCAGTAAGCCACTTTTGGCAATAATTCTTGCCGGTGGCAGGGGGACACGCTTGTATGTGCTTACAGAAACACGTTGTAAACCTGAAGTTCCTGTTGGGAAAAACCGTTTCATAGACTTCGCGCTCGCCAATGTGGTGAATTCGAAGATCATTGACCACACCATGGTCCTGACGCAGTATATGCAACAGGGTCTTATTAACCATCTTGGGCGCTTTCAGTTGAGTGCACCCTTGTGGGGTAAGTCGATCGATATCGTCCCCGCACAGCAGCGGCTTGGTGATGGAGAATGGTATTTGGGGAGCGCGAATGCGGTCTACCAAAACCATGAATCAATTCGGCGTGACCCGGCGGACACGGTAGTTATTCTTGCTGCCGACCATCTTTACAAGCTCGATATTCGGCAGTTCCTCGCATATCATCATGAGAAAAAAGCGGCCTTCACCGTGTGTGGCATGGTTATGCCCGAACATGAAGCCGTAGGGAATTTCGGCGTGATGGAGCTTGATGCCGACGGACGAATCTTGGGTTTTGAAGAAAAACCAGCAAAACCGAAAACCCTGCCAGGGAGAGAGGGGATGTGTTTTGCGTCGATGGGTATTTATATCGTCGATAAAGAATTTCTCTTGCAAATACTTGAGGAGGATCACGCTCGTCCTGGTTCGGAACATGATTTCGGGAATGACATCGTACCACGATTGTGTAGAAAGAAAGCTGCCATTTATGGATACGATTACAACGAGAATTTCATTCCCGGCGAAGTTCGTCTTGTTGATGGTGTCCTTACTCCTGTGCACTATTGGCGCGATGTGGGAAAGATTGCTGCGTACTGGCAGTCAGTGATGGACTTGGTCGAGATTGACCCGCTCCTGAATGTCTACAATGCAATGTGGCCGGTACCGACCGCGTGGGATATGCTTCCTCAGGCAAAGTTCATCTTTCCTGACAGAGAAAAATGTCATCGTGAGTTCAATACGGGAGATGGGTGTACCTTTTTCCCTGATGCAATCATGGGGGGAGGATGTATCTTTGATAGCCCGAAGAATTTCTATAAGGCTGTCTTGGGTCGTTCGGTCCGTACTGCGTATGGCGCTGAAATCATTCATTCAATTGTGTTCGATAATGCCAGTATCGGCGCTCATGTGCAAATTGCACACACTATTGTGGAAGAGGGGGTTGTTGTTCCCGATAGTGTGTGCGTCGGTTTTGACCTCGCAGAAGACGAGGCAAATGGTGTGTATATCGATGAGAGTCACGATCCGAATTCTTCGCATCCACCGATTCGTGTCATTACCAAGAATACGCACTGGCAACAGAAAAAAGCTTAACGTTCTTTTTGTAGTATTTACCACCCATTTTTTGGGTGGTTTTTTTGTGCCTGAAAACGAGTCCTGCTTTTTTGTTTGCATGCAACGCCTAAATCGCCTACAATAGGAAAGAAGCTCATACGTTCCTCTGGCTAGCGGCTGCACTCACTTATTAGACATTTGTTGGAGCTCGTACCCGCTAGCCAAAAGAGCGCAGGAGATTTCTACCCTGAGCGTAATGCTTCAGGGTTTTTTAACACCCATAATGACCCTACTTATTAAAGAACATGTTCCTTTGGCGCCTATGACCACCATGCGCGTGGGGGGTAATGCGCGTTTTTTTGCGCGTATTAAAAGTCTTACCGATTTGCGTAATGGAGTGGCGTTCGCGCGTTCGCAAAACGTACCCATTTTTGTGCTGGGTGGTGGGTCAAATATGCTGGTGCCCAGCAAGGGGTTTCCCGGGCTTGTTTTAAAGATTGAATTTAAAGGTATTTCATACGAAGAGGATGGTTCGTCAATATGTGTCATTACTGGCGCGGGGGAGGTGTGGGACGATCTGGTGCGTGATGCGGTTGCACGCGGATTGTGGGGCATTGAAAATCTTTCTCTTATACCGGGAACGACTGGTGGTGCTGTGGTTCAGAATATCGGTGCGTATGGTGTTGAAGCACGCGATAGTATTGTTTGGGTAGAAGCATTTGATACGCAAACAATGAAAATAAAAAAATTTTCACGCGACGAATGCTCATTCGGCTATCGTGAAAGTATTTTTAAAAAAAATAATAATCTCATTGTGGTGCGTGCGGCATTCGATCTTGTGCGCGATGGTACACCGCACATAGAGTATCAGGACGTAAAAACTTTTTTTACTGAGAGAAAAGGGATAAGTCTATGGCCAAGCCACGAATCAGCTGATTCGCCCTCCCTTTCAAATATTCGAGAAGCGATCGTAGCCATTCGCACGTCAAAAATGCCGTCATCGCGACTCGGCACTGCGGGATCGTTCTTTAAGAATCCTGTTGTTTCAGCAGAAGAGCTTGCACGCCTCAAAACGACATACCCTGAAATAAAGGCCTATTTACAAGGGGATGGCACCGTAAAGCTTTCAGCAGCATGGCTTTTAGATAAGATTGGTGGCTTCCGTGGGTATCGCGTGGGAGATGCGGGCACGTACGAACATCAAGCACTTGTGCTCGTGAATTATGGCACGGCAACAACAGAAAATATTTTATCGCTCGCGCATGAAATAAAAAATATTATCAAAGAAAAAACAAACGTAACGCTCGAAGAAGAAGTAGTGATGATGAAAGTGTAGTGAGTAAAAAAAATTTTAATAATAATTTTTATTTTAAAAAATAAAATAAAAAAGTTATCCACAGTTTAATAACAAAAAAGTATTGTGTTTGTTTTTTGTATGCGCGATAATATTAGTAGATCAGTACACAGAGTATGAAATTAAATTTTCATACACGAATGATCCGATAGTCGCACATGATTGTATAAAGTTTTACTTTGTATAATCGGTCGAAGATTATTGTAGATAATAATTTGCATATAAGTTTGATGACGCATCACCGCATCATCAAGCGCAACAAAAAAACATGGCAGCAAAAAAGAAGGTAGCAAAGAAAGCAGTAAAGAAAGCTGTAAAGAAGGCTGTAAAGAAGGCAGTAAAGAAAGTAGCAAAGAAGAAAGTAGCAAAGAAGACTGCAAAGAAGCGTGCATAATATCGCTTTAGCAAAACCCCCCTCTCAAGGGGGGTTTTGCTTTTTAGGGGTTTTGCAAACCCCAACAAGTCGCGTAAAGGGGCGTCGCCGAGGTCACTTTTTTATGCTAAACTACCCCTATGTCATTTTTTACATCCATATTTGGCGGGGAACCGACCAGGCGTTATTTACCCATTGTAGAGAAAATCAATAATTTTGAGCCGTCAATGAAGGCGCTCTCGGACGGGGCCCTGCGCGATAAAACAGCAGAATTCAAGGGGCGTCTCGAGGAAGGCGCAAAGATAGACGATATTCTTCCTGAAGCATTTGCGGTAGTGCGCGAAGCATCACAGAGGACTCTTGGACAGCGTCACTATGACGTGCAGCTCATGGGAGGACTCGCTCTCCATGAGGGCAAGATTTCTGAAATGATGACCGGCGAAGGAAAGACCCTCGTGGCGACACTTCCTGCGTATGTAAATGCCATCACGGGTAAAGGAGTGCATGTGGTGACGGTGAACGACTATCTTTCACGTCGTGATGCGACATGGATGGGGCAGATTTACTCGTTCCTCGGTCTCTCGGTGGGTGTGCTCAATCACGACTCGTCATACTTGTATGATCCTGAACACAAAGACAGGGATGCCGAGCGCGACGAAGTCGGCTCGTTCAAGGTTATCCACGAGTTTATGCGTCCTTGTTCAAAACGCGACGCGTATGCAGCAGATATTACCTACGGTACCAACAACGAATTTGGTTTTGACTATTTGCGCGACAATATTGCGTATTCACCCGAGGATCTTGCTCAACGTGAGTATCATTATGCGATTGTGGATGAGATTGACTCGATTTTGATTGATGAAGCGCGCACCCCGCTCATTATTTCTGCGCCGTCAGGTGACGCAGAAAACCTCTATGAAGTATTCGCGGGGATTGCGTCAAAACTTCACGAAACAGAGCACTATACGGTAGATGAAAAACTAAAAGCGGTTCAACTGACCGAGGAGGGTATCAACAAAGCCGAAGAGCTTTTGGGTATTGATAATATTTATACCGAGCGTGGCGTGAAATACGTGCATCACCTAGAAACAGCAGTTCGCGCAAAAGCGCTCTTTGTCCGTGACAAAGAATATGTGGTCCGCGAAGATGAAGTATGTATTGTCGATGAATTTACGGGGCGTATGCAGCCGGGCCGTCGCTGGTCAGAGGGCCTTCATCAGGCTATTGAGGCAAAAGAAGGAGTCAAGATTCAACAAGAGTCTCGTACCTTTGCATCGATTACTTTTCAAAACTATTTCCGTCTTTATGAAAAGCTTGCAGGTATGACCGGCACTGCAGAGACTTCGAGTGAAGAATTTTTCAAAGTGTATGGTCTCGAGGTGGTAAAAGTGCCTACTAATCGTGGCGTGGCACGTATCGACAGCAACGACCTCATTTTCCAAACAGAAAACGGTAAGTTTAAAGCAATCGCCCGCAAGGTCAAAGAGCTTAATACTAAGGGTCAGCCCGTACTCATCGGTACCGTCTCGATCGAAAAGAATGAGCTCCTTTCAGAGTACCTTAAACGCGAAGGGGTGAAGCATGAGGTTTTGAACGCGAAAAATCATGAGCGTGAGGGTGAGATTATTGCACAGGCGGGACGCAAGGGGGGTGTGGTCATTGCGACCAACATGGCAGGTCGTGGTGTGGACATCAAGCTCGGCGGTAATCCTGGGACGCGTGAGGAAACCGAAGAGATCAAGGATCTCGGAGGACTTTTTGTTCTCGGTACCGAGCGTCACGAGGCACGTCGCATCGACAACCAGCTCCGTGGTCGTGCAGGGCGCCAGGGTGACCCAGGTGAGACACAATTCTTTGTTTCGATGGAAGACAGCCTGATGCGCGTATTTGCGTCTGATGTCGTAAAAAACATGATGGGCAAGCTTGGTATTCCCGAAGACGAGGCTATTCAAAACAAGCTCATTTCGCGCTCACTCGAGACCGCACAGGAAAAGATTGAAGGGTTCCATTTTGATGCCCGCAAGCATGTGCTTTCATATGATGATGTGATGACCCAGCAGCGCGCCTATGTGTATGGCACCCGTCGCGAGGTGTTGATGAACGGACTTGATGGCGCAAAAGCATATCTCGCAGAGATTGTTGCCGGAGACCCTGAGGTTATGGCGCATATTGAACAAAAAATCGCAGCGATTGGCGAAGAAGAATTTTACCGCGCGGTCAAACGCCTCATTTTGCAGGTTATTGATATGATGTGGATGGAACACCTCGAATCGATGGAGTATATGAAATCTTCGGTCAACCTCCGCGCATACGGTCAGCGTGAACCGCTTGTTGAATACAAAAAAGAAGGCCTCCGTATGTTCCGCGAAATGAAAGAGTCGGTACAAGGCGAGATACTCCGCATTCTGCCTACGATCGGCGCTGGTGCTTTTGTAAAAGAAGAAGAACAGGCGCGCAAGGTGGTCAAGCAAGCACTTGAGATTGGCGGGGGAGAGGGCGAGAAATCAGCTGCGACACCTATTCACTCCGATAAAATAGGACGTAACGATCCTTGTTCATGCGGTAGCGGAAAAAAATACAAGCATTGCCACGGAGCGTAACGCTATGGATCGCCAAAAAGTGCAACAGAATAAGGAGGCGGTAAGGTGGATGGAACAGGCATCACAAGTTGCAGGGGAAGCTCTGTGTCTCAAGGCAAAATGCGGCACCGTCATTGTGAAAGATGGCGAGGTTATCGGCGAGGGGTATAATGCGCCAGCTTTGGATAAAGAAGAAAACCGAATGTGCGGTAAGGAGTTCGGCGTTGGTAAGCCAAAATATGACAAGACTTGCTGTATGCATGCTGAATGGCGGGCAATCATGGATGCCCTCCGTCGCAACCCCGAGCATCTCCAGGGAGCGCGGTTGTATTTTGTACGCGTTGATGATCAGGGAAATATAAAAATGTCCGGCAAGCCTTACTGCACGACCTGTAGCAGGCTCGCGCTTGATGCGGGGATTGCCACCTTTGCCCTCTGGCACGAGGAAGGTATCGTTGAATATCCGACAGATGAATACAACAAGCTTTCTTATCAATATGTGCACAAAGCGCTAGAATAGAAACGTATGGAATACCATAAACTCGTACGCGATAAAATTATCGAGCGGATCGAAGCAAAAGGGGAGAAGGCGATTTTTCATATTGCCGACGAGGTGGAATATTGGGCGAAGCTCAAAGAGAAACTCCGCGAAGAAGTAGAAGAATTTTTAGAAGCAGAGAGTGTCGAGGAGCTTGCGGACATTGCAGAAGTCCTCGACGCAATAATGAAACACAAAGGCTTTACGAAAGAAGCGCTGGTGGCAGAGCAGCAAAGGAAGGCTGAAGAACGCGGCGCATTTGAAAAGCACATAATCCTCGATGAATCATAAGCATTTCCCCGAGGACGGTCCTCGGGGAAATGCTGTAATAAATTTATGAAAGAAATAATCAGACCTGGTATTTACGAACACTATAAAGGTCACCAGTATCGAGTGCTTGGGGTGGCAAAACACAGCGAAACGCTTGAGGAAATGGTAGTTTACCAGGCGCTTTATGGAGAAAAAGGGCTTTGGGTGCGACCACTCAAGATGTTTTTGGAGGAAGTTGAAGTCGCCAGGGAAAAGATGCCGAGATTTAGGTTTGTAGGGGTCAATGGCTGATTTTGACGGTAAAACACCAAAAAGAAGTTGTAAAGGGGCGTTTCAGAATACCCTTGTTTTACAAGTATATTCTACCATTTTTTGCAAATATACTCGCTTGAAAGCGGTCAAAACTATTGACTTTTTGGCTCGACTATGCTAGTATGTGCATATCGTCAATGAAGAGTAAGTGCACCTTTCGTTAGGTGTCTTTTTCTTTAAAGAGGGTTCTCGGGCGATATACAGATACGGCGTTCGGCAAAGCATAAATTGCCATTCCATGAAAAAACAAACAATACAATTCGCGCGTGGGCTGGTACTGCTTCCTTTTTTTACCGCCGGCTCACCATTTGCGATGTTATATGAGATGAACGTATTCTCGCAGTACAATGCGGTGGCTACAGTCTCGCTTGCTGAGGAACACGCCGACAAGATCGACGCGTACTTTGCCAAGCGCAATATGCCCCTCGAAGGGTACGGCGCAAAAATGGTTGCCGAAGCTGAGAAGAACGGTCTCGACTGGCGCTTGATCCCTGCAATCGCAATCAAGGAGTCTACGGGCGGTAAATTTGCCTGTGGGTACAATCCTTTTGGTTGGGGTTCATGCAAGATCAAGTTCAAGAGCTGGGATGCAGCTATTGAAACGGTTGCCAAGAACCTTGGTGGTAACAATCCCACGACCGCACGCTACTACAACGGCACAACGACCGAAGAGAAGCTCCATCATTACAACGGCTCAGTTGTTCCGACCTACACCGGCGAAGTAACAGAGTTTATGAAGCTTATTGAAAAAGGCGCGTAGGGCAGAATTTAATATATTTAATATAAAGGTAAAACCGCCACAAGGACAAAGCCTTGTGGCGGTTTACATTTTTTCCCGCTGTGATACTATCTTCCCTAGGGTTTTTTGATTTTTTAAGGAGAGATGCGATGACTGACATACTCAGTACAAAAGAGGTCGATGCGAAACTTGCTGAAATTGCCCACCAAATAAGGGAGCAGTACAACAATTTGAATCATGGCATCGATGCTGGGCATGATGTGATGGTAGTTCACGCAGACCGCAAGCTTGTTCACCTTCGTCGTGAATGGGACAAACCACTCTTGCTTCAAGGCGTCATTTGTGGCGAGTGTCAAAAAACAAGACCGCTTTCGCAGTGGAAATTTTTCTACGGATGGGATCATGAGATGGTCGAAGCAATACAGATACGATGTCCTTGCTGTGGTCTTACCGCTCCGTTGAGCGAGCACTCGATGTCGGCGCGTATCAATTGGTTGATTGGTCACGCATACGCAGAGCCCAAGGAATTTCTTCCTAACGTTGAAATTGCTCCTGCTAAAGGTTCTTAATAGAGAACAACTTCATTCTTTTCCAGTCAAAAACCGCCGTGAGCCCCTGGGGCTTCGGCGGTTTCTTTTTTATTTTTTGGTACTTGTAGCAGTCTTTGTTAATGCGGCTTTTTCACGAGCTTCGCGAAGGCGTTTTAGTTGAGGGATGATCTTTTCGAGGTCGTCGGTGCTCTTGAATCCGTAATAGTTCTCATCTCCGATGACGAGCGCAGGGAGAGTGTTTTTTACGCCGTAAATCGATCGCAATGTTTTAACCGCTGAAAGGTCGAGGTTGTAGTCGAATGAATAGATACGAAGCTCGGGATATTCTTCACGAAGTTTGGTGAGTACATATCCTTCGCGTTTGCAGTCCTCGCAGTCGCCTTTGTTGGAATAGAAATAGATAATGGTGATTGGTTTTACGCCACATTTTTCATTAACCTGCTTGACGAGCAGGGAGTCCTTGATCTGAAGAAGTGAATAGTATTTTTTGAGCGAAAGCACCTCAGGGTTTTCACCGCCGAGATTGTCCTCCATGTAGGAGAGTTTTTGAGTGAGCGAGTTGAGCTCTTCAGAAAAAGCGGTCGAGTGGTCGATAGCTTTGCAGGAAGATTCTTTCAGGAGGGCGAACTGAGTTTCCGAAGAGAGGAGGTCGAGTGAGATCTTGTCCTCGATTGATTTTACTTCAGCGAGGCGGCGTTCGGCAAAACGGTTACTGGCGAGAAGTGCACCAAAAAACACCATCGCCGTGATGACAAAGGAGAGCACATATTTTCTTGTTTCGATCTTTGCGCGCATAGTATTTATAAGGGTTTAGCGCCAGCTAGTGGTTTTTGAGAACACGACATTCCACACGGCGCGAGTAAACCAGAGTGGTGCCACAATACCATAGAGTACGAGGAAATAAAAGATGCTCGTGGTGGGACGGAAGCGACCCTCGGCAAGCTTAACACCGTTCCAAATGATCACGAGCCCAAGTCCAAGGAAGACGTAGGAGAGGATTGCCATAAAGTCTGTATTAAAAAAGAACGAATCAAACTGAGGCATGGCGAACGAAAACCCCGTAGTGCTAATCTGGACTGCTTTATCAAGAAGGCGTTGTATCATATGGAACGCAATGAAGCCAAAGTTGTAGAGGAAAATAAAGACACCAAAAAACGAGAGGGGAAGGGTGATCATGCCGAGGATGCCATACGCACGACGGAATATCATAAAGCGGTAGTCGAGGGTATTTTTCATGGTACCGTACGCCCAGCGAAGACGTTGGCGGTAAAGTTTGTAGAGCGTGCCGGGAGCCTTTGTGTGGACCTGTGCGGTGTGTACATTGCGGATGCGCATATGATGAGACTGCATACGGAGCGCAAACTCCATGTCCTCGGTGTTGTGCGCCTTTTTATAGAGGCCAATTTTTTCGAATACTTCTTTGCGGAATATTGAAAAAGGTCCTGGCGTGACGTTGATTGCGTCGAGAGGGGAGAGCATGCGCTTCAGAAAGGCACCCGTGTGGTACTCGGTGCGCTGCATTTTCTGGAGGATAGTTTTGGGTTCATGAACGACGAGCATCGGCGTTGCTGCCATCATGAGCTTGTCTTCGTTGAATGCGCGCGCAATTTCGAGCAGGGCATCCTTTTCAACAAACGAGTCGGCGTCGAGACAGCCGATGAGTTCGGAGTTTGATTCCTCGATACCGAGATTTACTGCGGTATGCTTGCCGCCGTTTTCTTTTTTGATGAGAGTTATCTGGGGATTGTTTGCAAACTTTTGGACGACTTCCCATGTGTGATCAGTCGAGCCATCGTCGATAATAAAGATATTGAGCTTGTTTTTAGGATAATTCAGACGAAGTAATGAGTGTACCGTACCAGCGACAGTGGTCTCCTCGTTCCAGCAGGGGATGATAATCGTCGTAGATGGATAATATGAAAGTTTTTTACTATTTGGTTTGGTCTCAAGTTTTCCGCGTTCCTCAAAAAAGGTGATGAGAAAGAACACCTCGAGGTAGAGGGTTATAAAGAGGAACGCATACAAAATACTGTTGAAAAACGCTTCGACCATGATGATAAAAGAGCCCGTCGGACGGGCTTTGATTACTCTAGTATTATACCAAATTTTTGCCAATATAGCAATAATCTCACCTTTATTATTGGCAGGTAACTTTTGCCTCTGTTTTGTCATATATGGTATGATACCTTATATGACAAAACAGATATTTATGACCAGGCGCATTCCTGCGCTTGCCGAGGAGATGCTTCGTGCGGCAGGGTATGAGGTGACGGTGAGCACTAAGGATGGTGTGCTTACGCGCGATGAACTAAAGTCCGCTCTTGTTGAGAAGCAGTATGATGGCGTAGTCTCGCTCCTTACTGACTCCATCGATGCAGATATTATTGCGACGATGCCGCCATCAGTTAAAATTATTGCCAACTATGCGGTAGGGTTTAACAATATTGATGTTGCCGCAGCACGCGCGCGAGGAATGGTGGTCACCAATACTCCCGATGTTCTCACGGCCACGGTCGCCGAACATACCGTCGCCCTCATTTTAACCGCTGCTTCGCGTATCGCCGAAGGTGATCGTTTTATTCGCGAGGGTAAGTTTGTTGGTTGGGACCCGCTCCTTCTCTTGGGTATGGATATAAAGGGCAAGACCCTTGGTCTTTTGGGTGCAGGGCGTATTGGTTCAGAGGTCGCGGACATTCTCCATAAAGGTTTTGGTATGGAAGTGCTCTATTGTGACACCAAGCCAAATGAGATGCTTGAATCTGCTTGTGCTGCAAAATTCTTTGCCACCCACGAAGAGGTGCTCGAAAAGGCTGACATTGTGAGCATTCACGTGCCGCTTTTGCCAACGACGCAACACCTTATCAATGCAGAGCGCCTGTTGCGTATGAAGAAAAATGCCATCCTCGTGAATACTTCACGCGGGCCTGTGGTAGACGAGCTTGCTCTTGTAGAGGCACTCAAGGCGGGGACCATTCGCGGTGCGGCGCTTGATGTGTTTGAGTTTGAACCAAAAGTAACTCCGGAACTCCTCGCCCTTCCTAATGTAGTGGTAAACCCACACCTTGCTTCAGCGACCGAAGGAACACGTACCAAGATGGCGGAGATGGCTGCAACGAATATTATCGAAACACTCGAGGGCCGTACAGCACCAAACGCACTCGCATAAATCACTATGCGTATACTTGCTAAATGGATTGTTGTCGCGCTCGCTCTCCTCGCCCTTCCGAGCATTATTCCAGGGATTGCGATTACTTCGTTTAGTACCGCACTTCTTGTAGCATTCTTTTGGGGGCTTGCGAATCTCATCATTCGCCCTGTTCTTCTCTTGGTTTTTTTACCGATTACCATCATCACCCTAGGGCTCTTTTCGTTCATCGTGAATGCACTCCTTTTTTGGGGGATAGGAAGTTTTGTTGAAGGGTTTGAGGTGTCAAACTTTACCGCTGCATTTTTGGGTGCACTCGTTATGTCGGTGGCGGGCTTCCTTGCGAACCTGCTCTTGAAAGATCGCGACGACGAGTAAGTTATCTGACGGACACCCGACATCCGTCAGAAGGAGGTGCGAGTATTTTTTATTATGGAAAACCTCACTATTGAACATATTGTTTCTTTTGTTGAAATACACCGATATACGGGGTATTTTATTTTGTTTTTCGCCATGGTTCTCGAAGGAGAGATTTTTCTCATTATTGCGGGAATGCTCGCCAACCTAGAAGCGTTTGATATTGGTGATGTATTTTTTATATCGCTTTTAGGGGTAATCCTGGGTAACATGGTTTGGTATTACCTCGGGTCAGTACTCAAAAATAAAAGCTTTGCCCGGCGGATGATTGGCTGGGCCGAAAGAGCAATCGCTTATTTTTTGCCCCGTTTTCGTGAGCGGCCGTTTAAGTCTATTTTCTTTTCAAAATTTATTTATGGAGCAAACCGTGCGACGGTCATTATGTCGGGCGTGCTCAAGGTAAAGTTTGAACTTTTCTTGCGTGCAGAGTTTTTGGCATCAATTGCTTGGGTCTCGCTCTATCTGGCAATCGGATATTTTTTCGGCTACGCAGCGGTGCATATTACCAAGAACGCATCACGATTCGCTTTGCTCATTGTCATTTTCGTGGTAGCATTCATTTTACTTCAGAAACTCCTTACGCTTTACTATGAACGCCGAAAACACCAAAAACTTGAAAAAGATCGTAACGCACAGCGGTAATTTCCATACCGACGAGGTTTTTGCGTGTGCTGTGCTCTCGATTTTGAACGATGGACAGGTTGAAATCGCTCGTAGTCGTGACCCTGAGGTATGGGCAACAGGGGACTATGTAGTGGATGTTGGTGGGGTATATGACGAGACAATCAACCGTTTTGATCACCATCAGATAGGAGGAGCGGGTGAGCGTGAAAACGGCATCCCGTATTCTTCTATTGGGCTCGTATGGAAAACCTATGGTGAAAAGCTCACTGGCTCGGCATATGCAGCACGGATAATTGACGAGCGCCTCGTTCAGCCAATCGATGCGGGAGACAACGGTATCGAAACGTTCTCTATTCTTGGTGGTGTGGCGCCGGTTTTGATTCACGACGCGATCAGCGCGTTTCGCCCCGCATGGAACGAGAACCGCACCGAAGACGAAGGTTTCCTTGATGCGTTTGAAATGGCAAAAAAGATGCTTACCCGTGAGATCATTCGTGCGTGCGCCGAAGAAGAAGGAAAGCGTCGCGCCGAAGAAGCGTACGCACGCTCAGAAGACAAGCGCATCATCATACTCGATGATCATTATCCATGGTACGAAGCGCTTGGTTCAAAACCAGAGCCGCTCTATGTAGTAAAGCCCGATCGTGGAAGCGATGGAAAATGGAAAGTAGAGACCGTGCGTAGCGACGTGCATGCATTTAAAAATAGAAAAGACCTTCCCGTATCGTGGGCAGGAAAGCATGTCCAAGAGTTCGCAGAAGTTTCTGGTGTACCTGATGCACTTTTTTGTCACAATAAACTTTTTATTGCTGTTGCGGGGTCAAAAGAAGGTGCGCTTGCTCTTGCACATAAGGCCGTAGAGGCATAACATACATATATATGGCATTTATCGACGAACTTAGTATTTATATGAAAGCGGGAGACGGCGGAGACGGCGTCGAGCGTTGGAAGCACGAAAAGGGTCGTGAATTTGCGGGTCCTTCGGGGGGCGACGCTGGTCATGGTGGGGACGTATATGTCCGCGCGGTGCGTGATGTGCATATTCTCATTAAATACCGCCATCAGAAAGAATTTTTTGCGGAGCGCGGCGGAGATGGCGGCAGTGATAGTTTCCATGGAAAAAATGGTGAGGATTTTGTGCTCGACCTGCCTATTGGTTCTATTGTGCGCAACATGCGCACTGGTGAAGAGGTGTCACTTTTGAAAGAAGATGAAAAGGTTCTCGTCCTCAAGGGTGGTCGCGGTGGCTACGGCAACGAGCATTTCAAGACCTCGATTAATCGCTCTCCAAAAGAACACATTCCCGGAACAAAGGGGTTTGATGCCGAATTTGAAATTGAACTTCAAATCGTAGCGGATATTGGTTTCATTGGCTTACCTAACGCCGGTAAATCAAGTTTACTTAACACGCTTACACGCGCTAGTGCAAAAACTGCGGACTATGCGTTTACCACACTCGAGCCAAACCTCGGCGAATGCTTTGGTTTTATTATTGCCGATATTCCAGGACTTATCGAAGGAGCGAGTGAAGGGCGCGGTCTCGGCCACAAGTTCCTCCGTCATGTGAAGCGCACGCATATGCTCGCGCACCTTGTGTCGCTCGAAAACGAAGATCCTCTCGCAGTCTACGAAACCGTGCGCAAAGAACTTGCAGCCTACGACAAAGAGCTCGCAGAAAAGCAGGAGATCATCGTCCTCACGAAAACAGATATGGTCACCCCCGAGCGTGTCGAAGAAGTTTTGAAGGCGATGAAAAAAGCGCATCCTAACGCTCTTGCTTACTTCACTATCTCTATTCTCGACGACGAGGTTATGAAGTCATTCCAAGACGAGCTTTTGAAGCTCCTCAAGGCGGCCGCGTAAGGCTTTTGTGGTATACTATCGCGTATGAGCTACAAACTAACCGTTGGACTAGAGGTCCACGCTGAGCTAAAAACCAAGACAAAGATGTTCTGCAATTCTGCGAACGATCCTTTTAACGCAGAACCGAATGTGAATATTTGTCCTGTTTGTATGGCGCATCCAGGGACCTTGCCGGTCATCAATCGTGCGGCAGTAAAGCATGTTTTGCGTGTCGGCACCGCACTCGGAAGCACACTTGCAGACTTTACGGAGTTTGACCGCAAGAACTATTTTTATCCCGACATTCCGAAGGGGTACCAGATTAGCCAGTACAAATACCCGCTCGTTTCGGGGGGTGCGTTAAATGGCATTGCTATCGAGCGTGTACACCTCGAGGAGGACACGGCGAGCTCGTCGCACGAGGGGAGTGAGGGAAGTCTTGTAGATTACAATCGCGCGGGTGTGCCCTTGATGGAGCTCGTGACCAAGCCCGTCATCCACAGTGCTGAGGAGGCGAGCGCGTTTGCGCGCGAGCTGCAGCTCCTCCTCCGCACCCTCGGTGTGTCTGATGCAAATATGGAAAAAGGTGAGATGCGTGTCGAGGCGAATATTTCAATATCAAAGACCGACGAGCTCGGTACGAAAGTTGAGGTGAAGAATTTGAATTCGTTCCGTTCAGTAGAGCGTGCTATCGCGTTTGAGGTGGAGCGTATGACAAGGATTCTCGATGGCGGACCCGGAGAAATTGTGCAAGAGACGCGCGGATGGGACGAAATGAAGCAAGTTACCTTCTCTCAGCGCAAAAAAGAAAGCGCGCACGACTATCGCTATTTCCCTGATCCTGATTTACCAAAACTTAAAATTTCTGAGATTCCCGAATTTGCATCAGAGGCACTCAAAGCAACGATGCCGGAGCTTCCTTGGGAAAAGCGTTATCGCTTGGTGCGCGAGTATGGGGTAAAGCCCGAGAATGCCGAGGCGTTTGTTGAGGACTCGATTATCGGTGGTCTTTTTGAGGATGCGGTGAACGCGATTGGTGGTGACCGCCCTTCAAGCACCCTTATTGAAAATTACATCACCTCAGATCTTGTTGGTCTCATGAAAAATACCGGTTCTCTTGGTGGTGTGACCGGGGAGTCTCTTGCCGACCTCATTACCATGATCAAAGCAGGGGACCTCTCTTCGCGTGGCGCGAAAGATACGCTCGCTATTTTGTATGCCGAAGGCGGCCATCCGCACGAGATTGCAAAAAAGCATGACCTCATTCAAAAGAATGACATTGAAGCACTTAAAACAATCGTTGCTGAAATTATTTCAGCAAACCCTACGGTCGCGACTGACTACAAGTCAGGCAAAGTCGCCCTCCTGCAATTTTTCGTCGGACAAGGAATGAAGGCATCAAAGGGTTCTGGTAATCCCGCCATCCTCAAAACCCTCTTTGAAGAGGCGTTGAAGTAAAAACATGTTCCCCCTTTCCCCGAGGGCGGTCCTCGGGGAAAGGGGGAACTAAAAAGGCACGCATTGCGTGCCTTTTTAGTTTTGTATGGTAAAATGTACGCACATTTAATAATTGATAATCACGGAAGCATTATGAAAAAAGTACGCGTAGCTATTAACGGATTTGGACGCATTGGACGCGCGTTCTACAAGCTGGCGCGCACGCGACCAGAGCTCGAAATTGTGGCAGTGAACGATCTTGGTGATCCTGAGAACATGGCATACCTCCTCAAGTACGATACTGCGTACGGAAAGGCTGACTTTGATGTGACGGTAGTGCCTGCTTCCGAAGGAGTAGAGCCTGGTTTTATGGTGGGTGGTCAAAAGGTGGTGCTCGTACAGGAAAAAGATCCCGCAAACCTTCCTTGGGCAAAATATGAAATTGATATTGTCGTTGAGTCGACAGGCTTTTATACAAACGCGGACAAAGCAAAAGTTCATCTCGACCAGGGTGCGAAGCGCGTCGTTATCACCGCTCCGATGAAAGGCGAGCTTTCTGATGTCGCTTGTGTAACCGCACTTATGGGTATCAATGATGGAGAGCTCGAGCATGCACAGATATCCTCAAACGCTTCGTGTACGACTAATGCAGCAAGTCCGGTTGTCTGCATTTTGAACGAGGCTATCGGTATTGAAAAAGCTATCTTGAATACGACGCACGCATACACGGGCACACAAAAGCTTGTTGATGGTCCTGGCGGCAAAGATCTCCGTGGTGGTCGCGCTGGTGCACAAAACATGGTACCCGCATCAACAGGTGCTGCAGTTGCAGTGACTGAAGTGGTAAAAGACTTGAAAGGAAAGTTTGATGGTATCTCTATTCGCGTACCCGTGATCTCTGGCTCTATTGCCGATGTGACCTTTATTGCAAAGCGCAATACTTCAGTCGAAGAGGTGAACAACATTCTCCGTAATGCTGCAAACGACTCGCGTTGGGCGGGTATCTTCAAGGTCACCGATGAGCCAATCGTTTCTTCAGATATTGTTGGTGAACTCTATGGTTCGATTGCAGATCTCGATATGACGCGCGTTGTCGACGGCAACCTCGTAAAGGTGATGGCATGGTATGACAATGAAATGGGTTACACCAACACCCTGGTACAGCATGTGGTCAGGGTTGCAGGGTTTCTAAAATAGCACCATGAAGATCTACATCGGCACCGACCATGCAGGGTTTGAGCTCAAGGAATCCCTCGTGTCGTTTTTGAAGACACTCGGACACGATGTGGAGGATATGGGTGCACATACGTTTGAGGCACTCGATGATTATCCGGATTTCATTCGCCCTGTTGCCGAGGCGGTCGCTGGAGATCCAACCGCCCGAGGTATCATCCTTGGTGGATCGGGACAAGGGGAGGCAATGTGTGCAAACCGTACCGCTGGTGTGCGCGCAGCGGTATACTATGGCGGACCGCTCGATATTGCCGTGCTTTCGCGCGAGCATAACGACGCCAATATTCTTTCGCTTGGTGCGCGCTTTATCGACGAAGATGAAGCACAAGAAGCAGTGCGTTTGTGGTTGGAAACTTCGTTTGGTGGCGAAGAAAAGCATGCTCGTCGTATTAAAAAAATAGACGCTTAAAAATATGATTGAAATTATTCCTGCTATAATGCCTCGCAACTATAATGACCTCGTTGAAACGATGGGTCTTTTTGTGGGCGTGGTGCCACTTGTGCAGCTTGATATTATGGATGGCAAGTTTGTACCCAATCGCACATGGCCATATCCTCGCGACCAGTTTTTTGATGCCATCGTAAGAGAAGAGCAGGGGATGCCGCATTGGGAGGATCTTGATTTCGAAGCTGACTTGATGATAGAGAATCCCGAAACGTGGACTACTAAATGGGTATCCGCGGGTGCTCGTCGTATCATTGTGCATATCGAATCAGTGCAGGAGTTTGAGGTTATTCGTACTGCCGTACCAAGTTTGGTTGAGCTTGGTCTCGCTATTAATACAACGACACCAATATCTGCCATTGAGCCGTATCTTGATCGTGTTGAATTCATTCAATGTATGGGGATTGCACGTATTGGATTTCAAGGGGAGGGCTTTGATGAACGCGTCCTTGAGCATATCCGCGCAATACGCGCGCTCCGTCCCGAAATGCCTATTAGTGTCGACGGTGCGGTCAGTCTTGAAACCGCAAAGCGTTTGGTCGAAGCGGGAGCGACACGTCTCGTGTCTGGCTCAGCGATTCTCAAGAGTAACGACGTGCAAGAAGCTGTTGATACATTAAAAGATTTGGTACAATAGATTTATGACACATCTCAACGACGAAAAAATAAAATTTCTTGAAGTAAAAGCAAATGACATTCGCAAGTCTATTATCGAATCGCTTGTCGAAGCAAAAAGCGGACACACTGCAGGACCACTTGGTATGGCGGATATTTTTACCGCTTTCTATTTTCATATCCTGAAACAGGACCCCAAGAATCCGTCGTGGGAAGATCGCGACCGCGTGGTGCTTTCTAACGGTCATATTTGCCCGGTGCTGTATGCCGCAATGGCGCACGCTGGATATTTTCCTATTGAGGAATTAAAGACCCTTCGTAAGTTTGGTTCGCGTCTTCAGGGGCACCCCCATCGCGAGTTTTTGCCAATGCTCGAGACGAGCTCGGGTCCTCTTGGGCAAGGACTTTCACAGGCAGTCGGTATGGCGCTCGTTGATCGTCTCGACCGCGGTCAAAACTCAAACAGAACGGTGTACTGCTTCCTTGGTGACGGCGAATTGAATGAGGGGCAAATATGGGAAGCAGCGATGCTTGCCGGCAAAGAAAAACTCCACAACCTTGTCGCCATTATCGATCGCAATAACATTCAGATCGATGGCTTTACAGAAAACATAATGCCCCTCGAGCCACTCGCGCTCAAATGGGCTGCATTCGGCTGGCATGTGCTTGAGATCGATGGGCACAACATGGAAGCAATTGTCGATGCCGTCAATCAGGCGCGCGCCATTTTTGAAAAGCCATCGGTCATCATTGCGCACACGATCCCCGGCAAGAATGTTGATATGTTTGAGTTTGACTACAAGTGGCACGGCAACCCACCCAACAAAGAACAGGGAGAAAAGGCTCTTGCTGAACTCCGCACGCTTGGTGGAAAAATAACAGGTGAACATGAATAATATGACCATACCACTTAACCCAAAACTTTTTGATGCAGATGTAGAGCAGGCACCTATTCGCCAAGGGTTTGGCGAAGGATTGCTTGAGGCAGGGCGTGCAGACGAGCGCGTGGTTGCAATGTGTTGCGACCTCACTGAGTCAACCAAGATGGATGCGTTTGCCAAGGAGTTCCCCAAACGATTTTTTGAAATGGGTATTATGGAGCAGTCGTCAGCATCGGTTGCATCAGGTATGGCAGCGATGGGCAAGGTACCATTTGTTTCTTCGTATGCGATGTTTAGCCCCGGTCGCAATTGGGAGCAGATTCGTACGACTATTTGTTATAACGATCGCCCAGTAAAAATAGCAGGCTCACATGCAGGAGTGTCGGTAGGCCCCGACGGTGGTACACACCAGGCTGTCGAGGATATTGCTCTTACGCGGGTAATTCCGCGTATGGTAGTCATTACGCCGTGCGACAGTATCGAGGCAAAAAAGGCGACCCTCGCGATGGCAAAGACGAACTCACCAACCTACATTCGTCTTGCACGCGAAAAGACGCCCATTATCACAACGGCAGACACACCATTTGAGATTGGTAAGGCACAGATTTTTTACCGCCCCGAGGGTGTGCAGGTAAAAGTCGGCATCATTGCATGTGGGTCGCTTGTCTACAATGCCATCCTGGCGGCGCGTGATCTCGCGGGCGAGGGGGTAGGGGCGATAGTAATGAACATCGGCACCGTAAAGCCGCTCGATCGCGAGGCGGTCATCGCACTCGCAAAAGAGTGTGGGACCATTGTGACGGTTGAAGAGCATCAGGTTGCGGGGGGTATGGGTAGCGCGGTCGCAGAGGTGCTTGCGTCCGAACATCCCACACGAATGAAGTTCGTCGGCGTACAAGATCAGTTTGGTCAGTCGGGTAATCCCCTTGAACTCATCGAGCACTATGGAATGGGAGTATCACATATCAAAGAAGCGGTGCGAAGCCTAATCTCATAGGCACGACCACTGTTTGAATGTTGGAACTTATTGTTTGTTCTCTAGGCAATAGTCGAGTATTTTTCCTGCGACATCACGCGGAATACCGGTCGTGGGGTAGTGGTGCATGTCGATATAAGGGAGACTGTTTATTTCGAGCGTTATACAAGGCTCCTGAAGATATGACCGCGATATATCGCGGCTGATAACATCGATACCGATTACGGGAATCCTGCAAAGGTCGTATATTTTTTTGAAGAGAGTCAGATTGTCGGGATGGACAACATCAGTAACGTCGTGAATATCCGCCCCACACGAAAGAATAATCTTGTTGTGTAAATACACTTTTTTGTTAACCGGAAGCGTTTCGTCAAGTGCTACACCTTGTTCTGCGAGCAGTATTTCCGCTTTGTTTCCGAATTGTATCTTGTGAAGGGTAAAATTTTTCTGATGGGGATCACCGCGAAGTGGGTCTTGGTTTTTTGTATGAATAAGGTCGTTGATCGTGCTAATTCCGTCACCAATGACGTTTGGTGCTTCACGCTTGCATACTCCGACCACTTCGCCGTCTACCACGGTGGCTCGATAAATGTATCCTGGAATGAATTTTTCGACGATGAACTCATTGCTGATCATTCGTGCAACCTGTACTGCTTCAGTTAAACCTTCTTTTGTGTTGATATTGCACGTTGTGTGTCTACTGAGCGAGCCGGTTCGTGGTTTTACCACAACAGGAAATTCTATTTTCCTTACGCACGAGAGTGCTTCTTGATAATTTTTACAGACTGATCCTTGTGCAACAGGGATACTATTTTCATCGAGAAGCACTTTTATTTTTTCTTTATCATTAAGGTCAACGAGATACGCTCTTTCTAGGGTGGCGTGAGGGAGGTCATCAAAAAATCTTTTAACGCCGTTAATCTCTAGAGAAAAAATTCCAACATGACTTCTTCCAAAAACCTTAAGTGTTTTTATGGAGATACCGCGTTTTCGTGCTTCGCGAATAATGACAAGGGATCGGTTGCGGACACTCTCGTCCGAATCATTCACTCTGACTTCTTGAAAGATACGAAGGGCTAGAAGAGTATTGATGAGACTATAGGTTATTGCTTTGTTAATGCTTTGTGGTAGTTGGGGTATTTTATTGGCAAGTCCGACAGGTATCAAAAATGATGTGAGTATTGAAAATATGCCCCCAATCCTTTCAGGAATATGTGCTGAATCGGTTATGTAGGGGTCACAGTGAGGGCAGGGGTTTTTACTCATGGTAGGCGTGTTTGGCAAGATTCTTTAATACTAGCAGGTAACAATGCAAATAAAAAACGCGGAGGAAATAGTCCTCCGCGTTAAAGCAGGTTATAATGCATTGTCGGTCGCATCATTACTTGCTGTTTCGCTCGTCGCGACTCTTTCGAAAGCCACAGTCGTAATCTTTGTTGTCCTTAATCTTGTCGTCAGAATTTGGACTTATGAGCCAGTCAAGAACACCTTGATCGTGCGGCTTTTTATAAGATCCATCAGGTTTACTGCCGTCATTCTCTCCATCTTTATGATGGTCATGGTGCTTGCAACTCATGGTACACCTCCGCGTATAAAAGTGCAAAATCGTACTGTTCTCATAATAACACATATTATAAAATTATGCAAGGTGAAAACAAAAAACGGCGAAGGATGAAAATCCTTCGCCGTTAACCTTTAAACAAGGTGCTATTTGATGCGTGCTTCTTGCAAACCATTCTTCCGGCGAACTGCGTAGCCGATGACCAGGAGGCCGGAGGCGAGGAGCCAAAATGCTTTGGGTTCCGGGACGACGGCGACGTTTTGGCCGGCACGAATAATGAGACCCTCGTCGGTGAATCCTCCCGGACCGGTGAACTTGACGACGTACATCGTGTTGGACCAGTCGAAAGTATCGACATATCCGCAGCCACTACCACCACCACCAAACATCGTGGGGCAGTCTGTCGTTGACATGATGTCCCACACGTACGTGTTGATTTCTGCAAGCAGGAGAGGAGGATTAGGAAGCCCTTCTGCCCACCCCCGGAGTGAACCGTAGTCCACAATTCGTGTACCAGAAAACTCACCCGCTAAAAGAAGATCAAGAATCGACCATGCCCGTGCATACTGTGCCGGCGTAAACTTTACCGGCGCCCCCGCTTGCACATCCGCATACGTGTAGTACATTGCTTGACTAGAAAATCCCACCGGGGTTCGTGCATTGTAGTCGTTGAACATTACGAGCAGTGGCCCGCTGTCCGCGACCGTTTCGATGAGCCCCGCATACACATCTGGCGTACCAGCAGGGTAAGGGGTCGAGAGACCTCCGGGACCGGTGGCATACCCGTCGTAGACGACGACAGCTTGTGCTGGGGTGGTAAGTGCAAAAAATGCCACGAGTAAAGCGATGAAATGGTTCATTTCGATCTCCTAAAGAGGTTGATTGCAAGAAGTTTCAGAGAACTAATACTTTATAAAGTGTAGCGTACTACCGTAGTTTTGTCAAGGGCGCGTGGGGCTGACTAGTTGAGAGTGAGGGTACACTTTGTACCTGTTCCCGAGTTTTCGTAGGCAGCTCCCCGTATACATTTTTGGTTTGGTCGATCAAGGTACCATTCGATTTTAGCAGTCGAGCAATTTCCTGCGTTGCGGCACATATAAAAAGATCCTTGGTAGGCAATACCAGAGCCGACATCTACTAACTTTAACGTGGGAAGAGAGGGGAGGTAGGGGGCAAGAGCGTTGAGTACGGTCGCATTTTCGGAAAAATTTATAAAAGGAAAGGCATAGCGACAAATGCTCCCCGTGTCATAGTTTCCCGAACCCGTAGGTGTATAATCCCCAAGACACCAATACGCAGTGTTTCCTGTTGCGGGGTATTGTCCTGTGCCTGCTGCGTCATACGCGAGCTGAAGCGCTTTTACATACTCACCCACAATCTGATTTCTCTGCGTGTCATCCGCCTTTTTTCGCGCACTCTGCACCGACGAGAGCACGACACTCGAGAGTAGTCCCATAATCGAAATCACCACCAAGAGTTCAATGAGGGTGAACCCTCGTGTGTATTCCCCTCGATATTTTTTGTTCATCCCCATAGCCGTATTATTCGTACCTCAAGTATACCGAAACCAAGGTGTATCCGCAATATGGCGTATCTCCAAGCTGTTGACGTATTGTTAAAATAATGTTACCATAAACTAAATTTAGTTCTTTGTAATTATTAACATCCTCGGAGGGTGAAATGGATAATCTAAAGAAACTTGTAGTAACTGAGGTTATTGCAGTAATTGAGCTAATGATAGTAACCGCCAAAGAAGAAAGGCGAAAGGCGATTGAGGAGTCTCGGTATCACAAGGGTGCCATGGAATCTCGATATGACACCTTTAAAGAAGAAGCTCAATACTTGATGGCTGCGCAAGATCTACGGATAAAAGAACTTTCGAGTACTGTATCCGTTCTAAGGGCGTTATTATTAATGCCGACCACTCAGAAAGAAAAAATAGGAATCTATGCATTAGTCGAGATTGAAGATGTTGACGATGGGACACTTGCAACTTACCTCATTTTGCCTGAAGGTGGCGGTGTAACCTGCAGTGTTGGCGGTAGAAATATCTTTACAGTTAGTGTAACCTCACCGCTCGCACAAGCCTTATTAGGGCTCAGGAATGAGGGCGAGGTTGAACTAAGTGTATGTGGTATTAAAAAATACTTCACCGTAGTATCTGTTTCGTAGACGGTTTTATCAGAGGAGGTTCAGTCATGAATACAAATCTACCAAAACTCGTTGTTATCGAAGGTGTTGATTCTGTTGGGAAAACAACGCTCGCAAGAAGGCTTGAAACTGAACTTGGGTACTCATATCTTTATACCCCACAAGTTCCGCTCAGTACTATTCGGGGAATGATTGAAGAAATGGGCGACATAAATACTCGCTTTTTCTACTATCTTTTATCTGTCGTAGCAGTACAACCTCAATTAAGAGATATGCTTGCGTCGGGTAAAAGAGTTGTTGTTGATAGGTATATTTATTCGACAATGGCGATGCATTCAGTGCTTGGCGCATCTGTAAAATCTGTTTCCATGAGAGAATTGCCAATTCTTTGGCCGGACATGAGTTTTCTCTTGACCACAGATACTGATATTAGGGTAGAGAGGATGAATATTCGCGCAAAGCAGCCGACACACGATAAAAAGATAGAACGCTTCGTAAAAGAAGCTGAAGATGCGGTAGAAATTTATCGATCTTTTAGTGAGTTAATTCCAGTTGACACGACGTTCTTGAATGTTGACGGGGTGTTCCACAAGGTAAAATGCTTGTTAAGGAGGCAATTATGTTAAAAATCTTTAATCAACTTGTTGCTGAAGGGAAGGTGGAAATTTCTCGATTGACCAATACTCGAGTTAAAGTTCACACCCCGTGTCAATGGACATGTAATTTTTGCCACATGGAAGGAAATCATAGTTCGGTCTCAATCCGTGACATCAAGGTCCTTGAAGATACCATCCTTATTTTTCGTGAGAAGTTTGGATTTAACGACGTGCATTTTACGGGTGGTGAGCCATTAATTCATCCGCACATCGTTGAATACATATCTCTTGCAAAGCAACACGGCTTTACAGTAAAGATGACGACAAATGCGCAAGCAAGTGTTGAACGATTCCTTGATCTGGTGGCAGTGGGATTAAGCGAACTCAATGTGAGTATTCATACATTGAGCGGGAAATCTCTTGCTGAGATTATGTCTCCCCCAAGAAGTGTTTTGTGGGGCGAAAGAGCCATAGCAAAACAGATTGATGTCATCGGCGCCCTAAAGGACTCTTTGCCTGTTAAGGTTAATACGGTTGCTGGGAGTGATGTTGACTCTGTGTTGCAGGTTGCAGAACTTGTGAAAAAAATAGGTGTGTCATGGCGAGTTATGGACGAACTTGACCACCCGGAAGTTTCTTTTGCAACAATTATGGCTGTTGTTGAGGAAATGCAAGCAATACCAACGATGGCACACTTGATTCGAGGAAGTTCAAGTTGCGCGATAACAATGACTTGTGTTGATGGGTTTAGTTTTAAGGTGAAAATGATTCGCCCGTTCAAGCTAAAAGGAATGTGTGACGATTGTCAGATTGACGCAATTGGTAAATGCAAAGAGTATGCTTATGGTCCGCGCCTTGAGGGCGGATTGGTGGATATGAAAGTTCGTTCGTGTTTATATAGAAACGAAGAGGGTTATGTTCAGTCAGTTCAAAACTACTTTGACCATCCGTTTGCCAGCGCACTTTTTTCCGAAGCATAGGTTCTTCATTGCGAGAAGGGGATGATAGTTCATTCCCTTCTTTTTTTTATTAAAAATGTTATATTATAATCATGGAAATAGAAATTCGCGCCAAATTGATATCCCCCGCAAGACTACTAAAACAGCTAAAGAATGACAACAGAATAGTGCTTGAGGGGACAAAGAAAGAAAAGGACTTATATTTCAAACACCAATCCGATAAAGAGCGAAAGCTAGTTCTTCGTATACGCAAAACAAGTAAGGGGGATATTTTAACATTTAAAGCGAAAAGCAAGGGGGCAGATACTGCTTGGCCAGACGTGGATATGCCACTAACTCACGCGAAAACACTCGAATCAATTCTCCGTAATTCTGGTTACGAAGAGGTTGTTGTTATTACAAAAAATCGTACAACTTTTCGTTATGAATCACTTGAAATAAATGTAGACCATATTAAGGAGCTTGGGTGGTTTGTGGAGATTGAGGCACGAGGAAAGCAGAGTGAAAGAAAAAAATTAGAAAAACGACTTAGTGATTTTTTGATTGAGTTAGGAATTAACAAGGATGACATTATTCGCCAAGGCTATGTTCCTCTTGCTCTTGCTGCAAAAAAATAATGTGTGATTCCTCGAGTCTAATAGCACCGATACCCGGGAAAAATTTATGGCTCAATTTTTACAAAAAGATCTTAATGCACTTGAGGATAAAATAAAAATAATCACACAACGTCTCAGAGAAGTCATTCTTGACGGCGCTGAGAGCGTTCGGCAAAGTTCTGAAACATGGCATGATAATTTTGGTTTCGAAGAGTCATCCAGGCAACAAAAGATGCTTGGTAAACAACTGGAAGAGCTGCAAGAAATTTTCCAATCTGCCGTATTGGTACAACCTCGAGAAAGCTCTGATACGGTAGCTATTGGTTCACGTATTAAGTTATTGAATGTCGCCACCGGTGGAGAGAAAGAATTTCTTGTGGGTAGCTTTATGGTACTCGATAAAAAAGACGATCTTGAGGTTGCCTATACTGCACCAATCGTCACTCCTTTTTTTGGCGCGCATGTTGGAGAGATCCACGAAGTTTCGATTGGTGAAAACACAATTAGATATGAACTCGTTGAAATTATTTAGATGGTAGTTGAACCGCTCGGAGGGTTAAATTGAACTTGGGAGTGAAGCTTCCAAGTAAGTACTCCTCGTACTTCTTTAAATGCAAGCGCCAGCGCCTTTACATACTCACCCACAATCTGATTTCTCTGCGTATCGTCCGCCTTTTTCCGCGCCCTCTGCACCGATGAGAGCACGACACTCGAGAGTAGTCCCATAATCGAAATCACCACCAAGAGTTCAATGAGGGTGAACCCTCGTTTAGTAGTTTTTTTCATTATGATAAGTATACCCCAAAATGGTGTGAGGGTGCAAAATGCGGGATAACGCATCAGGATGGCTCCAAAATATTGAACCATTACGGACGCATTGACAAAATAGAAAAAATAGGTTATTTTAACAACAGAAAGGAAAGCATTAGGTTTATTTAAAGTTCCTTGATTTTCGCCCTATTTCTAAACCAAAAGGAGATATATCATGTATCGCAAACTGAGCGCCCCTGTATCTTGTCAAATTGAAATCACAACCGGTTGCGACAATAATTGCATCCATTGTTACAATTATTGGAGGCATGAACAGGAGATCAAGGGTTCGAATATGTCTAAGGCCGTATTGAAGAAAGTTACTGCCGATATCATCGAGTCTAAGGTCTTTCATGTTACATTCACTGGCGGTGAGCCGCTTATGAGAAAAGAGATTCTTTTTGAAGGAATTGAGATTTTGATGAACGCTGGTGTTGTGTGTGATGTAAATACAAACCTAACCCTGATCACACCAGAAAGTGCAGGGCGATTAGTGTCCCTCGGTATCGGAGGGGTTTTGACTTCTGTGGCGGCCCCCGTGGCAATATTACATGACCACATCATGCAGAAAAAAGGTGCATTTAATGCCACCTTGAAAGGTATCAAGGTTTCTCAGGATGCTGGACTCGTGGTTGCTGCAAGCATGGTTGTTACCAAGCTGAATGTTAAAGAGGTTTATTCTACCGGAATGTTCCTCCATAGTATTGGGGTCAATCAATTTTATGCTACGAAAGCATCTCCGCCATTAAATTCTCAGAATTTTATGCAGTACATGCTTTCTGATGACGAACTGATCTCATTGCTTGAACAACTGCGAAGGCTTCGTGAGGAAATACGTATGAATGTTGGCGCACTCGAGTGTTACCCTCTTTGTTCGTATGTGAACCAGGAGGCATATTCGTTCATGGCAGACAGAAGGTGTAGCGCCGGGGTCACGACATGCAGTATTGGGGCAGACGGTTCTGTGCGAGCTTGTTCTCATGATGATGTGTCATATGGCAATGTTGTTACGGATGGGTTGATCTCCGCATGGAATTCAATGTCAGAATGGCGTGACGGGACATTGTTGCCAGAAGGATGCAAGCAATGCAAATCATTTGCATCTTGCAGTGGCGGGTGTCGAGTTGATGCTATGTATGTGTCAGGCTGTAAAAGCAACCAAGACCCATACACAAAATACGCTAATGTCGAAAAAATTGTCGCACGGAAGCCACGAAATCATACTGACTTTACTGACAAAGGATCGGTATTCAAAATCTCCAAGGAATTGAAGTATCGAGACGAGGGTTTCTGCGTATTGTGTGCAGGGCAAAGGAATATCGCAAGTCCCGCCACACTGTCTCGCGGGAGTTATGAGCTTATTCAGGGTCTGAACAGGAGGTCGGCAACATTTGGCTTAAATGAAGTTGTGTGTTACACTAAATTACCACCTCAAAGCGCAAATGAATTGTGTAATGCGTTCTTGAATGATGGTATTTTTGAACTCACTTAGGAGGTAAATGCAATGGAAGCAACTACATATGGCTACGTATCCCTTTTGAGTAATGATGCTCAAAAGGGTGCATCGAGCGATACTGTTGCCTTGGCGTGCTATTGCCACTGTGCATGCGCATGTCACGTCATCAAGGTTAAGTAACTTCACACCAAGAGGGGCGCGTGTACTACACGCACTCCTCTTTTTTTATTTGTGTTATTAACGCGAGGTTGCTACGATATATACTATGAATCCTCAAATTTATTATGCGTAAACTGATTGATGTACAACTTACTTTTATCATATCTCCTGATTTAGATATCGCGGGTTTTCAGGAGCTTTCTTCTGAAATAAATGAAAGCCATCCATTATACACACAGCTTACTGAAGCGCTCGCAAGAGTTAATATTTCGATACCGGATGTTGGGTTGCATGGGGTACAAAAAGAAGAGCTACAGAAACAAGTGGGGGGGTTTTATGTGGCACACGCGCAAGGCATCGAAAAGCATTGCAGGCAAATCAACGGATACTGGGATCAGCACGGAAATGATTTTTTGCGTACTTGTGATGAATTATTTTCACGCAATGCATTTATGGAAGTCACGGAATTTATTGCATACCCAACTTTGTGGAGGGTATATATTCAACAAATGAAACATTCTGCAATTTCATTTCCTCTGTCTGAGGATGTTCATGGTTCAGATGAGGCACTATATGTTGTCATGCACGAGCTGCTTCATGCTTTTTTCTATCAATATGTAAACACTATGCCAAATCTGAGGAATAGAGTCGACCTATGGGATATAGCAGAAATTTTTAATAGTATTGTAATGAGCCAAGACAGGTTTAAGAAATTCTACCCATCTCATGCGATTACAAATTATCCGTTACACGACAAGATAATCAGAGAGATAGTCGCTTCTGGTGTTAATAATAGTGCAGAGCTCACTATTATGCAAATAAGCAACCGTTTGAAGCCACAAAGTCAAACATAATGAAATTAAATATATTATATTCGAAGGACTTTGAGGTTGAGCGTGTCGTAGACACCCTTAAGAGAATTGATTGGTATAAGACAAACGGATACACTGTTCAGCTACCGGAAGGTTTAGATGTCTCGGATCCCAGTATTGTCACGCGCGAAGATATAGAAATCGCTGTCTCAAAAGAATATGACGAACAAAACTATATCGGATCAAAAAAATATATTGAAGATCACTGGGACGATATTGGAAATGAATTACTAAAAAATATAAAAAATACTTCTCTTGCCACAGAGGAATACTACGACATACACATAACAAGATATGGCGTTGGGGGGAGTTATCACCTACCCAATAAGATCATCATCAATATTCAGCGAATGTTTGAGTACGGCCTGCTTAAAACTACTGCACACGAAAGCATACATCTTGCAATTCAGCCATTGGTTGAAAAATACAACGTTAAACACTGGGTCAAAGAGAGAGTGGTAGATCTTATCCTTGAACAGCTTGTACCAAAAGTGAACTCATTTCAAAAAATGCCAATAGAAATAGAGCGTACTGATGAGGTATTTAAGGAAAAGTATCCGAACATAGATTTGATATTAAAATCTCTAGGAGATTCGGAGTAAATACATTGAGATTGTTGCTGTTTCGGTGAAGGCTCGATATAACTTATCATACACAAGCGCGAGCGCCTTTACATACTCACCCACGATCTGGTTCCTCTGCGTATCATCCGCCTTGACCCGCGCCCCATTCAGTGACGCCATCACCACCGCCGACAACAGGGAAATAATCGAAATCACCACCAAGAGTTCAATGAGGGTGAACCCTCTGTCGCGCCCACCCCCCCCATAGTCTTTCCCATATGCATTAAGTATACCCCAAAACAGGGATGGGGTGCAAAAGGTGGCCTTGCAATTGATTGTTGAGCTGGGGGTAAAAAGCTTGACAATTTAGGAGGAATCACTCAGTCTTTAGATAGACATTTGAGGTTTAACATCGGGGAATTCTCGGTAACTCGCACTTGTTCATTGTGAAGGAGTATTAGCATGGGTAAATATAGTGACAACACCAGTTCTAGTGGTGATTCCAGTAGTAAAGCTGCGGAAGCTGAGCACGATGCACGTGATCATGCAACCGAAGCTGGGGTTTTCGAGCGGGGGAATAGCTCAAAAAATAGCGAGCGCTTTAGTCGCAATGACAGTGCGGGTCAAGCCGCTGGAGGTTTCTGGGATTCGATCTTTGGGTCCAAGAAATGATGCTAGGCAGTAGTGAGTGGGGATGAATATACTTCATCCCCACTTTTATTTTATTAAATATTGTATAATGATGCATATAAGACTATGGATAAAATCTGCAATATTAAATATGTTGACGCATATTATATCTATGAAAAAAAAATAGGCAAGACACAATTATCGCTATTTGATGCGCATGGATATGTGGAAGAGGTTGCAAATAACATTGTTATAATTTTCATAAAAAAAAGAGGTATTGTTAACAGTGAAGCAATCAGCAACAAAGAGGCCGTCATTAAAGGGTTGGTAATTCCCGACACAGCTCTCATGTCCACGGTTGAGAATTATTCAACTAATATACTTAAAAATCTAAAAGAGGATTCGACGGTTGAAGTAATATGGCGAGATATAGTATATGTTGCTAATTTGCCAAGGTATGATTGCTCTGTTATGTACAGCGAGGGGAGCTTGTTTAGAATTGAAAAGGACCATATTGTTTTAAAAGACCCGGAGACTATTCGAACATACCCGTCTCCCACAAAGAATCACCCCGGTAGTGGGCGCCCGACATACCTAATAATCCCAATATCTTTTATTACTAGTATCAAATTAATTATTAATGAATAAAATAATGCAGAGACTACTTGATAAAAATAACCCTGAAAACACTGTTGTGTGTGTCGTAATGCGCGTAGAGGAGGATAACGACACTGAGTATGAATGTGTAGGTGTTCTAATGGAAGAGGATGAGGACATGATACGAGTAGCATTTAACGCAAAAAATGATAAGGTGGTTGATGATCTAAAGATTAATAGATCAAATATTATAGGTATTCAAATTATAGACCCGTCAACCATCAAAAAATATTAGCATTTATCCTTGGCTTACATATCAAAAAAAAGTGGGGGGTACTGCAAAAAATTTACACAAACTAGAGTGGCAAAATACGATACTCTACAAAATAAAATATTGTATACGGTGTCAATGAAACAATCAGACCCCATGTCTTATACTGAATACAGCTCCAAGGAATACCAATTCCTTTACTACCTACCATCTTTCAGGTGGGCAAACAGCACGCAGTAATTTGGGAAGGGGCGCTTAGGAAATTGGTGGCATAAGTATAAGAGTATTGTTCCAGGTGGTGAGTATGCTAAAATAGAGGAGTAAAATTATTAGCATAATGCATGACAGGTTTCGCGGGCGGAAGGGGACTGTCTTTAAATAAAGATGAAAAAAATATTAGGGGTGATTGTGGGAGTGAGTCTTTTTGGGTTTGTAGCACATGCAGCCTTTGCGCAGCTCCCGGGGATTTCCCTTGAAGAAACCCCTGCTATAACAACAGAGACATCAAGTTCCCCTGATCTTAAAACAACGAGCACGGAAACATCTACGACTAACACCACGGAAACACCTCAAACAAGCGCAACGCCTGCCCCCCTTCCTTCTACTGCACCCGTTCTGGCTCCCCTTAGTGCAAGTGTATCCCTTGGTGAATCAAGCTCAACTATCTCTGGTGTAAAAAATATCTTCATCAGGCCAAATCGGAAGGTTGTTTCAGTCGAGCTTCGTCTTATGCAAAGAGAAACCCAAGAGCGCTATCTTGGGCAAGCACAGTTTGATGTCACCAGTGGGCGTTGGGTGTTTGCTTGGAATTCAACAGAGACGCCAGATGGGTCGTACCGTCTTTTTGCTGTGGTGAAGGCTGTCGATGGTGCGACCGTCCGTAGTAGTGCTGTGTATGTTGCCGTGAAGAACGAAAAACGCGAGGAGACGAGAAGTGGGGCAACGACCACAGAAGCGCCTGTGCCACCTCGCCTCTCTCCTGAAGAGCGTAGAGAAAAGTATTTGAAAGAGAAAGAAGAAGAAGGCCGAAAGAGAGAAGAGGAAATAAGGAAGGATCTCTCGAATAAGACTGAGACTGAGGAGAAAAAGAAGAGAGTCACAACACAGACTTCTGATGAGGGAACCCAGCTTTCTCAGGGGGAAACACGAAGTTCCACTCCTCGCCCCTCGCGTTTGGGTACCCCCATCGACTTTGAAAAAGTAATCAATGAGAAATCACAGGAGCTTAAAGATGCGGTTGAGAGAGGGGATACAGAAAAGCGCAAGAAGATTATTAATGACATCGTGCGTACTGCCCACGGTATACCAGCAGGAACCTCCATTCCAAAAGACAGTGAGGAGTTTGCTAAAAAAGTCGAGGAGAGTGTCCTCAAGCTCGAGCAGGTAATCACTGAAAGGGAACGCGGTATTATTGATGAAAAGACCTTCAAGGTTGAAAGGGTTCATGTTACCGAGGTGGCTACCCGTCCCGATGGTACGGAGACCGCAAGCAAAATTGCCTTCCGTGGCAAGGGTCTTCCCGACAGTTTTGTCACGCTCTACATTTTTAGTATCCCTATCGTTGTCACCGTCAAAACTGATGCCGAGGGCAACTGGGACTATACCCTTGATAAAGAACTCGAAGATGGTAGCCATCAAGTCTATGTGGGTATCACCGATGTAAAAGGCAAGGTGGTGGTAAGGAGCAATCCCGTACCGTTTGTAAAGACCGCGTCCGCTATTACGGTTGAAGAAGCCCTTGCGACACCTGTTGCACAGGCTGCTCCGAGTTTTGTAGAGAACAACTACTTCTACGGCATTGTCACTATTATTATTATGATCGTCGCTTTCATCTTTGTGTTCTTGGGTATCAAGATGAGTAAATCGTCAGAAAATCCAACCGAATAGTCATCACTATAATGTTCACGCGTATCTTCGATTATTTTTCTCAAGGATTTCTTTTTGCAAAGAATAATCCGCAGATTATCTATACGATATTTCTGATTATTGTCATCCCGTTGGCATTTCTTGCAAGCGGACAAAAATTTCTCTCGGTTGCAAAGCAGAACCAGGAGCGCCTTGAAAAAGAGCGCGTAGGAGTGATGCAAGATATCTTTGTAGAACTCGCTTCTTCAAAAATGAACGACCCAGCGTTCCTGCAGGAGAGTATTGAACGCATTAAAGCGCAAAACGAGCAATCGATTACCGAGTTCAAGGTGCTCGCACTTAGTAACGGAGAGCGTACGGTCATCGCATCTCTCGACAAAGCGGAGGTTGGCACCGCCGATGAAGATAATAATTTCATCTATAACGAAGTTGGTATCAAGGGCGATAGTTCAAAACTCTTTACCGTACCGGTCAACGGTGAACGGCACTGGAATGTAGTGCGCGGTATCGTCGATCGGGAGACAGGGAACCTTTCGGGTATTTTACTCATTAGCGTATCAATGGCAGCAATCGACAAGATTGCTACACAGAACATACAGAGTGCGTACTACTTTCTCTTTTTCATTGTACTCGCTATCTCGTTCCTCCTCCTGCGTCAGGCAAAGATCATCGACTACACCGTACTCTACAAAAAACTTCAGGAAGTCGATCAGATGAAAGACGATTTCGTTTCGATGGCGGCACACGAGCTTCGTACACCACTTACGATAGTAAAGGGATATGCCGATATGCTTTCGGGTTCACAGAACCTCAAGGACGAGGACAGAGAAAGCACGACGCGCATTATGGCGTCGGTAGACCAATTGAATGCGCTCATCGGGGACATTCTCGATGTGGTGCGCTTGGGTCAAGGCAAAATGGCGTTTAAACCAGAGGTGATGAATGTGTCGCCAATCATCGAAAAGGTCATCGAGACCTTTCAGTATGTGGCGCACGAAAAAGGTCTTGAAATATCATATGAGAAAAAGGATCTTCCCAACATTAATGTTGATGCAGAGAAGCTTCGTCAGATACTCGTCAACATTATTGGTAATTCAATAAAATACACGCCGAGTGGTTCGGTAAAAGTCTTTGCCGAGACTGAGCATGGTGTCCTCTCTATTCGTGTACGCGACACGGGTATCGGCATCTCTGCCGAAGATCAAAAAAACCTTTTCAGTAAGTTCTACCGCGTGCGCTCAAAGGACACCGAGGATATTCGTGGCACCGGCCTCGGCCTCTGGATCGCCGCACAAGTCGTTAACAATATGGGTGGCAAAATCACCGTCGAATCCATTAAAGGCAAAGGAACCGACTTCGTCATCTCGTTTCCTGTAGTGAGGGGGTAGTGTTGAATGTCAGAATTATAAAAAAACGGCGAAGGATGGGAATCCTTCGCCGTTAAACTTTAAACAGGGTGCTATTTGAAACGTGCTTGTTGCAAACCTTTTCTTTTGGCGACATACCCCACGAGGAGGAGGCCGGACAGGAGTAATAACGACGACCGGGGCTCAGGGACAGAGCTGACAGACACGAGCCACTCATCACTGGTATCGCCCGTAAGGGAATTTATAACCATGATGTTAGACCAGTTAAATGTATCGTGCGTGCCATCTGTTGCGAGTGTGTACAATTCCGATGAAAGTGTTGGATACGCATCCCAAGCCAACCCAAGTGATATAGCCCCTGGATTCATGATCTTCCATACGGCCTCGTTGACGGCAGCAAGCATACCTGCTCGTACCCCCGAATCAGGAAAAGAATCCAAAAATCCTTGAGAGAATCCACCGAACTGCCCCCAAATCCACCCCACTTGCGCATACTGCACCGAAGAAAACTTCACCAGCGCAGTACCTGCAGCAACATCGGCATAGGTGTACAAGTTCGTTGTCCATACACCATCCACACTAATGCCCGTGGTGTAATCGTCAGACATCATAAGGATGGACTTGCCGTTGTAATCGAACTCAACGAACCCCGCATACATTTCCGGGTTGACTGTCGGGTAGGGAATTGAAAGACCCCCAGGTCCCGTGGCAGCCCCGTTGAAAACGAGCGCAGCGTGCGCGGGCAGAGCAAAGGCAAAAAATGCCACAAGCAAAGCAACAAGATATTTCATGTAGATCTCCTAAAAGAGGTTGAATACAAGTAGTTTCAGAGAACTGAGACTATACAAAGTATAGCTTATTTTTATGATTTTGTCAATTACGTCCATTTGAGACTAATTTAAAAAGCAACATCACAAACAAAAATCACGCATACCTGTTGTATGCGTGATTTTTGTTTGTGATTATTTACTCCTTGATAATGGTGGCTGTCCCCATTTCTCCATTTCTCCAAGTATTGATATAGACACGATGATTGTGCCCGATATCTACGATACGATTCGTAAAGATGCAGATTTTAAGAAGGCTAAAGATCCTTCTGTTGAGAAATTTTTCACGGACAGTCTTAATGAGAACGATGGATTTTTTGTTGTCGTGCCGTTATCTTGACTGTCGTCGTGTCGAAGTTTTGGAGACATGTTGTATTTTACAGCATGTCTCTTTTGTTTTACAATTGATAAATAAAATAATATGGCTAATAAATATTCAAAGAAAAATATTGAGAAAATACAGCAGTCTCCTTCCCCAAGAATACTATTAAATGTTGGTACACACGGGACTGAAAGAGTGGGCTTAAAGGTGGCTGAATATTTTAAAAACCTTAAGCCACTTTGTGGGACATTTGTTATAAATCTTGCAAACGAAAAAGCAATCAATGTGGGTAAGCGCTTTATTTCTGATGATTTAAATAGAGTTTTTCCTGGTAAAGAAGATGGAAATTTTGAGGAAAAACTCGCCTATAAGATGAAGCCATTCATAGATGTTTTTGATATTGTTGTTGACATTCACTCAACAGAAACAGGAGTTAATTCTTCCCTTATAATTACAGGTTTTACCCCCAAAATGAAACCTATTTTGAAGGCCATTTCACCAAGGAGGGTGATTTACATGAAGGCGACAAAATCGAATGCACTTATTTCTTCTGCAAAATTGGGAATTGGATTTGAGTATGGGAAAGATAAAAGCAAAAAGACATATCAGGATACTGTGCTAGGAGTAGCACGCCTGCTTGAATATTATAAAATGGTGGAACCTTCTCGAAGAAAGCAGAATAAAAAAACAATTGAATTTTACGAAGTTGATGCATCTGTAGAAAAACCTGAGGGATTCAAAGTGGTGCCAGGCATTAAAAATTTTACCCTCATCAAAAAAGGCTCTACGGTTGGGCATAATGCAAAGACTAAAGAGAAAATTCTTGCCAAAAAATCTTTTTACCCGATTCTTTTTGGCAAAAACAGCTATAAAACAATATTCGGTTTCTCGTCAAAAATGAAAAAGATTTAGTTATAATAATAGTATAGCTACTTAGTATGAAGACGAGAAAATATAATAAAAAAGATGAGGTTGAAGTAAAAAACATTTTTGCTCAGTACTGGACTGATACTGAATTTTTAAACGAACTTACCGAAGCGTTACATGCAGAAATTTGCAAGTATTATGTTGCTGAGAAAGATGGTGAGATTGTAGGTGTCGCGGGATTGAGAGAAGCACCTGCACACCTTAATAAACACGCTGATACGGAGAAGCCTGCAGAATTGTATATCATAGCTTCAAAATACAAGAACAAGGGCATTGGAAATCTTTTAGGGCAAAAAATAATTAACGAGGCAAAAAAGCTAGAATTTACAGAAATGGTGTGTTATAGCCCCGAAACTCATAATAGTTCATGGAAATTTTATGAGAAATTTGGATTTACAAAACAGGGCATCATTAAAGATTCAGACGATGGATATCCAGGAATGCTTTGGAAAAAAATCATCTAAAATTTTGGATGCCGGTCATTTTGTATAGCGCCTCGTAGGCGCTGAGAGAGTTAAAATCTTCAGCCTTTTAATTTTATGGTAAACTCAAAACAATGAGCAACCGGAACGTTATAGAAAATAGCGAAATACTAATGTCTTTGCGCGACAAAGATATTTTTCCTAATACACCAGATATGGTTGATGCGGTTTTTGAAGATCGCCTTACGGGTAAAATTGTTCTGTTTAACGAAGAGGGTAAGATTGCTTTGGTAGGGAATAAGGTAAATGACTTTTTCATATTGCCAGGCGGGGGAGTAGAGGAAGGAGAAAGTGTACTCAATGGTATGCGACGCGAATGCCGAGAGGAAACGGGGTGTGAAATTGAGATTCAAGAGGCACTCGGAGTGACTGAAGATTTTCGGTCAAGAGATGGCAAGCATTGCATAAGTTTTTGTTATTCTGCAAAGGTTGTTTCTTTGGGTGCACCGATGCTCACCGAAGGTGAGGCAAAGATTGGTGTTTATGTGAAGTGGTTTTCTTTGCCCGAAGCAATAGAACTGTTCGCGCTCCAAGAAGAAAAGGTAAAAGCAGGCGAGGTCAAATTTTACAACACCTGTTTTAACATTATGCGAGACTCATTTTTTATTCGACACTACGAAAGCTCAAATTTCATGACCTTCGGAGGATAAAGGGGGTAATTTAAATAAAAAGTGGTCTTGCATACGAGTACGCAAGACCACTAAAAGTGAACCTTATTTTCCTGTCGGGATTATCATGAAGCATCCACTTGGTGGCGATTGCCAGGCTACTTTTCCGCCCATCTTGATGATGAGTTGAAACATTGCCGAATCCTTCTGAGTCCAAAGTAGCGTATTTCTGCACGTTTGAGTGTTAAGGATTTGCTCTATGAGTTTTTTGCCGATACCTTGTTTCTGGTGCCAAGGGGAGACAACAACGGTGTCGAGATAAAAATACTCATCGCCACACAGCTCACGTGCACCGACTCCACGAAGAAAACCGGGCGCCTGGTCAGCATGGATCTTTGACCCTTGTGCGAACCCAATGATTGAAGATCCTTCTTGAGCGATAACAAAAACAGTATTTGGGTTACTGTTCGCCCACCTAAGTTCAACATCAATCATTGAGTTCGAGCTGTTCACAAGGGAAAGAAACGGCGAGCAACAATTAAGAGTAAATTGCTGTACGCACTCCATTTGATCAATTATTTCCTTTTGGCAGGGCGCTGTTAAGGTAATGATTTTCGATTCCATTTTGAATCCTTTCAAAGAACTGTCGCGCTTTCTTTGGGTCGGCAACAAATAACCCCCTCTTTAATAAATAAAGAGGGGGTTATTTTTATGTATTACCGTAGGCACATCAAGACAACCCTCTCCTTAATTGAGTGGAGTTATTATGATGAAGTTTGTCGATGACTTTTTTGTAGCCACCCTCTCCGGTATTTAGCCATTTTGAAACACGTGCAACGGTGGTGGAGCTAAAGCCTGTTTCTTTTTCGATAACAGAGTAGGGGATATTTTGCAAAAGCATCTCTGCTGCCTGCAGTCGCTTTGCTGTTTCTATGATTTCTTTTTCAGTAAGAATATCACGCAGAAAATCCCGCACTTCCTGAGGTGTCTCGAGTACAAGAACCGCCTGGACAAGTTTTTTATTTTCTTTACTATTCCAATTCATATACAGTCACTTTACCAAAGTAAAGTACAAAAGTCAAGTAAAATGTAAAATATGAAAAACCCAGACCACCTTTCTAAATAAGCTTTTGAGGGCCATATGCTACAATACAGCCTATATGTCTGAGGAAAAACAAACAACAACAAAACGACATAAAGAAAAAAAGGATGCATTCAAGGGGTGGGGGATTGCATGGCGGTATATTTCAGCAAACCGAAAAGAGCTTAAGGTTTTGGTGTGGCTCGGTGTTTTTTCTGCACTCGCGAATGGTTCGGTGCCGTATGTCGCAGGTAAGTTTTTTGATGCAATTGTAGAGCCGAGTATGATTATTTTGGGAGATCTTGACGTGGCTCTTTGGGTCGCACTCCTTTTTGTGTGGGGCGTGTTTCAGGTTATTGCACTCACAATTGATTGGGTGTGGGATGTGAGGAATGAGAAGTTTGGGTCAGCCATTTTTGTTGACTATAAATCAGAGGCGTTCTCAAGACTTCTTTTGCTTCCGACAGAGTTTCATAAAGGGCGAAAGATGGGTGAGGTAATGGAGGGAATAAATCGTGCAGGGAATGGATTGTATTCGATCGTTAGTCGTGTGGTCGTTGACCTTGCTCCTAAGTTTCTTTCCATTGCGGTTGGCCTTGGATTTACTTTTTACATGAATATACATTTAGCGGTTGTACTCCTTGTTGGAGTAGTGCTTTATGTTTTTGTGCTTGTTCGTACCGTGCCACGCGCCGTACCACTTCAGCGCAAGACGCATAAGGCATGGCAGAAGGCATATGGGGTTATTCACGAAGCTACAGGGAACATTGCTATGGTGAAGCAGTTTGCGGCGGAATTTTTTGAAAAAGCGAAGATACAAAAGAAGCTTGGTTATGCAAACTCCCTTGGCCTTACTCTTGAACGCATTTGGACAAACATCCGTTTTTCGAGTCGCGCGATTGTGTTTGGCGTGCAACTCATAATTTTCATTCTTTCTGTCTTTGCGATTCAGGCGGGAACAATGACACTCGGCGAACTTCTTGCATTCAACGCGTACTCGGCGATGGTGTTCGGACCGTTTGTCATTCTTGGGCAGAATTGGCAGACTTTGCAAAATGGGCTGGTTGCACTTGAGGGTGCGGAAATAATTCTGACACTTCCTTCCGAAGAGTACGAGCCAAAGGGGTCAATAGTACCCAAGATGACGCACGGGGCGATTGAGTTTAAGAATGTTTCATTTGGATACAAGAAAGGAAATCAAGTACTTCACGGAGTTAATTTTACTGCAGAACCAGGGCAGATGGTGGCCCTCGTGGGTGAGTCGGGTGCGGGTAAAAGTACGCTTATCGACCTCATTTCTGCGTACTATTTTCCTACAAAAGGCGAGGTGTTTGTCGACGGTGTTTCAACGAGTAACTGGAACCTTAGTGCATTGCGCGGAATGATCGCAATCGTACCGCAAGAGGTGTCGCTCTTTCACGATACTATTGAGAAAAATCTTGCGTATGGCCCAAAGAGTCATACCAAAGCGGCACTCGTGCGCGCAGCGCACGAGGCTCACGCAGATGTGTTCATTGATAAGTTTCCGAAAAAATATGAACAGGTAGTAGGGGAGCGAGGGGTGAAACTTTCCGTTGGACAAAAGCAACGTATTGCGATTGCGCGAGCAATTTTGCGTAATCCAAAGATTTTGATTTTGGATGAGCCAACGAGCGCGCTGGACAGTGAGACGGAAAAATTTGTGACCGAAGCGCTTGATCGCGTAATGGCGGGGCGTACAACATTTGTCATTGCACATCGTCTGAGTACTGTGCGTCGAGCCGATAAAATCCTCGTGCTTGAGGGGGGTAAAATTATTGAGTATGGCACACATGATGAGTTGATGGCTATAGAAAACGGCAACTACCGCCATCGTTACGAGCTCCATGTGGGATTGGTATAGGAGACAAATTGGCAAACAAAAATCACGCATACTTGTTGTGTGCGTGATTTTTGTTTGTGATTATTTACTGCCTAGTCTAGTTTGACCGCCTTGTAGTCTGCAGGAGCTTCGGCGAGGAATTTCTCGAGAGCTTCACGGGAGAGGAGGCCTGCTTGTGCGCCAATCTTTTGAACAACAGACATTGAGTTGATGGGCGCCCAGGTAATCGCTTCGCTTGGTGTTTTACCAAGGGCGAGTGCGGAGATGAATGTTGAAGCAAATGAATCGCCTGCTCCAGTACGATCAACGGGTGCTTGTGGGTCAGGGTAAACCGGCATGTACCACGCATCGCTGCCGTCGTATACATACGCTCCCTTGGGGCCGTCGGTGATGACGATGATCTTTGGTCCGAGAGTGGTCATCATTTTTGCGAGTTTCTTTGGCTCAGGCTCTTCGGTGTTCAAGATGAGACGGGCCTCTTCTACATTACAGAAAAAAACTTCGGTATGGGCATAGAGATCTTTAAGAGTTTCTGCGCCGAGTTTGATCTGAAAAGTTCCTGGCTGAAATGCGAGCTTGGTTTCAGGGTGCGCTGCGAGGTATGTAGCTATCTCGTGATGATAAGGAAGTGACTGTTCGTTGAGTGACGAGAGGTAAAGCCAGCGGGGTCCTGGTGTGTCGAGGGGGAGGGTGTACGGGAAGTCCTCGTGTTTGATGAGGATCGTGCGCTCGCTGTCGTAGCGAAGTACATAGTGATAGTTGGTCTTGATACCTTCGTATTGTTTGATGTACTGTGTGCCGACGCCATCTTTTTTGAGAGATTCAAGGCATTTTTCTCCGTCGTCGTCTTTACCAAGATTGGTGATGAGGGCGCTCTTGAGGCCGAGACGTGAAGCAGAAACGCAGGCATTGGCACTGTTGCCAACCGCATAGACGACCTCTACAGAGTCATAAGGAATTTTGGTGCCAAAGTCCATACAGATCTCGCACGCATTAGTATCAACGCGACAATTGGTGTGCGCCTGATCTTGGCGAAGCTGAATAAATGCATCGACGACCGTGTCACCGATACCCACAAAGTCTAATTGGTTCTCCATATATAATTTCTATTACCTATTAAGTCTATCTAGTATACCACCATTGATTCATTATGGTATACTAAAAAGCATAACTACATATAAATATGAACACTGTACCAACATTGCGTGAGACAATCCGTATTGCAGAAGAAAAAGGAGTTGCTGTCGGGCACTTTAATATTTCAGACCTCGAGAGTTTTTGGGGTGTTATCAAGGGAGCCAAGGCTGCGGGCGTACCCGTCATTATTGGCGTATCGGAAGGTGAGCGTGATTTTGTTGGCATTCCGCAGGCTGTTGCCCTCGTGAAGACGGTTCGCGATGAAGGATACCCCGTATATCTTAATGCCGATCACTCGTATTCATTTGAGCGTGTAAAGGAGGCAATCGATGCAGGGTTTGACGCAGTTATTTTTGATGGTGCAAAGCTTTCGTTTGAAGAGAACGCGCGTGTCACCAAGCAGTGTGTGGAATATGCACGCAGTGTAAACCCTGAGATCCTTGTTGAGGCAGAGCTTGGCTACATTGGTTCAGGTTCAAAAGTGTTGGATGAAGTTCCTGAAGGTGTGTCGCTTGAAAACCTTACGACCGGCGAGGAATCCGAGCGTTTTGTAAAAGAGACAGGTATCGATCTCTTTGCGCCATCGGTAGGGAACATTCATGGCATGTTGCGTAATGCTCCTGAGCCACGCCTCAATATCGAGCGTATTAAAGAAGTCCGCCAAGCTGCGGGTGTACCCCTCGTGCTTCACGGAGGATCAGGGACGAGCGACGAGGATTTCCAGAGTGCCATCAAGGCGGGAATTGGTCTTATTCATATTAATACCGAGATTCGTGTGGCGTACCATGATGCGGTCAAGGCATATTTGAACGAACATCCTGACGAAACGGCACCCTACAAGTTTATGAAGCCGGCGGTGGACGCGGTGGCTGCTGTTGTGGAAAAGCGCATGAGACTCTTTAATTTCCTCTAAAAGCATCCCGAAAAGGTAAAAATGGCGTAAAAATGCGCCATCTCTTGCCTTTTTCTTAAAAATACGTATACTAACTCAATTATGACAATCACACTCAAAGGAGAAATTCGTGAAGGAAATTCAAAGCTTGCAGAGTTGCGCGCTCAGGGTTTTATTCCCGCAGTATTTTACGGACATAAACAAGCAGCTACACCTTGCGTGTTCCTCTTGAATGAATTCAAGAAGGTTTGGAAAACAGCCGGCGAATCAACCGTAGTAATACTCGAAATGCCTACCGGTAAAGTGAACGCACTTATTACGGAAGTTCAGTATGACCCTGTAAAAGGCGAGCCAGTCCACGCTGACTTCTATGTTATCGAAAAAGGTCATGAAGTTACGGTTCACGTTCCTGTTGAGTTTACCGGCATAGCACCTGCAGTAAAAGACCTCGGTGCTACATTGGTAAAAGCACTTCACGAGATTGAGATTAAAGCACTTCCAGAGAATCTTCCTCATGGACTCACTGTTGATGTTTCTTCACTCGCTACCCTTGATAGTCAGATTACCGCAGGAGAAGTTGTTCTTCCAAAGGGTGTGACATTGGTAACACAAGGTAAAGAAGTGGTTGCCGCTATTGCCGTAGCAAAGGAGGAGGTAGAGACCCCTGTTATGGACCTCGCTTCAATCGAAGTTGAAAAGAAGGGCAAGAAAGAAGAGGAACCAGCTGCAGAGTAACTTCTTAACATTCTCAATACAAAAAAACCGCCCCAAGGTACTCTTGGGGCGGTTTTTTTGTTATAATAGAACCTATATGTTAAAAAGTTTCTTTTTAAAGCTCTCGGGGGCTTTCCTATTGTTTGCCATCGCGCTTGGCGGTTTTGGTTTGGTTGCGAGTGCACAGACTGCTGCGCCATGTGACGCAGCGTGTCGTGCAAAACTCGAAGCAGAGCTTGCGGCGGTAGAAAAAGAAATAAACCTGCAAGACGCACTCGTTAAAAGCAAACAGACCGAAGGGGCGACTCTCAAGCGCGATGTAGATATTTTGAATGCACAGATTCAAAAGACAAAGCTCTCTATTAAGTCTCGAGATATTGCTATCTCTGGCCTCTCTGAGGACATCAGGACAAAAAATAAGACTATTACCGTCTACTCGGCAAAGATTGATCGTGAGCGAGACTCTCTTGCTGCGCTCTTGCGTCGTACTGATGAGCTCGATTCTTATTCTCTTGCAGAGGTGGCACTTTCTGACAAGCCGCTTTCGGAATTCTTTGCTGACGTCGACGCATTTCAGTATGTAGAAGAGGCTATTGGTCAATCGATTGCAGAAGTTGGCGTTGCTAAAAAAATAACCGAAGAGGCAAAAACCGCCCTTGAAGAAAAAAAAGATAAAGAGACCGACATACGCTACCAAAAGGAGCTTGAAAAAAAGTTCCTTGCCGCCAAAGAAACTGAAAAGGCGCGAGTGTTGAAAGTAACCAAAGGGCAAGAGGCTGCTTACAAAAAAGTACTTCAGGAAAAACAAGCCAAAGCGGCAAGTATTCGTGCGGCACTCTTTGCTCTTCGTGACTCCGGAGAGATACCGTTTGGTCAAGCGTATGATTACGCAAAAATTGTTTCGCAAAAGACCGGGATAAGGCCGGCATTTCTCCTCGCTATTTTTATGCAGGAGTCCGGCTTTGGAAAGAATCAGGGGTCGTGTTACTTAAAAGACCCACTTACGGGAAGTGGAGTGGGGAAGAATACGGGAACGCCGTTTGCTGATGTGATGAAGCCAGGAAGAGACGTGAAGCCATTCCTGAACCTTACGGAAAAACTTGGGCGTGATCCATATACCACACCCGTATCTTGTCCACAGCAAGCAGGGTATGGTGGCGCTATGGGGCCAGCACAGTTCATTCCTTCGACTTGGGTGTTGTATGAAAATCTTATAACCAGAGCCCTCGGTATTTCTGTGGCAGATCCATGGCGCGCACGCGATGCATTTATGGCGGCAGGATTTTTATTGAAAGACAACGGCGCAAAAGCGGGCTCATATAGCGCCGAGCGTGATGCTGCTTGCAAGTACTTTTCGGGGTCAAAGTGTTCAAAGTCTTCGTGGGCGGCAACATACGGAAGTCAGGTTATGAGTAAAGCTGCAACTATTCAGGCCACCATGATCGACCCCATCGAGAACTCATAATCAACCCCAGAGGTCTTAAAAGTTGACTTATAAAACGATTTTGCGTATAATATGCGCATTAGTTTAACCGCGCTCGGCGGATTTTTTGTTTAATAAAACCTATGGAAATCAGAAATATCGCAATTATCGCCCACGTTGACCACGGCAAGACCACTCTTACCGATGCTTTGATGCGCCAGACCGGCATGACCAAAGAGGGGACCACGATGGACTCAAACGCTCTTGAGCTTGAGCGTGGTATTACCATTTACTCAAAAAACACCTCTGTTTTTTATAAAGACACGAAAATCAATATTGTGGACACTCCGGGCCATGCAGACTTTGGTTCTGAGGTTGAGCGTGTTCTCCGTTCTATCGACACCGTGCTCCTCCTTGTTGATGCACAGGAGGGTCCTATGCCCCAGACACGCTTTGTGCTCAAGAAGTCGCTCGAGCTCGGCTTGAAGCCAATCGTTGTTTTGAACAAAATCGACAAGCCAGCTGCGCGCCCTCAGGAAGTGCACGATGAAGTGTTTGAGCTTTTCTTTGAGCTTGGTGCAACCGACGAACAGCTTGACTTTACAACCGTGTACGCCATTGGTCGCCAAGGTATTGCAAAGCGCACCCTTGACGAGGAGTCAACCAATCTCGACCCTCTTCTCGATGTTATTTTGGAAAAAGTTCCCGCAGTAAAAGCCGACGCTTCTGCTCCGGTGCGTATGCAGCCTTTCAATCTTGGCTACGACAACTTCCTTGGACGTCTTGCGGTAGGACGTATCTACGAAGGTACGCTTCGCGCAGGATCAACGATTACGGTCAAAAAACCAACCGGAGAAGCACGCACGGGTAAAATCACCAAGCTCTGTACGTTTGAAGGTACTGAACGCAAGGAGGTTGATGAGGCAGTCGCGGGCGACATTGTGATGGTTGCCGGGCTCCCAGATATTTACATCGGCGAGACTATTTGTGCAGGAGCAGATCAAGAAGCTCTCCCTGCTATTAAAGTTGACGAGCCGACTATCTCTCTTAATTTCTTTGTGAACGATTCACCATTCGCAGGACGCGAAGGCAAGTTTGTAACGATTCGCCAGATTCGTGACCGCCTTGACCGTGAGCTCGAGGTCAATGTGGGCCTCAAGGTTGATTTTTCAGCGATGGACTCTTTCAAGGTATACGGTCGTGGGGAACTCCATGTTTCTATCCTTTTGGAACAAATGCGTCGCGAAGGGTTTGAGCTCCAGGTGTCACAGCCACAGGTTATTATTAAAGAGGAAAAAGGCGTCAAGATGGAGCCGTACGAGGAGCTCATTATTGATGTACCCGTAGAGTCATCGGGTGCTGTTATTGAGAAGCTCGGTAAACGCAGGGCGGAGATGGTGAACATGAAGGAGGAGAACGGTATCGTTCGCCTTACTTTCAACATCCCTACACGTGGACTCCTTGGTTACCGTGGGCAGTTTGTGGTAGACACCAAGGGTGACGGTATTCTTTCAAGTCGCTTCGTCGAGTTCCGCGAGTATGCGGGTGAGATTGTAAAGCGCTCAGCAGGCTCGATGGTCTCTATGGCCTCGGGTAAGGCTCTTGGTTTCTCGCTCTACAACCTTCAGGACCGCGGTACGCTCTACATCGGGCCTGGTATCGAAGTTTATGAAGGTCAGGTTATTGGTAACACCGCCAAGGGCGATGAGATGCAGGTAAACCCAACCAAGGGCAAGCAGCTCACCAACATGCGTTCATCGGGTACTGATGAAGCTATCACCCTTACACCGCCATACGACCTCTCTATCGAGCGTGGTCTCGAGACCATGACCGAGGATGAGTATTTGGAAATCACTCCTAAGTCAGTCCGCCTCCGCAAGCAGTATTTGACGGACGCCGACCGCGTACGCGCAACCCGCAAATAGGTATTAATAAAACCCCAGACCCCGTGCTTACAGGGTCTGGGGTTTTAGTTTTCCACAAGGTGCGTTTATTGCGCAACCTGTACTATTGTGGTAAACTAAAAAAGTAAGAAGTTTTCACTCAGTGCTTGCTTGATTCTAGGTAAGAGAGCGAGGAGAACAGGTCATCTTACACAGAATAGAATTAAGCAAAAAAATATGGCAAAGAAATTGTATGTAGGGGGTATCCCTTACTCGACCACAGAAGACGGTCTCAAGGCTGCGTTTGCACAGGCAGGTGAAGTTCTTTCATCAGCAATCATCATCGACAAGATGACTGGTCGCTCGAAAGGTTTTGGCTTCATCGAGATGGCAAATGACGCTGATGCTGAAAAGGCGATCGAAATGTGGAACGGCAAAGACTTCGAAGGCCGCTCACTTACGGTGAACGAAGCACGTCCTCTTGAGGAACGCGCTCCTCGCCGCGAGTTCGGTGGTGGAAACCGCCGCATGGGCTAAACCCCAAGCGAACAAAAAAACCCCGCTCAATTGAGTGGGGTTTTTTTGTTGATAGGGTTATCCACAAGCAAAGAAGAGAAGAGTCTTGCCAGATTGCCTGTTTTCCGTGGTATAATAAGAAGCAAGAATCTTTTAATAGTTTAATTTTTTTAGTTATGAAACAATTACTTCTTATTGGTGCCATCGCCGTGACTATGCCTTTTATGGCAGTAGCCCAAACAGCTGCTCCTGTAGCGACGCCAACAACTTCTTCGGTTACGTTGCCTGACCCAGGAATGGTTCCCGGAGACTTCTTTTATTTCTTGGATCGCTGGAGTGAGGGGTTCGGTAATATTTTTACTTTTAAGACAGAATCAAAAGCCCTTCGAGCACTTGAGCATGCTCAGGAGCGTGCGTCCGAAATTCATGCTGTTTTGACGGAAAAAGGTTTTAGTGCACCCGAAGTAGCTCAGGCAAGAAAAGATTTTGGGGAGCATTTGAATCGTGCTACAACCGTTGTTGCTGGCGCAAAAGCAAGAGGTGCTGACGTATCAGCCTTTGTTAATGACGTAGATGAGGAATTTGAACTTTCAAAGGATATGCTCAAGGAAGCATTCCGCGGATACCGTGACGACCTCAAGGATGTCGAGAAAAATCTCATGGCGCAGTTGAATGCGGCGATTAAAGCAGGTGATACTGTCGCACAGGCTGCTATTGAAACAGAGATTGATCGTTTGATTGATGAAGGATTCTCAGCACTTGACGAGGAGGGTTTGATTGACGATCAGTTCGAAGACGAAAAGGGTTACCTCGAGAATGCTCTCGGTGAAGAACAGGCTGCTGAAAGCCATATCATGAACGCAGAGCGTGCACACGCAAATCTCCTTCACGAGGCAACCGTACGCGGACTTACGCTCAACGAGGAGATTCTCCTATCATTCGATGATATGATGGAATCAGCGCAAACTGCAATGAAAGATGGGGACTTCGAAACTGCCAAGGAATATGCGAAGGATGCAAAAGCGATGCTTAATGAAGCGCATCAGGACTTGAATACTAAAGAGGAAGAGCGCGACTTTTCTCGCAGCATCAAAGAGAAAGGCCCTAATGGCGACTTCTTTGACTTGAGTGATCTTGAGAGCGATCTCTCCGACATAGACGAAGGGGAGGCTGAATAAACTGTGCCAAAGACCGGTTTAACACTGGCGGTAGTGGTCCTTTTGGGGCTTGGAATACTCGTGTTTTTTAACCGAAGTACACAAACGCTTCATGCCCGATTGGGCGGTGAGGCGTTTGTTTTTGATGTGGCGAACACAAACGCCCTCCGTGAGCGGGGACTTTCAGGGCGTGACCGTCTTGGTCCAGGAACAGGAATACTCTTCATGTTCCCCAAGGATGATACGTATGGTTTTTGGATGAAAGATATGCGGTTCCCTATAGATATTATATGGCTCGATAGCAACTATCGTGTCGTGGATGTAAAAAAAGATGCAACACCAGCGTCGTACCCGGAAATTTTTGTTCCTGTCGTACCGGCACGGTATGTTGTGGAGGTCGGTGCAGGATTTTTTGCCGAACATGACCTTGGGGTCGGTGACACCCTTGAAATTCTCCGATAAATACAAGGTTAAAAAAAACGCGGGTTTACACACCCGCGTTTTTGTTTTTCGATACCTATTTTGAGAGTTTTCCACCTGTTGTAAAAATTTTTTGAGAGTATAATAGAGCAATACCACCAAAAATATTACTAGTTCGTTAACCTCATAGCCACCGTATGTCGAAGAACCTCAATCAATCCAAAAAAGCTGTTACGAAGCCTGTTGTAATAGAGCGCAAGAGCCCTATTATGAGCGTGCGTAAGCGCAATGGAGCAATTGTTTCTTTTGATATTGAACATATTTCGAACGCTGTTTATAAGGCAATGCGTTCGACAGGTGAAGGGGAGCATAAGGAGGCGGATTTTATTGCTCGCAAAGTGGAGTCCGAGCTAAAACGCATCTCAAAATTGGTCAAGGATTTTGTTCCTACGGTTGAAGGTGTTCAGGATACCGTTGAAAAGGAGCTTATCTTGGAGGATTATGTAAAGACTGCTAAGGCATATATTCTTTATCGAGAGGAGCGCGCTCGCGCCCGTGAGGCAAAAGGCGAGATCCCCGAGGAGGTCAAGAAATATGTTGCTGAAGGTAAGAAATACTTCCGCAATCCGATGTCAGAGTTTGTTTACTACCGCACATACTCGCGTTGGCTACCTTCCGAAGGGCGTCGTGAGACATGGATCGAGACCGTCGATCGTTACATGGCATTTATGAATGAGAACCTCGGTAACAAGCTCACTGAAAAGGAGTATGCTGAAGTTCGTGAAGCGATCCTTAAGCAAGAGGCAATGCCCTCGATGCGTCTCCTTTGGAGTGCAGGGGAAGCAGCGCGCAAGACCAATGTTACCGGTTACAACTGCTCATTTATTGCACCGTCATGCTCTCAAGATTTGGGCGAGATCATGTATCTCCTCATGTGTGGTACGGGTGTCGGGTACTCTGTTGAGAGTCAGAACGCGCAGATGTTTCCGCAGATCAAGAAGCAGACAGGAAAAATGATTCCGACCCACACGGTCATCGACAGTAAAGAAGGATGGGCCGACGCTTACGTGCTCGGCGTGAACACCTGGTTCTCGGGTGCGGATATAAAATTTGATTATTCAAAACTCCGCCCCGCTGGTGCACGCCTCATCACGATGGGTGGCAAAAGCTCTGGTCCTGAACCACTTATTTCCCTCATTGATTTCACGCGTGAGCGTATGATGAAGAAGCAAGGTCGCCGTTTTTCAAATCTCGACCTCCACGATATTGTTTGTAAAATAGGCGAGGTGGTAGTGTCGGGCGGTGTACGCCGTAGCGCCCTCATTTCACTTTCGGATCTCGACGATCACGATATGCGCCACGCTAAAGACGGCCAGTTCTACCTTACTGACCCACAGCGTATGATGGCCAACAACTCGGCGGTGTACTGGCAAAAGCCTTCAAATGCAGAGTTTCTCGATGAATGGGTTTCTCTTATGAAGGGTGGTTCTGGCGAGCGCGGTATCTTTAACCGTGGCTCTATTCCTACTCAGGTTCCTGTGCGAAGATGGAAAACCCTCCAGAAAGATTTTGACACCTGTGGAGTAAATCCTTGCGGAGAGATTATTTTGAAATCAAAGCAATTTTGTAACCTCTCAGAGATTGTTGCGCGTGCTGATGATACCGAGGAATCCCTCCTCAGGAAAGCACGTATCGCGGCAATCCTTGGTACTTACCAGTCCTCACTCACGAATTTTGGCTATCTTTCTAAAGAATGGAAAGAGAACTGTGAGGAGGAGCGTCTGCTCGGTGTGTCTATTACGGGACAATGGGATTGCAAAGCTGTGCGTGACCCTAAGGTTATGCAAAGGCTTCGCGATGAGGCGGTAAAAATGAACAAAGAGTACGCAAAACGCTTCGGTATCAACGCTTCAGCTGCGGTAACTGCCGTAAAACCTTCAGGTACCGTTTCGCAGCTCGTGGATGCAGCATCGGGTATGCACCCTCGCAATTCACAGTACTACATTCGTCGTATCCGTATCGCTGCTACAGACAGCCTCTTTAAAATGATGAAGGATCAGGGGGTACCATATCATCCTGAAGTAGGACAGTCAGACGAGAATGCAGTAACTTATGTTCTCGAATTCCCTGTTAAAGCACCTGAAAAATCAATTTTCAAGAATGATCAGACCGCATTAGATCAGCTCGAGTATTGGAAGATGGTCAAAGAAAACTTTACCGAACATAATCCTTCTGTTACTATTTCGGTAGGGGATGATGAATGGATTGCTGTTGCTAACTGGATTTACAGCAACTGGGATATCGTAGGCGGTCTGTCATTCCTTCCACGTTCGAATCATGTATATCGTCTTGCTCCGTACGAGGAGATCTCCAAGGAGAAGTATGATGAAATGGTAAAGAAGTTCCCCGAGATTGATTTTGCGAAAATCGTAACATACGAACGTGAGGATCAGACGCAGGGCTCAAAGGAGCTTGCATGCGTGGCAGGAGTCTGTGAAATTGCATAAATAGTTTAATATTAAAATAATAAAATTATGGCAAAAGGAAGAGATGCTCACAAAGAGGTAAAGAAACCCAAGAAAGCAACAAAGAAGTAAGAAAGCTAAAAGACCCTTTATATAAAGGGTCTTTTAATAACCCCGGGTACTTGATTTTTTGGTCAAAATGTGCTATGATTATAGCACCTGGATCAGGTAATCGCTCCGCAGGGTAACTTGTGGGGAGGAAAGTCCGAACACTCCCGAGTATTAGCAATAATCACTCGGAGCAGGGTAGCGGGTAACGCCCGTCGAATGTAAGTTCAGAGGTGCGAGCAGAGACGCCCCGAGCGAAAGCAGAGGGCACCCCTCGTGGGTGAGCTCTCGTAGTAATACGAGAGGTGAAACGGCTAAATCCTTACTTGAGTGCAAGGCCGTGTCCTTCGTGAAATCGAAGGAAGTGCCGCTCGAGCGGTGGGGTAACTCACCGCCTAGATAAATGGTTACCGCCTCTTCGGAGGTACAGAATTCGGCTTATCGATACAGGTATATGAAAACCCCGCGGGAAACCGCGGGGTTTTCTCTTGTAGCTATTTATGTTCATTATATATTGATAGCATTTTTGCAGAGTAGACATCTTCCAGGTATACTGAATTATATATGGTGGAAAAACTCCTATCTTTGTTTCATCGTGAATGGAACGGACTTCATGAAGCAGCGTTCCTCCTCGGAATATTTGCTATTTTGTCACAGGTGTTGGCGCTGGTTCGCGACCGACTCCTTGCACACAGCTTTGGTGCGAGCCAAACGCTCGATATTTACTATGCAGCGTTCCGCATCCCTGATTTCGTGTTTGCTGGCATTGCTTCGTTTATGTCGGCACTCGTGCTCATTCCTATGTTGAGCAAGCGTGCCGAGGAAAGCGATGCACGAGCACAAAAATTTCTGAATGATATTTTTACCGTATTCTTTACTGTTTTGGTTTTGGTGTGCGCGGGAGTTTTTATTGTTGCTCCCGAGCTTACGCATATGTTGTTCCCTCGATTTGAAGGTGCGGCGTATACTGAATTGGTGACGATGACGCGGCTTCTCTTGATATCGACAATTCTTTTTGGTCTCTCAAATCTCTTGGGGAGTGTTACGCAAATGCTCCATAAGTTCTTTGCGTTTGCGTTTGCACCACTTTTGTATAACCTAGGTATTATCCTTGGAGCAGTATTTTTCTACCCTGCTTTTGGTGCGGTTGGTTTGGCGTGGGGTGTGGTTCTTGGAGCATTCCTCCATTTTTTCGTACAGTTTTTTGTGAGCTCAAAGAATGGCTTCACGCTTTCTATGTCTTTCAATCCTTCCTTTTTGGATGTTTGGGAAGTCATTCGTGTGTCATTACCCCGTACTATTGGACTCTCTGCAAATCAGCTTGCCTTGTTTGCACTTGTGGTGTTTGCCGCAGGTATGGAACACGGATCCGTGACCGTATTTAACTTTGCCTTAAACCTGCAATCAGTACCGCTGGCGGTCATTGGGGTGAGTTATGCTACTGCGGCGTTCCCTGCACTCTCTAAGCATTTTGCGGGCGATGATATGGAAAAGTTTCTTGCCCAGATCTTGTCGGCGGCACGCCATATTGTTTTCTGGTCGCTGCCGGTACTGGTGCTCTTTATAGTACTTCGAGCCCAAGTGGTCCGCACAATTCTTGGTTCTGGGTCGTTCGACTGGACGGCGACCAAACTCACCGCCGCATGCCTCGCTATTTTTACGGTGTCGATTGTGGCGCAGTCGATAACACTTCTTTTTATGCGAGGGTTTTATGCGACAGGGAATAGCGGGATCCCTCTTGTCGTTAATGTACTTTCGTCACTGGTTATTGTAGTTGGCGGTTATGGGTTGATGGTAGGTTATGCGAACTCGGTGTTTTTTCAGGATTTTGTCGCTGCTCTTTTGCGTGTCGAGGGAATCAGTGGGGCAGGGGTGCTGATGCTTCCTCTTGCATATTCAATAGGGATGCTTCTTAATGCGGTGCTGCTCATTTATTTATTCCGTAGGCGGTTTGGACGGTTCCTTTCTCCGGTAAAGGATACCCTGATGCATGGCTCATTTTCAGCACTCATCGCAGGGCTCGTTGCGTATGAGTTCCTCGAGGTGCTCGGGCTTTATTTGAACCTCAATACATTCTGGGGGATCTTTTTGCAGGGTCTTGGTGCTGGAATCGCCGGTATTCTCACCTGGTGGCTCATCCTAGAACTTATGGGTAATGAGGAAATAAAAGAAGTGCGTGTAGCCCTTCATCGAAAATTCTGGAAAGCCGGCGTCGTCATGCCTGACAAAGAGGAAATTTAGGGTTCCAGGGGGATTTTTGACAGATTATTGCTGGTGTGATACAAAAGGGGGAGGCAGTACATTTTTCACTTGGAAAGAGGAGTAGATATGGGGAATAATACTCAGAGTAGTATGTTGGCGCCTTTGGCGACACCTTTAGCACTTCTTGTTCGCCTAGCGATAAGAAAGGCTCGCTCTGTGTCATTGTGGGTACGCGTGGGGAAACATCACGCTTCATACAAGAAAGGAAAAATTGGGCTTGCGGAGCTTGTTCGTCATCGAGCTAGTATGATGGAGACGCTTTACGAGCGCAGAAAAACCCTTTCTTCGGGAGCTGTTGTTGTTCGTGCACGGTTTCGATACCTCGGCGAAAGGGGATTTATCGGCGGCAACGGAAAGCTTGTTCAGCCTGGCGACATCATTTCTGCTGAGTTCATCATAGGGAGAAACAAAGGAGAATTCCTCATTACGGGAGAACATAAAGAGATCCTCCCTAAACAGGCTCTTTTCTATTGGGGAAATCCTAAAAACAGTCACGGGAGCATCACTCCAGGGAGTGCGTAGGAACAATCATTCCGCACGATACTAGATATCGTGCGGTTTTTTATTAGCGACGTAGAGCGAGTGAAGTAAGAAAGTACTCTTTCTTACTTTCGAGCCGAGGAGCTAATATAGGTAAATACCACGCCCCTCCGGGGCGTAATGTGCGAGCAAAGCGAGCTCCAACAATACCTCGGGGCTTTGCCCGAGGATCCTTTATTTTTTCTCAAACTCACAAAACCCTTTGTTTTTCAAGGATTTTGTGGTATGGTGGTGGGGAATTAACTATGTCTACTGAGCTTAAAAACATCCGCAATTTTTCTATCATTGCACACATCGACCACGGCAAGTCGACACTTGCTGACCGCATGCTCGAGGTGACGGGTACCGTCGAGGCACGCAAAATGAAAGAGCAAGTCCTCGATTCGATGGAGCTCGAGCGAGAGCGTGGTATTACGATCAAGATGCAGCCGGTACGCATGGAGCATGCATACAATGGAGGGCATTATATTTTGAATCTTATCGATACACCGGGACACATCGATTTTTCATACGAAGTATCGCGCGCGATGAAAGCAGTAGAAGGGGCAATCCTTCTCGTCGATGCAACCCAGGGTGTTCAAGCACAGACACTCTCGGTGCTTGCTATGGCACGCGAGGCGGGACTCGTTATCATTCCTGCGGTCAGCAAGGTAGATTCGCCCATTGCGCGTGTAGGGGAAATCAAAGAAGAGGTCGCCAAGCTCCTTGATATTGATTCAGATGAGATTATTGAAGTCTCGGGTAAAACGGGGCAGGGGGTACCCGAAGTCCTCGCAGCAGTCATTGAGCGCATTCCAGCGCCGGTATCTGACCTTGGTTCAGGAGGTGGTTTCCGCGCCATTGTGTTTGATTTTGGATATTCGACCCATAAGGGGATCATTGTATATGTACGTGTCCTCGATGGTGAAGTCAGAAAAAATGACACGCTGGTGTTTTCGCAAGCTGGTGAAAAGTTTGGCGCACTCGGGGTGGGTATTTTTCATCCCGATATGGTGGATACTGAAAAGATATCTGCTGGTGAGATCGGCTATATTTTGACTGGTATTAAAAAGCCAGGCATCGCATCTGTTGGTGACACCATTTTGACGCAACGCAGCACACTTCCTGCGCTCCCCGGATATATGAAGCCACGTCCTGTGGTGTGGGCTTCGGTGTACCCTGAAAGTGCAGACGATTTTACACTCCTTAAGCAGTCGCTCGAGATTTTGCGTTTGTCAGATTCGTCACTTTCATTTGAAGAAGAAGTGTCGGGGGTACTAGGTCGTGGATACCGTTGCGGATTTCTCGGCATGCTTCATATGGAGATCATTACTGAGCGCCTGCGTCGCGAGTTTGATCTTGAACTGATTGTCACCACCCCCTCTATTACTTACGAAGTAGATTTGCGAAACAATGAACACAAGGTCATTTATTCACCACACATGTTCCCTGATTATGGCAACACAAACAAGATATTTGAACCATGGGTCAAAGTAAAGATCATTACGCCGCCTGACTATGTAAGTCCGGTGATGACTCTCCTGTATGACCATGAGGCCGTGGTGGGGGCGACGGAGCTTTTTGGTGACAACCGTACTGCCATTGAGGTAGAGATGCCCCTTCGGGAGCTCATGCGTAATTTTTTCGATGACCTAAAGAGCGCGTCATCAGGGTTCGCGTCTCTTGCGTATGAGATCATGGGTTTGCGCGAGGCGGATGTGGCACGTTTGGATATTTTAATCGCCGATGAAATCGTTCCTGCGTTTTCAAAAGTAGTGTCACGCCGTCGTATTGAAAAAGATGCAGAGGAGATGGTGGAAAAGCTTCAGGGTATCCTGCCGCGCCAGCTTTTTACGGTCAAGATTCAAGGACAAGGATTGGGGCGCATTATTTCATCCCGCACGCTCTCGGCAATGAAAAAAGATGTGACGGGATATCTTTATGGTGGAGATATTAGTCGTAAGAAAAAGCTTTGGGAAAAACAGAAGCGCGGTAAGAAAAAACTTAAAGCACAAGGCTCTGTGGACATTCCTCACGAGGTTTTTCTCAAGATGGTGCGTGGTGGAGAAAATTAGAGGACAGAATTTTCAATAAAAAATCCAAGGCAAGGTCTTGGATTTTTTACTATATTCTGTAACCCTTTTAAGGTTTTATCGGAAGAGGCTTGGAGCTGCGTAAAGAAGTACCATACTTACCATGACGAGCAAGGAAACGACGACGCCAAAAGTGTTCCAGTATTTTTTGTATTTTTTATCGAAAAGCATGATGAGGGGCTGTTAGAATCACTAATATTCGTCTATACTACATGAGAAATGCTTCCATTTCAAGAGCGCAAAAAATTCCGCAAGATTCTCTATTCAAAAGCAAGCATTTTGATGCTTTTTGTTGGCTTTATGTTGGTTTCTCGAGGAGCTTGGAGTGTGCACCAAAAGGCTAAAATTGCCCGCATCGAGAGGGATGAGTCAGTACGCATACTTGCCGAGCTCCAGGAGCGAAATACTGCCCTTGAAGTGAGTTTGGAGCGACTTAAGAGCGATAAAGGTATCGAGGATGAGGTACGGCAGAAATATGCGGTAGCGCGCCCTGGAGAAGAAGTGGTAGTCGTGGTTGACGAGAGCAGTAAAAAAGGTAAGAATGGGGACGAGGCGCTCCAAAAAAGCTTTTGGCAACGCTTCATCTCGTTGTTTACGGGAGAATAATAAATAGTTGCGGGTATCGTTCAGTGGCAGGACGACTGCTTCCCAAGCAGTAAACGGGAGTTCGATTCCCCCTACCCGCACAAAACGTAAAGAAAAACAGTGCCTGCGCACTGTTTTTTAGTTTTGTGAACCGCAGTGATGTTTTGCGAGCACGCAAAACCACGAGGTGGGGCCGGCAAACACTTACGTCTGTGAGGATGTACTCATCCGAAGAGACTTAGTGATTTGTGGACAAGCAAACTTTGTGCGCGAAGCGCTCCAACTGATTATTCGTGACCGATTCCCCCTACCCGCACAATCGTATCTTTGATACACTGTATCTATGCGTATTAAATTACCTCGTGCGGAATTTTTCGATATTTTTGGAGTAGGGGTGTTTTTGATCATCACGCTTCTCTCCGGATGGGCGCTTACCACCGGAAACAGCATCCCTCAGTGGGGACTCCTTTTTCTGTTTTTTGTTGGCCTTTTTGGTATTTTTGTTGACGGAACGATTGTGAACAACACCTACATCAGGAATGGTAAAACAGTGCCTGGAGCTGGCGCTGATGACCCTATTGTGGTAAAATAAAAGAGCTCTTGGAAAATTTCGAATTGAGCGAATTTTAACTTTTTACCCTTAAAATATATGAAACCAGTAACGATTTACACTACGCCAACCTGCACGTACTGCAAAATGGCAAAAGACTTCTTCACCGCTAACGGGGTTGAGTATGTTGAGCACAATGTAGCAACTGATCTCGAGAAACGTAAAGAAATGATTGAGAAAAGTGGCCAGATGGGCGTACCCGTAATCTACGTCGGCGACGACATGACTGTTGGTTTCGACAAGCCCCGCCTATCGAGCCTCCTCGGAATTGCGTAAGTTTTTTGAGACTAAGCAATATCTTGGGATAAAGGCGGCTTGAAGCCGCCTTTATCCCAAAGGACGCTTTCGTAGTTGAATCAGCAGATTCATGGCTTGGCCATAAAATATGCTTAGACAACAGCGAGGCACACGCCTTCGTAGTTGTTATGCTTAGACAACAGCGAGGCACACGCCTTCGTAGTTCAATGGATAGAACAGATCCGTCCTAAGGATTAGATGTAGGTTCGATTCCTGCCGAGGGCACTAGAAAAATCTCCACTATTGTGGGGATTTTTGTGACCTCGGCAGGAATCGAACCGTAGGGAAAGATGTACCTGGTTGTGGTCACAAATAAGATTGTTGACTCCACCCACCTTTGGTGGTATGTTTATGAGTGGAACTCCCGTTCCTTTTTTTGTTTTTTTGTTCATTCACAAAGGAGAAAGACTATGACAAGAGAAAGTCAAATTACTGGACCATCGCCAGTTCCGCTTCAACATGGATTTCATCCCATGCCACCGCGGACCAAAAAATGGCTCAATACTGCAAAACTGCAGAAACTGCTTCGGTCTCGTGAGCGTGAATTCAGGAATTCCCAAGGAAGCCCTGCTTACGCAAAACTCATGAGCTTCTGCAACAAGTGTCTCGCAGAAGGCAATGAGGAAACGATCGTAACCGTCGTGGGTGATGGCGGAGCGTCATATCAATGCCTCTTTGAGTGCAATGATGCGAGCGAGTCCTTCGTTCTCAACAGCATGTTCTTCAGGGATTTTGTCTCACCTTCTGAAAATAAAAACACTACGCCGACGGCAATGTCGGCAACTGCATAGCGGGAGCATATCCCCGCGTTCATAAAAGCCCAGACTTGTGCTGGGCTTTTGTTATGGTCTGAAAGGGTTGATTTTGGGGCTAAATTTAGTATAATGCCCAAATGGATCTTGATAGCCAGAAGGTTGAGGAACTCTTGGAGCTGACGCGGGAGAATAACCAGATTCTTCGCTCGATGCGCCGTACGCAGCGCTGGAGCTCATTCTTTACCCTTGTTTACTGGATGGTCATCCTTGGGTCCATCTTTGGGGTGTACTACTATTTCCAGCCAACGATTCAAAAGTATTTGCGCACCATGCAAACATCCATCTCTATCCTAGAGAAGTTTGAAGGACAAGCTGGAACGATTCCGACCGACCTGGAAGCCGTAAAAAATTTGTTGGGGAGGTAGGTTTCATTTGAAAAATTAAAAATTTAATATGCCGAGGTAGCTCAGTTGGTAGAGCATTCGCCTGAAGAGCGAGGGGTCACCAGTTCAACCCTGGTCCTCGGCACCATAAAAGAAAACCCCGTAAGGGGCTTTTTCTTTTTTATTTTAAAACTATACCGACTTGATCTTTATTGACTGGATTCTTCCTTTGTCTATCTTGGGAAGTTTGATGGTGAGGAGGCCACGACGCTCGGTCGCTTCGACTTCCTCGGTCTCTACTTCAGCAGGAAGAAGGATGGTACGAGAGAAAGCACCCCAGTAAAGCTCTTGGTAGAAATAATTTCCCGCTTCGATACCTTTTGGTGCCTCACGCTTGCCTTTGATGGTTACCATTTCACGGGTGACAGAAACTGAGAGGTCTTCGGATGCTACACCCGCGACCATCGCTTGGATTATGATAGTGTCGTCAGTTTGGTATACATCAACCCCAAGTTCACCCTCGGCCGGCTCACCTTGGTCCCAGCTTGCAAATGATGACTCGTGTGGTGCTGCCTCGATGGTGATTTCCTCATCAAAATCAGAGGAGTGGCCCTTGAGTGACATTGTACCCGTGAGGCGTTCAAAGAAAGTTTGTTTCATAGGGTAATCTTGTTAGGGTTTTTTATGTGTTTGACCACTTCAATCAAAATGATGATACCAATAATTGCTCCCCAAAAGGGCGCGAACACCGCAAGCGTGCTAAATGTTCCGTATGCATTCATTATAGATAAATTAAAATATGCATGCAAGAGTGTGGCGAGCGTGATACCCACTAATCCTGCGATAAACTGGATCCAGAATTTACTATAGAACGCAAAAGCGAATGCAACACCAAGAATTGCTGCCGAGACAATGTGGAGGGTTGTTGCGCCAATAAAACGGAAGTTGCTATCGAGAAGGGCTAATAGGCCACCACCGTCTAAAAGATCCTTCAAAATGTAAAGTGCATTTTCCATCGCCGCAAAACCAAGAGCGGCGGTGATGAGGTAAATAATAGCGTCTACTGGTTCGTTGAAATGGCGTGTGTGGTAAGCAACCAAAAAAACAGTAGCGAATACGCCAAATTCTTCGGTAAACGACCACAGAATTGCCTGAACGGTTTCTTCAACAGGAGGAACCAAGGCAAATTTTGTTGCCAGAAGATCGACGCCATCCATAATGAATGGCATAAGCGTCACAATAAGTTTTTGTACAGGAAGAACAAAAAATACCACCGCCATACCGGCAACAAACGAGAGAGTGATAAGGCCTCGTGGTTCGGGGTTCTCACGGTCCTGCTTGAGCCAAAACCAAAGCCAAACAAGCGCAGGGAGGACACCTCCGGCAAACGCAATTAGGAATGGATTTATGCTGAAAGTGGTTTCGGCCATGGTTCGATAATGAGGAGACCTTTTTCTTTACGCGGGAACAAACCCCACAACTCTTCAGTCACGAACGGAATGAAGGGGTGGAGCATTTTTGTGGTCACGGTAAGTGCTTGAAGGGTGATCCACTGCGCAGCTTCCTTTGAGACTTGGTCTGTCCCTATAAGACGCGGCTTCATTTCTTCAATAATGACATCAGCAAATGTGCTCCATAAGTAGTGATAGAGTTCTTCGCCGGCGAGATGAAAGCGAAAGTTTTCAAAATGTGAGGTGACGCTTTCAATCGTGTTATTGAGTTCAGCAAGAATCTCCTCGTCGCGCGGAGTGAGTGTGGGGCGGGGTGTGTCGAGCGTGGTATCACCCGCGTTCGAAAGTACAAAACGTGAGGCGTTCCAAATCTTGTTACAGAAATGTTTGTAGCCTTTTATCTTGTCCTCGGCGAGTGCAATGTCGTTGCCGGGAGTATTGCCGACGACAAGGGCGATACGGAGTGCATCGGCGCCGTACTTGTCGGTGAGCTCGATAGGGGAGACGACGTTGCCCTTACTCTTAGACATTTTCTTGCCGTGTTTGTCGTTAACCATGCCGTGGAGGTACACCGTACGGAACGGTACTTCACCCTTGAGGTAAAGGCCAAAGAGTACCATGCGGGGCACCCACTTGAATATGAGGTCGCGGCCGGTCTCCATGACGTCGGTAGGGTAATGGACGAGGTCCTTGGGCTCAGGATATCCGAGCGCAAGGAGTGGCCATTGGCCCGATGAGAACCAAGTATCAAAGGTGTCTGTATCACGTATGAATGTTCCTCCACAGGCACACCCAGAGCCCTCAGTAGTCTTGTCGTCGAGTACACCAGTATTGCAACTTAGGCAGACGAGCGCAGGGATCTGGATACCCCATACAATCTGACGTGAGATGTTCCAGTCGATAGTGTTATCCATCCAATACAAAAATACCTTCTCGAAGTTGTCGGGAACAAATTTTATTTTTCCGGCGCGCACGGCGTCAGCAGCCATTTTAGCGAGTGGCGCCATTTTTACGAACCATTGAGGCATCACGCGCGGTTCGATGGTGGCGTTGCATTTGTAGCAGACGGGGACGGCATGGGTGTAGTCTTCGATTTTTTCAACAAGGCCGAGTGTTTGCAAATCCTCGACTACCTTGGTGCGCGCTTCAGCGATTTTCATTCCTGCATATTTTCCTGTTTTGTCGTTAAGTCTTCCGAATTGATCGATGACTTCGACGCGAGGGAGCTGGTGCATCTCGGACATTCTAAAGTCGTTGTGGTCGTGTGCAGGCGTGATTTTGAGCGCACCGGTACCAAACTCCATATCAACTGCTTCATCAGCGATGACTTTGAGGGTGAGGGGTCCTTCGGGGTGCTGTACTTCGATATCCTTGCCGATGAATTCCTTGTAGCGTGGGTCGCTGGGATTTACCGCAACGGCAACGTCGCCAAAGATCGTCTCGGGACGCACGGTCGCCACCACAAAAGGGCCGTACTTCAAATAGTAAAGCTTGTCGGGTTTCTCGACAGTTTCTGTTTCAACATCAGAAAGAGAAGTTTGATGCTTGGTGCACCAATTCACGGTGCGATAGCCACGGTACACGAGATTGTCGCGATAGAGCTTGCGGAAGGTTTCCTGTACTTCAGAAACAACGCTGGGGTCAAGGGTGAATTTTTCGCGCGACCAATCACATGATGCGCCGAGTGCCTTCACATCGGCTTCCATATGTTGTTTGCTCTCGAGGGTGAACGCCATGATCTCATCGTAGAGTTCTTTGCGGTCCATCTTGAAGCGCGAGCGACCTTCCTTTTCGAGTTTCTTTTCGTAGACGACTTGAGTCTCAAAGCCTGCATGGTCCGCGCCAGGCACCCAGAGGGCCTTCTTGCCCTGCATACGCTGGTAGCGGGTCATAATGTCCTCTAGGGCTATCGTGAGCCCGTGGCCTGCGTGGAGCCTCCCATTGGCATTGGGAGGGGGCATAATGATAGTAAAGGGTTCCTGGTGGCGTGCCGGTAGGTTGTCAGGGTTAAAAAACCCACTTTCTTCCCAAAGTTTGTAGATACGAGATTCGGTGTTTGCCGGCTCATAAGGTTTGGTTAATTTTTCGGGGATTTCAGCCATAGTAGGCTGATTTTATCATATTTACTTCTTTTTTCGAAACTCGAGATACTTCAGGGTTGTTGATTCACTTGTGCTTCTCTTGTTTAAAATTATCTCTTCTTTTTTAAAATTGTACGGACCCACATGTATAACAAAAGAGGAACTCCTACTACGGTAAAAATTATTAACAAAGGGAGTAGATAATTACCCCAAGCATTTGAAAGAATTAGATTGAATGACGTAGTGTGCTCAAACCTACTTACTAGTAAAAAAGTTATTATCACAATTGAGAGTAATATAAAAAATATAAAACTTATCACATTAAATGCAGATACGCGAAGACTAGGGTTAACTCTTTTTAGGAAAACACTATTAAGAAGATACCAAGCCCCAATTCCAATTACAGCCGCCCAAGCTCCTATTTTCGAGTAGGTGACAAAAAATATAAATAAGGAAACGATAATAAAAGCTATTTGTATTAGGGCCTGAATGAAGAAATTATTTTTCATGAACAAAGTATATCAATTTAGCGAAGGAGATACTACTTTTTCTTCCTCAATTCCGCAAGAGTTTTAGTCGCGGATTTGGCGAGGCGCATGTGCTCAATTTTTATTAGATTAGAGGTATCTGGGTTTTGTCGTACGGCCATACTCCAAGTCTTCGAGCTCTCACCATGTAGGTTCCATAAATCCCGTAGTATAAAATACCCCACACCCCAAACATTCCTTGACTAAATTCAACCCCTGTGGACGATTCGAGGACTCCGAAAATTGGCCATGCGACAAAAGATAGCACTAAAATAGTTGGTACCATAAAAACAAACAAAAGTCCCCAAGCCATAGGGTCGTCGCCTTTTACAAAAAAAGCTTTTCTCTTCAAAAAAGCAATTCCGAGTAGATTTAAAAATACAACTATTTTTTCCGAAGAAGAGACAGTATTATAAAAGCCAGTAAGTTCTGATAAAAGCAAAATACTTAAAAGTCCTACCACAACAATATACGCAGATGTTGAAATTACACTATTTGAACCCAAACTTTTCTTTGCGTAAGGGGAAAGAAAGATTAACGCCAGGAAACCAGCTACCAACTCACCTGTAAAATAATACAAGAAATCACTGCTTATTAGTTTAGGAAAGATAATACCACAGAAAAAATATAGTGACAGGTAAATATTAATAATAAAGTCTTTCCAGTCGGATTCAAATTTATTGTTCATAACTCCCTCTTCCATTTTATGGAGTATAACACAAAGAATCGTAACAGTTTTGTTTATTTCTTTTTCCGAAGTTCTGCGAGGGTTTTGGTGGCGGATTTGGCGAGGCGCATGGTGCCTTGGGCGAGGATGGTCTTTTGTATTTTTGCAGAGCGGGTGAGGCCGACGACGCCGACCATAAGGCCGTTGTCGGTCGAGAGCGTGCGGTCAGGGAGGAAAAGGGTCACACCAGGGAGCTCTCGCGCAATCGTCGTATGAAAGGTTGAACGAATCTTTGCGTTGGCACTTACGCCACCACCGAGAATGATCTCGTGCACGTTGTATTTTTTTGCGGCAGCAAGGGTCTTGGCAAGAAGTACTTCAGTAACGGAGTCTTCAAAATCTTTTGCAATAAGTGCTTTTATTTCTGGGGTGAGGTTAGGAATCTTTTTCACCATGTAGAGGACCGCGGTCTTGAGCCCAGCAAATGAAAAATCAAAATCTTTTGACTTGAGCATCGGGCGGGGGAGGGGCTCGCTGATTTTTTTGCCAGTAGGTACCGTTGCTGCAAGTTTCGAGATTTCTGGGCCACCAGGATAGGCGAGGCCGAGCATACGCGCAACTTTGTCGAATGCTTCACCGACCGCATCGTCGCGGGTTTGACCGAGAATCTCGTAGTTGTTTGCACGGGGGATGAGTACGAGCTCGGTGTGGCCACCGGAGATGAGGAGCGCGAGCGCGGGATAGCGGGGAACGGCGAGGGAGAAAATTTTCTTGCCGTCCTTTGCGGGTTTTGGAGTGAGTAAGGATGCCATGATGTGGCCCTCCATATGGTTCACCGGCATAACCGGAATACCCCAGAGAGCACCGAGCGCCTGAGCAGTATTGATACCTACCCAGAGTGCGGGCTCGAGACCAGGGCCGGAGGTAACCACAATAGCATCGATAGGAGGGGTGCTAACATCAAGGAGTGATGTTTTAAAAGTTTCAAAAAGTTCGGGTTCTTTATTAAATATGTTGGTGAGAGTTTCAGTCTCGCGCGGACCAAGATCGCGGGGCGCTCTAAGGACGCGGAAAAGACCGGCGTCACTGAGTGCCTTGATGATGAGCGGCATCATGTGCTTCGCATGTTCGCGGCGGGCGACAGCAGGGAAGACCCCGCCAAATTCGGCGTGGATATTTGCTTGCGAAACGAGTACGTCGGCAAGGACTTTTATCTGTGCGCGTGGAGAAATAGCACCGAGGGCTCCGGTGGTTTCGAGAATGGCGATGCCAGTCTCGTCACAGCTTGTTTCGATAGCGAGTATGCGCATGGTGTTAATCTTTTTTGATGAAGAGGTTAGGGTTCTTTTTTAGAACGGCAACAATGAGGATAAAATATTCTTGAATGATGGGGTCATGGGCGATCTTTGCATGTTTGCCTTCGTAAAGCTTTTCTAGACTGACGTCATTGAGCTGCCATGAGCGACCTTGATCAAGCATGATGTTGAAGATGGGAAGAAGTTTGTCGAGTGCGTAAATGAACTTACTTTCAGGGTCCGACTTTGTTTCGTACGCACGGAGTGTGTCCGTGAGGGCAGGGAAGTCAGGATATATTTCCGAGAGCTTGTTCGCGGCCTCCCGCTCAAGGTCAATCTTTTTTTGCTCTTCTTCTGCGCTTCGATGAAAGAACACATCCCCCGCATAAACCTCCACAATATCATGACAGAGCGCGTAGGTGAGTGCCTTTTCTTTACTGAGCGCAAGACCTTCTTTTTCGATGAGGTACCAAGCAATGAACGCGAGCTGAAAGCTGTGTTCAGCATCGTTTTCGAAACGATCCTCTCCGGTAGCATAAATGCGACGGCGAATCTGCTGAAAGCTGTGGGTAAGCGCCACCAGGCTCAATAATTCCTCAAGATGAGAGGTTCTGTCCATACAAGGGGCATCATAGCAGATTTCTGGACAATCGCAAACTTTTGTGTTGATTTAATGGAGCCTACTCCATATTGTCCAACAAACGGTTGGTTTCTGCTGCTTGCTCGTTTTGCTTGTTGGTGATGTCGGTTACTTTGTCGATCGTTGCACGATTGCGCTCGAATTGAGTAGTAGGAACGGTGCCGTCTGCATTGTTTGGCTGAAGTTCTGAGATCGCTTTGCCTGGCGTAAGATATACTTTTACCATAACAAAGACTAAAATCGATACCCCAATAAGAATTCCCAGGAGACCTATATATCCACCTTGTGTTGATGTGCGGTTCATAAAAATATTATACCACTAACTCCGACAGGGCAGTACGCTACTTGAATGGATTCTCTCCCTTGATAATGCGTACGAGAATCATCACAATCGCAACGATAAGGAGAAGGTGGATAAGGAATCCTGCGATATGAAAAACAAAAAAGCTGAGGACCCAGAGTCCTAAGAGAACAAAAGCAAGTGTGGTAAGGGTAGCCATGATTTTTTTGTGACCCTACGGGGAGTCGAACCCCGCTTACAAGCTTGAAAAGCTCGTGTCCTAACCGATAGACGATAGGGCCTAAATTACTTGCGCAGTATACCAATTTTTGCTAAAAATGCAAAAAAGTGCTACTTTATTAAAACCCCTCTGGGGGTGATTTTCTTGGAGATGTGGCTGAGCGGTTGAAGGCACCGCACTCGAAATGCGGCATATGGGTAACCGTATCAGAGGTTCAAATCCTCTCATCTCCGCTGTTTGAAATTAGAATAAACATATTAGTAATTTAATAAATTACAATATGGGCGATTAGCTCAGATGGTTAGAGCGTTACATTGACATTGTAGAGGTCGGAGGTTCGATTCCCCCATCGCCCACAAACAAAAGAGCCGAACGCGAATGCGTTCGGCGATTATTGTTTGTGTGGTGACGGGGGAATCGAAAGACGGAGCGCGGCGGCGCGAGTCGGGGTCGCGGAATTTTTCAGCAGAAAAATATCTGTGACCGAGCGCCCATTGCCCACAACTTATATATGTTTTTTGATTTAGATAAAAATATAGAGAGGCTGAAAAGCGAAAAGTATGACGGACAAGAATGTGCGGAGTTTTTTGCTGATGTCGAAAGACTAAAAGCGGGAGAGCCGTATGCGTACATTCTTGGGTGGATCGATTTTCTTGGGGTGCATATTGATCTCTCGGGGAAACCTATTATTCCGCGTCCTGAGACCGCACACTGGGCAAAGCGCGCCATAGAGGAACTCAAGGTAAAGGGCACTCCCGTGCGCACTTTTGACGCTTATGCAGGGTCAGGGAATGTTGGACTCGCGGTTGCGAAATATATGCCAAATGCACTCGTGGAAATCAGCGAGCTTGATGCGTCACTTTCGGAGGGAATTATTCTAAGTGCCCGTGCAAGCGGTATTCCTGATGAACAAATCCGTGTGCTTCCTGGCGACTCGCTTGAGACAGCTACAGGGCTCTATGATGCGATTTTTGCTAACCCTCCCTACATACCACCAAGCGATCTTGAGAACCTTGATCCTGATATGGTCGCATACGAGCCACACCTCGCATTTTTTGCAGACGAAGGGGGAAATCAGTTTCATAAAGTTTTAATTGACCAGGCGTGGGATTATTTGAAACCCGGCGGTGCAGTGTACATTGAGGCTGATGAGTATCAAAGGCCAGCTATCGAAGCAATACTCAAAGATACGCCATGGACCTACGAATTCTGGGAGGATCAGTATGGACAAGTGCGATTCCCCGTACTTAGAAAGATAGTATAAAAAATCCCCTTGTGGGGATTTTTTATTAGTGACGTAGAGCGAGCGAAATAAGAAAGTAACCTTTCTTATTTCCAAGCCGAGGAGCTAATATAGGTAAATATCACGCCCCTTGGGGCGTATCGTGCGAGTAAAGCGAGCTCCTATAATACCTCGGGGCTTTACCCCGAGGTTCCTTTATACCGAGTTTTTTTGTTAAATTATTTCGTTTTAATGGTGACGTAAATGTCCTCGAGTGCGCGAACAGCGTCGCCGGCTGCAATGTTGTTCTGGTGATAGAGAACATCGGTGCAGTCACCAGCAGCCCAGATGCCAGGAGTTGACGTCTTTTGTGTGCGCGGGTCGATTTTGACTTGGTTGCGTTCGGTGAGCTCAACAACGCCTTTGAGGAACTCGGTGTTGGGAAGCTGGCCAATCTCGATAAAGATTCCTGTAACAGGGAGCTCTCCCTTTTCGTTCGTCTCCTTGTTTTGATAAACGAGGCCAGTGACGAATGAATCACCGGAAATCTCAAGTATTTCAACATTCATAAGTGAGTGCATGTTTGGGTGAGAAAGCACCTTTTCTACCGTAATGGGGTCAGCGCGATGGAAGTCGTTGCTGCGGTGTACGATGGTGACACTCTTTGCGTACGCGAGGAGCTGTGCTGCGGTTTCAAACGCCGCATTACCACCACCTACGACGGCGAGGTCTTGTCCTTCAAACATAGGGCCGTCACACGACGCACAGTAGGTGAGACCTTTGTGCTCAAACTTGTCTGCGTTAATCGCTTCAAGTCGACGGCGATGACTGCCGGTTGATACGAGGACAGTCTTTGTCATATACGAACCCTTGTGTGTGGTGACAAGAAAATTACCGTCTTTTGATTCGATCTTTTGTGCAAGCTCTTCCTTCATGGTGAGTACATCGCCCGCGTACGCCTCGAGGTGTTTTTTCATACTTGCGGCAAGTTCGTCACCCGAAATGGCAGTGGTACCGATCCAGTTTTGAATCTCCGTAGAAACGACTGACTGTCCACCAAATGTTTCAGCAAGAAGGAGCGTCTTTAAACGCTTGCGTGCAGCATATACCCCCGCTGCTGTTCCTGCAGGCCCACCACCGATGATAATAAGATCGTAAAGTTCCATAATAACTATTTTTTACGGCGAAGGAATGCGGGGACCGCGCTCCAGTCTTCATCAACTTCGTTGTCGAGATCGATAATTGCAACAGGCTCTTTGTCGGTGAGGTCTATCTTGGTAGGAGTCTGTGCTTCAGTAACGTCACGGGTTACTTCAACTTTTTTAGGCTCGCGCTCAATCATCGTGTTATGAATCTCACGTTTTTCACGCACCTCTTCACGACTTATTACAGGAGGTTTTGTTATTCCCGGAAAGAGATTTTTCTTTTCAACGCTCTCAGGAAAGCCAGAAGCAATAACCGTGATTTTGATTTCGTTCTTTTTGAGTTTTTCGTCGTGAATGGCACCAAAGATAACACGTGCATCAGGGTCGATAGAGTCGGTAATTATTTTTGCTGCTTCTTGTATTTCGTGCATCTTTAGATCGTCCCCGCCCGCAATCGCAAAGAGGACACCCTTTGCTCCGGAAACCGAGAGGTCAAGGAGGGGAGAGTTGATTGCTGCGAGCGCAGCTTCTTGCGCACGGTTTTCACCGCTTGCAGAACCAATACCCAGGAGTGCTGACCCTGAATCCGAAAGGATGGCCCGAATATCGGCAAAGTCGACATTGATGATGCCGGGCGTCGTGATGAGGTCAGAGATACCTTCGACGGCCTGACGAAGAATTTCGTCGCTCATCGTGAAGGCTGACTTGAATGTCATGTCTTTGTCGGCGGCAGAAAGGATACGATCATTGGGGACAACGATGAGGGCATCAACTTGTTTGCGGAGTTCTTCGAGTCCTTGTTCTGCAAGCCTACCACGGTGAGAACCTTCGAAAGTAAACGGACGGGTTACGACACCAATCGTGAGTGCGCCTTGCTCCTTTGCAATAGCCGCAACAACGGGCGCTGCGCCAGTGCCCGTGCCACCACCCATACCACCAGCAATAAATACCATATCGGCACCCTTGATGACACCCTGAACTTCCTCTTTGGTTTCTTCGGCTGCTTTGCGTCCGATTTCAGGATTCATTCCCGTACCGAGTCCACGAGTAAGGTTCTTTCCGATGTGAATTTTTTTCTGCGCGAGTGAGTGATGAAGATCCTGTGCGTCAGTATTCATCACGATGAACTCAACACCTTTGATCTTTGAGGTCACCATGTGGTTTACGGCATTCTTGCCTGAACCTCCAACGCCAATAACTTTGATGCGCGCGAATGCTTCTACTTCGGGTTCTACTTTTGCCATACTGATAGTCTGTAATTAAAATATTAATCTTTATAAGATACTAGTAGAATACCAGAATGGGGGAGGGAATACAAACCAAAGAGCATTAGGGGATTAACAAAATAACCGCCCTTGCGAAGGCGGTTATTTTGTGGCGAAGTTGCCTATGGTAAAAATGGCTTCACCCATTTTTTAAGAATATTTATAAAGGTAGTGACGTTTGCTTCACTCGGTTCTTCGGGTTTCTGAAGCCCGTAAAGGGCGAGGCCATAAGCAACGAGCCACGAAGAGTCTTTGATGGGACTTTTCCCTCCCATAGAAGTGACGGGATGTGCAATAGAAGAGGGAAGTTTCAGGACTGCTTTAGCGAGGTCCTCGATCGTAGCGATACCTGCACCACCACCCGTAAGGATGATACCTGCGGGGAGAAGTCCATTTCTGTTTATTTTTTTCAAATGTGATTCAATGAGTTCAAGAATATCTTCAAGACGTGCTTCGATGATCTCGTCGAGTTTCTTTTTTGAGTAAACTCCTGATGGTCCGCTTATTTTTATTTTCTCTGCTTCATCGAGAGGGATCTTGAGACCAAGTGCTATGTCATTGGTAATATCTGTTGAACCGATAGGAAATACCTGAAGAGAGATAGGGGTATCATTTTCGAATACGGCAATAGACACTGTTTCGGCGCCGATGTTTACGAGGGCGCATCCAACACTGCGTTGCTTTTTGTTGAGGGCTACCTGTCCCGCGGCAACAGGAGAGGGGACAATGTCGTCTACTTCAACCCCTAATTCCTCAACGACTTTTACGAGGTCATTCAAGTGTTGTTCAAGGCAGGTAATAAAGAGCATTTTAACCTCAAGCTTTGAGCCGATCATTCCCACGGGGTCGCCAAGAACTTCTTTGCCATCGAGTTTGTAACGAAGGGGAACACGATGGATGATGCGTTTGTTGGTAAGGTGAGAAAGGTTCTCTTCCGCTTCTGTCGCAGTTTTTTTAATATCTTGTCCACTCACTTCTCCTGATGCACGAGAGGAAGTTGCGGTGCCGTGGGAAACGACGGACTCAAGGCTGATACCGCCCACCGACAGAAGAGCGTTGTTTATTTTTGTGTTCGCCATCTTTTCGGCTTGTTCGATCGCTTGCTTGACGCTTTTAAATGCATCGACTTTGTTGATGATATAGCCATGACGAAGGCCACGTGTTACTGAAATGCCGGTGCCAATGATGCGTTGAGCTTCTCCTCGCGTGTGTTCAATAACAACAACACGAGTGGAGTGTGTACCAATATCAATGCCTGTTGAGATACGTTTGATGGGTGCGCGCATAAAAGTATCCTTATCTTAACAGAAATCGCGGGAGTGAGCCACTTATATCTTAAAGAGTGTGCGAATTTTTTTCTCCTGAGCCTCCATTTTTGGGCTATGGTCGAGACCCTTTAGGTGAAAGAGCGCGTGAATAAAAAGAAAAGCGATAAAATTGGTGTAGGTGCGGTCAAAAAGTGGTGCCTCCTCCCGTGCTTTTTTGAGATCAAGAAAAATATCTCCCTCGTTTTCGTCAACGGGGAAAGAAAGAATATTTGTCGAGTTGTCTTTACCGCGATAGGTACGGTTGAGCTCGCGTGACTTGCGCGGACTTACGACGACGAGCGAGCACTCGTATTCATCGCCGAGTACGGCGGCAGCCATTTTGGCAAAAGGCAAGCGGGGGAGCTTGCCTTTTGTGGTGTTCTTAATAATAAGAGACATTCTTTGAGATTAACGACGACCTCCTCTCTTTTTCTCGACGAGTTTGCCGAGCTTTTCCAAGAGTTCGTACTCCTTGCGTTTTCCAAGGACAACGAGCGCGCTCTTCTTCATTTTGAAGTGAGAAGGCTTGCGCTGGCTCCAACGGATAGAGCGTACACGAGGGATGACTCCTGAACCCTGAACGCGCTTGGTAAAGCGGCGAATAAGGCTAATCGCGTTTTCGTTGTTGTTTTTCTTGACTTCTGCGTTTACTGTTGACATATAAAAAAGTATAGCATAAACCAGATTCTGATGCAACCGTTTTCTGGGGGCCTGCAGGTAGGTTTCAGGAAAGGAGTCTAATCACCTCCTGGTCAGAGATTTGCGGGAAATCCTCATAAAATTGGCCAACGGCAAAGAATAGAACAGGGGTTTCAAGAGTACGCACATCAACCTCCTGTTTGAGTTCAGCTACAGTTGACTGCGGAGCCACAGGGACTGCGACGATGACATTTTGAGCACCAAGTTTTTTAGCATAACGCACCGCAGCTTTCATGGTCATGCCGGTGGCGATGCCATCGTCGACGATGACGACCGTTTTCCCTACAAGCTCGAGTGGTCCACGTGTACCACGATACTCTTGCCACCTTCGTTCTGCTTCCTGTTTTTCTTTTGTGATTTCTTTATTGAGCCACTCTTTGTCGACGTACGCAGCTTCGCTTTCACTAAAGACGCCCGTGCCCTCAATATCGATTGCACCAATGGCATACTCTTCGTTTCCTGGTGCGCCAATTTTACGGGTGACGATGATATCGAGAGGAAGGTCAAGTGCGTGCGCGACCTCGGCTCCAGTAATTATACCACCGCGCGGAAGAGCGAGGATGATGGCGTTTGTTTCTTTGAATTCAGCTAAACGCTCGGCAAGTTTTTTCCCGGCCTCAATGCGATTTTTGAAGATTGTCATGGTATGATAAGTGTATCATGAAAGCACCGCTCATCACGTTACGCAACAGGAAAACACCAACAGGGGAGTTCCGTGTCGCAGCAGAGGCTATTGCGGAAATACTCGCCAAGGAAGCACTCCGTCGTGCGCACAAAGAAAAAATAACTGATACAAAAAAAGTTATTCTCGTACCCATACTGCGGGCTGGACTAGTGCTCCTTCCTGCGTTTATGAAAAAATTTCCCGAAGCACCTGTCGGATTCATCGGCCTCAAAAGGAACGAAACAACTCTCAAACCAAAAGCGTATTATCAAAATATTCCTAAGGTTTCAAAAAGCGACAAAGTCATTCTTCTTGATCCTATGCTGGCGACGGGAGGCAGTGCTGTGACAGCAATCACCGCGCTTGTAAAAGACGGTGCACAAGAAAAAAATATTACGTTCGTGGGTGTCATCTCAGCCCCCGAAGGGCTTTTAAAACTGCAAACAAAGTTTCCGCAGATTGATATGCTCGTTGCTGTTCACGATGAAAAGCTCGACAAAAATGGTTATATTGTTCCTGGTCTCGGAGACTTCGGTGATCGATATTTTGGAACGAAGTAAATTAAAAAAGACCCACGATATCGTGGGTCTTTTTTAATTTACTATTTAAGTTCTTCTTTGAGGTGTTTTACAAAATCAGGAAGCTTTTCGAGGGTGACCGTTTCTTGTGAACGGGTTTCCATATTGCGCACAATGACGGTGTTGTCGAGTGCTTCTTTTTGGCCAAAGATGATCGTGTAGGGGACACCCATACGCTCTGCGATGGCAAGTTGCTGGCCAAGGCCATCCTTTGAGAGGGACTGTGCGAGTGGGATGCGCGCTTTGCGGAGGGTCTCGATAATCGTGAGGCTCTTAAGTTTTGCTTCAGAGCCAAGCTGAATGAAATAGACTTTTGGTTTTTTAATGATGCGAGGGTCGAGTTGCTTGTGTGAAGGCGACATAATGACACGATCGACACCAATACCGCCACCAACGCCGGGAACATCTTTTTTTGAACCGAGGGAGCGCGCAAGGAGGTCGTAGCGACCACCCGATGCAATCGTGACGGGTTCAGCCGCTTCGGTGCCGGGGTTGCCGAGATCAAGAATCTCAAACACGGTGCGGGTGTAGTAGTCGAGTCCACGAACAAGGTTGTTGTTGATGTGGTAGGGGATGTTCATCGCCTCGAGGTATTCGATAACCTCCTTGAAGTGGTGGCGGCATTCATTACAGAGTGAATCAATAGGGGTTGGAGCCTCGGCCTTAGGTCCTTGGCATCGCTCGTCCTTGCAGTCGAGGAGGCGAAGGGGATTGGTCTTGATGCGCTCTTTGCAGTGCGGGCAGAGCTCGTTCACATGTTTTTTGTAATAATTAATGAGTTCACGAATGTACCCCGAGCGACACTCTTTATCGCCAATCGAATTGACTTCGATTGAAAGATTTTTGAAACCAGACTCCTCGAGGATGAGGGTCATACTGCGAATGACGAGGGCGTCCATAATACTTTTTGTGGAACCAAGTATCTCAAGGCCGAACTGGCGGAACTCGCGCAAGCGACCGCGTTGAGGGTTCTCGTGACGGAAGTAGGGACCGTAGTAGTAGAGCATTACCGGCTGAGGAAGTGCCTGCATACCGTTTTCGATATAGGCACGCATAACTGCTGCTGTACCTTCGGGGCGCATCGCGAGATGGTCGCCTCCTTTGGTTTTAATACTGTACATCTCCTTGTCGCGGATATCAGTACCGACACCGAGACTCGAGGTAAAGACCGCCTCGCGTTCGAGGATAGGGGTTTCGATAGGGCGGAAGCCGTAGTAGATAGCGACATCAGACGCTTTTTCAAAAAAACCTTGGTAGGCGTAGTATTCCTTTTCCATGAGGTCGCGCATTCCTTTTGGACTCGCGATATCCTCAGGTTTTAACTTCTTTGTCTTCTCTGGTTTTTCGGTAGTCATAATATGATTGATTATTGTCTAAATTGCCCCGGTAAGAGGTCCACCGTCGTGACAGGGAAAAGGCGAACGAGTGCCCTCCCAATAAAGAGATCTCGCTTTACTGCCCCCCACACTCGTGAATCGTAGCTTCCTGCACGGTTGTCACCCATCATAAAGTATTCGTCATCGGCGAGCGTGATCTCTATAGCGTCACTTTTGGTGAACTTTACGTAGGGTTCGTTGAGGATAGTGAGGGATTCTTGACCTACACCCTTAATAAAAACTTTACCCTCTTCATTGATGATGAGTGTTTCGCCAGGGAGTCCGATGACGCGCTTGATAAAATATTTTTTCAAATCATTAGGGTATTTGAATATGACCACATCCCCACGCACTGGGTCGGTGACACGATAAGATATCTCGTCGACAATGAGGTATTGACCACTCGCGAAGGTTGGGTCCATTGAGGCACCTGAGACAATAAAAGGCTGTGCGATATAGAGACGAATAGGAATGACGACGGCGAGTGCTATGAGAATAAATCGGATAGTCTCGAGTGCTTCAGCACGAAACGAACGCTTAGGAGCGTCTGATGAGGGAGTGTTCTTTGAAAGATTTATGTTCATGTGATTGGTGCCCTCATCATATAACAGGAAATGGCTTGCGACAAGGACGAAATGTGTGGTATGGTGAGAAACATATGGAATTTAATTTGGGGCCGAAAATAGAACGCCAGGAACTAGCGCCCACACTTGATATACCGAAAGACAATTTCGGTATGCATGAATTCTTTAACTACATCGAAGAGAGTAAAGACCGTGAAGTTTCCGAAACTGAAAAGACTGCACATGCAGTGCTCGAGGCACTGCGTCATACGGGAGGTGTTGTGTATCAGGATGTTGGAGAGTTGTACCCCATGGTTCATGAAAAGATATTGGTGCGACGAGAAGACGTGGGTAAGGTGATGGAAAGCGTGCTCGACAGAGTGCCTCTTGAAATCAACGCTCGCGGATTGCGCCCTAATGTTGCTTGGTGGGATCTTGCTCAGGGAAGTGAGGGGCTTAAGAATGCGTTTCTCGAGGGTCATACTCATATGAATGGGGTAGTTTCAGTGATGGGGTTTGAGCCAGGTGATTCACTTGCCGTGACTGACCAGAAAGATATTCCCGATGAACCAGGTGCGTTTGTTGGCGCGGACGGTAGTGTTCTTGATCGTCACCTTGTTGCATCTGCACATGGCACGATACCGCACGAACATATTCGCTTTACTGTTTTTCGTTTTCCTTACGACCATTTCCCCGAAGACGAATTAACCGACGATGAAATACCTGGCGGTGAAAAGAATCAACACGGAGAGTTGAAATATATTTTTAGAGGAGTGTATTTCCCTAAAGAGGAAACGCCAACCCTTCATTAAAAAAGAAAAAACGCCTAACATTTTTTAAAATGTTAGGCGCTTGATTAGGTTGATACAACCATCAACTTCAGAAAGAAGACTTTTTTTCTTTAGCTTCAAAAATCTTTTGACAGGGGACACACCGTTCCACGTGAGGATGGTACAAGAGGCGTTCCTTTGGAATCTCATTTTCGCAATCAAAGCAAGTTCCATAAGTACCAAGATCGATTCGTTTGATTGCGGAGATGATTTGCGGGATGTGCTCATCTTCTTTATACCGCAGCGCAGCAGGCAAGAGAGGAAGCTCTTCACGCTCTGTTGCTTCGATGGTTACTTCAAGTTTGGCAGCAAGGTGCCTCCTGCGGTCCGCCAGAAATTCCTGACTAAAAGCCATTTTTCTCCCCTTTTTTTCTAAGTAACAAACTACCTATAGCAAAGCATATTTTGATTAAAAAGTCAAGGGGCTGGAAATGCTTATTTTTGTTACACTATTCAGCATATGCAGTATGTAATCGTCGGACTCGGAAACCCAGGGGAGGAATATGCGAACACGCGACACAATGTCGGGCGTATGGTGCTTGAACAATTTCGCAAGAAGAACGATTTTCCCTCATGGGAGGCGGACAAAAGCGTAAAGGCGCTCGTGTCGAAGGGTGCGTTTGGTAAGGATAAAATTATTCTCCTTGAACCGGATAATTTTATGAATGTTTCAGGTAAGAGCGTGGCGCCCTTCATCAAGAATGCAAAAGAAGCGGAGCGTACTATTGTTGTGTATGATGATGTCGATCTGCCACTCGGCACGATGAAGATTTCTTTCAACAGAAGTTCAGGCGGACACAAAGGTGTCGAGTCAATCATTAAAGCACTCAAGACACGCGAGTTTGCACGCTTGCGCATGGGTATCTGCCCGATGACTCCCGGCGGCAAACCCAAGAAACCAAAAGGCGAGGATGCTATTCTCGAATTCATTGTCGGTCCATTCAAAAAGGCGGAGCAAGAGGTGATGAGCAAGGCGGTAAAGCAAGGTGCCGACGCACTCGCTCTCATCCTTACTGAAGGCCGCGAAAAAGCAACAGGGGAGGTGAATTAAAACACAATACAAAAAGCGCATCACTAAGTGATGCGCTTTTTGTATTGTGTTTACTTGGAGCGAGCCGTTTCGTTTTCTGGTGCCTTGCGCAGGCTGGCGAGCCGAGCAGAGCAAATTTTTAGCAAAAAATTATGCGTGCACTAGAAAAGGAAATGGCGAGCGGACTATTTAGCCAAGTAGGTAAGGGTCATCTTTTGCTCCTTGGGATCAAAGAGTGAGATGGTGAACGAGTAGGTGCGACCGAGCTCGAGCGCCTCTTTGAGCTTTTCTTCTGTACCGAACTCCGATACATGAACGAGGCCCGCAATGCCTTCTTCGAGTGAGACGAGTGCGCCGTAGTGATTAAACTTGATTACTACGCCGGTCACCTTGTCGCCTTTTTTGTAGCGTTTCTCAGCATCCTTCCAAGGGTTCTCCTTGAGTGCCTTGATCGAGAGGGAAATCTTGTCGTCCTTGATTTCAATCACCTTTACGCGAACCTTGTCGCCAAGCTTAAAGATCTTGCGTGGATCCTCTACGAGTCCCCAGCCGATCTCTGAGATGTGTACGAGGCCCTCGATACCGTCCTCGAGTTTTACAAAGACACCAAAGTCAACGAGGCCAGAGATTGTACCCTCGAGTTCATCGCCCTGTGAGTACTTGCCCGAGATCTCGCGCTTCTCTTTGACGCCCTGCTCCTTCTCCGAGAAGATGAGCTTACCTTCTTTTGGTGATGCTGAAATGATAGTCATCGCGATACGCTTGCCGATGAGTTTCTTGAGTTCAACCAAGATCTTATCCTTATCGCCGTCATCGATGCGAGGGTAGTGCTCGCTCTTCAACTGTGATGCAGGAAGGAAGCCCTGAATACCCTGCCACTCCACAATGAGACCACCCTTGTTGGCGTCCTTAATAGGGAGCTCGAGAGCCTTCTTTGACTTGATAGCTTCTTCAGCCTCGCTCCAAATGATCGCCTGACGCGCCTCTTTGAGTGAGAGCTCGATGTAGCCGTCTACATTCTCAGTATCAACAACTTTTGCCGTAATGGTGTCGCCGATGTTCAACTTCTTGATAACGTCGCGCGCATTGATGAACTCACGGCCGTAAATAATACCGGTACCAAACGTTCCGAGGTTGATGTAGACAGATGACTTCTCAACACCGAGGACAGGGCCCTCTACGAGTGCGTCAACCTCAGGAAGGTCTTTTACGTCCTCCATAAGAGTCGCCATGAACGACAATGGTGCTTCTACTATAGTTTCTTCTTCTGTTGCTTTCATATAATTAAAAATCCCGTCAAACCAGTACGATATCAGAGGTATCGTAAAGACAAGCGGGAGAAAAAAGAGCTTCGGGTCTGCGCGTAACGGTCGTGACGGGGTCGCGCAGGGTTATCCTTGGCTCGGCTTGTTGTTAACTCAAACAATATACAATAAACGGCCCTAAAATGCAAACAAAAAGAAAAGGGGAGATTCCGTAGAATCTCCCCTTTGGGTTGACATGTAGCGGATGCTAGATGCCTGGCCGTTGGCCGCCGATGGCGATGTTGCTGGAGCCGCCGCCGATGTGCAGGATGGTCATCACTATGGCTTCTGTGTTTCCATTGGGACTTGCGCGTGCTTGCGGCATAGTAGCCTCCTTGGCTGGCTGGTTTAATAAAAGAACAATCACCCGTTGAAGCTCTGTCGAACGGGACTCCTTAAGCCGAAGCTGTGAGGGTGAGACCAGTATAGCAGATACATAGCATTTGTCAAGTACCCGTGTGGTCTGCTACACTATCTTCCATGATCGTCACATATTACGGAAAACAATTTTTCAAGATTCAGCTCGGGGATACCGTCATCGCGTACAACCCCATCGGCAAGGATTCTAAAAACAAGACTTCGCGCTTTGGGGCGGACATTGTTCTCTCGTCACTCCGTCACGTGGACTTCAGTGGCGCTGACCAGTGCGCCTACGGAGAAAAAGTTCCAACACTCATCGCGGGCCCTGGTGAATACGAAGTAGACGGTATTTTTATAAAAGGCTTTGGTACGGAGACAACCTACGAAGGTGAGAAAAAATGGAACACGGTGTACTCAGTCGTCTTTGAAGGTATCAACCTTTGTTTCCTGGGCTCACTTGCAAAATCCGACACACTTTCGCGCGAAGTCAAAGAGGGTCTTGGTGAGATTGATGTACTCTTTGCGCCTATTGGGGGAGAAGAGATGCTTACGCCCGCAGACGCGTACAAGCTTACCCTCGCGCTTGATGCAAAAGTGGTCATCCCTATGGATTATGAAGATGGTAAAGGAGTGCTTGAAACATTTATAAAAGAAGGAGGCGCTAATGCTGAGAAGATGGAGAAGTTTACTTTTAAGAAAAAAGACCTCGAAGGCAAAGAGGGAAGTGTGGTGGTAGTAACCGCAGCGTAAATAAAAACTATGCTCGAAAAACTCCGAGCGAAACCGCGTCATGTTAAAAAGGGTCTCTCTCTTTTTTTGGCGGCAATAATTTCCGTGATGATTTTTTCTGTGTGGCTCTCTTCGTGGCGTGCGCGCTCTCAGGGAGAGGAGACGCGCGAAAAAATGGTAAGCCCGCTCACGGGATTTTCAACCATGCTCGAAGGGTTTATGTCTGAGATGCGTGATAGTGTTTCAGGTATACCAGAGTATGTTGAAAATACCCCTTCTGTTGTTCCGACGACTGCTACAACCTCAACTTTTTTTGATTTTTCTTCAGTAGTTGTTCTCGATACTTCGACAGGTACGACCACGAGTACTTCGACCACCATACAACAATAATTATCCCCACATTTTCTCTTCCTTAGTATATTCTTTTCATATATAATGTATGTACACAGCTCTCACTGAGCATATCGACCTACGTGGTCAGATTTTATGCAATTCTGTACATATAAAAAACATACGACACCTTACCTTAAGCGCGCACTCCTCGCTCTTGTTTTTTTTGTAGCACCACAAAATGTTTTTGCTGCTTCGTTTATCCCCGAGCTTCCTGAGGTAACTCAATTCACTTCACACATTACAAAAAGCATAAGCACATTGCTTACTGATGTTTCAGAAAACATTACGCACGCAGTTGCAGATGTTGCGAATAGTATCAATGCATCAAGCAGTCTCGTACAAGAAGTAAGTTCTGTTGTGGCGAATAGTCTCACTACCACCACCCACGCATTCGCACACGACGCCACACGCACCACAAACACCATCATCGCGACTACCAAACTCCCCCTCGACTTCATCACCACCTCCGCCGCTGACTACCTTCACTTCACCCAAGAAGTAGGGAAGACTCTCACGCAGAATGTCACCGATGCTTCTCACGCATCCACCAATCTCTACCGCGGAGCTTTTGCATTCACCACCGACACCAGTAAAAGTCTCGCTACCACCCTTGCCAACGAAGTTGACACCATGCGCACGGTTGCAACGAGTGCCGGCACCCTGTTCAAAAACACACAGAACAACATCGTCACCACGGTCGCATCTCTCGGAGAAGCATCACAGACGCTCGCCGCACTCGCTACGCAAACTGCTGACCGCGGAGTAGCTACCCTGAACGACACCCTCACTGCTGCCACCTCCTTCATCACCACCACTGCCGACACGCTTGCATCCCGTGCACAAAACACCACCCTCGCCTTCAACCCACAATACCAAACTGCCGCCCTCCTCCCCGGAGCCACCGAAGTCCTCCAGTCAGGGTACGATGCCATCTACAACTTCTGGGGACGCTTCTTGAACACCGTTGTTCCTCCCGCTGAAGTAATCACTCCCACCACCCCCGAAGCACCCATCGTACCAACACCACCACAATTGGTATCAATACCACCTCCTGTCACGCCAACCACCATCAATCGCACGGTGGTCACCCAACCTGTCATCGAAAGAACCATTGAACGCACCCGCGTTCTTTCTGGTATCACGGCAACCGACCTCGCCACCCAGATGGCAGCCCTCCGCGCCGAGCTCCTCGCTGAACTCGCTAAGTCACAAACCACGAGCCAAGCCAAAGCGGTAGCGGACAACAACGCCCTCTACCTCGCGATGGCACCGATGAACCGTATCAACAACCTCTCTTCTCCTACCATCTCTTCACCTACCATCACCAACGCCACCATCTCTTCAGGATCCCTCTCTGGCTCATTCTCTGGCACTGTCGCTGGTACCTCCGGCTCCTTCACCACCCTTGGTGTTGGTACTACCACCCCCTCAGATACCTTTGCCGTAAACGGTGTTACTTACCTTGCCGAAGTCTCAGCCCCTGCGGTTACCAACAACCGTCTCTACAACGTTGGGGGAGACCTCTACTGGGGAGCGAGTGTCATCGGTGGTGGTGGCGTAGGCTCATGGACCTTGAATGGTTCCGATGTTACTTGGACCACCGGCAATGTCGGTATCGGTACCACCTCACCGTACGCCACACTCTCGGTCGTCGGCACCAGTGTGCTCGGCACGGTCACCTCCGGTACGTGGAACGGCACCGCCATCACCGACTCCTACATCGACTTCGGTACCAATGCCGGACAAGTCTCTGCTACCGATCTTCCCATTACCGATACCGGAAGCTTCTTCCCTGGCATCACCGCCAACACCAACGCTGTTCTCCAGCATCTCGGTCAAGAAGTTAACGAACGCTGGTCATCCGGTGTCGTCTCCGGTGGTGCCATCACCACCGCCAGTGGTAACACCGTCGACATCGCTTCCGGTGTCGGCTACATCGGTTCATCCCGCATCACCTGGAACGCATC